>WUUC01022323.1_pt1 | contig 17794 bp, 15 predicted proteins | sample 6278441 | NCBI WGS metagenome assembly WUUC01 (sample SAMN13675441, study PRJNA597444) | soil metagenome | isolation source: soil | place: USA: Washington | collected 2017-10 | reverse complement strand
TGCCTACGTCACGGCCCGCGCCGCTGAGCAGTTCACGCCGCCTCAAGTACTCCTCCGGATCGATGTCGCCTCGGGCAAGGCGCTCGCCCAGAAGCTGGAGGGGGTCCACACCTTTAGCCGGTCCGGGTCGACCCCACTGGCCACGGATCGCCAGTTGACGCACCACTAGGACAGCGAGGGCGATAAGCCCTACCCAAAACACCACCATGCTCAAGCCCATAAGCAGCCAGTCGGTGAAACGCAGCTCACTATCAGTCCAATACATCATCACAATCCCCTCCTGTGGCCACCTTCCAGAGTGATCCGACGGGCATCGACGCGGAAGGGTCTTTCGGCCCCACGTCGCTGGTGCTCGTAGGCCTTTGGACCCTGTCCGCAGTCTCCGCCGGCGACAACGATGAGAAGACCTAACCGGGGAGTCAACTGTCACGACGGGGGCAGATGGCGACCAGCCAGTGAAAGGAGAGGTTGCCATGAAAGCACTCGTGTACCACGGGCCTGGAAGGCATTCATGGGACGAGGTCGACAAGCCGGAGCTGCGTGAGCCCGATGACGCAATCGTGCGGATCGACGCGGTGACGATCTGCGGCACTGATCTGCATATCCTCAAAGGCGATGTGCCAGAGGTGACAGCCGGCCGAGTGCTTGGCCACGAGGCCGTCGGCACGGTAGAGCAGATCGGGCCCGGCGTGCGCAACATCGCAGTCGGTGACCGAGTGCTGGTCTCCTGCATCTCACCCTGTGGTCGATGCCGGTACTGCAGGTCCGGTTCCTACGGCCAATGCCTCAACGGCGGCGGCTGGGTACTGGGCCACTTGGTGGACGGCACGCAGGCAGAGTACGTGCGGGCTCCGTTCGCCGACAACTCCCTGTACGTGCTGCCAGCCGGCGTCAGCGACGAGTCAGCGCTGTTATTGGCAGACATCCTGCCCACCGCCTACGAGGTCGGTGTGCTCAACGGCCACGTGCAACCCGGTGACACCGTCGTCATCGTCGGCGCCGGTCCGATCGGATTGGCGGCCGTCGCGACCGCGCGGCTGTTCAGCCCTGCCCGGATCGTGGTGATCGACGCCGCCCAGTCCCGGCTGGATGCGGCCAAGCAACTGGGCGCGGATGTGACGGTGCTTGCCTCCGAGCAGCCCGAGCGGGTGGTGCGCGAGCTGACCGGCGGCCTCGGGGCCGATGTCGCGATCGAGGCCGTCGGGGTTGCGCAGACGTTCGAGCTGTGCGCCGACCTGGTTCGGGCCGGCGGTCATGTGGCCAACATCGGCGTGCACGGCAAGCCTGCGACCCTCCACTTGGAGACCCTGTGGATCAAGAACGTCACCATCACCACCGGCTTGGTGGACACGTATTCGACGCCAACGCTGCTCACCATGCTGGCCTCCGGCCAACTCGACACCTCGCGCTTCGTGACCCACCGGTTCGGGATCGGCGAGATGCTCGAGGCCTATGACGTCTTCGCCTTGGCTGCAGACACCGGGGCGTTGAAGGTCGCTCTCTTTCGAACCTGACGATCGCTCGACCTGAGCCTGGAGGGGCTGTCGCGGCATCCACACCCGGCAGCCCCTCAATCTGGGCAAGCTCAGTCTGGGCAAGCTCAGTCTGGGCAAGCTCAGCGGGTACGTGTCGGCGGGGCTGATGCAGTCAGCGCAGTCAGCTGGTGGGAGTCGGCACCACGGCAACGGGGCAGATCGCATGGTGGAGGACGGCCTGGCTCACGGACCCGAGCATTGTCCCGGTCACCCCATGCTTGGCGCCGTTGCCGACGACGAGCAGGCTTTGGTGCAAGGAAGCCTGGACGAGCGCCCGCGCCGGATCGTCCTGGATGACCTCACGCCGCACGGTCACGTCCGGGTGCTTGTCTTGCCAGCCGGCCAGCACTTCGGCCAGCCAGCTCTCCGCGTGCTCCAAGGCTGGCGGCGGGTCAAGCCGCGATCTGCCGGGCAGCCGGTGCCCGGCCCAACAGAAGACCGCCATCAGCGGCAACCGATGCTTGCTGGCGTAATCGTAAGCGAAGGCGAGCGCAGCCTCCGAAGGGTGCGTGCCGTCGAACCCGACGATGACCGCCGCCCGATCGTTCGCCGGCGCTCGCAGCACCACGACAGGGCACCGCGACCGTGCGGTGACCGCGCCCCCCACCGAACCGAGAAGGACCGACCCGAGTGCCTTGCGGCCTCTGGAGCCCAGCACCAGAACAGAAGCCCGGCTGGATTCACTCAGCAAGGCCTGCACCGGGTTCCCCTCGATGGTGCCACTGCGAATGGCGAGGTCAGGCGCGAGGACGGCAGCTCGCTCACGTGCTGTGGCGAGCAATCTTTGGGCTTCGATCCGCAGGTGATCCGGTTCTGGAGTCTCGGGGTCTTCCAGTGGCAAGTCACCAGGCTCAATCAACGTCCACGGGTAGGCGCACACCAGGCGCAGGGTTGCTCCGCTGGCCCGCGCGTGCTCGATTGCCCAGCGCAGCGCGAGGTCACTGGCGGGCGAGCCGTCGATTCCGACTATTACCCGAGCAGACCGGAGCATCACGGGTCACCTCGACTCAAGTAGGAGCCGGCGCTTGGGGTTGCGCCGCAGGCACTGGCGCTGGCGGCGGCAGTACCGCACCGATGACCGGCACGATCGCCACGGTGCTTTCGCAACAGTGCAGCACGCCAAGGTTCACCGACCCGAGCAGTGGCCCGCTCACGGGATGGCTGCCGCGCCGGCCGACCACCAGTAACTGCTGATTCGCCGCGGCGGAGATCAGGCCGGCGACGGGTCGCCGCTCTAGGACCGTGCGCGTGACCGGCACGTCGGGAAACCGCAAACACCACGGCTGAAGCCTGTGTTCGAGTAGTTGGGTGGCGGCTATCCGTTCGGCGGCGGCGGCCTCTTCCAGCAAGCTGGTGGCGCTCCGCAGGTCTGACTTCCAACACGCCACCGCTTCCAGACGGGCGCGGCGTCGGCGAGCATGCCCGAACGCGAAGGCGAGCACTGCCTCCTCGTCGGCATCCACTCCCACCACCACTCGATCGCCAGCTTCAGGGTGCGGCTCCGCGCGCACGAGGATGACAGGACAGTGCGCCCGTTCGGCTACGGCTTGCCCGGTCGAACCCAGCAGCAACGACCCCCATGCGCCTAACCGTCGGGAGCCCAGCACGATCATCTGAGCTTGCTGCGCCTTCCGTAGCAGAACCGAGACCGGATCTCCCTCCACGGCCTCGCCTGAGACTGACACCTCGGGGCCGAGCGCCCGTACTCGCCGGACCGCCTTGTCGATCACTGACCTGGCGGCGGCACCCGCTTGCGCCGTGGCATCGGCGCTTCTGGCGCGGGCAGCCGAGCTGCGTTCAGTCCTCGGCAAGCAGCCGTAGGCGTGAATGATCAACAGCTGTGCTTCTAGCAGCCCTGCCTCGGCCGCTGCCCAACGCAAAGCTCGCAGATCATCGTTCACGCCGTCGATTCCCACCACGACCGCCCTACCAACGGCACTCATCGAACCTCCTGAGGTCGGGGCCGGCTTAACCCAGCCGGCTCATCGCTGCGAGTGGAGCATCTCGGCAGTGGAATCGGACGCCTCCAGATCAGGCGCCGTCGACGCCTTGAGGTCGTGCCCGACGACAATGACGGGGCAGGGTGCCTGGTACGCCAACCGGGAGGTGGTCCGGCCCAGCCGTGACAACCGACGCCCGTCCAAGCCGCGGCATCCCAATACCAGCAGGTCCGCGTCCTGAGAAGCCGAAAGCAGCGCGTCCTCGACAGGTTCGCCGGTGACCACGGTGGCTACCTCGACATCAGGGTGCGTATCCCGCATTGGACGAAGAATAAGCTCGGCGCGCTCTGCCTGCCGGGCTTTGAAACTGTTTCCGGTCTCGTAGAGCTCTGGCGCTGACTCCGGGTTCCAGTCCGGCCGCCACCAACTCCGGACCGCCGTCACAGCGACGCCGCGGCGGGCGGCTTCAGTGAATGCGTAGTTGAGCGCGGCCGACCCTCCCGGCGTCGCCGAGACTCCGACCACAATGGGCCGCCGGACGGTTTCAGCGAGCTCCCAGGTAGACGGCACGATCGCGACCGGGCACCGGGCATGCGCCGCCACTTGATACGCGACACTGCCGAGTGCGGTTGCCATTGCCCGGCTCAGCCCGTGCGAGCCGACGACGATGAGGTCGGCCTGCTCGCTGAGCCGGGTCAGCAACTGCACCGGCTCCTCATCGACCAGGAAGGCCGCCACCGCGCAGGTCGCGTTCGAGTCATAGACAGTCGCTTCCGCCTCGAGCATCAGGGCCTGACCGTAATCAGTCACCGCTGTGCTCCTGGTCCTGGAGCCGATGTCGCCGGCGTGCACGATCAGCAACTCCAGACCCCGCAGGCTGGCCTCACTGGCCGCCCACAACATCGCCCGCTCGGCGGTCCTCGATCCGTCGATTCCCACTGCTATCTCTGGCTTGATCATCATCATTCGCTCCTCCCAAGTGCTGACAGAACAAGTCCAGCGCCTGCGCAAGGCCTCAGGTAGGGGCCAAGGTCCCCTGGTCCGCTACAGAGCCACCCCGCAGCGGCTGTTGCGTCCGGGGCTTCCGATCTTGGGAGGTGGCTGGGACAACGGCCACACAGCGACCCTGCTGCAGGGCGCAGACAGCCACGGCTCGGTCGGCGTTGGACTGGCCGGCCAGGACGATCAGTTGAGCTGACAGCGCCGCACTCACTAGGCCGGTCAGCGAACTCTCATCGTGCCAGTCGAGGCTCACCTCCACCTGAGAGTAGGACTGGTGTAGCGAACCCAGCTGCTTCTCCAGCCGCTGCCGGGCCAGCTCAGGCGTGATCGAGCTGGCCCCGGGATAATGCAGCTCGGCAGCCACCGGACTCGTCGATCCGAAAACCGCCAGAGGAACCTCCCACTCCGATGCCCGGTCGAGGGCGAACTTCGTCGCTGGCGGGCAGCGGTCAGCACCTCCCACGAGCAGTGCCACTGGGCGGTGCGAGCAGTCACGTTCCTGCGGCGATTGGGCCGGCGGCACCAGGACCAGCGGGCATTGAGCGTTCACCGCCAGCCGATACCCAGTGTGCGGGCCGGCCCAAGGTCCCGCTGTCGCCGGATGGTGACAGACACCGTCGACCGCGTGGGACGTTCGGCCCCGTCCTGCGCCAGCGTCGCCGGCTTGACTGAGATTCCAGCTAACCCGCAGGCCTGGATGCCGGCACGCGCCGGAGTCTTCGGTCTGGCTCAGCGCCAGGCGATGTGGCGGGCGCAGTGCTCGGGCAGCGACCGGGCCGGAGACGACGGAAATGGCGTGGCGTAGGCGGATCAATGAACGCGGTGTTGGCGGCAAGGGCTACCGGTTCCTGTCGCTTGGCCGGTGGACTGCGCTATGCGCGGCTGCTGAAACCGTCGGTCTGACGACGGCCTCAGCCGCGAAATCGTCGCAGGCCCTCCTCGGTGAGCAACCCACCGTTGTGGGCGATGGCTGGCACTGTCGCTGGGGTGGCCGGCGGCCTTGTCGAAGGGGTCGCACTCGGCGTGCTCTAGGCCACAGGGCTGAGACGTCTGTTTCCCGAGCTGGATCGGCGGCGCTGGGTTGTGGTCACCACAGCCGTGGCTGGCCTCGGATGGGCAGCGGCTTCTGCCCCGGCCGTGCTGTCAGACGATGGTGCCGCCGATCCTCCCGCTCAACCGCGACGCCTGCCGAGGTCGGTGTAGACCTCGATGCGGTCGGTGCTGACGGTGTCGGCTGGGCACAGCTCGGACTTGGTGTTCGTTCCGGTCAGGAACCACTCGTGGCTGGTGGTGCCCAGTCCATAGCTGTCGGTGTTGCCGTTCTGGTATTGGATCGGGTATCCCGGCTGGCGGACGCCGACCGCGATGATCCGTGCCGAGCCGAGGGCGGTGAACGTGACGTCGATCTCGGTGAAGTGCGCCTCGCACGGGCCTTCAGATTGTTCGATCTCGTGGTATTCACTCAGGCTCACAGAGACCCGCGCCGCCGGTGGCACGACGCTGACCTGGTCTGGCCAGGTCCAGACTGCGGCCAGGTGATTTCGTGACGGTGGCTTGACGATCGAACGGTTCGGCTCGTGCCGGGGGGCGCCGTCGACATAGATCTCGACATGGTTGATGGTCCTCGTGTCGGCTGGGCATAGGGGTGACTGCCGGTGAGTGCCGTTGAGGTACCACTGGGTGACCACGGGGGCCTGCTCGTCAAACACCTGGCCTGCGGGGGTCATCTCCCAGGTAGTGGTATCCAGCGCCCGCCAGCCGTAGCCAAAACCGTCATCATGAGTGACCACCGCGGTGAGCTTGTGACCGGCGAGGGCCTGCCAACTGAGGGTGAAAGTGCTGGTGTAGGCAGTGCATAAGGCGTTGTCACTGGGCGTGCGAACCGTGCTGACCGACACTGTGGCGGTCACTGCCTGGTGATCCAGTATCCGCACCTTGGCGTCCGGCGCATCCCAGGTGGAGCCCAGGTGAGAAGTGGATTGCGCCGGGGGTCTGGCGGTGACCGCCGATGAGGCCGTCGCCTCGGTAGCGGCTACCAACGGAACAATGGCGACGACTAGCGCCGCTACCGCCGTCGAGGCTGTGAATCCCTGAGATGTGGATGACATCGATGACCCCTTCGAAAAGGCGAGAGCCCCGTGACTCACTGCGCGGGATAGGAGATTCAAGCCTTACTCCGACTGGGTACGCCTCGGGAGGGTCAAAAGGCCTCAAGCCTGCTGCCCACGCTCCTCATGGATGCCCGCTCAGCAGGTAACAGCCGGGCAAAGACCGCGTCGGCGCTGAGGCCGAGGGCTGCTCCGCCTGCCACATCCAATGGCAGGTGCGCTCCGACGTAAATCCGGCACAGCCCGACGGCCGGCACCACGACCAGGGACGCCAACCGCCCCGAGGTGTTCAGATGCGCCCAGGTGGCGACCCCCAGCGCCACCGCCACGCCGGCGTGGCCGGAGACATAACCCAAACCTGAAGGCTCGGGGCCCCTGCTGCGGGCGTCTTGGACCAGGGCTGGCGGGCGGGGACGCCGGTAGAGGTCCTTGATCAACTTTGACAGCGCCCAGGTGGCGGTGCCAGCCAGCGCCACTCGCGCGGCCAGCCGGCGGTGTCCGGTCATCAGCGCGCAGCCGGCTGCCACTGGCACCGCCGCCAGATTTCCCGCCTGCATGATGACCCAGGCGGGCAAGTAGCAACCGTCGGGCAACCGGTTGACAGCATGGAACAGGGCCGCCTCACGAGGGCCGATGCTCTGGTCGTGCACCGGAATGCCGCTGAGCGCCAAACCGGCCAGGCCAAGGACCAGCCGGGCCTGCGGATCGGCCCACCAGGTAGCACCCCTTCCCGGCACCGGGCGTGCCATGCCGCCGCTGTGTCGGGGCGCTGACCGGATCATGGCCGAAGCTCGATGCCTAGCCGGCGCCGCAGGTCCAGACCAAGCTGGCGCCGGGCGATGAAACCGACGGCTGCCTGAAGTTCGGCCATCAACGCGATGTGCGGGCCCCGCTCGAAGTCGAACTGATAGCTGACGCATCCCCCAGGAAATGCGTCGAACATGGTTCCCGCATACCGCGGATCGATCGAGCGCAACTGAAGGTAGCTGCGACCGCCCGCTGTCCGGGGAGGGAACGGAGTCGCCGAACCGGCGGCGCAGCTGGACCGCAACTCGATCATCACCGGGTTTCCCTCGGCGCGGTCGGAGCTGAGCTTGGCCCGGGCGCGCCCGTCCTCGACATAAAAGTCACTGCTTCGCCAACCGGCTGGCAAGTCGTTGAGGCACGGTATATATCCGGCCGAGGGCACCGATTGGGCGATCAACCCGAGCCGCTCGGTCGAGTCACAGCTGGGCATGGTCAACGCTGAGGTGCTGCAGCCGGCGCTGGACAGACTCGTCAGCGCGGCGATCAGCGCCACACAGGCCGCGTGCTGGCCACGGCGGTTCACAATAATCCCGCGAGCTGGACGTAGGAGTAGCTGGCCGCCAGCCCTATCAGCGCCGCTACCGCGACACACATGGTCACAGCGACCCGGCGCAGGCTCCACAACTGGATCGGCACCGGCGGTCGGTCCGGGGCGAGCCTGCGGAACTGGCGCACCAGGTCACGCCGATCGCGTCGTAACCGCGATCTGAGCTGAGTGGGGATGGTGATCCCCCGGCAGGCGGCGAACGCCTCGGCGACGTCTTCCGGGGCGAAGATCCGGGTCGCGCGCTGGTAGACCAGCTCCGGCTCGCTCGCCAAGGTCAAGGTGAGCATCATGTTGGCCAGATCGACCGCCTGGCGCCACGGCGTCGGACGGACGGTCGCGAACGCGACATCGATGAGTTTCACCTGGCCCTCGGCTACCAGCAGGTTGGACGGCTTGATGTCGCGGTGAGCGACGCCGGCCTGCCACAGTTGCCGCACGATCTGCAACCCCCCGTCGATCTGCTCCTCGGTCAGCGGTTCAGCGCCGATCTCACGGGCATGCTCGACGAAGCTCATCACGATCACGTACTCCCGTTCCGGGGTGATCTCGACGAACCCGTACGGCTGCGGAGTGGACAGGCCGGCGTCGCGCAGCAGTCGCAGCATGTGGTCCTCGTACTCAGCGAGCCGGCGGACCGTGGAAAAAGGCTTCTCGTCCTCGAGCCGGCCGTAGAGCACCATCCGGGTCAGCTTGTAGGACCGGTCGGCGCGCAGGTGGTTGAGCGCGTACAACTTGGCGAACAGCGAACCGGCGGACCCGTCCGGGCGCCGGATGCGGATCCGCAGCGGCGTCGAGCCTGCAGAGCCCTCTTGTCCGAAAGGCTCGACGCTGTCGGCGCGGATGGCCAACTGCTGATCCAGCGCGCGGATGATCGCCTCACCACGGCGGCCGGTGACGTCCAGATGAGCGCTGGTCCCGCGCCGGTAGCGGATGGCGAACACCTCGTCGGGAACGACCAACCGGAAGGCGATGACCGGCATCGCCCAGCCGATGCCGAGCGCGGCAAGGACATCGGTGGGATGATCCACACCGAGGTAAAGCCGCGACAACGCCAATGCGCCCACTACGCCCGCCGAGACCCACTTCGCCCGGTTACGCCACCGACCGGTGGGGATCAGGGTGTACATGGCCCCCACCGACACCGCGGCCAGAGCTGTCACCGGCACGCTGGGGTGTGAGTAGCCGTCCCAGCTGCCGATCACCAGCACGCCGGTCGGGCGCATCCGCCCGACCCAGAAGGCCAATGCGCTGGTCATCGTGACGACCACGAGCAGCACCGCGAGATAGGTCAGCAGGTGCCGCAGCCTTCGGGACACCAGCAGCACGGCGATCGTCGTCCACCCCAGCAACCGCACGGTGTTGACCGATCCCAGGTACTCCACGTCGCGCAGCAGCGCCGTGAGCCACCCCGTACGCAACTCGGCCAGCGGTCGCAGGGCAAAGGTGTCCAGGTCGGTGATCCACCGCCGAAGAACGGGGAGGGCAAGGCAGAGCTCAAGTCCCGCGGTGACTGTCACGGCAACCAGGTACCACCGGGTGCTGGTTGCCACGTGCCTGGGCAGCGGCGGCGCCTCCCCCGATGGCCTGCGCCGACGCCCGACCGGCGCGCCGCCGATCATGGGGACGATGCCGGGCTGGGGCGGCTGTGCACCGCCCGCTGCTACGGTGTCCATATCGGGGCTCCGTCGGGGTTGCGCTCGCACAACGCCTGACGCGGCGTTGTTCCGAGCTGGACGGGGTGAGCGCCGTGACGGTGCGGCCTGAACGGGCAATGCGGCAGCTGATCGCGGCAGTCCTTGCCGTCGTAGCCGCGCTGAGCGCGGTCACCGGCTGCACCGAGAGCTCCCGAGGCGGCCTCCCGGACCCGGCGCCGGCAGCCGAGGTGGTCATCGGATCGTTCAACTTCGACGAGAGCGCGTTGATCGCCGAGATCTACGCCCAGGCGTTGGAGCACGCCGGGATCGCGGTGCGCCGGGAGTTCAGGCTCGGCCCTCGGGAGTTGCTGCATCCGGCCCTGCGGCAGGGACTGGTCGACGTGGTGCCTGAGTACCTGGGCAGCGCGCTGACCAGCCTGAGGCCTCCCGCCGGCACACCGGACTTGGGCGAGCAGTCCTCGGTCCTTGCCCGCTTGCGGGCCGCCCTGGCTCCGTGGCAACTGACAGTGCTGGCCCCGGCTCGGGCATCGAATCAGAACGCGTTCGCCGTGACCCGGGCGACCGCGCAGCGGTTCGGCTTGCGCAATCTCAGCGACCTGGCCGCGGTCGCGCCGAGGCTTGTTCTGGGAGGCCCCAGCGAATGCCCACAACGTCCATATTGCCTGCCGGGGCTCAAGCGGGTCTATGGCATTGAGTTCCGCCGTTTCGTCGCCCTGGACAGCGAGAGCCAGCGGGTGACCGCCCTGGAGCAAGGCGTCATCGACATCGCGGTGACCTTCAGCACCGACGGGCGGCTTGCCACCGGAGCCGCCGTAACGCTGATCGACGACAAGCGTCTGGAACCGGTCGAGTCGGTGGCGCCGGTGGTCTCGCGTCGAGCCCTCGACCTGCACGGGCCGCTCCTGAGCCGGACGCTGGATGATGTCTCGGCCGCGCTCGACCAGCGCAGCCTGACCTTCTTGAACTGGCGGGTGAGCGTGGCCGGAAAGGACCTTCGATCCGAGGCGGGCAGCTGGTTGCGTCGGCACCAGCTGGTCGGCGCCGGCAGCTGACCGGTCGACCCATGCGATGCCGGCGGATCGGCGAGCCGACCAGTTCCCCACCCGGTACTTGTGCCGCTCCGCAGGCGACTTCGTCATCGCCTCAGCCGCCCTGGCGGGCGAATGCCGCCGCCGCGGCGCTCTCCAGCCGCCGCTGGACGAAGCCGATGTCATCGGTGGTCAACAAGCGCCGCAGCTCAGCCTGCATGCCGGCCCTCGGCTGGGCTCCGAACTCGGCAGGCTGCAGGTCAGACAGGTCGAAGCGAAAGGCGTCGCCGGCTTCGATCACGCTGCGGGCCATGGACCGGGTCAGCGAATCGGGATACACCGACAGGTCAAGATCGAGGTTGGGCGAGATGAACCCGCCTTCGGCCGCCCAGATCGCCGCGGCCTCCGGCGAGGCCAGATAGCGCAGAAACGCCGCAGCCGCCGGAGACGCCGTCATCTGAACCGCCACGTCGCCGGCGCCGACCACGCCCGGCACCCCGGGCAGCCTTGCCGGAAAAGGGAACAGGTCGACGTCCACCCCGATCACCGCCGTGGTCCGGGCCGTCACGACACTGGCTACGAAGTCGCCCTCGGACACCATCGCCGCGCCAGCCGGCCGGCCGAATGCCTGGGCTATCGAGTCCTCGAACCCGGTGCTCAGGACGCCAACGGTGCCACCCAGAACCAAATCCGGGGCCAGCAGCGTCCTCATCAGCCGCAGCGTCGCGGTCACCGACGGATCAGTCCACGGCAGCTGATGAGCGGCCAGCCGGTCATAGCGTGCCTCGCCGGCCACCCGCAGGTAAAGATTCTCGAACCAGTCGGTGAGAGTCCACGGATCAGCGCCGCCCACCGCGAACGCGGCGATACGCTGCTCAGCCAGGGCGCGTGCCGCTCGGAGCAGCCCGTCCAGATCCTGCGGCGCTACCACGCCGGCCCGTTCGAACGCCGCGATGTCATACCAGATCAGCGACTTGTTGGCGGCCTTGAACCAGACGCCGTAGCCCCGGCCCCCCTGCACGGCCAGTGCCCGCCACACCGGCGCGTAATGCTGCTCGACCAGCCGCTCGGTGTCGGGATCAAGCGGGATGAGTCGCCCGGATTTGGCATAACGGCGCAGCAAGCCCGGCTGCGGCAGCATGGCCACCTCCGGCGGGGTGCCCGCGGCGATCCGGGCGTCCAGCGTGGCGGGCACCTGGCCGTGGGCGGAGGTGTAGCGCGCCGCCACTCCGGTGCTGGCGCTGAACGCTTTGAGGACCAGGGAGAAGCTCGCCTGCTCAGCGCCTGACCACGGTCCCACGACCTCCAGCGCCGCCCCCCGGAGATCGGGGCCCTCAGCGTCCTGATCCCGGTTAACGCAGGACGTGACCAGCAACGCCGCAGCCACCATCAGCGCGGCCGATCGCCGCCAACCCGCGCTGCGCCGCATCATCCGTCCCCTCCGATGACCACCTTCTAGCTAGACCATGCCGCAGATCAAGCGGCGCCAAGTAGGGCCGTTCGTCACTGGTCACGGCAACGCGGGCGGGCGCAATCTCGTAATGGCCTGATTTTCAGAGGGACCGGTAGCCGGCCGGCAACCGACAGTCGAATGAGGAGTAACCGATGTCCACCACGCTGAACGCGCCAGTCACCCAAGCAGAACCCACGGTCGCGGCCCGCACCGTCGAGGCCAGCAAGGTCTACGGGCGCGGTCAGACCGAGGTCAGGGCCCTCGACGGCATCACCGTCGACTTCATGGCCCACCGGTTCACCGCCATCATGGGCCCGTCCGGCTCTGGAAAATCGACCCTGCTGCATTGCGTCGCCGGGTTGGACACCCTCACCTCCGGCCACGCCTATATCGGTGATGAGGACCTGAGCACCCTCAACGATCACCGGCTGACGATCTTGCGGCGAGACCGGATCGGCTTCATCTTCCAGGCCTACAACCTGGTTCCGACCCTGACCGCGCTGGAGAACGTGACACTGCCGCTGCGGCTGGCCGGCCGCAAGGGCGACCAGGAATGGATCAACAAGGTCATCGACACCATGGGCCTGGCCGACCGGCTGGGACACCGGCCCTCAGAGATGTCAGGCGGCCAGCAACAACGAGTGGCCGTAGCCCGGGCGCTGGCCACCCGGCCCCAGATCATCTTCGCCGACGAGCCCACCGGAAACCTGGACTCCCGTTCCAGCACCGAAGTGCTGCGCTTCATGCGGCAGGCCGTGGACAGCATGGGGCAGACGATCGTGATGGTCACCCATGACCCGCGAGCGGCCAGTTACGCCGACCGGATCATCTTCCTGGCCGACGGGCGGATCGTCGATGAGATGCAGCACCCCACGACCGAGCGGGTGCTCGAGCGTATGAAGCGATTCGGGGAGTGACCAACGATGCTAAGAACCGCCCTTCAAGGACTGCTGGCACACAAGTTCCGGTTGCTCGCGACCGCGATGGCCGTGACGCTCGGGGTGGCCTTCATGGCCGGAACCCTGGTGCTTACCGACACCATGCGCCAGACCTTCGACAACCTGTTCGCCGACGTCTACAAAGGCACCGACGTGGTGGTGCGCGCCAAGGCCGCCTTCGAGGCTCCCACGGGCGCTGGAACCCAACGCGGCAGGATCGACGCCGCCCTGGTACCCAAACTGCGAGCGGTAGAGGGAGTCTCGGCTGCCGAGGGCACGATCTTCGGCTACGCCCGCTTGGTCGGCAAGGACGGCAAGGCACTGGGCAACCCGGCGACCGGCGCGCCGGTGCTCGGGACCGGGTGGTCGGACAACGACGAGCTCAACCCCTTCCACCTGGTGGAGGGCGCCGCCCCGGTGGCCGACACCGAGATCGCGATCGACCGCAAGAGCGCCCGAGACGGTGACCTCGCCGTCGGCGACACGACCACCGTGCTGGTGCTCGGGCCGCCGCAGCGGGTGCGGATCTCGGGGATCGTCCAGTTCGGCAACGCCGACTCACCGGGCGGCGCCACGACGGTGATCTTCAACCAGGCCGCCGCCCAGCGGCTGGTGGCCGAGCCGGGCAAGTACGACAGCATCGAACTCGTCGCCGCGGACGGGGTCTCCCAGTCCGAGCTGGTGCGCCGGGTGAGCTCGGTGCTGCCCACCGGCGCCGAGGCGGTCACCGGCGAGGCGATCACCGAGGAGAACCAGAGCGCGATCCGCAAGGCGCTGTCCTTCTTCAACACCTTCCTGCTGATCTTCGCCGTGGTCGCGTTGCTGGTGGGTGGCTTCATGATGTTCAACACCTTCGCCATCACCGTGGCGCAGCGGACCCGGGAGAACGGGTTGCTGCGCGCGCTCGGCGCCAGCAGGCGGCAGCTGCTCAGCTCCGTCCTCATCGAGGCACTTCTGGTCGGGCTCATCGCGTCCCTGGTGGGCCTTGCCGGCGGAATCGGGGTGGCCATCGGCCTGAAGAGCCTGCTCAGCGCGGTGGGAGTCGAGATCCCGGCGGAAGGGGTGGTGATCAAGCCGGCCACCATGCTCATCGCCCTGACCGTAGGGGTGAGCGTGACACTGCTGGCGGCTCTGTCGCCGGCCCGCAAGGCGGCCAAGGTGGCGCCGATCGCGGCCATGCAACTCGGTGTCGCCGGCAGCACCGGTTACGGCTCGAAACAACGCATCGTGGTCGGTGCCGCCGTCCTGGTGGCAGGTGTAACGGCGCTGCTGCTCGGGCTGTTCGGTGACACCAGCCAACCCGTTCAACTGGTGGGCCTGGGCGCGCTGCTTGTCTTCTTCGGCGTGTCGATCCTGGGCCGCACCGTGTCGCTTCCGCTGAGCAGAGCGATCGGCGCGCCGCTGCCCAGGCTGCGCGGCATCACCGGAGAGATCGCGAGAGAGAACGCCATGCGTAACCCCAAACGGACCGCCGCCAGCGCCTCAGCGCTGATGATCGGGGTGGGCCTGGTCGGCTTCATCACCATCTTCATCTCCTCCACCAAGGCCTCGATCAACGACTCCATCAGCCAAGGATTCACCGGCGACATCGTGGTTCAGACCGATGGCGGATACGGAGGCGGCGTCGATCCGGCGCTAGCCCAGCGGGTGGGCCGACTCCCCGAGGTGGCCGCGGCGGCGGGCCTGCGAAACGGCCTCGCCCAGGTCGGCGGCAGCGGGGTGTTCCTGCACGGCGGCGACCCGCAAGCGCTACTCGGCATCATGGACATCGACCCGGTCGCGGGCTCGGCGGCCAAGCTCGGCGCGGACTCGATCGCGGTGTACAAGAACACCGCCAACGACAAGCATTGGGTCCTCGGCAGCCGGGTGCCGGTGGTGTTCGCCAAGACCGGCCCCGGAACCATGCGGGTGGGCATGATCTATGCCGATAACACCCAGATCGGGGACTACTTCATAAGCCAAGCAGCCTATGAGGCCAACTTCGCAGGCCAGCTCGACAACCAGGTGCTGATCAAGAAAGCGCCCGAGGCGAGCACCGCAGCGGCGCTGGCCGCGGTTCGCGGCGTGACTCAGGACTACCCTGGGGTCAAGGTCCTTGACCGCGCCCAGTACACCGAAGAACAGACCGCCGCCTTCGACCAGTTGCTGTCCCTGGTGTACGCGCTGCTGGGCCTGGCGATCATCATCGCGCTGCTCGGCATCGCCAACACACTCGCGCTGTCCATCGCCGAGCGCACCCGCGAGGTCGGGCTGCTGCGCGCCGTCGGCATGACCCGATCCCAGCTACGCTCGGCGATCCGCTGGGAAGCGGTCATCATCGCGCTCCAGGGCACCCTGCTAGGACTGGTCATCGGCACCTTCTTCGGCTGGGCGCTGGTCAAGGCCCTGCACGACCAGGGAGTCACCGTATTCAGGATTCCCGTCGTGAGCCTGATCGTCATCGTCTTGCTGGCATGCGTAGCCGGAATGGTCGCGGCCATGCCTCCGAGCAGGAGAGCAGCCAAACTCGACGTGCTGCGCGCAGTCGTGTCGGACTAGATACCAAGCAGGCCAGGCAGGCAACCGGCGCTTGGGACAGCAGGTCCAGTCTCGGCCAGTTCGAGGTCTGGTGGTGAGGACGTTCGACTCTGTCGGCGCCTGAAGGCCTCTGCTGAACTGAGGTCGGATACGGGCGGAGGCGTTCGAGATGAGTCAGCCAGAGATTGTCGTGGGAGTCGACGGCTCCAAGGCCGCCGAGAACGCGCTGCTGTGGGCGGCGGCTGAGGCCCTGCGCAGGGGTGCCCGGTTGCTGATCGCCTACGCCGGAGACACTGAGCTGGCGGCGCCGCCACGTCAGTACGAGGCTGCGCGGTCGGGCAGAACCCTGCTGGCCACCTCGCAAGCGCTGGTGTCCGATAACGGCTTGCGTTGTGAGGTCGAAACGCTCTGTCGAGACCAGCCCGCGGTTGCCATGCTCAGCGAATTAGGAAAGGACGCCGACCTGCTGGTCGTCGGCTCACACGGGATGGCCCGCAACAACTGCAGTTCCCTGGGGTCGGTGGCCTATGGCGTCGCGGCGCACGTGCCATGCCCGGTAGCGGTGATTGGCCCTTGGCCGCTGAGCGGGACCGTCTCGATGGACGACGATCGCCCCGTCACCGTGGGAATCACGGCTAACTCAACCGCCGATCCGGCGCTGGAATTGGCTTTCGCGGAGGCGGCATTGCGCCAGGTCCCCGTCAAAGCAGTGCATAGCTGGGCGGTTGACTGGCAAGAAGTAGCCGCGATGGCGAAGCTGCGGCCGACCGGTCATGCCTTGCGCGCCTACCACGAGACCAGGTTGGCTTCGATACTCACCTCGCTACGCCAGAGGTATCCCCACATCACGGTGGAACTTTGCGTGTCCGGGAAACCGGTGGCCATGACTCTGGCCAGCGCGAGCCAAGGATCGAGCATGCTCGTGCTGGGACGCCGGCATCCCCGAAAGTCCAAAGATCCGCTGGCGTCACGACTCGGGCCGACGGCTACCCGGCTGATCCATGTCAGCCAATGTCCCGTGGTGCTCGTCGGCAGTTCTCCCGTGGCCGCGGCTGCCGATGTGGTCGATGCCGGCCTGCCGTTGTCGAGCAAGGCATGACCGCGCCAGGCGCGACCTCGGTCACCGCACGCCGAGTGGTGCTCGGCATCGACCACCAGCCCGACCATGACGCCTGCTTGAGGTTGGCCTGCGTCGAAGCGATGACGCGGGGCCTGCCGCTGCACATCGTGCACGCCTACGGCTGGCCGTTGATGATCTACCTGAGCATGCACGTTCGGCTGATCAAAGCCGACGCCTGGCGGCTGGAACGCAGTCGCGGGCAAGCGCTGGTGGCTGTCGCGATCGACAAGGCAACAGCGCTGCACCCGGGCCTGCGGGTGACCGGCGAGGCGATCGCGGGTCGGCCACGCTCGGTGTTGATGGACCAGGCGAGCACGGCTGCCCTGTTGGTGATCGGCTCTGGGCGATCAAGGCTGGGCGACGCGCACCCGTCCGGCTCGGTCAGCCGCTACCTCGCTGCCTACTCACCATGCCCCGTAATGATGACCGGCCACTACGCCGAGCAACCGCCGGTGAGCGCCGCCGACGACGTCTCTTATGGACTTTCGTCCCGTGGACTCGGGCCTTCGGACTCAGGTGGCGTGGTTGCCCGGCTAGCAAACTGAAGTTGTAACCACTCAAGGAAGGAACAAGATCATGACCATGCAACGCGGAACCCGTTCGGCCAACACCCACGAGGATGTGGTGATCGGAGGAGCCGTCGTCACCTCGACCGCGGCCAAGGCGCTGGCCGTCCTGCGGATCGCGACCGGCTTCGTCTTCCTCTGGGCCTTCCTGGACAAGACGTTCGGCCTGCACTACGCGACGCCGTCAGCCAGGGCCTGGATCGACGGCGGCTCACCCACCAAGGGTTTCCTGTCATCGGTGGAGGTCGGCCCGTTGAGCTCGACGTTCCACTCGATGGCCGGTGACACCTGGGTGAACTGGCTGTTCATGCTCGGCCTGCTCGGCATCGGCGTCGGCCTGATCGCCGGGGTGGCGCTGCGGATCAGCGCCCTGGCAGGCGTGCTGATGATGGCCATGATGTGGCTGGCCGAGTTCCCGCTGGCCCAGCACACCGAGAGCGGTGACCCGAGCGGCTCGTCGAACCCGCTGATCGAGTACCACGTGATCTACGCGATCGTCCTGGTGGTGCTGGCCGCCACCTACGCCGGCAACACTTGGGGCCTCGGCAAGGTCTGGGCACGGCTGCCCTTCGTCAACC
>WUUC01116558.1_pt1 | contig 17796 bp, 13 predicted proteins | sample 6278441 | NCBI WGS metagenome assembly WUUC01 (sample SAMN13675441, study PRJNA597444) | soil metagenome | isolation source: soil | place: USA: Washington | collected 2017-10 | reverse complement strand
GCCAGGAAATCTCCGATCACCGTTGAGGGTACCGATACGGCCGGGTTCTCCCCCGACGGTCACGTTCGCAACCGAGGCCGAAGGCCTGTCGTTCATCCTCGGGACGCGCATCCTGCGGTCCAGTACGTCATCAAGGAGTGGCACAGGAAGCCCTTCCCAGTCCTGACCCGAGCGTGGCCATATGCGGCATCAACCGAGCCGATCGACGGGACAGCACCGATCTCGGCTATCCGCATGCCATAGCGAACGGAAATGAATTGCGACCCGGGCCTTGGAATGACACCGCAGTCCGTCGAGCCTGGTGCCACGCGACCGGCGGGCCAACTCGAGCGTCGAACACCATGCAAGTCCGCGAGGCCCGCCGACCCATCGGGCCGACGATCATTCGCGAGAACGCGTCTATAACAAGGCACACGATAGGCCACCCCGCCCACGTCGGCACGTAGGTCAGATCGGTGGCCCACAGCTGGTTGGACGCCCTCGACATGGTGGCACTCCACCATGTCCGGGTGCCGAGCCCCGACGCGGCCGCCGGACGCCCTCGATTCCGGCCGTCCGGATGAGTCGGGTGGCGAGCTGGTCACGCCGCCCGATTGTCGGGGCTGGGCGCGGCAGGCCAACTTCCACACAGTGCGTGCTCGCTGCGCAGTCCCGCACGCAGGGTCCGGACCATTAGCCCGCGGCGGCCTTCTTCTCCCCGGAACACCGTCGTGTGGTCGCGTGCCTGGCGACTACCTCTTCGGTGCTCCATCCTCGCTTCCACGACCTGGAGCCTCCGTCAGACCTGGGCGGCCCGGTAGCCCCGGCGATCCGCGATGCGCCGGCAGCGCACGGGGCGACCGCGATGGCCAGATCACGCGGTGTCCATCAGGCCTTTTTCGCCGCATCGCGGCGGCGGGCAACCAGTGCGCGCTCGACGCCGTCCATACCCTCGCGAACCAAGCGCGCCAGAGGCGGCGGTGCGGTGGCGCCGGCGAGGTACGCCTGGGATGCGGCCAGCGTCTCGGGGGCAACGACTGCCGACGGATACGCACCCACCACGAAGCCCGTGGCCAACTCGGAGTGGTAGTTGTTCCAGACCTCGTCGATCACCGAGAAGTAGCGTTCGACGAACGGCACATGCAACCAACCGTGCGACGGCTCCGCGAAGCCGAGCATCGTGGAGACCAGGATGGCACCACTCGGCTCACGCCCGCCGGTCAGGAGCTCCCACGCAGCGGCCTTCGCCTCGGGCGTCGGGATCGCAGCGCGACAGCGCGCCGCCCGTTGTTCACCCACCGCGGTCCGGTCGTGGGCCAGCTCCGCGGCGATCTCGGACTCCCCGGCTGCGCCACTCGCGACGAGACCGTAGAGCAGCTTCCAGCGGCGGTCCGCGTCGACGACGAGCCCCTGCAGGCTGCTGTCGCCGTCCAGGATCTCACGCACCACCGCCGCGTCCTCAGGCCCCGCGATGCCTTGGGCCAAGGCGTCGAGGTAGATCAGCTGCTCGTCGGAGGCCGGCGGCGCGCCGGCGAGGTTGGCACGCAGGCGCTGCGCCAACAGCACGCGGTCCGACTCTCGGTGGGCCGCGCAGCTGTACCGCAGTACCGCGATCCTGGCCTGGTGGAGGACCGTCTCCAGCACCACCGGATCGTTGATCGACGCTGCGCCTCGGGCGACGAGCCGCACGTAGTCCCCCGCGGCCATCTCCGCATCGCGGGTCATGTCCCAGGCTGCGGACCAGCACAACGCAAGCGCCAGTGGATCCTCGATATCCGTGATCCCGCTCAGCAACGTGTGCATGGAGCCCGCGTCCAGCCGCATCTTCGCGTAGGTCAGGTCGTCGTCGTTCACCAGCACGAGATCGGGCATGCCCACGCCGACGACCTCAGGCACCGCGGTCCGCGGGCCGGCGACGTCCAGTTCGATCCGCCGGACGCGGACGATGCCGACGGACGTCCGGCGGTAGAAGCCCACGGCGACGCGGTGCGAACGCAGCCGGCGATCCTCACCCGAGGATTCTTGGACGAGCGCGAACGAGCCGAACCGGCCCGCCGCATCGAGAGTGAACGACGGCCGCAGGACGTTGACCCCCGTGCTCTCCAGCCATTCCGCCGACCAGGACGACAGATCTCGCCCCGAGGCCTTCTCCAGCGACGCGAGCAGGTCGTCGCGTGACGTGTTGCCCCACGCATGCGTGACGAAATAGTCACGCAGGCCGGCCAGGAACGCCTCCTGCCCCACCCAGGCAGCGAGCTGCCTGAGCACCGCTGCACCCTTTGCATAAGTGATGCCATCGAAGTTGTTCCTGACGTCCGCGAGGCTGTGCACCTCGGCCGAGACCGGGTGGGCAGAGGACAGCTGGTCCTGTTGATGGGCCCACGACTTGGTGCGGTTGGCGAATCCCACCCAGCCGTTGTACGGAGACGCCCCTTCGGCGAGCGCCAGCACGGCCAGATAGGTGGCGAACGCCTCGTTCAGCCAGAGGTCATCCCACCATCGCATCGTGACCATGTTGCCGAACCACATGTGTGCCATCTCGTGCAGGATCGTCTCAGCACGTTTTTCGTACGCGGACTCGGAGGCCCGCGAACCGAAGATGTGCCCCTCCTCGCTCAGAGTCACGCAACCCGGGTTCTCCATCGCACCACCGGCGGCGAACTCGAGCACGAACACCTGGCCGTACTTCGGGAAGGGGTACGAACCGAAGGCGTTGGTGAAGAAGTCGATCCCATCCTTGCAGACTTGGAGAACGGCGTCCGCGTCCAGCTGCCCGGAAATCGCTTGGCGACAGTAGAGGGCGAGAGGGATGCCGGCGTGCTCGTCGTGGACCTCGTGAAACGGCCCCGCCGCGAATGCGGTGATGTAGGAAGGAATGCGCGGGGTGGGCTCGAACCGCCACGTCCTCGCTCCGACGGCATCGGTCACCTCCTGCACGAGGCTGTTGGACACGACCGTCCAGCCGGCTGGCGCGGTGACGATCCACGTGAAGACCGCCTTCAAGTCCGGCTGATCGAAGCAGCCGAAGACCTGGTGCGCGTCGGCCGGCTCGAAGTTGGTGTGCAGATAGGTCCGCCCGTCGGCCCGGTCGACGAATCGATGGAGACCTGACCCGTCACGCTTGTACGAGAAGTCGGCATCGATCGTGAGCTCGTTCTGGGCCGCGAGGCCGGTCAGCAACAGCCTCCCGGCAGCTGCGTCATACCGGGCCGGGTTCAACTCGATGCCGTTCAGCTTCGCCGAGCGAATGGCCGCGCACCGCAGGTCGAGGAACGTGCTCGAGGTCACCGCTTCGAACCGCACTGTCGTCGTGCTCCGGAAGACGTCCTCGTCCGGGGTCACGTCCACTGCGATGACGTAGGAGTCGACGACCAGGGAGCCCGCTCGCTGCGCCGCTTCCGCACGGGTCAGATCACCTGCCATCCCACAGGTCTACTGCCTGGGCTTTTCCGACACCAACGCAGTGGCCGGAATCGGCCATCCCAGCGCGGCCGGTCTTGACGGACCCGCCGCGGCACGGTGGATTTCTGACGGTCGGACACGTACGCCACCGTGGTGCCTGCAGGCCGGACCGCAGGGGAGCAGCAATCGGGAGCACTCAGGACAAATAGGCCGAACCAGGCGAACACACAACCGAAATTCCACGTCATCACCCACGTGACTTCGCTGCAAATTTCAGGTGAATCATCGGGCACCCACCGGCCGGATCTTGCCTCTCTGTTAGCGACTGAGCTAGGGTCGCAACTTTGCGTGCGATTGGCAGCGCCATACTTGCTTACCGGAGGTGTGCACGTTGCGAGGATTTCCGCCGCCCATGGTCGATCCGATCATCCGACGCCACGCTGTCCGACTCCTGAGCGAATGCCGGGAGTCCGTATTCCTACTCATGCACGACGACCATCCCGACCCGAACTCCGACCTGACGCGACGAGCGTTGTCCGAACTGTCGTCGTTGCGCGAGCTCGACCTACGCTGCGTTCTCCCCAGCAGGGTGGCACTGGAGCCTGGCCCGGCGGATTGGCTCACCGGCCTTGTAGGACTTGGCGCGTCGATCCGCTGCCTGCCGACCGTGCCGATGAACATCATCGTCTTCGACCGGCGCACGGCCTTGCTCGCCCCGCCGCGGCCCCCGGGGAGCCTTCGCCGCGAGGTGTCGATCGTGGACGGGCCCGATCTGATGGTCGCGCTCGGCGCGTTCTGCGACTTCATCTGGGAGAAGGCCGTGCCGGCGAACATGGGAACGGGCATCGACGACGCCAGTCTGACGATGCAGGAGCTCGGGGTGCTGCGTCTCCTCGCCGAGGGATGCACCGACCAGGTCGTCGCACGTCGCATCGGCGTCTCCGTACGCACGGCCGGGAGACTCACCGCCACGCTGATGAACCGACTCGACGCGCGCAGCAGGTTCCAGGCGGGGGCGCGTGCCGCGCAGCTGGGTCTGCTGCCGCTCCCGGCCGTGCCGATCCGTCGATGTTCGGACGCCGGGATGCGCACCAGCCGGCCCGCCTGATCACAGGGCAAACCCGCCACCTCTCCCGGTCGATCGTCTGCGATACGACCCGGCCGCAGCGTTCCCCTTTCTCGTTTTCGACGCGCAGGTGGACCGACCGCTCAGCGGGGTCGTGGCAGGACTCGGCCAGACCTGTTGCCCACTGCGCCGACGCCGAATACTTTCGACTTACGCGCCAATAACTGGAGCCAATCGTGTCGCACCTCCTCTCTGCTCGAATTCGACCGCTCCTCGCTGTCGCACTTGGGCTTGCCCTGCTCTTTCTAGCCCCGCTCGCGACGAACTCCATGACGGTTCAGGCAGACGCTTCGAGCGGCGACACGCCCGGTGACCGGACCTATTCCATCGCGACTGTGGATCCCGGCGGCCTCACCCCCGGAAGATCGGTCCAGGCCTACAGCGTGGAAATCATCAGCGGCATCTTCGATTCCTTGACCGCAATCGATCCGACCGGCCAGGTGGTGATGCGCGCCGCCGAGTCGGTCACGTCGTCCGACCAGATCTCGTGGACCATCAAGGTCCGGCCGGGGCAGTCCTTCCACAACGGCGAGGCGGTGACCGCGCAGAGTTTCGCGGACGCCTGGAACGCGGCCGCCTACGGGCCGAACGGGTGGCCGACGAACGCCTACTTCCGAAACGTCGTCGGATACGAGGCGCTCAACCCACCGAGCGGCGCGCCGACGGTCACCACGCTGGCGGGGCTGCGGGTCAGCGACGACTACACGCTGCAGGTGACGCTGACCGCGCCCTTCAACCCGTTCCCGCAGCTGCTCAGCTACCCGGGCCTCGCTCCCCTGCCCACGGCGGCGTTCGCCGATCTCGAGGCGTTCGACCAGCACCCGATCGGCAACGGACCGTTCAAGGTGAAGGACGACACGGACACCGAGTCCCGGGCGGAGCTCGTGCGGTTCGCGGAATACTCCGGCCCCCGTCCCGCCCGGTCCGAAGGCGTGACGTTCACGTACTTCCCGACCCTGGCTGACGCCTACGCGGACGCCCGCGCCGGGAACAGCGACATCATGCTGCACATCCCGCCGGACCTCGTCGGGGAAGCCCGACAGCTCTTCGGGGACCGGTTCCAGGAGACGCGCAGCGCGGTCGTCGAATACCTTGGCCTGCCGTTGCACGACCAACGGTTCGCCGAACGGGACGTCCGGCGCGCGATCTCGATGGCCATCGACCGCGACCGGATCACCACCGAAGTGCTCGGCGGCGCCTACGACCCCTTGCGGTCGCTGTTCCCGCCCGGCCTGCCCGGCGCGCGGGCTGGCTCGTGCGGGATGTACTGCGAGTACAACCCCGATCTCGCCAGGGCGATGTTCGGACAGGCGGGCGGTTTCGAGGGCACACTCACCCTCTTCTACCCGGAGGGCGACGAGACCTACGAGCGCGCGATGCGCGAGGTCGCCGCAGATCTGCAGCGCAATCTCGGCATCGAGGACGTCCGGTTCGAGCGCGCCGAACCGACCGACTACTTCACGGCGCTCGGCACGCAGGCGTCTCCCGGTCCGTTCCGCTTCAACTGGGTGATGGACTACCCGAGCGTCGAGAACTACCTCGCTCAGCTGTCCGGGCCGGGCAACTGGGTCGGCTACGAGGCGGGCACTGCGCAGCACTTCATCGAGAAGGCGGGCACGACACCCGACCTTGTGAAGGGCCTGCCCTACTACCAGCTCGCCGAGGCCGAGTTCCTGAAGGACATGCCCGTGGTCCCGCTGTGGAGCTGGCGCGCCCTCACCTGCCACTCCACGCGGGTCACCGACGTGCACACGGACCCGTTCGCCAATCTGCGGCTCGAGGAAGTGCAGGTGACGTCATGAGCGATCGACCCGTGACTCGACGGCGGCCGGTGGTCACGCGCCGCGCATTCCTGGGCGGGCTTGCGGCAGCGACGACGACGACCGCGCTCGGCGCGACCGCCGTGTCGTGTGCGACCGGAGGCACCGGCGGTGCGCGGGTCGCCGTCATCGGGGCCGGCCTGGCCGGGCTGACCTGCGCGTACCGGCTGGCACAGCAGGGTGTGGACGTCACCGTGTACGAAGCCAGGGACCGCGTCGGTGGGCGCATGTGGAGCAGCGACGACATCTATCCGGGGCAGGTCGTCGAGCACGGCGGGGAGATGGTGTTCGGCTACTACGCGCGCCTGCGCGGGCTCATCGGCGAGCTCGGTCTCACGCTGGACAGCGTCAACGCCGACTCCCGGCCCGACATGAAGCTCGTCTGCTACCTGAACGGGCAGAGCACCACCCACGAGGAGGCATACGCCGGGTTCGACCAGATCCTCGACAAGATCTATGCGGAGGTGCACCGCGTCGGCTCTTGGCGCTACGACGACGCCACCGACGCGGCCCGCGCGCTCGACGAGATGTCCGTGCACGACTGGGTCGAGCAGCACGTCCCCGGCGGATCAGGGTCCCTGCTGGGAGCGGCCGTCGAGAGTGACATGGTGCACTTCTGGTCCGGGCAGACGCGCGACCTGAGCGCGATCTACGTGCTGCGCGGGTACATGCCACCCACCGGCTCCGAGGCCCCGGACGCCTGGATCTTCTACCACGTCCGCGGCGGCAACCAGCTGATCCCGATCCGGCTCGCCGAGCGGCTCCCCGCCGGGCGGATCGAGTTCGGCACGCCGCTGGAAGCGATTCGCCAGCGGGGCGACGGGTTCGAGCTCCGCTTCACGGGCAAGCCGCAGATGGTCTCGGCCGACTTCGTGGTGTCCGCCGTGCCGTTCTCGACGTTGCGCAGGGTCGACCTGTCCGGACTCGACCTCGACCGCACCCGCCGGGAAGCGATCGACACCATCGACATGGGGAACAAGGGCAAGCTGACCATGCAGTTCACCCAGCCGCTCGCCGCGTACGGGTGGAACGGTGGCATCGAGTCCACGACACCCCAGATCCATGGCTGGGACTCCTCGCGGAGCCAGGGCGGACCCGGCCTGCTCAGCATCTTCCCGACCGGGGAGACCGAATCGCAGCTGCCGACGCGGCGCCCGCACGGGCCAGCCCCGCAGCCCGTCGTCGACCAGACGCTCGCGCAGCTCGAGCAATGGGTTCCGGGGTCGAGCTCGGGCTTCTCCGGGCGCGCCTGGCTCGACCGGTGGAGCCAGGACCCCTGGGCACTGGGCGCCTTCCCGAACTTCAGGCCCGGCCAGATCACCAAGTACTGGGGCCTGCTCGGGGAGCCCGTCGGGCGGCTGTTCTTCGCCGGGGATCAGACGAGCACCCGTCATTCAGCGTGCATGGGCGGCGCCATGGAGTCGGGCGAGGACGCGGCCGCCCAGGTGCTCGCGGCCATGGGCCGGCCGGCGCGCCTGCCCGACCACCAAGTCCAGTGATCACCCACGTCCCGTCGGATCCACCGTCAGGAAGGCAGCACATGTCCATCCAGCACTCCGAGAAGACCCTCAACCTCGAGCAGCTGCAGTCGCGGTTCGCCCAGGTCGCCGAGTTCATGGCGCCGCGGATCGAGCTCAGCGACGGCACGCTGGGCTACCGGCTCACCGCCACCACGACTCTGACGATCAAGATCGGCGCCGAGCCGTTCGAGCCCGGCTCGCCCGAGGAGACGATCGTCTTCGACGTCCGGGACTGCGAGGTCAAGGTCCCCGACCCGGTCCTCACGACCGACGGGGCCCTGCGGTTCGACATCGAGATCTTCCGCATCGTGTCGGAGAGCGTCAGCACGACGCTGTTCGGCACCGAGGTCCCCCTCACCATGAAGGTCGGCCGCGGCGTCGACCCGCTGATCCGCCCGACGTTCGGCCGCTTCGAGATCCCCTACGGGTCCTCGTTCGGCGCGCAGCACCTCATCAGCACGCAGCGGGTGAACCTGGAGGTCGAGACCCCCGTCGGGACGCTGCGCAACCGTGAACCCGCGATCATGCAGGCGAACGTGAACCAGATCCCGCCCGCCACCGCCTACGTGCAACAGGGCCTGGTCCCGATGTACGACGCGGCGGGGAACATCGTCGTGACCAAGACCAACGCATCCAGCGCGGCCGAACTGGACCCGCGCTACCACACCGTCTAGGACCCACCGGGAGTGATCACTGGCGACGAGCGGGCCTGCGTCAGCGGGCCCGCTCTGGCAGTTCGACGGGCGTCAGCCCAGGGACGGGCGGGCGAGGGCGAACGGCGCCAGATCGGCGGGTGCGTGGCCGGTGACGACCGCATCCGCGAGCGACCGGCCAAGGGAGGCGGCGAACGCGAGTCCGTGCCCGTTGCAACCCGCAGCGAACCACGCGCCCGGCACGGCGGGCACGGGCCCGGCGACCGGCAGCCCGTCGGGGGTCATCGCCATGGCGCCGGCCCAGCGGACCCGCACCGCCGGCAGGCGGAGCCCGGGGAACACGGAGGGGAGGACCTGCTCGACCCCCCGCTGGACCTCGTCGGTGGGTACCTGCGCCGTGGTCGCGAAGCCGCGGTCCAGATCGCGTCGGCCGCCGACGAGAATCTCCCCACCCGGCGTCTGCCGCCAGTACTCACCGTGCTCGGCGAGCGCCGCCGTGACGGGCACCCGGAACACCGGTCCGACCGGGTTGTAGGCGAGCATCTGCGCACGCGCCGGGGTGACCAGCCCGACGAGCTCCGGAACCAGCGCCGGAGCCCAGGCGTTGAGCGCGACCACCGCGGAGGCGCTGCTCACGGGTCCGGCGCTGGTGTCCAGCTCGATGCGGCCGCCCACGCTGCTGAGCGACCGAACCGCTGCCCCGGTCACACGGTGGGCCCCGTGGCCTCCGGCCGCATCGGCCAGGCCTGCCACCAGGCGCGCCGGGTCGACCGAGCCGGCGTCGGCCTGGAACAAGCCGCCACCCACCTGGTCCGCGGCCGGAGTGCCGACGAACTCCCCCAGGTCGTCGCGTTCGACGACGCGGACGTCGAAGCCGTCGCAGCTCAAGACGTCGGCGATCATGCGGCCGGCGGCGCACTGCGCGTCACCGATCCCGAGCGTCAGGATCCCGGTGAGCGTCAGCGCGCAGTCGATCCGCTCGCCGTCGGCGAGGTCGCGCACCAGCGCCACGTTCTCGACGGTCCGCCGGTACAGGTCGCGGGCGGTGTCGTGACCGAGCAGCGAGGTGACGTAGGGGTACGGCACGGCGGCACCGGGCACCAGCATTCCGGCGCTGCGCCCGCTGGCGCCCGCTGCGGGGTCGCCCGCCTCCAACACGACGGGGCGCATCCCGGCGACGGCGAGGTGGTACGCAGCGCTCACGCCGAGCAGACCGCCACCGACGACGACCACCTCGGCGGTTCGAGGAGCCCGCTCCGTGGTCGGGATCGGCGGCGACGCGCTCAGGTCAGCTCCTGGACGAGGGAGAACCGGTTGCCGTCGGGGTCCCGGAAGTCCGCGACCCGGACGACGCCGAAGTAATCGACGGCCTCGTCCACCTCGACGCCCCGCGCGAGCAGGGTCGTGCGCGCCACCGCGACGTCGTCGACGCCGATCCGGATCACGGAGGTTCCGGCGGTCTCGAGTTTCTCCGCCACCTGCAACCACATGCCCGGGGCGAGCTGCCATTCCTGCATCGTGGGCTCGACGACGATGTCGGCGTCACGCCCCATCCACGTCCGGTAGAACTCGACCGCCGCGGTCATGTCCCGCACCGGGACCAGCGGGTAGAGCGACGTCGTCGGAAAGGGATTGCTGCCAGCGGTGTTGTCGGCCACGCCATTCTCCCTGGGAAGGATCGGTCTCGTCACGTCGCGGCGCCGTCTCCGGTGTGCAGACGGACCAGCGATTCCGCCGCGCCGGTGCGCGACGGCGGGTGGAAGGCGATCGCGCGAGTCGCCGCCAGCAGGTGGGCGACCTCCGAGTCGCGGAAGAACGCGTTCCCGCCGAGCAGCTCCGCCGCGAGATCGGTCGCCGCGCGCAGGCTGCGCAGTGCGGCGAAACGGGCCGTGAGCACCGCGGCGACGGCCACGTCGGCGTCGATGCCCTCCCGGAACGCTCGGGCGGCGCCCTCCACCAGTGCCGCGGACGACTCGAGCTGCACGATCACCTCCGCGCGGTCGGTCACCGACCCGCGGCCGCGGGTCAGCGCGCGTTCCACCAGTGCACTGGCCGCGCCGACGTAGACCGTCGTGATCAGCATCTGGAACCAGGTGAACCCGGCGTTCTGGAGATCCAGCATCACCATCGGGTCGTCCGGCCGAGTGCGCAGCATCAGCGGTTCGGGCACGAAGACGTCCGTCAGCCGGACCTCGTCGCTCTCCGCACCGGCCAGCACCTGGCTGGACCAGAACGGGTGTCGGGTGATCCCCGGCGTGTCCGCGGGGATGACGATGACCCCGATCGGGGGCCGCTCGCCCGGGATCGCGACGCTCGCCGTCAACAGGTCCATGGACCGGGCGAGGCTGCACGGCTTCTTGCTACCGCTGATCAGATAGCCACCGTCGGTCGGCACGGCGGTGACGGCCGGTTCGAGCAGGTCCTGGCCCGAGGTTCCCTCCGCCCAACCGGATGCGACCAGCAGGTTCTCCGGCGCGATCCGCGTGACCAGGTCGAGCTGGGCGGGTGGGATCCGCACCTCGTCACCGATGAGGCCGAGGAGTGCCGCCACCGAGAAGTGGTGCATCGTCGCTGCCGCGCCCAGCGACGGCGAGCAGGCCGACAGCGCCCGCATCACCTGCACCGCGTCGACCGGGTCGGCACCCGCTCCGCCTAGCTCGGCCGGGAGCAGCAGTCCAGGTCCACCGTGGGCGCGGAACAGCCCGACCCCCGGAGCGGCCGGCGACTCGCGTTCCGGCAGCGGCAGCTCGGCGAGGGCCTTCAGCAGGCCGGGGTGGTGGTGGTCGCACCGCGATCGCGCCCTGTCGAGCATCAGCATCGTCGTGCTCCTCGAGTCGGGCCGGCTCAGGCGACCGCGATCTCCGTGACGGAGAACGGATTGCCCGCCGGGTCCCGCAGCTCCGTGGTCCGTTCCCCGGACGGCACGTCGACCACGGTGCCGCCGAGGTGGCGGGCCACCTCCGCCGCCTTGCCGTGGTCGGACACCGCGAGGTGGAGGTGCCACCGTGCCGGCTCTCCCGGCGTGGCGGCGCGATCGTCTACGGCCGGCGCCTGTCCCAGCACGGCGGTGTAGAAGTCGACGCTCTGCGCCCGGTCCGGGGTCACCAGCACCGCGGAGTGCAGGGTGCCCGCCTCGCCGACGAGCGCGCTCCCGGCGAACGTGTACGGCTGCCAGACGGCGAACACCGCCCCGCCGGGATCGGCGATCGTGGCGGTGCGCCCGAGCCCGATCACGTCGTGGGGCGGGCGGAGGTGGGTGCCGCCGAGCCCGAGCGCGGCCGCGGCCGCGGCGTCCACGTCGTCGACCGCGAAGTAGGGCGTCCAGCCGATCGGCGAGCCGGGGAGGTAAGGGCCCCACAGCGCGGCCACGTCCTCGTTGTCGGTGAGGAAGATGTGGTAGCCGTCGGCCGCCGGTGGGCGGGCCGGACGGACCTCCCAGCCGATCACCGCGGCGTAGAAGGCGCCGCTGGCCGGGATGTCGGTGCTGGCCAGATCGGCCCAGCAGAGAACGCCGTGCGAGTGCTTCTCCACGAGCGGCATGAGCGGCTCCTTCGACGAGATCAGGTACCGGCGCGCAACCGGCGGTGGAATCCCCACACGCAGAGGCTGAGCGTCACCGCGCTGAACAGCGTAGCGGCGACCAGACCGCGGGTGATCACTGCGGTGTCCGGTGTTCCGAACACCGAGCGCGCGGCCTCGAACAGGTAGGTGAGGGGGTTGAGGCTGGTGAGTGTGGCGAACCAGCCGGTCATGTGCTCCCGCGGAACGCTCCACGGGGTGATGAACAGCAGCGGGAAGAAAACCATGAAGGAGACCGCCTGGACCGCCTTCGGCGACCCGGTCTGCAGCGCGACCGCGATCCCGATGGCGTCGTAGGCGATCGCGAACAGCACCATCAACGCGTACAGCGTGATCGCTCCGAGCAGCGGATTCCCCCCGAAGCGGACGCCGAGCAGGAGACCGACGTTGAGCAGCACGGCGATGTAGACGAGAACGCCGCACATCTCCCCCGCCAGCCGGCCGACCAGCAGTACCGAACGCCGGGCGGGAGACAGGCGCAGCTTGTCGAAGTAGCCGCTGCTGATGTCGGTGACCACGGCGTGCCCCGCGGAGGAGAACGACGCCGCGATCAGCATCGCGACCGGTAGCTGGAACGCGACGTAGTCCGGCACGTCGAAGGCCCGTCCCGAGATCTGGCCGAGCGCACCGACCTGCACGGCGAAGATGCACATCGGGGTGAGCAGGGCGGGCAGCCAGGCCGCGGGCTCCCGCATGATCGAGGTGATGCTGCGGCCCGCGATGGTCGCTGCCTGCGTGAGGTACCGCACCATGATCAGCGCTCGCCTCCGCCGGGTCCGGTCGGCTGGTCCGCGGTCGTGATGACGCGGAACACGTCGTCGAGGGTGGGTTGCGTGACGACGACCTCCTTGGGCTCGAGGTCAGCGGTGAGCAGTGCCGCGACGATCGGGGCCAGGTGCGCCGATGCGTCCTGGATCCGCACGGTGACGCCGCCGGGGTGGGCGAGCACGTGCCGGATCCCGGGTACCGCGGCGAGGACGGCCGCCGCTCGCTCGGGGAGCGCTGTGGTGATCTCCACCGTGTCCGTGGCCAGCTCGGCCTTCAGCTCGCTCGGGGTGCCCTCCCGCACGATGCGCCCCTTGTCGGCGAACGCCACCCGGTCGGCGATGCGGTCCGCCTCCTCCAGGTACTGCGTGGTCAGGAAGATCGTCGTACCGGACTCGGCGCACCTGCGCCCGAGCAGCTCCCAGATCGCGATCCTCGACGAGGGGTCCAGGCCCGTCGTGGGCTCGTCGAGGAACATCACCGGCGGCTCGTGCAGCAGCGCCATCGCCAGGTCGATCCGCCTGCGCATCCCACCCGAGTACGCACCCACCCGCCGGCCCGCGGCATCCGCGAGGCCGACGACCTCCAGCATCTCCATCGCCCGCGCGCGCGCATCGCGTGGCCCCAGGCCGTAGAGGAGACCGTGCAGCGTGAGCACCTCGTACCCGGTCTGCCGGTCGTCGAGCCCGACCTCCTGCAGCACGACCCCGATGTTCGGGCGCACCTGCGCGGCGCCGCGCACGACGTCGTGGCCGAGGATCGACGCGTGGCCCGAGGTGGGCGCGAGCAACGTGGTGAGCATTCTCAGCAGGGTCGACTTGCCGGCGCCGTTCGGGCCGAGCAGCCCGAACACCTCACCCCGCGCGACGGAGAAACTCACGCCGTCCACTGCACGCACCTGACCGAACGACCTCGTGAGCTCGTTTGCCTCAATGACGGCACTCATGGTCGAGATCCGTCCTCCCCGGTCGAATGCACCGACACGGACTGAGTCCGAGGGCGGCGCGCAACGTTCCGGGCGACGGTAGCCCCGGGCCGCCGCAACCTTGAACCCGACTGACCGGAACCGGCCAATGTCGATGGCAGCCCGGCCCGCACGAATAAGATCCACCATCTGCACGGTTGCGGACTGATTAGACGTTTCCGGGAAACCGCCGGTATGAGCGCGTGCGGGCCAGCCGAAAAAGTGACCGAAATATGCCATCCTCAGCAATTGACCTGGAAAGTCGGCGCGACCATGGTGAGGAGCGCTGGGCCACCGGTCGCCGATACCGGATCGGCCACCAGGACTCTCTGTCTATTCCTCGGAAGGTGATCGTGTGCTGCGGGTCCGGGAAAGTCTGTTCGGGATCGACGCGGCCCAGACCCGCTTCGAGGCCCGAGGGTTCGACATCTGCGAGCCGGGTGTGCGAGCGCACCTCGAAGGGCACGCTGCGGCCTTCGTCGAGGGCTACAACGCCGCACTCGTCCAGGACGACGCGGCGCTGCTGGACGCCGAGTTGCGGCGCCGGGTGACGGCGGACCGCCGCGGGTTCGCCTTCGAGGGGGCCGCGATGGCGTACACACTGCTGGACGCCCTGCCGCTGCCCGGACGGGGGCGGTTCACCCGCCTCCTGGCCGGGCCGGGCGCCCACGAGCCGTTCCTGATCCACGCGGGTGCCGGGTGGGCATACGCCCGCCTGCGCCGCCGCTCCTGGCCGACCACGGCGCTCGACCCGCTCCTGCAGTGGCTGCACTACGACGGATACGGGTTCCACCAGGTGTTCTTCGCCCGTGGCGACGTGCAGCACGTCCACGGGGTGAGGCGCTGGGACGCCTACGGGCACCGGGTGTTCCACCAGGGCGTCGGCCGGGCACTGTGGTTCCGCTGCGGCGCGGACCCCGACCGGATCGCCGACACCGTCGGGCGGTTCCCCGCGCGCCTCGCGGCCGACCTGTGGAGCGGCGTCGGGCTCGCCGCGACATACGCCGGCGGCGGACCGGATGCCGCTCTGCCCACGCTGGCCGGCCTGTCCGGCGGCCATCGGCCCGCGCTCGCCCAGGGTGCGGTGGCCGCGACCGCCGCGCGGGTCACCGCCGGCAACATCAACTCCGACACCGAACGCGGCTGCGCCCAGCTCTGCGCTCTCACCGTCGAGGAAGCGCACGCGCTGTACGAGAAGTCGCTCGACGGGCTGGTGCCGCGCGAGGACCCGATGGCCTACGAGACCTGGCGGACGCGCGTCCAGCACCACTTCCGGGAGACGGACCGATGACCAGACGACTGCGCGGCATCCTGACCCCGTTGCTGGCGGTGCTCACCCTGACCGGGTTCGCGTGGGGGGCGCAGCTGGACCGGGCGACCATCGGCGGCACCGAGGCGGTGCAGGCCAGGTTCGCCTTCGACCGGCACCCGATCGCGTCCGTCCCCGTCGCGGGCATGCAGGACGTGCGCGAGGTGCACCCCGACTACCAGCACATCGAGGCCTGGATCTCGGCCGTCGGTGCCGCCGCCGCACTCACCGACCTGCGCGACACCGGACGTGACGGAGACGTGTGCCTCGTCGACCCGCGCACCGACACCATCACCGTCTCGTCCGCGCCCGGCACCACCGCCGAATACGCACCGTTCGTGCTGGACGCGGCGCCGCTGCCCTACCAGCGCGACACGATGGCACCGATGGGCTGCCTGCCGGGTGACTTCAACGAGGACGGCAAGCGGGACCTGCTCACCTACTACTGGGGACGGACTCCGGTCCTGTTCCTGCGGACGGCCGACGACCTCGGCGCCGCCGCGTTCACACCGGTCGAGGTCGCTCCCGGCGGCGAGCGCTGGGCCACCGAGACCGTCGTGTCGGCCGACGTGGACGGGGACGGCCACCAGGACCTGATCGTCGGGAACTACTTCCCCGACGACACCCACCTGCTCGACCCGCAGGCGGGCCCGGACCCGAACATGCAGATGCACGACTCGATGTCGAACGCGCTGAACGGTGGCCGGGACCGGATCCTGCTGTTCACCGGCGGCACCGGTGGGGACGACCCGACGGTCGGGTTCCGGGACGTGTCCGACGCCCTGCCGCACGATGTCGCCGCGGGCTGGACGCTCGGCCTCGGTACCCAGGACCTCAACGGGGACCTGCTGCCGGAGATCTACTTCGCGCACGACTTCGGGCCCGACCGGCTGCTGCTCAACAGGTCCACCCCCGGCAACGTCGCCTTCGACGTCCTGTCCGGGCGCTCCGACCCCACGATCCCCAAGTCGAAGGTGCTCGGCCACGATTCCTTCAAGGGCATGGGCGTCGACTTCGGCGACATCAACGCCGACGGACGCACCGACATCTACGTGAGCAACCTGACCAGCGAGTTCGGCCTGATGGAGAACCACTTCGCGTGGCTGGGCACCGGCCGGACGGACGAGATGGCCGACGGTGTCGCCCCGTTCGAGGAAGGCGGCGACCCGCTCGGCCTGGCCCGCACCGGATGGGCGTGGGACGCCAAGTTCGGTGACTTCGACAACGACGGCGTCCCCGAGCTGGTGCAGACGACCGGTTTCGTCAAGGGCGAGGTCAACCTGTGGCCCCAGCTGCAGGAGATGGCCCTGGCGAACGACGAGCTCGCCCACGACGTCCGGTTCTGGCCGCGGTTCGCCGACGGCGCCGACATCTCCGGCGCCCAGCCCAACGCGTTCTTCGTCCGCGCTGCGGACGGTCGCTGGGTGGACGCCGCCGCCGAGGCCGGCCTGGCCGATCGGGAGCCCGCTCGCGGTGTCTCCACCGGCGACGTAGACGGCGACGGCAAGCTGGACGTCGCGATCGCCAAGCAGTGGGCGGAGTCCCACTTGCTGCGCAACCGGTGCCGGAGCTGCGGCGAGTCGATCACCCTCGACCTGCGTCTGCCCCCGGCGGGCGCGGACCAGCCCACCGGCGAGGTCGTACCCGCCGAGCACGTCCAACCCGGCTCGCCGGCGTACGGCGCGACTGTCGTCCTCACGCTGCCGGACGGCCGCACGCTCACCCAGCAGGTGGACGGCGGCAACGGCCACGCCAGCGCCCGCAGCCCCCGGCTGCACTTCGGCGTCGGCGACCTCGACGACCAAGTGGTCACCGCGGATGTCACGTGGCGCGGCCGCGACGGCCAGGTGCACAACCGTTCGCTCGAGCTCCACGCGGGCCGGTTCGCGCTCACTCTCGGAGAAGGACGGTAGACGATGGAGGGGACCGAGCCGGTGAGCGGATCGGGAACACCGGCGAAGACCATGGACAAGCGCATCGCCGCACTGCGCCGGTTCGCGCTCTCGATCACGATCCTGACGATCGTCGGCCACCTCTGGCTGGGCTTCGAGCCGTCGGTGGCGCAGGTCGTCGTGACCCTGGCCACCGCGTACGGGCTGGAGCTCGCCCTGGAGACGGTGGAGGCGCGCTGCCAGCAGCGCAGGCCCCGATTCCTCGGCTCCGGCCCCATCGCCTTCGTGGACTTCATGCTCCCGGCGCACATCTCCGCGATGTCCATCGGGCTGCTGCTCTACCCCGGTGACCGGCTGTGGCCCAGCGCGCTGGCCGCTGCCATCGCCATATGCACGAAGTACCTGGTCCGCGCTCCGGTCAACGGCCGGATGCGGCACGTCCTCAACCCGTCGAACGTGGCGGTCGCGGCGCTGCTGACGTTCTACCCGTTCGTCGGGCCCGCCCCCTCCTACCACTTCACCGAAACCACCAGCGGGCTGCTCGACTGGGTCATCCCGGGCGTCCTGCTGGTCTTCGGCACCTTCCTGAACGTGCGTCTGACCGGCAAGGCGCCCCTCATCGCGGCCTGGGTGCTCGGGTTCGCCGGGCAGGCGGTGGTCCGCGCAGTGTTCATCCCCGAGGAGAACACCCTGCTCGGCAGCCTCGGGATGATGGTCGGCGCGACCTTCATCCTGTTCACCAACTACATGATCACCGACCCCGGCACCACGCCGTCCCGGCCGCGCA
>WUUC01148892.1_pt1 | contig 17798 bp, 18 predicted proteins | sample 6278441 | NCBI WGS metagenome assembly WUUC01 (sample SAMN13675441, study PRJNA597444) | soil metagenome | isolation source: soil | place: USA: Washington | collected 2017-10 | reverse complement strand
GAATCGAAAGCGGCTTTTCATCCGATACCGCGGGCGAGTGAATGACGAAGACACCGAGCGCGAAGTCTCTCCACAGCGGCTCGTGCATTATCGCGACAACTGGTATCTCGACGCTTGGTGCCACATGCGCGACGGCCTGCGCAGCTTCGCGATGGACTGCGTGCGCGATGCCGAGCTCCGATCGGGTCCCGCGGTCGACGTGCCGCCGGGCGAGCTCGATTCCGTGCTCGGCGCCGGCTACGGAATTTTCTCGGGCCCGCCTCGTGCCTGGGCGAAGCTCAGGTTCTCTCCGGTCGCAGCACGTTGGGTGCGCACCGAGTCATGGCATCCGCAGCAGAAGTCGGTCACCGAAGTCGACGGCTCGTTCGTCCTCGAGCTGCCTTACAGCGACGACCGCGAGCTCTTGCGGGACATTCTCAAGTACGGCCCCGACGTCGAGGTTCTCGGCCCCGACGAGCTCCGGGCCCGGGTGAAAACCGCTTTGGGGCGGGCGATCGCGCGCTACTGAGTGGAGGCGGGGGGGGTCCGCCTGATCCCGAGCAGCAGTGTTGCCCCCGCTCGGCTCGTCGGGCAGCACCATCGAGACCCCCATGATGAGGACGACGCCGGCGAGCTTTATTCCAAGCGCACCCGCGGCGAACCGGGCCGAGTCGACCCGGAATTTCTGGCAGATATCCATGCGGTGCCGTGTCTAGCCCGTGCGGTGTCCGGCCAACGACGGAGCCGCGTCGCGTGAATCGCGCGAAGAGGGCAGTGGCTCGTGCCTTCGGTAGGGCGCCACGCGTATCGTGAGGCCGTCGTGCCCAGCTATCGGATCCCAATGTCGGGGCAGCGTGTCGACACAGTCACGGTGAGCGATCGTGAGAATCAGGCCGTAGAGCAGACCGATGCAGCAGACGAACTGCCCTGCTGCGAATAGAAAATCCACCATGTAGTACCTCCGTTTCGCGCACGTGCCGATCGGGTCTCGACGAGGGATGCGGGAGAGCCGAGACCATGTTGTTCTTGTACCAAACGCGAATCGCGGGCAATATTGGCCAGAAGGGGTACGCCGACGTCTCTCGGGCGGGCTGCGGGCTCACGCCATGAGCCACTCACCTTTGCATACTTTGTCCCCACGGCGATTTCGCCGGGCAGGAGGGTGCGATGCAGACGGCTTTGGGTAGAGCGCAAGGAATCGAGCGGCGGAGCTATGAGCTTTTCGGCAGCATTGGGCAGAACGGCGGCAGACGCAGGCCCGTGCGGCGTGCGCCGGCGGGCGGCGATCTCATCGAGCAGGCTCGCGTCCAGCTCCTCGCGGCGGCGAAGGGAAGCAGGCGCGCGGCACTGTGCTTGGAAGGGCTACAAGCGATGCTTTCAAGCGCAGCGGGCGCAGGCAACGCCTATGCGTGCGAGATTCTGGCAGCGATGTGCGCGAGCGGGCTCGGCGCGCGCCGCAGCATCGATGAGGCTCGCGAGTGGATCATGCGCGCGGTACAGCTGCTTGAAGACGACGTGCGACGACCGACCGCCGGCAAGCACGGCTTCATGCTGCTGCCGACCGCGGTTCCCCACTCGGCGTATCGACCGCTTTATACGGCCACCGGCGTGCTCGTGACGAACGAGATCGGGACGGCACGCGTGGCCGATGGGGCGGTCTGCTTCGACCGTTGGGGGCGGCCCGTGCTGAATGAAAGGTCGGAGCCGGGACACGGCCCTACACACGCGACGCCGCGATCGGTGGCCGCCCGCATCGCGCGCGATTCCACGCTGGAGGATTTCGCGTGGGCCTGTCGGCGCACGACGCGCGAATTCCGCCAGGTCCTGATCGAGGCGCGCGTGATCGCGCACGCCCGCATGCGTTTTCAGCTGCCGCACGTGCGACGACGGGCGTCCGGCATCGGTGGCGGCGGCTGGCGGTAGTTTCCTCAGGGAGAAGAGTGGATGAATGATTTCGCAGCAGGTGCAGTGCTGGAGTGCGGGGAGGACGCAGACGCGCGGCCTGGCGTCTGTCGTCTCGATCTGTGGGTAGACGACACGCTGATAGTGTCGGAACTCCTGGCGCACGCCGCGGGCGCCGATCGCGACGGATACGCGATGACCGCGCTCCGCATCGGGGTGCTCGCACTCAAGCAGGCACAGGGCAGGCTGGATGCAGATGTAATTCGCAGCGAAAGCGATCGGCTCCTCGCGATGCTCGAAGAGCGCCTCACGCATCATCAACGCAGCGTCCATGACCATGTCGCGGTCACCCTGCGCGAGTATTTCGATCCCAAGAGCGGCCGTTTCAACGAACGCGTGGAGGCGCTCGTCAGCAACGGCGGCGAGCTCGAGCGGCTCCTTCGTTCGCAGATCGGGACATCGGATTCGGAGCTCGCCAGAACGCTCGCTGCACACGTGGGCGAGCAGAGCGCGCTGATGAAAATTCTGAGGCCGGGTGAGACCGAAGGCATACTGCACGCGCTTTCGGCTGCGATGAAAAGCGCCCTCGAAAGTCAACGCGCTGCAATCCTCTCGGAATTCTCACTCGACAATGGTGGCAGCGCGCTCACGCGTCTGGTGAAGGAGTTGAGCGATCGACACGGTCAGTTCGCGTCGGGCCTGAAGGACAGTGTCAATGAAGTGATCGGCGAGTTTTCGCTCGATAAACCGGATTCGGCGCTTTCGAGACTCGTGGGGCAGGTAGAAAGCGCGCAAAGGAAGATCAGCAGCGAGTTTTCTCTCGATGAACAGAGCTCGGCGCTTGCACGGATGAAAGCCGCCCTGGAGCAGCTGATCGAAAAGCACAATCGCGACAATGACGAATTTCGGGCCGATGTCCGCCAATCGCTCGCCGCGCTGCACGCGCGCAAAGAGGAGTCACAGAGGTCGACTCGACATGGCCTCGAATTCGAGCAGGCCGTGTGCGATTTCGTCGGTGCGAGCGCACGCGCTGCCGGGGACATTTTCGAGCACGTCGGCGCATCCACCGGTCTCATCAGGAACTGCAAGACAGGCGACGCGGTGCTCACGCTAGGTCCCGAGCACGCCGCTGCCGGTGCCAGGATCGTCGTAGAAGCGAAGCAGCACGCGAGCTACGACCTGGCGGCGGCGCTTTCAGAGATCGAACAGGCACGCAAGAACCGGCAGGCCAGTGTGGGTCTTTTCGTCTTTTCGAGGCGCACGTTGACCGTCGAGCTATCGCCGCTCGCGCGCTTCGGCAGCGATATCATCGTCGTATGGGATTGCGAAGACGCGGCATCCGATGTCGTGCTGACTGCGGCCTTGAGTCTCGCGCGCGCATTGTGCGCCCGAAGCGACGCCGTCGAAGCGCCAATCGACGTCGATGTCGAACGACTGCACCGAGCGATGCTCGATGTCGAGAAACAGATTCAGGGCATGGACGAGATACGCAAGTGCGCGCAGAGCATTCGAAGCTCTGCCGACCGTATCGAGGACAGAGCGCGACTGGTGAGCGAGAACATCGTTCGCGCGACGAAGGTCTTGAACGAGGAGACTCGCGCGATTGCGGAATTCGCGAGCATAGCGTGCGGACGGCCGGCGCGTTGAGCCGCCCCCTCGCAGTATCTAAAATGACGCCGCAGCCCGTGCTGAAAATATCAGCGGCGTCGGCGGTCTTTACACACTACGCCGACGCTATCCGGCGCGCTTTCCTTAGCGCTTGATTTTCGAGCCGTAAATAACCGCGGCACGGATTGTGCTTTCCGGCGCCGGGTGACGCTTGGGGCATCAGGCTCGCAACCTAGGTTTGAATGGAGAACAGCAAAGTGCAGGATTCGTCCCGCCGTACTTCAGATCTCGTCGGCAGCAGTTCTGCGGATGATTTCGAGCCGAATCTCGATTCGGTTCCCGCGTGGACCGTACACCAGCGGGACCTGGACGATCTGGCGTCGTCCTTGCGTTATCTCGAGCGGGAAGACCGCAGCGCGTGGGAGCATGTCAATCTGCTGTTGAGCGAGCTGCGTGAGGACGTGCAGTCGTCGGAAGAGTCCTGACTCCGATATCCGTCACCGCAGCGTCAGGTTCGCTTCCCGTATCAACTTTCGCCACTTCGCGATATCCGCATCGATGTACGCGCCGAACTCTTCTGGTGTGCTGCCGACGAGATCAGAGCCGTCGGCCGTCAGGCGCTGCGCGACGTCTGGAGACTTGAGTGCTTCGGCGATTGCCACGTAAAGCTTCTTTGATATCGCCGCGGGCACTTTTGCGGATGTGATGACGCCGTACCACTGAATCACTTCGTAGCCGGGCAACCCCGATTGCGCAACGGTCGGCAGGTCCACACTCGGCGAACGCTGGCGCGCCGTCATCGCGATCCAGCGCAGCCGTCCCGCCTGCACCTGTGGCCGAACGCTGAACATCGAGTTGAAGCCGAGATGAACTTCATTCGCGAGCATTGCAGTGATGATCGGCGCGGAACCTTTGTACGCGACGTGGACCATTTTGATCCCGGCCATGTGGCTCATGAGCTCGCCCCCGAAATGTTGGAGTGAGCCAGGCCCTGACGTGCCGTAGTTGAGCTTGCCGGGGTTCGCCTTCGCATACGCGATCAGCTCGCGCATGGACGTCCGGGTACGCGGACGCGAGAGCGGCTATCGGAAATCAGTGCCGCGGTATGAACATTCCGGTTCGGCCATTCTGGTCAGCACGCCGGTAATCAATCAATGACGACAAAACATGCGCGGGGAAAGCCGGCGTGGGGCCGGATTCTCGCGGCATTTCTCGGCGCGGCAGCGCTCGCCGCGGCATGGCGCGCTACACACCGCTTTCCGAGCTCATCACTCCCGAGCGCATCATCGGCTGGGCGCGCGCAATTCGCGAAATGAGATGGGCGCCCATCATTGTCATTGCGGCGTATACGCCCGCGGCATTCCTCATGTTTCCGCGGCCGCTGCTCACGTTGCTCACAGTGATCGCGTTCGGTCCCTGGCATGGTTTCGCGTACGGCATGACGGGGATCATCGCTGCGGCCCTCGCGACGTACTATGCCGGACGCGCGCTTCGCGTGAGACTGTCCAGCGCCTTGCCGGAAAGAACCTAGAAACATCAGTCGTGGTTTGCACAAGCATGGTTTCATCGCGGTGCTCGCGCTGAGGATCATCCTAGCCGCACCTTTCGCGATCGAAGGAATGATGGCAGGAGCGCTGCGCATCAAGCTCTGGCATTACGTGGTCGGTACTTTCGTAGGCATGCTTCCCGGTGTGCTGACTACAACCGTTTTCGGTGACCAGATTGCTACCGCACTCGAGGATGCGTCCAAGATCAATTACTGCTTGGTAGGTGGCGTCTCCGCCGTGTTCATCGTGCTCACGTGGTTCGTGCGGCGCTGGTTCAGGAAACAGAAGGACGGCTGACGGATCGGTTGCTCTGAGCACGATTTGCGGCAGTATTGCCGTGATGCGAGTGCCGCTCGTGCGCGGCGCAGCTATGATTTACGTCACGAACGCGCGGTCGCGCACCATAACGCTAGGGAGTGACTGAAACATGCTCGACAAGAGACGGCGCTGGAAAATCATTCGTAATGAAGACGGTACTTTCGCGTGGCGGACTGCCCGCGCGCTAGGTCCCGAAATTTGTTCGACCGTTACTTTCACGACGCTTGACGAATGCATCGCCGATGCAAAGCGCTATGGGTATGTCGTCAGGACTGCGAAAGAGCGCCGGAGCGAAACCCAGGCCTCATAGCTGGGCTCCTTAGTGGAATCGCGAGCCGCACACCTACCTCTGGGGCGGCTGCTGCGGCCGGTATTACGCGCACCCGCGGTTCAGTGATATTCTCGGAAGTTGTGCTTGTAAGCTTTGCGTAAGCCGCTTAAGTGAACATCCGGCTTGTACGCGCTGCTCGCGCGTACAAGGCTTACGTTTTGAAACTGCTCTCGAGGAGCTCAGATTATCCGGTTCGGGACGCCGCGGCCTTGACGGGAACGACCCGCAACGGGCCGCCCGCGCACAAGCCGTGCACCGCCGAGTGTCCGTTCCGGCGGGTCCTGCTACGTTGTGCGACGGCGCGGTAGTAGCTCAGCACCGCTGTGATTTCACTGCTGAAAGTCCCCTGTTTCCGATTCATCGAGCGCTCACCCTGTCATGGTTTAAGGAATTATGTCGATCATTGTAGCCAAACAGCGACAGCGTCTGTCCACAGCAACCGCAGAAAATTTGCGTCCTCGGCCACACCTGTGTGGTTTTCGCAACACCCCGGATTCAAATCTTGCTAACAACGCATGGGCAGGCTCCACAGATGACAGGGGCCGTTCACGGGCCCGCGAGTACACGCAGTTACAGACCGAAGAGGTCCTGCTCGAGCGGAGTGACTTCCATTTCCGCTTCGCCAACGACCATGGACGGCGCAACCGAAGCAGCGCGCTTATCCAGCGTATGTACTCCTGGCGCGGTTACAAGTTCAGTGGCCATGAAGATCCCGCATGGGACGCCAATGAGGTAACGCTTCAGGCCTGTCGTGAGGACAATGTTTTCGGCACGCTCACCGTGTGCTTCGATTCCGATGCAGGCCTTGCCGCAGACGCGCTTTATCGGCGCGAAATCGATGCCTACCGTGCGTCGGGTGGGAAGGTTTGTGAATTGACACGCCTCGCGGTCGATCCGGAGTATGGCTCGAAAGAAGTGCTCGGCACACTCTTCCACCTGGCGTATTTACAAATCGGCGTCATGCGGGGTGGAACAGATGTGTTTATCGAGGTGAATCCGCGCCACGTCGCGTTCTATCGTCGCATGCTGAACTTCCGTCAAGTGGGCGAATGCAGGACGTGCCCCAGGGTCGATGCGCCCGCGGTCTTGCTTCACGTCGAAGTCGCTTACGTCAAAGAGCAGATCGCCATGTACGCCGGTCATCGCGGCCGTACACGGTCGCTGTATCCGTATTTCTTCTCTCCAGAGGAGGAGAGAGGAATCGCGCGCCGGCTACTCTCCGCCGAATTGTCCTTCACGTCGCTGTCCCGTCCGGGTTTAAAAGACTCTGAACGTGGGCGCGCTCGGCGGCACAAGGCCGCAGCCGTCAATCGCTAGGCAAGCGACAGCCTGCGCCTCTCGCGCAGGACATCGTCTAAACCTTCGTACTCAACCGCGCTTTCTCAGCGCCTTCGGCACGAACACAAAGCCGTTCTCTTCTGCATTCAGAACGGCTTTGCGGAGCGTATCGAAGCTCTCCCTGCATTCAGCAAGAATGCTGCCGTCGGCTGCATGCGCTCGCCATCTCCAAGTTCCGTGCGTGCAACGGAAGAGCCACCGCACCGCATCGAACGTTTTCGGATCATTCCTCATGGCTGCCATTGGCATAAACCGTGCCGAGGGGCGGTCATAGTTCCGTAAACCCGACGGCAAGGTATGTCGGTACGGAAACCGGGGTCCATCGCTGCAGCGGTGTGACAAAGTTGTGCGCCCGATCATTTCGTGCTGCGTAACTTCTCGCACGGATCGAAAGGGCAAACCCGGTCGAAAGACGGGGACGCAAAATCACCGGCCTAAAGAGCTCACGCTCCATGGCAGCGGGATCGCCGAATCCCCGAAGTGGTAGCCGGATGTTTTCTGCTACTACGCCTTCTTCCAGCGAAGCCTAAGGGGACGACGATGAAATCGAAGGAAATTGCAAAGTTCGATGGACGCATTCTGCGTATGGCAATCGCGACAGCAGCTGCACTCGGTGGACTCGCTTGCATGAACAGCTACGCAGGTCAGCAAACCGCCAACCTCTCGGTCACCGCCACTGTTTCGGCGAATTGCACTATTAGCACGACCGCCGTCGCGTTCAACGAGTACGACCCGATTGTCGCGAATGCGTCGAGCGCGCTCGACGCCACAGGTGCGGTGAAGGTTACATGCACTGTCGGTTCTACTCCCAAGATCATGCTGGGACAGGGCGCTCATGCCGCCTCCGGTTCCACGGACGCCGTTCCGTTGCGCCGTATGAACGCGGGATCGAGCTATCTCTCTTATTCGCTCTTTAGCGATGCGGGGCGCAGCACCGTGTGGGGCAACACCGATGGCACGCACGTCAGCCCGCCCCCAGCTACTGGGACCATTCAAACAGTCGACGTCTACGGACGCGTTGCCGCTGGCCAGAACGTACCGGTCGGCAGCTACAGCGACACCGTGGTCGCGACCGTCACGTTCTGATGTACCTACGGTTCATAGGCCAGGCCGCTTGCGGCCTGGCCTTTTTAATTGGTGCGGTCGCGAACGCACCTGCTGGTGTTTTCGCAGTGAGCCCGGTACGCGCAACGTTGACTGCGAACCAGCCGGTTAGCGCACTCGTGGTACGCAACAGCGGCGCCGAATCGACGGTGGTGCAGTTGGAGGTGGTGAGCTGGGCCCAGGAGGGTGGCAAGGACGTGTACACGCCGACCAGGGACATTCTCGCCACGCCTCCGATTTTCACGATTCCTCCGGGCGGATCTCAGGTCGTGCGCATCGGCCTGCGCCGCACGGCAGACCCCCAGCGCGAGCTCACTTACCGCTTATTCGTGCAGGAAGTCCCTCCGGACAAGTCGACCTTCCAAGGGTTGCGTGTAGTACTGCGGATGGGCATTCCCGTTTTTGTGCTGCCCCCCGTCAAAGCCGCACCTGCGCTCCGCTGGCAGGCGGCAAAGACGCCTGAGGGCCTGCTCAAGCTCACCCTCGCGAATCATGGCAACGCGCATATTCAGATCGCGAAATCCAAGCTCATGCTGCTTGGACGCGACGAGGTGCTCGCATCGCAGGACATCTCTGCCTACGTGCTGTCGGGGCAGAGCCGCGATTGGCTCATCAAGACGAGCTCCACTCCGGAGTCGGGCTCCGCACTGAGTTTGTCTGCGCAAACCGATGCCGGCGATGTCAGCGCGCAAGTCATTGTGGAATAGTCGTGAGCCCCGCAGCTTCAGAACGAAGCTCCGACCAGCGCGCACGCCGCGGGCTCGCTCACGTGTTCAGGCTCTCGGTTGCGGCGTCGTGTGTCGCGCTTCTGCTGGGTAAGACGTCTTACGCGATGGTCCCGGCGGGCCACTCCGCCTACGAAGACAGATCTCAGACCGGCGGCATCGAGAACCATGAGTCTACGACGAGGCTGAGCGGCTCCGAGCCGCTGCCCTATCGTGAAGAATCAGGCCTCGAGCCTGAATCTCACGTGCCACGCCGTGCCGACACAAGGTCGCAGGCCACTCCTGCTGTCGTTGTCGAGACGGCACGCATCTTTTTCATCGAACCCATCGCGCTCAAGAATCGGCCTGATGAGATATGGGCGCCCGCGACCGTGCCGGTCCGCATCGTCGATCCGGTCCCAATCGCGATTCGTCCGGACGAAATCCGGCCGGTCGCAGCCGATCAACCAGAGCCGGAGCACGCGAGAGCGCCCGACTCTCCGCCGCGCCAGCTGCCGGTGCCGGTCCGACACTCAACAGCGGAACAGCGTGCACTCAGGCGCGAACTCGAAGCAGGCGTTGTTACACCAACGCCGGAAACCGCGACTGCACCAGCCGGGACTGCAGTTGCGGCGAGAGCCACCGATTCGGGCGCTGTGCATGCGACCGCAACCGGAACGGAGGAAGCGTTGCTCGCGGTCAGCATCAATGCGCAGGACACGGCTCAGACGGCGCTCTTCATCAAAGGTGCCAGCGGGCGCCTGCTTGCGCGCGCTGAAGATCTGCAGCGGTGGCGTCTCCAGGTTCCGAATGTGGCGCCGAGTCTTCATGCGGGTGAACGGTACTATCCGCTGGACGCATTGACGGGCTTGACCTACACCGTAGACGAAGCTCGCCAGACGCTTGCGCTCAACGCGCCGCCGGCACTTTTCAGCGGCACTGTCCTGAAAACATCACGCGGGCTCACGATCCCCAGCCTTCCCCCGATTGGCGCCTTCCTGAATTACGACATCTTCGCCAATCACGTGCAGAGCGAGACGCGCGGGAGCGGTTTGCTCGAGCTTGGCGGCTTCGGCCGCCTCGGCGCGGGCATCGGCAGCTTTGTGGTTCGCGATATCGGCCACGAACCCCGCTACATCCGACTGGATACGACATTCACCCACGACCGGCCGGCAGAGCTCGCAAGCCTGCGCCTCGGTGATGCGATCAGCCGCGCAGGAACATGGGGAAGGCCCATACGCCTCGGCGGTGTTCAGTGGGCGACGAATTTCGCAACCCAGCCGGGATTCGTCACCTTCCCGTTGCCGACGCTGGCGGGCGAGGCGGTTCTTCCATCAACCGTCGATCTTTACGTGAACGACGCGCTGCGCCTGCGCCGCGAGGTGCCGAGCGGTCCTTTCAGCATTCAGGATCTGCCGATCGTTACCGGGCAGGGTGAAGCCCGCCTCGTCGTGCGGGATCTGCTCGGCCGCGAGCGCATCATCACGCAGCCGTACTATGCGACTCCTCGACTGCTGCAGCCCGGGCTGCATGACTATTCGTACGAGGTCGGGTTCGCGCGAAGAAACTACGGGATCGACAGCAACGACTACGGTCGTGTAATGGCGGTGGGCACCCATCGCCTCGGCTTCACTCCGCGCTTTACGGGCGAGACGCATGTCGAATTACTCGAGGACCAGCGTACAGCCGGACTTGCCGGCGCCTATCTGTGGCCGGGGGCCGGGCTGTTATCTGCATCGCTGGCGGCGAGTCACGGCGAGCGCGGCAGCGGGGCATTGATCGGCGCCGGCTTCGAGCGCCAGGATCGTTTGTTCAGTTTCGGCATGAACACTCAGCTCGCGAGCGACGACTTCACGCAAGTCGGTTTGCAGCCGTCCGAGCTTGCACCCAAACACACGAGCCAGGTTTTCGCCAGCCTCGCGAGCCGCTCATGGGGCTCGTTCGGCCTGAGTTATATCCATCAGGATTATCGCGACCGCGCGGATGTGAGGCTGGCGAGCGGGAGCTACAACGTCAACGTCGGCAAGGCGACGCTGGGATTCTCGATGTTGCGTTTCTTCAACGCAGACAATCGGTTCGTGTTCGGCCTGACACTGACTGTGCCGTTCGATTCTCAGACGAGCGGAAGTCTGAATGCCACTGCGCAGCGAGGCAGTGATCAGGTACTTGCGCAAGTACACCGGAACTTGCCCTCGGGGACTGGTTTTGGTTACCGCGTTCTCGCCGGCGTGGGTGACTCCGAGCGCATTGAAGCCGGAGTCGCAGCGCAAAACGACATCGGCACCTACACACTGGAGGCAGCCCGGGCAAATGGCGAGACTGCCGTGCGCGCCAGCGCGAGCGGCGGCGTCGCCGTGCTTGGCGGCAACGCGTTCTTAACGCGTCGCATCACCGACAGCTTCGCTGTGGTGCAAATGCCGGACTACCCGAACGTGCGGGTTTATGCGGATAACCAGCTCGTCGCCAAGACCGACGCCGACGGACGCGCCCTGGTGCCGCGGTTGCGGCCGTATGAGAAGAACGCGATTCGCGTCGAACACGCGGATCTGCCGCTCGACGCGCAGATAGAGGCGGTGCAGGTGGACGCCGTACCTTACTTCCGCAGCGGGATGGTGTTGCAGTTCCCGGTAAAACGTGCGCGCGGTGCATTGCTCACAGTAATGGTCGGAGATGACGAGCCGCTTCCTGCTGGCGCGATTGCGCAGCTCGCTGGTGAAGCACAGGAATTCCCCGTGGGACTACGCGGTGAGATCTATCTTTCCGGCCTTTCGTCGAAGAACCTGGTACGCATCAAGTGGCGCGATCAGGCATGCGAGTTCGCCGTCTCCTTCCCCGACACGGAGGAGCCGCTGCCGCACCTCGGCACGTATACGTGCAACGGATTAAGGCCGTGAAGCTTTTCAGGTGCGCGCTGGCTCGAGAGCAACTCCGGCATCGCCGCCTACGTGCACATCAGTTGATGCTTGCATTCGTGCTGACGCTCGCTTGGTCACCGTGCTGGAGCGCGTGTACTGTGAATGTCCAGAGCGTACTTTTCGGCACATATGACACCTTCAGCGCTCTTCATATCGAGAGTACTGGGAGCGTCGAAGTCGTATGCGTGTTGACGACGGCGTACACGATCGCGCTGAGCCCTGGCAACGGCTCCTATGCGCCGCGTGTGATGAAAAGCGGCGTCCATTCACTGACCTACAATCTTTATACTGATGCGACACGTACGACGATCTGGGGTGATGGGACCGGCGGTACGGGGGTAGTGAGCGGCAACGCGATCATTGCCAACCACACGATCTACGGGCGCGTTCCCGCCGGACAAAACGTGAACGTAGGCAGCTACAGCGACTCGCTGATCGTAACGATCACGTTCTGAGCCGCGGCGCGATCGCGCTGCATGTCCCGTGAAGCGCGCCCGCTGTTCGGTAGTAACATACGCGCGCGATGCGGCTTCCCCTCACCTTATTCACTGACATGTCCGGTCATGCTTGACGCAGGGCAGAGCGCGACCACGGCCGTGTCTGTGGTTCTTCTCGCGTTATTGCTGACGGTGTTGGTGATATTGGCCGTCGTTGTGTGGTCGATCAAGCGACATCGCGATCCGCATCTCATAATCGAATGCGATCAGCCGCTCGCCGAGCTCATGCCTTCGTTGTCGGGGCTGACCCATGCCGCGGTTATCGAGGGAAATTCGGTTGAGATTCTGGAGAACGGCGTGTTCTTTGACGTCATGCTCAGCGAGATGAGCGCGGCGAAGCGATCGCTCCATTTCGAAACATTTTTGTGGAAAGAAGGGACCCTAGGACAGCGGGTTGCCGACGTGCTTGCAGATCGAGCACGCGCGGGCGTCACGGTTCGGGTACTGCTCGATGCGAATGGCGCGAAGAAGATGGGAAGAAGCGCTGAGCGCCAGTTGATCGACGCGGGATGTCGCGTAAAGAAGTACCACGATAAGCGGCTGCGCAATGCCGGCGTGATGAACCAGCGCGACCATCGCAAGCTCGTGGTGGTGGACGGTCACATCGCATTCGCAGGGGGACACTGCATCGTCGATTCGTGGCTCGGCGATGCTCAGGATGCACAGCACTTCCGCGACATCAGCGTAAGACTGCGCGGTCCGGTAGTGCACGCGGTGCAGTCCACCTTCAGCGAGAACTGGGTGGACGAGACGGGAGAGTTGTTCGTGGGCGACGACGTCTTTCCGACGCTCCAGCCTGCCGGCGCCGTCGCAGCTCACGTCGCCCGAATCAAGCCCCAGGGTGCGGCGCCTGCGGTAAAGATTCTGCATCACATGGCGATCTGCCTCGCACGCAAGCAGATTCTGATTCAGAACCCTTATTTTCTGCCTGAGCCGGAAGCAATCGAGGCTTTCGGCCAAGCGGTCGCGCGGGGTGTAGATGTGCGCGTGATGGTACCTTCGGCCGACGCCTCGGATATGCCGATAGTGCAGCATGCGGCGCATCGAAACTTCGCGAAACTGCTGGAGGCTGGCGTGCGGATCTTCGAGTATCCGAAGACACTGCTGCATCAGAAGGTGATGGTCGTCGACGGCGTCTGGTGTGCCATCGGGTCGAGCAACTTCGACGACCGCTCATTCGAGATCAATGACGAAATCACGCTCGGTTTCAAGGACGTGACTCTCGCGAAGCAGCTCGAGGCTATCTTTGCCCGGGATGCAGCGGAATGCGTTGAGCTCGAGCTCCAACAGTGGCGGCAGCGCGGTGTGTGGCACCGCTTGAAGGACCGCGCGTTGTACCTGTTCAACGAGCAGCTATGACCGCACCAGCTAAAACCGCGGCGGTTCGGGACGCGGTTTGCCTGCCCGATGAGGGTCCATGAGCAGCACTGAGCGCGGAGGCCTGGTAAGTCGCGCGTCCGGTTGCTTTGGAAGCCGCTTGCGGCGCGGTATTTTCGCCTGTCGCGGACGCAGCGACGTGAGCCATGGCGTCTCTGCCGTCGAAGTACGACGACCTGCCGAGAGCGGAACCACTTTCAGCATGCCGACAGGCGCCTGCGGCACAATCCGTATTTCAACGCAGGCCGGCGGCGCAGCAACGTCGGTGGCCGCTCCGCCTTGCGAGGCATCAGGTGGCTCGGTACGTTGCGCGCTGCGAATCGCGAGGACGCACCCGTAGAGTAGACCCGCTATACAGAGAAGCTGTCCGAACCCGAACAGAAAATCGAGCATGTCGGCCCCGACTACGAGAGTCGAGTTGTATCAGGAGCGGGGTCGACAGGCAATCGCCCTCGAGTGCCGGTCCGGCAACTGCAGTGTCGATGGCTCAGATCGTGCGGGTCACGCCGGCACCGTGAACGCGCCGACGTAGCCGAATCGTCCCGCGTCTTCGACGCACTCGTCCAGCGTTTCGAACGAACCACGAGCCTCGATCAACAACTCGCCGTCGGGCGATTCCCGCCGCCACGTCCATCGCTCTCGATCGTCCTTTTTAAAGGACCACACGTCGTATTCAGTAAAGATGGGCTGCATCGTCGTTAGAGTTGCATGGGTGAGTCGTTGCTCGGCGCGGGTTCACCGGCGAGATATCCGTGTCGCATGGCGTCAGCGATGCAGTCCGTGCGGCTGTGAAACGATTCCCGGGATTCGCCGCGCGTGAGATCGGCGCGCTCGAAATGCCAGCGCCACCGGCCATCCCGATCAGCCAAAAAGTCCCAGCGTTCGACGTTCTTCATCCGCCCCGAGCCGCATCTGCATTCCACATGCCCGTCCGCATGCAATTCCCGCACCCGTGCGGCTGCCGTTGCTTATGAGGGTGTCCGTGTCGAATTTGGCGGGGAAAATCGATCGTCGAGCCTAAACTCGCCGTTCGCGCAGCGCGGGCAGGGAGACACGAATGGACATCATCATCGTAGACGACGACATGGTCAGCCTCACCATGCTGAAGCAACTCGTCGAAAAACTGCCGGATTGTCAGGTTCGCGAGTTCGCTCACCCCGCTTTGGCGCTGGCGTGGTGCAAGCACAACGACGTCGATCTCATCGTCGTCGATCATCTGATGCCCGCCCTCGATGGCATCGAGTTCACGCGCCGGCTGCGTACCTATCCCGGCAGGGTGGACACGCCGGTCCTGATGGTGACCGCGAGCGACGAGCCGGAAGTTCGCTCCGCAGCCTTACAGAGCGGCATCAACGATTTTCTGACGAAGCCTTATGACTTCGCCCAACTGCAGCCGCGGGCGGTCAACATGCTTGCCCTGCGCGCGAGCCAGAAGAAAGATCGCGCCGAAGCCGCGGCGATTCGCCGTAAGGGCCTGTTTGACCCAAACATGACGCTCGAGCGTCTAGCCGGCGACGAAACGCTGCTCCAGAACGTGGCCGTAGCGTTCCTTCGCACGGCCCCCCAACTCCTTGCCTCCATCGGGGCGGCGCTCTCCGCCGGGGACATGAAGCGTGCTTTCGTGCAGGCGCATGCCTTGAAAGGTGCGGTGGCGGCATTCGAGGCGCCGGTTGTATTCAACAGTGTTCTGAATGTCGAACGGCATGCCAAGAACGAGGACGAGAAAGCCGCCGCCGCCGCGTTCCGCATGGCGCAGGAAGTCGTGAACCGACTTTTCAACGAACTGCTGCCGTTCGTCCCGCCAGACGCCGTTCAGGCCCAGGGATAAGACCCTCCAGTCCCGCGGGAGGGAAGGGGCCGGCGTTGGACGGTCGACCTGCTGACCGCCAGCTTCACCCGCGCTTGATCCCTGTTTGGTTACGGACGTGCACCCACCCACCGGGAAGACCCATCCGCGCGCACGTGCGCGTCTACTGATTCTGCAGCGGCAGGTTCGCTTCCTTCACGAGCTTGCGCCATTTGGTGATCTCCGAACGTATGTGCGCGTTGAATTGCTCGGGAGAACTGCCGACGGGTGTCGAACCGTCGGTCGCGAGACGCGATGCGACGTCGGGTGCTTTCAGGGCTTCGACGATCGCGCCGTTGAGCTTGCGCACGATCGGCTGTGGCACCTTCGAGGAGGTGATCACGCCATACCATTGGTCGACCTCGTAGCCCCGGAGTCCGGATTCCGCTATCGTCGGCAAGTCTATCGAAGGCGAGCGCTTCGCAGCTGTAATCGCGATACCGCGGACGCGATTCGCCTGCATCTGCGGACGCGTGCCGATCAGCGATCCGAAACCGACCTGTACTTCGCCCGACAGCATCGCGGGGATGACCGCTGCCGTTCCCTTGTAGGGTACGTGCACGATCTTCACGTTCGCCAGGTGATTGAAGAGCTCGCCGGAGAAATGCTGTAGGGTGTTGTTTCCGGAAGAACCGAAATTGAGCTTGCCTGGATTCGCCTTGGCATGCGCGATCAGCTCCTGGACCGATTTCGCCGGAAGCGATGGATGGATGTAAAGCACGTAGAAGAGCGAGGATGCTTGCGAGATACCCTGGAGATCTCTCGTGAGGTCGTAAGGCAACGTCGGATTGGTCGCTGAGTTAACCGAGTTCGACGCCGAGATCAGGCAGATCGTGTACCCGTCGGGGCTCGCTTTCGCGGTGAAGTCGACGCCGATCGCGCCGCCTGCGCCGGTACGGTTATCCACGACCACCTGGTGTCCCCATTTTTCGCTCAGCTTCTGCGCGATCGTGCGCGCCGTCGTATCCGTACCGGCGCCCGGCGCGAACGGCACGATGAAGCGGATCGGCTTCGTAGGATAGTTCGCCGCCGGATCGCCCTGCGCGGCATAAAGCGGCGCGGCGGCGAACGCTACAGCGCAGCACGCTGGAAGTACTCGAATTCTGGATGTGGTCACGCTCGCTCCTCGGTCTATATGCAACTGCAGCTTTTGAATTCGCTGCGGCACGGGAGTATACGCGTTTCGCGTAAGCGCCATCGCACCGGAGCGGCTATGATGATGCGGAGCTGCGAGCGACGCGAGGACTCATGACGAAGCTTACAGGTGTGATCGTTGCGGGCGGCGCGCTCGCACTTGCATGCGGATTTGCGGGCGGGCAAAGCACGCGACCCATCCGCGTCGTCGGAAGGACCCGCCGGGACGGACGCAACGAGTAGGACAAGGAGCTGAAGGTGTTCACGCGCGAGGAGGGCGGGTATCACCACTGTCAGGTCGACGATGCGAGCATCGGCACTGCCTACATCTGGGATTCGCTCGAGCGGGTTCTGAAGCCCCGCGGTTGAGGGCTCACTTCAAACGGATTTTTCATGGAGGACCAATGGCAAAGGCATACTGGATCTGTTTCTATCGCTCCATTTCGAACCCCGATGCGGTTGCGGCTTATGCGAAGCTGGCCGGCCCTGCGATAAAGGCCTCCGGGGGCCGTTTCCTCGCTCGCGGCGGCGTCGCGAAAACATACGAAGCGGGGCTCAACCAGCGCACGGTGGTCATCGAATTCGAGAGCGTGCAGCAGGCGATTGCAGCTCACGATACACCCGGCTATCAAGCGGCGTTAAGAGCGCTCGCGAACGGCGCGGAGCGCGACATGCGCATCGTCGAAGGTGTGCAGTGAGGATTCACGCGGACGCGAGGTAAGCGCGTGGCACACCCGTAGAACCATCGGGCGCCCGCCCGGATGCACGGCACGTGAGCTTTCGCCGACGATGGTTAGACGCAGCGGAATGCTCCTCCGGCCCTACATGAGATTGCCGGCGTTTACGGGCAGGTTTACGCCCGTGACGTGTCGCGCCTCGGGAGAAGCAAGATAGAGCGCCGCTTCGGCGGTGTCCTCCACCTGCACGAGCGTGCGCATCGGATTCTGCTCGGCGATTCTTTTCATGCTTTCGGCGTCGCGTACCTTGACGACTCTCGGCGTAGCCGTAGTTCCAGGCGAAATCGCGTTCACCGTGATGCCGTACTGCCCCAGCTCGCGCCCCAGTACTTTCGAGAAGTTGATAACCCCCGCCTTCGCTGCGCCATACGGCAGGTACGTGGGCGCGTAGGGATTCGGTGCGATTCCCGAGCCTGATGCGATGTTGATGATGCGACCTTTGCGCTTCGCGATCATGGTCG
>WUUC01054046.1_pt1 | contig 17812 bp, 13 predicted proteins | sample 6278441 | NCBI WGS metagenome assembly WUUC01 (sample SAMN13675441, study PRJNA597444) | soil metagenome | isolation source: soil | place: USA: Washington | collected 2017-10 | reverse complement strand
TCAAAAACATTTTCCAAAACAATAGTTATATCATTCTGTCTTTTAGCCAGTACGGAAGTTAATTTTTCCAAACGTTGTGGTGTCATGATCAACAGGCTTTAACTTGTATTGCTGGTTAAATTAAGTATATTTATAAGGACTACAATTCATTATACTATTTACAAAGAAAATCATTTTATGAAGTATCCTCCTGTTCAAAATTACATCAACGGGAAATTCATTGAGGGCACTTCAGCCCTGCGCTCACTGGATGTCATTTCACCCGTTGATGGCACCTTACTTTCCTCGGTGCCAATGTCAACTGCCGCCGAACTGGACACTGCTGTAAAAGCGGCTAAACTGGCTTTCCCTTCCTGGAGTAAAATGCCTATCAAAGAAAGAGTGCAGATTTTCTTTCGCTATAAATATTTACTGGAAAAACATTCCAGGGAATTAGCGGAATTGGTGCAGGAAGAAAACGGAAAGACCTATGCCGAGGCACTTGCCGAAGTTGAAAAAAGTATTGAACTGACAGAGTTTGCTACATCTCTTCCACAATTGATAACCGGCGAAGTGCTGGAAGTAAGTAAAGGGGTTGAATGCAGAACAGAACATGTGCCATTAGGTGTTGTGGCTTCCATCGTGCCATTTAATTTTCCAAGCATGGTGCCCAACTGGACCATTCCAAATGCAATAGCGCTGGGAAATTGTATGATCCTTAAACCATCTGAGAAAGTTCCGTTGAGCAGCGGAAGATTGGCTGAACTTTTAAAAGAAGCCGGTTTGCCTGATGGTGTATTGAATGTAGTGCATGGCGATACGGAAATTGTAGAAGCAATCTGCGATCATCCGGGTATTGAAGCTGTTTCTTTTGTAGGTTCTACCAAAGTAGCAAAGATCGTTTATCAAAGGGCTACTTCTCATTATAAAAGATGTTTGGCATTAGGCGGTGCAAAAAATCATTTGATGGTATTGCCGGATGCTATTCCCGGTATGACAGCCCAGAATGTAGCGGCAAGTATGAGTGGATGTGCAGGACAACGTTGCATGGCGGCATCAGCCATGGTAGGCGTCGGGAATATTGATCATATCATTGATAAGATCTGCGAAGAAGCAAAGAAGATCATTCCGGGAGAAAACCTGGGAGCTGTTATCAATAAAGCATCACAGGAACGGATAGAAAAGTATATCACTGAAGCCGAGCAACAGGGAGCAACGATTTTGGTGGATGGAAGAAATACAACAGTAAAAGGAAAAGAGAAAGGCACCTATGTAGGTCCTACCGTAATTGATCATGTAAAACCGGAGATGTCGGTAGCCACAGAAGAAATCTTTGGACCCGTGATTTCTATTATGCGTACCAACACAGTTGATGAAGCATTGGCGATTGAAAATTCAAGCCCCTATGGCAATGCTGCGTCGGTATTTACACAAAATGGTGGTATGGCCCGTTATATTATTGATAGGGCAAGTGCAGGAATGATTGGTGTGAATGTAGGCGTACCTGTACCAAGAGAACCGTTCTCATTTGGAGGATGGAATGAAAGTAAGTTTGGTGTGGGTGATATTACGGGAAAGAGTTCGATTGAGTTTTGGACAAAACTAAAAAAATCAACTACAAAATGGAATCCGGAAGCGGGGGTGAATTGGATGAGTTAGTAAAGCCCCTGTTCCCTAAAGGGGTACTTACAGAACTTAGATCGAATTTTTTTATCTAATTGGAATTGCAATACAGTTGAAGTGGAAGAAGTACATACTGAAACCGCAGTATATATTTTATGTTCACAAATTGTGCCCTCAAAATACCAATACAATTGGTATCGCAGACTCTATTAAAATAGGATCAGAAGTTATGACAAAAGCAAGAAAGACAATCAAATCGTTATTACAGATGAAGCAATTATCAATAAAATTTATCTCATTCGCGGACAAAAGGCATCCCGAATTTAAATATCATAGTAGCACGGAAGATACAAGCGCAGTTGCTGTAGAAACAAACTTTTCAACGGCGAAAAATGTTTTACTACCTGATTTCAAGACATTAATAACTCATTTTTCGAATGATGATGAACAAACAAAGCGATTTATTTAAAATGGAATAAAAACCCTTTTTAAACACGAAAATTCCAAAACAGATTTTCGCACTGCCGATTTTGATTCTCTAACTGAGTATGTTAATTCTGACATTTTCAATTAATGTTTATGCGATACGGATTCAGAAACATAGTTATTAAAAATACTAGAATTGGATTACCGGTTACCTTAATAACTTCTTTATTAGGATTATGCTTTATTGCCAGCTCGCAACCTTTCAAAAAGCAAACATCTTTTAAAGAATATTTATTACAGAATATTGACAAAGTTGATTTCATTGAAGGAATTTGGGAGTTCAATCAAAGAACAGAAACAGGATGGCATGACAAAGATTACGACTACAAGAAACTTCCCCCTACGTCTTTTAATATTCAAATTCTCCCCTACAGAATTGCAATAATTAAAACAGGCGACAGTCGCTACCGTTGTTATCCAATAAGCACTGTTGACCAGTTCACAGATAAAATTTCAGAAAGAAATGCTAATTCTTGCGATGATTTCATGTTTGAATTAACTGCTATTGAAGGTCAGTATTTATATAGCAACTTATCCAATTCTTGTAAAAGCCACCTAGACTGCAAAGGCAAAGCATATATCAAACAAGATGGAGACCTCTATTTCGAATGTAAACAAGAAGAGTTTAAAGGTGGGATACGTTCATGGAATAATTTTTATTTAACAGCAACAAAGTTATCTCCTACACAAGCGGAAATTAGAAATTGGAAAGCTAAAACCGAAAATACAATAACTGAGGCCAAGCCTACCTTTTCATTCGGAACAGGATCTGCAATAAGCCGTGATTTAGTATTAACATGCTATCATATCGTAAAAGATGCCAAACAAATCTCTTTAAGGGGAATTAATGGCAAATTTGATACAACTTATTCAGCTCGCTTAAACTTTTATGACGAAGATTTAGACATAGCCGTCCTAAAAATTCAGATACCAATAATAAAAACAAATTCAGGTCTACCATATTCCTTTAAAAAAGCGAATTCCGAAGTTGGCGAGTCAATATTCGTTCTTGGCTATCCTCTTCAAAATACTATGGGGCAAGAAATAAAACTTACTACAGGTGTAATAAGCTCAAATTCGGGTTTTCTTGGCGATACAAGTTTATTTCAAATATCCGCTCCAATTCAACCAGGAAATAGTGGCGGGCCTTTATTTGATAATTATGGGAATCTAATTGGTATTGTATCTGCTAAACATAAAAGAGCCGACAATGTTGGTTATGCAGTTAAACTGAGCTTATTCCAAGATTTTTTAAAAAGAAAGGGTGTAAATTTTTCGTCGAACAAAAACGTTCCAGCCGAATTATCAAAACAAGTCAAGAGTTTCAAAGATTTTATTTATTCAATAGAGGTAGCCCTTGAATAATAAAGGGAAACATAGCGAAGTGAGCTCCAAAAGCTAGGTTAGATGGATGAGTTAATACATTTCATTTAAAAAAAACACATGAAATACGAAACTGACCCGATTAAAAAATGGAAAAGATTGAATTTTGATGAAAGTAAATTGCCTCCCCTTGATAAAGTCAGGGAAAGATCAGAAATTGAAACTGATAGGGATTTAGCCAAACCGATAGAACAATTACTATGTGATGTGCACGAAGAAATTCATAACAATTCAGGAGATCAATTAGGCAATATTGCTTGTGCGCAAAAAAGAATGGTTTCAATGATGGCTAAGGTAGCAATATCCAATAACCGAGTAGGTAATCTCATGCTTCTTTTAACTATAGTTATAACGGCACTGACGATTGCGATTTTTGTGTTGACATATCTAATGTGGAAAAATCAATAACTTATGAGTACAAAAACAATCTCCAAAGTATCAGACTCTGAGAACCCTTCTTTGGACGGCAGGGAGGCTATCATACAAGACAATCTTGATTACACCATTTTTTCCTGGAGCAAACAAAAGAATATTGCTCCTATTGCTGTTAAATATGGCGAAGGAGTTTATCTCTACGATTATGATGGCAAACGTTACCTTGATTTTTCATCGGGCTTGATGAATGTGAATATTGGTCATGGTAACCAAAGAGTGACGGAAGCAGTGGTGAAACAAATGCAGGAAGTGAGCTATGTAACTCCAAGTTGTGTAACAAAAGTGCGTGGTGAACTGGGAAAGAAATTAGCGGAGATATGTCCCGGTGATCTTAATAAAGCATTTTTTACTTTGTGTGGCGCTTCTTCTATTGATAATGCAATCAAGCTGGCAAGGCTTTATACAGGCCGTCATAAAATTTTAACCCGTTATCAATCGTATCATGGAGCATCCTATGGTTCTATTTCCGCAAGCGGAGATCCACGACGTTTACCTGTCGACTCTCAGCAGGCTCCCAATTTTGTACACTTTGATCTGCCTTATTTATATCGTTGGGAATATGGAGAAGATGAGACACAGCGTGCCGCGTCTTTACTAAAGGAAACTGTTGCGCAGTTGGAAAGAACCATTGCCTATGAAGGCCCGGCTACTATCGCAGCAATTTTATTGGAAGGCGAATCAGGTTCCTCCGGTTGTCTGAAATACCCTGTTGGTTATCTGAAACAGGTAAGAGAGATATGTAGTGAACACGGTATTTTATTGATCATGGATGAAGTGATGAGCGGCTTTGGCCGTACTGGTAAATGGTTTGGATTTGAACATCATGATATCATTCCTGATATGATCGCCATGGCAAAAGGGCTTACTTCCGGTTACCTGCCATTTGGATGTTTGATGATCTCTGATAAGATCGCTTCGAAATATGACGATGCCATGTTGCCTTTGGGACTCACCTATTCCGCCCATCCGGTTAGTTGTGCCGCTGCCTTGGAAACACTAAAAATTTATGAGGATGATCATATAATTGCCAATGCAAAGGCAATGGGAAAATATATGGATGAACAGGTAGAGAAATTAAAACAAAAACATCCCAGCATTGGGGATTGGAGAAATACTGGTTTGCTTGGCTGTATAGAATTAGTAAAAAACAGGAAGACAAAAGAACCCATGGCTCCTTTTAATGCCAACCCGGATGAAATGGTGGTAATGAATAAAGTGGCGGCAAAGATCAAAGAGCTTGGCATGTACACATTTGTCAGGTGGAGTTATATATTTATTGCGCCGCCCTTGTGTATTACAAAAGCGCAAATTGATGAAGGATTGGCGATCATCAGTGAGGCGATAAAGATGGCAGATGAAAATATCTGAACCGGGATTGATGGGATGCGTGGGATTGATGAGAAATGATCATTAAACTTCTGCAATCTTTTTAAAACAGAAAATAGAGTATGAAGGATTTTTATTGATAATCCTATTCATCTCAATAATCCTAAAAATCCCAGTTCAGACAAATGACCGAAAACAAAACCATGCCGTCTTCTTCTCTCTTCAATGATGACCTCGCCCCTATCCCGGCAGAAAAAAGAAAATGGGGTTCCTGGAACTATGCGGCTTTGTGGATCAGCATGAGTCTTTGTATTCCTACTTATATGCTGGCAAGTTCCTTGATTGGTGGTGGTATGAACTGGTGGCAGGCTATACTTACTATTTTCCTGGGCAATACCATTGTTTTGATCCCAATGATATTAAATGGACATGCGGGAGCTAAATACGGAATACCTTTTCCTGTTTTTGCCAGGGCAAGTTTTGGAACAAAGGGCGCAAATATTCCGGCGATATTAAGAGCAATCGTTGCCTGCGGCTGGTTCGGCATACAAACATGGATCGGCGGCGCTGCTATCTATTATATGCTTCGGGCATGGAATCCTTCACTTCCTGAAATTGACAACAGTTCTTTATTTCCGCAGGCAATACCGATGATATGCTTTCTTCTTTTCTGGTTGTTGAATATGTTTATCGTATACCTGGGTGTTGAAAGCATTAAAAAATTATTGGTTTTCAAAGCGATCTTTTTACCCGTTGCTGCATTGGCATTATTATTCTGGGCCATCAGTGCCGCCAACGGTTTAGGGCCAATCCTGGAACAACCATCCAAACTTACCGGCCCCGCTTTCTGGGATTATTTTTTCCCGGCATTAACGGGTATGGTTGGATTTTGGGCGACACTCTCATTAAACATTCCTGATTTTACGAGGTATGCAAAGAGTCAGAAAGCACAGATTAGAGGACAAGCGATCGGGCTACCCTCTTCCATGACATTATTCGCATTTATCGGCGTGGTAGTTACGTCAGCAACCGCAATTATATATGGCAGCACCATCTGGGATCCTGTTTTGCTGGCCGGAAAATTTGAAAATAAAATGATGGTAACTTTCGCAATGCTTGCTGTTGCCATATCAACATTAGCAACAAATATTGCCGCTAATATTGTAAGCCCTGCTAATGATTTTTCTAACTTATCTCCAACTAAAATAAATTTCAGAACGGGCGGCTATATCACCGGCGTTATTGGAATTTTAATATTCCCATGGAAACTGATCGCTGATCCTACCGGTTATATTTTTACCTGGCTGATCGCTTATTCAAGTTTACTTGGCCCCGTTGGCGGTATCCTGATCGCTGATTATTATTTTATCCGCAAACAACAATTGAATGTAAATGATCTTTACCGGCATGATGGTCAATACGGTTTTAAAAATGGGTTCAATTCAAAAGCCATCATTGCGTTGTTACTGGGTATTCTGCCGAATGTGCCGGGCTTTTTGATTACTATTAAATTAATTTCCCCGGATGTTGTTCCGGCATGGATAACAAACCTGTATCATTATGCATGGTTCGTTGGCTTTTTTGTAAGCGGTATTCTTTATATATTACTGATGCGTTCTGTAAAACTTCCACTTCACAAAATAAAAGAACCATCTTATGTTAATGTTGATTAAAAATGGAAGAATCGTAACGGCTACGGATGATTACACGGCAGATATTTTCATTGAAGGTGAAAAAATAAAAGCTATTGGTAAAGATCTGCCTGTAGAGACAGGGCATGCCCAGTCTCTACAGGTAATTGATGCTACAGATAAACTGGTTTTTCCCGGTGGCATTGATCCGCATGTGCATTTGGATATGCCGTTCATGGGAACATTCAGCAGTGATAATTATGAAACAGGAACAAGAGCAGCATTGTTTGGTGGCACTACCATGGTAATTGATTTTATTTTACAAAAGCAGGGCAATTCTTTACGGGCTGCATTGGAAGAATGGAAAGGAAGAAGTGATACTAATTGTGTTGGTGATTACAGCTTTCACATGGCAGTAACCGATTTTAATGAGCATACCAAAAAGGAAGTGAAGGGAATGATCGAAAAAGAAGGTATCAGTTCTTTCAAAACTTTTATGGCATATAAAGGTGCTTTGATGATCGATGACCGGCAGATGATCGGGTTGATGGAAGAAGTGAAAAAACATGGTGGTTTAATAAATGTGCATGCTACGAATGGCGACTTGATTGATTACCTGGTTGCCAAACACAGAGATGAAGGCAAACTTTCTCCTCTTTATCATTATTTGTCACAGCCCGAAGTGACCGAAGCGGAAGCCAGTGAACGTTTTGTGGATATGGCTAATTATACCGGCTGTCCCGGCTATATCGTACACCTGACCTGCGAAGGAGCTTTAAATGCCGTCCGCAATGCAACAAGAAGAAACCAAAAAGTATTTGTAGAGACCTGCATACAATATTTACTGCTTGATGCATCGTTATATGAAAAAGATTTTGATGGAGCGAAATGGGTAATGAGTCCACCGCTTCGTCAAAAGAAAGACCAGGAAACATTGTGGGCGGGTATTAACCAGGGGCTAGTGCAGGTTGTAGCCACGGATCATTGCCCTTTTAAATGGGAACAGAAGCTGATGGGTAAAGATGATTTTTCGAAAGTACCGAATGGACATCCTGCTATTGAACACAGGATGGAGTTACTTTATAGCGAGGGAGTAAATAAAGGAAAAATAACATTAAATAAATATGTGGAAGTGGCTTGTACAAACCCGGCAAAGATCTTTGGTATGTTTCCACGCAAGGGAACAATAGCTACCGGCAGTGATGCTGATATCGTCATCTTTGATCCAAATGAGAAACATACTATTTCAGCCAGCTCTCATCATATGAACGTAGATTACTCCGGTTATGAAGGTTGGGAACTGACAGGAAAAGTGAAAACAGTTTTGTTGAGAGGACAAGTTGCAATAGATGATAATAAATGTTTAGTGGAAAAAGGATATGGCCAATTTATTAAACGTTCTAAAGTAGTGCAGGTAATTTAGAGACAGTGATTATATAGATCAGGAAACCTTTAACCGAATAAGCCCCAACTGTAGCGAAGTAATAAAAATTTTATGCAGTATTATCCTTACCACAAAAGAAAAATACTTTAACAAACAATCAACACATAACTCATAATTCTAAATTCATAATTATACATCATGCCGCGAATCATCAAATCAGGACTGATACAAATGTCCTTACCAAAAACAGAAGGCGAAGGAACAATTGAAGAGATCAAGGAAGCTATGGTGCAAAAACATATTCCGCTGATTGAAGAAGCAGGAAAGAAAGGTGTGCAGATTCTTTGCCTGCAGGAAATTTTCAATACGCCTTATTTCTGTCCCGGGCAGGACAAAGCATGGTATGAATCTGCGGAAACTGTTCCCGGTCCTACTGTAGAACGGATGCAGGAATATGCAAAGAAATATGGTATGGTGATGATCGTTCCTGTGTATGAAAAAGAACAGGCGGGCGTTTTATATAATACAGCGGCGGTAATCGATGCTGATGGAACTTATCTCGGTAAGTACAGGAAAAATCATATCCCACATACCAGCGGTTTCTGGGAGAAATTTTTCTTTAAGCCCGGTAATTTAGGTTATCCCGTTTTTCAAACAAGGTATGCGAAGGTTGGTGTCTATATCTGCTATGATCGTCATTTCCCTGATGGTGCAAGATGTTTGGGATTAAATGGAGCGGAGATCGTTTATAATCCTTCCGCTACTGTTGCCGGCCTTTCCCAATATTTATGGAAACTGGAACAGCCGGCGCATGCTGCGGCCAATGGTTATTTTATGGGTTGTATCAATAGAGTAGGTATAGAGAAACCATGGAATCTTGGTAAGTTTTATGGCTCTTCTTATTTCGTTGATCCAAGGGGACAAATATTCGCAAAGGCGGGTGAAGACAATGACGAGTTATTAATTGCAGATTTTGACCTGGATATGATCGAAGAAGTAAGAGCGACATGGCAATTTTTTAGAGACAGGAGACCGGAAACATATGGGAAGCTGGTAGAGTTATAGCCCCCTGTCCCCTAAGGCAAACTTAGGTCAAAGAGTATTACATTTTCTGTAAGTTCTTTAAAGCAATAAGTTTAAAATTGTGTTACCAGCGGCAGTTTTTCATGTCATCTTCGTTGCGTCGCACACTTATACTTTCAGCTCATTGGGCATCAAAATCCGTGAGAATCTATCTAATCCGTGTTCAAAAAATAAACAATGACAGTACGAAACAGCAGACTATCACAAGAACAATACGAACAAAACTTCAGCGACATTCACCCACCGTTTGAAAATAAATCAGCGGCTCTGGTAGATGCTAATCGTTGTTTGTTTTGTTATGATGCGCCCTGTACAAAAAGTTGTCCTACCAGTATTGATATTCCAAAATTTATCAAACAGATCACAACGGATAATGTAAAAGGTTCGGCGCATACAATTTTTGTTTCCAATATCATGGGTGCCGGTTGCAGCAGGGTTTGCCCCGTAGAAAAATTATGCGAAGGAGCTTGCGTTTATAACTTACTGGAAGAAGAGCCTATTCCTATTGCAAAATTGCAGCGCTATTCCACAGAAATGGCAATGGAAAAAAAATGGAAACTTTTTGAACGAAAGGATACTGCGAACTCCCCTTTAGGGGTTGGGGGCAAAAAAGTAGCGATCGTCGGCGCAGGACCAGCAGGTTTAAGTTGTGCCCATGTATTAAGTCGTGAAGGAGTGGATGTGACGATCTATGAAAAAGAAAGCAAAGGCGGCGGTTTAATGACTTATGGCATCGCCGCTTACAAAGTAACACCACAGTTTTGTGAAGACGAAGTAAACTATATTACTTCAATAGGCGGCATAGAAATAAAATACAATCATGAGTTAGGGAAAAACATTTCGCTTCGTGAATTACAAAATAATTATGATGCCGTTTATATCGGTATTGGCGTTGGTGTGGCAAGACAATTGGATATTCCGGGCGAAGACCTGGAAGGTGTGGAAGATGCAATAGGATTTATCTATGATTTAAGAAGTAAAGGTTATTCTACAGTTCCCGTTGGTGATAAAGTAGCTGTAATCGGAATGGGTATGACAGCAATTGATGCTGCCACACAGGCGAAACGCTTAGGTGCAAAAGAAGTGACATTAGTATATAGAAGAACAGAAGCTGAAAAACCCTGCACTGATGTTGAACTGGATATTGCAAAACTGGATGGTTGCGAGATCATCTGGCTGGCTGCACCTAAGGAAGTGAAAGGAGAAAACGGGAAAGTGAAAGAATTGGTTTGCAGCATTATGAAATTGGGTGAACCGGATGCTAGTGGCCGCCGCTCTCCTGTTGATACCGATGAAACATTTGTTTTGGAAGTTGATATGGTGATCAAAGCTGCAGGACAGACACCTTTTAAGGAATTAGTGAATAGTTACGGAATAGCAAATAAAAATGGTAAGGTAGCCATCGGAACAAATTCGGCAGACAACTTGAAGTTGTCAGACACCTGTGCAACAAATATAAAAGGTGTATTTGCAGGTGGAGATTGTGTGAACGGCGGTAAGGAAGTAGTGGATGCAGTACAGGCGGGAAAAGATGGAGCGAAATCGATTCTTGAATATTTATCTGAACCATGATTTTGAAGGATTAAAAAGATGACGGGGAAATGCAATCTTCAAAATCAGTAAATCCACCCAAATCCACGTTCAGACAATTTGCTAAAGAGCGAACAGAACGAGGACGTCGCGATAAATATCGGGATCGACGCAACAGGGCGATGCCATGAAAAACCGAAGCTGGTATCCGAATAACATTAATAATTCTGAATTCATAACTCATAATTCATAATTCAATATTATGGCAGACATTAGTTCCAACTTCCTCGGTATTAAATCTCCCAATCCATTCTGGTTGGCGAGTGCACCACCGACGGATAAAAAATATAATGTGCTTCGTGCTTTTGAAGCCGGCTGGGGTGGCGTGGTTTGGAAAACATTGGGATCACAGGTAAAAAATGTTTCATCAAGGTATTCGTCGGTTGATTTTAATGGTACACGGGTGATGGGATTTAATAATATTGAACTTATCAGTGATCGTCCGCTTGATATTAACCTAAAAGAAATTGCAGAATGCATAAGACTTTTTCCTGATCGTGCGATGATCGTTTCGCTAATGGCGGATAATGATAAAAAAAGCTGGCATGAGATCATTAAAAAAGTAGAAGATACCGGCGCACATGGATTGGAATTAAACTTTGGTTGTCCGCATGGCATGACGGAACGTGGTATGGGTGCAGCAGTGGGACAGGATCCTGAAATTGCAAAGATGGTAGTGGAATGGGTAATGGAGGTCGCCGCTATTCCTGTTATTACCAAACTTACTCCGAATGTACATTCGGTAGTACCGACCGGAAGGGCATGTGTTGAAGCAGGGACCAATGCATTGTCATTGATCAACACGATTCAATCTGTAACAGGTATTGATCTTGATACACTGGTTCCTAATCCAAGTGTTGGCGGCAAATCTGTATTTGGTGGTTATTGCGGCCCTGCCGTAAAACCAATTGCATTAAAAATGCTGACGACGATTGCGCAACATACTGTCACATCAAAAGTTCCTGTATCAGGTATTGGTGGAATAAGTACCTGGAAAGATGCGGTGGAGTTTATGTTACTGGGTGCATCGAATGTACAGGTATGTACTGCCGCCATGAAGCACGGTTTTCGCATAGTCGAAGATATGTGTGAAGGTCTTACTAACTGGATGAATGAAAAGGGATTCAGAACGCTTGATGAGTTTATCGGCAAATCGGTTAATAATATCACACATTGGGAAGATCTTGATATTAATTTTCATATCATCGCAAAGATCAACCAGGATAAATGTATTCATTGCGGCCTGTGCTATATTGCCTGCGAGGACACATCACATCAATCTATCAATCTTGCATACGGAAAACCTTATAACACTTATACTGTAAAGGAAGAAGAATGTGTAGGTTGCAATCTCTGCAAAATCGTTTGTCCCGTGGATGAATGCATTACCATGGAAGTTCATCGCAAGGGAGAAGAATACCTGAACTGGAAAGAATGGCAGAAAAGAGGATTGCCGTTAAATGATCATTAGAGGCCCGGCCCGGCCTCATCCATCTTTCTTCCCCTCAAGAAAGGGACGGTGCTGCATATTCTTAATGACCTTCATAACTACCACTTCGGCTGGGTTCTCTACTCATTACTTTCGGAGCGTATTTATTTTATCAACCTCCCCGCAAAGCAAGGGCTGTGTGTTGTTCCTCTCCTTTTGAGAGGTTAGGCGAGGCCGTCTATTCCTCATTTTCGAAATGTTGTTTATTGTCAAACTCTTAGCGGGAAAGTCGAAGGGGGCTGTATGTTGCAATCTTCCGCCACGGTGGATAGATTTGAGGAGGTCTGGCTTTGCCCCTTGAGTTTATGGCTTTATCTTTGCTCTCCGTCGCTTGAAAACATTATAAGCCAATAAACTATGAATAAAACTGTCAGGAAAATATTAAAAATCACCGGTATCGTTTTACTGGTATTGATAGCCGCCGCATTTATTATCCCGATCGCATTTAAAAAACAGATCACAGAACTCGTAAAGAAAGAGATCAACAACAGTCTTACTGCTAAAGTTGATTTTAAAGATGTAAGTCTTTCGCTTTTTCGTCATTTTCCCAAAGTCTCTATCAGTCTTGAAGATCTTTCTGTTGTCGGTACCGACGAATTTGCCAAAGACACATTGATCGCTACTAAAAGTTTAGACGCTTCTGTCAACCTTATAAGTGTTATAAAAGGCGACAATATAAAAGTATCCGGCGTTTATCTAGAATCGCCACGGATACATGCACTGGTAAATAAACAGGGCAAAGCCAACTGGGATATTGCTAAAGAAGATACAACCGCAACAACAGAACCAGATACTGCCGCCTCTGCCTTTAACATGACCCTGCAGAAATACGAGATTAAAGACGGTTATATTTTCTACAAAGATGAAAGCGGTGATATGAGCGCCGAGATATCGGGGCTTAATCATGAAGGCAGTGGCGATTTTACACAGGATGAATTTATATTATCCACCACAACAAAAGCTGATGCCGCCAACTTTACGTATGCAGCTATTCCTTATCTCGCCAATACGAAGACGAGCATTGGTGCCGATATCAAAATTGATAACAAAACAAATACGTATACTTTTAAAACGGATGATATTGAATTGAATAATCTGAAAGTGTCCGCTGATGGAAGTTTTCAACTGGTGAACGACAGCACCTATAACATGGATATCAAATTCAAATCACCTTCCAATGAATTCAAAGATATCCTGTCACTGATCCCCGCTGTTTATAAAAATGATTTTGACAAAATAAAAACAAGTGGCAGCGCTTTATTCAGTGGTTTTGTAAAAGGAACTTATAGCCCTACTCAAATACCGGCATATGATGTAAACCTGGAAGTGAAAGACGGTTTTTTTCAATATCCTGATCTGCCAAAGCCTGTAAAAAATATTCAGTTAGCCATGCACCTGAGCAATGTTGATGGCCAGTTGGATAATACGGTGGTTGACATTTCAAAAGGGCATTTAGAAATGGATAATGAACCGTTTGATTTTAAATTGCTGTTCAAAAATCCTGAAACTGCTCAATATGTTGATGCGGTAGCAAAAGGGAAACTTGATCTTGCCAATGTTTCAAAGTTTGTAAAATTAGAAGGCAATACAAAATTAGGCGGTTTAGTTTTGGCTGATATATTCGCCAAAGGAAATCTTTCTGCTACTCCCCTCTCCCAGGGGAGAGGGGTTGGGGGTGAGGCCGGTCCTTTTTCGGCCGGTGGCTTTTTAGATATTAAAAACCTGTTTTACTCTTCCAATGATTTTCCGCAACCCATTCAGAATGGTAATATGAAAATACAATTGGCGAACAATGGCGGCATTGCTGATAATACAACGATTGATATTTCATCGGGTCATATTGAACTAGGAAAAGATCCCTTTGATTTTTCGCTGCAACTCCGCAATCCTGTTTCCTCTATTGATTTTGCCGGTAATGCCAAAGGAAGATTCACTTTAGATAATGTCAAACAGTTTACTGAGCTGGAACCGGGCAGCAGTGTAAGTGGTGTGCTAAATGCCGATCTTGCTTTTAAAGGAAATAAAACAGCTATTGATAAAAAAGAATATGATAAGATCAATGTGAGTGGAACAGCAGGATTGAATAATTTAAAATACATATCGAAAGATTACCCGACAGGAATAACTATTTCCAACACACAACTCACGTTCAATCAAAAAAACGTCACCCTGAACAGCCTGAGCGGAAATTTTCTTAATACCAACTTTACGGCCAATGGAGCTTTGAACAACCTGATTGGCTATGCCATGAAGGATCAATCATTGAGTGGTAGTCTGAATGTAACCGCCGATAAAATGAGTCTTAATGACTGGATGGGAACGGATACAACTACTGCTTCCACTACAACAACCACATCATCAGAACCGTTCCTTGTTCCGGCCAATATCAATTTTACCATCAATGCGAAAGCGGACCAGGTAAAATATGATAAGGTAGATTATCGGAATATCAATGGTGTATTGGTATTGAATGACGAGACGGTAAAATTGCAACACGTAAAAACGGAAGCATTGGATGGAACGATTGCTTTTAACGGATCGTATTCGACAAAAACAAATAAGAAAGAACCGCGTATTGCTATCAGTTATGATATAAAAGATATAGATGTTCAGAAAGCATTTTTCTCTTTCAACACGGTGCAAAAACTAATGCCTATTGGCCAGTTCCTGGAAGGAAAACTGACCTCCCAATTGACCATGTTTGGCAATCTTAATGGGGATATGATGCCGGATCTCAGCAGCCTGACTGGCCAGGGAACCCTTTTATTGCTGGAAGGCGTATTGAAGAAATTCGGACCGCTTGAAAAATTAGCCAACACTTTGCAAATCGATGAACTAAAAACAATCACGATCAGGGATATAAAAAACCATATCGAATTCGCGAATGGAAAAGTATTGGTAAAGCCGTTTGATATAAAAATAAAAGACATCGAACTGCAGGTAGGCGGAATGCACGGCTTCGATCAATCCATTGATTATGCAGTGGCCATGAAAGTGCCCAGAAAATACCTCGGCACACAGGGAAATAATCTTATTAATGGCCTTGCAACGCAGGCGAATAATAAAGGGATCCCGATCACATTAGGTGAAACCGTTAACCTGAATATAAAAATGGGTGGCAGTTTAACCAATCCTTCTATAAAAACAGATTTGAAAGAAGTAGCCGGTGATGCGGTAGCGGACCTGAAACAACAGGCTGTTGATTTTGCGCAGGCAAAAGCTGACAGTGCAAAGCAAAGAGTAAAAGATTCTGTGAATGCAGTAAAGAACCAGGTGATAACGGATGTAAAGGAAAATATCAAGGACAAGTTGTTCGGAAACAAAGACTCCCTTAAAGCAAACAGCCCCGATAGTACTAAAAAGAAAGCTGAACAAACGATAAAGAATACAATCAATGATTTGTTTAAGAAAAAGAAGAAAGCTGCGGCGGATAGTACAGGTAATTAATAGCTTTTTAATAATACTGCGAAAGCCCCGATTGTTTCCATGCAACCGGGCTTTTTCTTTCCTGTAATGTCGGGAATAATTTAGCCGGTGATCAGGGAGAAGTAGTTTATATAGCAAACTGGTGACGTGTAAATCTTTCAAATCCGTATTATCTGTGCTCTGATTTTTAGAAAAAACACAACAGGAAATATTTTAAATGCTGCAACGGAAGAAACCCGCTGTATCTAAGAAGCTACTTAAAATTTATTGGAGCCGATAGTTCTTTTTTACGAACACGGACGATACTGATCAAACGGATTAGCACAGATAAATCCGTGTAAATCTTCCAAATCCCTGGTATCCCTGTTCTGGTTTTCAGCAAAATACTCCCTCAAAATGCATGCTGCAAAAAAGAAGAAAAAAAGAACAGTAACTGGCGATTTAACTCAGGTATGCCTGGCAATAGTACTGATGTGCCGAAGACAGAAGGATTTATAGTTTCTGAATCATAAACCATTTATCGTCAACCCGGAACCACCAATAGCCGGAGGGCAATTGTTGTATGTTCACGTTAAAATGATCTGTTCCTGCCTTTTGTAACGGCAAATTATATTGAACGCCGCTTACATTAACCCCTGTCATGATATAGCTGTTCAGTTTCCCCCTGATGTAAAAATGATCAGTTGCAGGATTGGGATACACGTGTAAAGGGCGGGTTTCCCATCTTACTGTTACGATCTTTGAGTATTCGATTTTTCCGGAAGCAGCTTCCATTTTCAAACGATATTGAGCTTCCCGTTCCGGGCGATTTTTATCTGTAAAACTGGACGTCGTTTGTGCAAAAACATCTTCGCCTACAGCTTGTGAATGAATTGTGGCCCAATTATCGCCAACGGTTTTCCGCTCTATGGAAAATCTTTCTATTGCGTTTTTGTCACCAAAAGACCATTGCAAAACCGCCGAATGGTCCTGGTGTGGCTTTGCTGTAAAGCTTAAAATTTCGAGAGGCAATACGAGGTTGTAATAAACGGTGATGCTCACATGATCCACCCGTGCAGACGGCAGCAAGGTGATCAATCCGGTGATACGTGCAGAAAAAACAATTCCAAAATCAGGGTCATTGATCTCATCGGGTGTCCAGCTTGTTCCCCAATCATCCGTTATCGCCCCGTAGGTTGAATAAGTTTCAGTCGAGGTCCAATTACCGGGCAAAGCATTATTGGATCCAACGATATTACCTGCTTTTACTAATCGTACCGAATTGTCCCGCACCCATGCAAGGATATTGATACCCGTCGCAGATTTCTCCAGCTCTACCTTAACGCCACAGATTACAGCCCCCGGCGGAATGGTAAAACCAAACCCCGAGGCTTTAAGATAATTGGTATTACCATTTAGCAATGTAAGAAGCGCAGTTGCTGAGGCCCGGTTATTATCAGATGAAAGAATATTTTCGGGAGAACTAAAAGCAAAGCTGCCGATCGAATTATTGTTGCTGAAAATGCTGCCACTACGGGTACCCATCTCGCTGCACTGGCTGGTGGAATAAAAAGGATAAAGAAGAAATGCGAAGAATAAAATCTCAGTACGGGTGGCAGAATTCATAGGATACTGTTTTGGTTTTCCTAAAGGTATAATCCTTATACCTACTTGTCAATAAGGAAATACCATTACGGTCTTCATAGGATCGGGGTCGACGTACGACATGCTTCTATTAACAATTTTTCAAACAAGGCCTGAGGTTGTTTTTGCAATCAGAGTAATAATAAATCTTTTGCAGCACTTATGGCGATGCAGCCGCACCTGGTACTGGCAACACTTAAATCAAACAATTGTGAAGAACACACTGCTAATAAACAGTAAGATGCGGTTTCAATTTCCTGATTTAATCTTACATTTGCTGCCCCATTGTTCGGGACGTAGCGCAGCCCGGTAGCGCACTTGCATGGGGTGCAAGGGGTCGCTAGTTCGAATCTA
>WUUC01117296.1_pt1 | contig 17816 bp, 18 predicted proteins | sample 6278441 | NCBI WGS metagenome assembly WUUC01 (sample SAMN13675441, study PRJNA597444) | soil metagenome | isolation source: soil | place: USA: Washington | collected 2017-10 | reverse complement strand
CCGACCGCGGGAGACGCCATGACCACCGCCGTGCTCGCCGGCCACCTGCTCGGCCGGCTGACCGCCGCCACCCTGGAGACCGACCCGTGGGCGCACGCGTACCTGCCCGACGCGCTCCCCGCCGACCTGGCCGGTGAGCTGGCCGCCTCGTTCGCCGCACTCGGCCTCACCGAGTTCGAGGAGACCCAACGCGCGAAGTCCTACCGGTTCCGCACCGCCGAGGTGCACGGCCCCACCGCGGCGTCCCCGCCAGGACCGGGTCCGCTGGCGGCGGTGGTGGACGTGCTGACCAGCCCCGGCTACCGGGCCAGGGTCGGCGCGCTGACCGGGGTCGACCTGGCCGCGCGACCGGTGACCGTGGACCTGTGGGAGTACCACACCGGGGACTGGCTGGCACCGCACGTCGACAAGGCCGACAAGGTCGTCACCCAGATCTTCTACCTGACCGAGGGCTGGGCGCCCGGCGACGGCGGCCGGTTGCTGGTGCTGCGCTCGTCGTCGGCCGAGGACGTGCACCGCGCGCTCCCGCCGCGGCCGGGCAGCTCGGCGGTGCTGGTGCGGTCGGCGGCCTCCTGGCACGCGGTGGAACCACCCGGTCCACGCTCGCCGGTGCGCCGCTCGGTCACCGCCACGTTCTGGCGCGGGGCGGGACCGGCGGCGAGGACCGGTTGATACGATCGCTCGCCGCGACGGGGGCAGGGAGGGCGGTCGACGATGGCACGGCCGGATGACACGAGGACCGGGGACGAGACGGTGCCGCGGCCCCGGCGGGTGGTGGTGCTCGGCACGTCCGGGTCCGGCAAGTCCACGCTGGCGGCCAGGCTCGCCGAACTGCTCGGCGCCGACCACGTGGAGCTCGACGCGTTCAACCACGGTCCCAACTGGACACCCCGGCCGGCCGAGGAGTTCGCCGCGGGCGTCGCCGACGTGGTGGCGCGGCCCGCCTGGGTGGTGGACGGCAACTACATCAGCCGGGTCAGCGACAGCCTGTGGCCCGCGGCCGACCTCGTGGTCTGGCTCGACCTGCCGCTGTGGGTGATCCTTCCCCGGATCGTGCGGCGCACCGTGCGCCGGATCCGGGCCGGCACCGAGCTGTGGGGCGGCAACCGGGAACGCTGGGGCGCCCTGCTGGGCCGCGAGTCCCTGCTGGTGTGGGCGGTCCAGTCCCAGCGCAGGCACAAGGCCGAGCTGCCCGCGAAGCTCGCCGCGTTGGCGCGCGCCGGCGTGCGCGTGGTCCGGTTGACCTCGGGCCGGGACGCCGACCGGTGGCTCGCCGAACAGGCGGCCTGCTGACCGATGCGGTACCGGGCGCTCGGCGGGTCCGGGCTGCGGATCTCCGTCCTCGGCGTGGGGTGCAGCCACTGGGGGACGCGGGTGGAGTCCGCGACGGCCGAACGACTCGCGCGCACCGCCCTCGACCACGGCGTCACGGTGTTCGACACCGCCGACAGCTACGGCCGGGGCGCCAGCGAGGAGGCACTCGGCCGGGCGCTGCGCGGGGTGCGCGACCGGGCGGTGGTGGCGACGAAGGTGCGGTGGCCGACCGGCGACGGCCCCAACGACCGGGGCGCGTCCCGGGTGCACATCCGGGCCGCCGTGGAGGCCAGCCTGCGCAGGCTCGGCACCGACCGCATCGACCTGTACCAGATCCACGCCCCGGACCCGGTGACACCGCTGGAGGAGACCTTCTCGGTGCTGGCCGACCTGGTGACCCAGGGCAAGATCCTCTACGCTGGCGCGGCCGGGCTGTCCGGGTGGGAACTCGTGGACGCCCGCTGGCGGGCGGTCACCGCCGGCCGCGCCGGGTACGTGAGCACCCAGGCGCCCTACAGCCTGCTGGACCGGTCGGCCGAGCGCGAGCTGCTCCCCGCCGCGCGCCGCCACGGCATCGGCGTGCTGGCGATCCTGGTGCTGGCGCGAGGTTTCCTCGCAGGCACCTTCGACGACGCCGATCCGTCTGCTGTGGACTACCGGCGCCGCGCGCTGCTCACCCCGGCGAACCGGCGGCTGCGCGCGGTCGTCGGCGAGTTCGCCGCCGCCCGCGGCCTGACCGCGGCCCAGGTGGCGCTGGCCGCGATCGCCGATCGGCCCGGCGTCTCCGCGGTGGTGGTCGGCGCCAGCGGACCCGCGCAGCTCGCCGCCAACGCCGAACTGCTCGCGCGCCCCGCGCTGTCCGAGGAGGACGTCGCGGCCCTGTTCGCCGACCTGGACCCCCGTGCCGAGGAGGAGCCGTGACCCGGAAGGTGACCGTCGCCCAGCGCGTCGCCGAGATCGCCGCCGCCGAGCCGGACCGGGAGGCGGTCGTGACGGTGGACCACCGCGGCCGGGCGACCACGACCACCTTCCGCGAGCTCGACCACCGGGCCAACCACTGCGCGCGGGTGCTCGCCGCGCACGGCGCGACCCGGTCCGAGCCGGTCGTGGTCGCGCTGCCCAACGGCATCGACCACGTCGTCGCCACCCTCGCCTCCTGGAAGCTGGGCGCCGTCGTGGTGTCGCTCGACCCGCACGCACCCGGTCGGGAGGCCGCCGCGATGGTCGCCGCCGCCGGTCCGGCGGTGCTGGTCGGCGCCCTCGGAGGGGATCGGCCCGACCCCGGCTGCCCGGTGCTGGCCCCGGCGGCGTGGGGCACGGCGGAGGACCCGCGCCCGCTGCCCGCTCCCACCGCGCCGCCGCGCAGCGCGCTGGCCACCAGCGGCAGCACCGGCCTGCCCCGTGTCGTGCTGCGCAGGCGGAGCTGGGAGGTCGACGTGGACGCCCTGGTGAGCGAGCACGAGAGGACCATGGGCCTGGACGTCGACCAGAACCAGCTGGTGTGCTTCCCGTTGCACCACGGTGGTTTCGGCGCGCTGCACCACGGACTGGCGCTGGGCCACCGGATCGTGCTGATGACGATGTTCGCCCCCCGGGCGGTGCTCGACGCGGTGGAGCGGTACCGCGTGCAGGTCATGCGCCTCGCGCCGACGATGATGGCGTTGCTGCTGGAGGTCCCCGGCGTCGAGCGGCGCGACCTGTCCTCGGTCCGCGCCGTGCACCACGGCACCGGCCCGTGCCCGCCGGAGGTCAAGCGCGCCTGGATGGACCTCGTGGGCCCGGCCGCCGTGTTCGAGACCTACTCCTCGCAGGAACAGCTCGGCTTCGTGTGGATCCGCGGCGACGAGTGGCTCGCCCACCCCGGCAGCGTCGGCCGCCCCGCCCCCGGCGCGGTCCGGGTGCTCGACGACGCCCGGCGGCCGGTCCCGCCGGGGGAGACCGGGCAGATCTTCTTCCGCCCCACCGGCGGCGGGCAGCCCGAGTACCTCGGTCCCGGCCCGCGGTTGGCGGCCGCCGACGGGTACCTGACCACGGGCGACCTCGGTTTCCTCGACGAGGACGGCTACCTGTTCGTCGTCGGCCGCGCCGACGACGCCATCAACGTCGGCGGAGCCAAGCTGAACCCGGGCGAGGTGGAGGAGGTGCTGCGGCGCCACCCGGGGATCCTGGACGCGTGCGTCGTCGGGCACCCGGACCCGGCGCGCGGCCAGGTGCCGCACGCGGTGCTGGTGGCCGGGAACCCGCCGCCGTCGTTCGACGACCTCGACCGGCACTGCCGCGAGCTGCTCTCCCCGTACAAGGTCCCGGTCCGGTATCGGTTGGTGGAATCGTTGCGCCGCAACGAGTTGGGCAAGCTGCAACGGTGGCGGTGGCGCGACGGCGACCGAGCTTGACGCACCGTGAAGGGCCTGCCTAGTGTCGTGTGGGATCGTCGGTCACGAGTCGGGGGTACGAGCGCGTGTCGAAACCTGATGTGAACGTCCTGCTGGACCGGTTGATGCGGGATGCCGAGCTGCAGCGCCGGTGGGAGCTCGACCCCGCCGGGGTGGCGGCCGAGTACGAGCTGACCGAGTCCCAGCTCCGGTCGCTGGTCGACGGCGACGTCGACGCGCTGATGGCCGAGGGGCTCGCCGAGCGGCACGTCCAGCAGATGCGGGTGAGCTGGTGAGCAACGTTCTGCGGCTGGACGTCCTCGCCGACGTCGAGATGCGCACGGACCCGTTCCCGTGGGCGGCCTACGAGAACGCGTTCACCGAGCCGGACGCCCTGATCGAGCGGTTTCCCGACGAGGGCTACGAACCGCACGCCCAGCAGCGGATCCTCGAGGCGCTCGGCAGGCGGGGCACCGACGCCTGGTACGACAACAACGTGCGGACCCGGCCGCTGCTGGAGCTGGGCGAGACCAGTCCCCACCGGCCCGACCAGCTCGACGACATCTGGCTCGCCGTCGCCGAGGACATCTGCTCGGCCGAGTACCGGGAGTGCCTGAGCGACGTCACCGGCCACGACGTGCGCGGACTGCGGTCCCAGACGCACTTCTGGCAGTTCGGCGAGGGCGCCAAGTTCAAGCCGCACGTCGACAAGCCGCACAAGATCGTCACGCACCTGCTGTACCTGACCCACGACTGGAGCGCCGACATGGGCGGCTGCTTCCAGGTGCTCGGGTCCAGCGACCCGGCCGACGTGCGGACCGAGGTCCCCCCGGTGCCGAACAACTCGATCGTGCTCCGCCGGACCGACGACGCCTGGCACGCGGTCTCGTCCATCCCGCGCGGCACCGGCCGCTCGCGCAAGCTGCTCCAGACCTGGTTCTGGGGGGAGTAGCCGCGGATGCCCACCGTGGCCACGCGCCTGCTGACCGTCGAGTGGGTGGACGGGATCGCCGAGTACCGGCGACGCGTCACCGACGCCGACCGCGACACGCTGCCGGTGCTGCGACCGGACGCCGCCGACCGGGCGGACCGCTGGGCTGCGGTGCTGCGCCTGCGCTTCGTGCCGGAGTCCGCCCCGCTCGCCCCGGGCACCCGCCTGGTGGTCGCGTGGGGTGAGGTGGCGGCCGCGACCGGACGGCAGTTCGCCCGGCGCACCGGCGCGGCGTGCGTCGCCGCGGCCGGCCTCGACGAGGTCCTGGCCGCCGTGGGTGCCGCGCCCTCGCCCACGCACGTGGTGGTGCTCGCCGCCGCCGACCTGCTGACCGTCGCCGCCATCGGGCGGCTGTCGAGCGCCTGCCGCGCGGTGGGCGCCCGCCTCGGACTGCTCTGCGGCCGGGACGAGGCGGCACTGTCGTTCGCGGCGGCCAAGGCGTCGCTGCGCCCCGACCCGGCGTTGAGCGGCGTGGACGTCCTGGACGCCCCCGAGCACCGCTCCGCCGGGAACCTGCGCAGGCTGCCTCCGGACTACCAGGAGTCGCTGCGCAGGCCGAGCCTCGCCAAGCTGCTGCGCACCCACGGCGAGGGAGGGCACGCGAAGCTGCCCGACGTGGTGGTCTGCGGCCTGCTCGACCCGGTCGAGTTCCCCGCCGCGCCCGAGGCGGGCTGCTCCCGGACCCCCCGTCGCTGCAAGCGGGCCGAGGCGCGGGGCGCGTCGGTGGTGTTCGCCGACGAGCTGACCGCGCCGATCATCGCCTTCGTGTGCTGCAACGGGTTCAACGTCGCGGGTGAGCTCTACCCCTCGCCGGTGTCGATGGCGCTCGGGATGGCGGAGGGCGAGGCGGGTGCGGTGCTCGCCCCGGTCCGGCCGCTCGTGGCGACCGACGCGATGGTCGCGCTCGTCCAGGACGCCCTCGCCGCCGGCCGCCCGCTCGGTGACCTGGTCGCCGACCTGAACGAACTGGGCGCGCGCATCGGTCAGCGCGACGCGTTCGTCCTGCACGGCGACCCGGGCGCGCTGCCCCCGGCAGGCACCCCGCGCACCCCGGCGGTGCCCGGCGGGGCGTCCGCCGGCGACCAGAGCGCGGCCGTGCTCACCGCGGTGCGGGACCGGCTGGTGCTGACGCTGACGAGAGCCGTCCGCGGCCGCCGCCTGCTGCGGTCGATCCGCGCGTGGCGGGGCGACCGGGACGACGAGGACCTGACCGCGCTCGCCACCCGCCTCGACCGCCTCGAGGCGACGAGCGTCAACGCCGTGAAGTGGGCGGAGACCGATCCCGCCGGAGAGTCGCTCGACCGGCTCGCCCGCGCCGCGATGCTGGTCCGGCTGGGGGTCGCCGGCTGGGACCGGGCGATGGCCCGCTTCCTCGTCGCCGCGCGCGACAGCGTCGACGCGTTCGACGCCGGGCACTACGACCAGGTGCTCGCCGAGGTCACCGACGGCGCACCGTGCGCGCGGTGCGCGACACCCACCGAGGTGCACCGCTTCGGGCGGGCCGAACCCGCCGACGAAGCGCGGGCTGCCGTGCTGTGCCGGGTCTGCGGCCCGGTGTCGGAGGGGCGGGTCGCGGGCCTGCGGCTCGCGTTCCCGACCGCGCCGGGCACGGCGACCGCCGACGCCGAACTCGTGCTGACCGCGGAGCTGACGCCGCCCGCCGGCCCGCTCCCGGTGGAGTCCGTCGCACTGCACCTGCGCTTCTTCGACAAGGCCAACGACGTGTGCGTGCACGACGAGGCGCGGACGGTGCCCGCCGCGCCGGGACCTGTCGAGTTCCGGGTCGCGCTGCCCCCGGACCTCGGGGTGGACCTGCACAGCGTGCGGCTGGTCGGCCTGTGCGGGTTCGACGTCGCCTACGCCCGCGCCCGGTTCGCGGGCCTGCCGGGGGGCGGCCGGGGATGAACGCCCGGGTCCTGGTCGTCGGCAGCCCCGGCGCGGGCAAGACCACCCTGTCCCGCCGGCTCGGCGAGGTGACCGGGCTGCCGGTGCGCCACCTGGACGACGAGTACTGGGGCCCGGGCTGGCGGCGGTGCGACCCGGACGACTGGACGGGCAGGCAGGCGGTGCTGACCAGCGGCGACGCCTGGATCGTGGACGGCAACCACCTGGCCACCATGCCGTTGCGGGTGCCGAGGGCCACCGCCGTGGTGCTGGTCGACGCGTGGACCGCGGTGTGCCTGGCCCGGGTGGTCCGCCGCGCCGTCGAGGTCCGGCTGGGCAGGCACGCGAGCCTGCCGCGGCGGGTCCGCGAGCAGGCAGGCGCGGGCGGCCGGGTGCGGGCCACGAAGGACTTCCTGCCGCTGCTGCGACTCGTGGCCGGGTTCCGCCGCCGCGAGTGGTGGCGGGTGGCGGAGCTCGCCCACCGGACGGGGGTGCGGCTGGTCGTCGTGGTGGGTTCGCGGCTGCCCGGCCACGCGGCGTCGGTGCGCCGCCGGCTGGCGCGGCGCGGCCTCACCGCCGCGGTCGTCGCGCCGGCGGCGGTGGCCGGTCTGGTCGGGACGCCGTGACCCGGGTCCTGCTGCCCGGCCTGGTGGCCAACCTGCGCGACCTGGGCGGTCTGCCCGCGGGGGAGCGGGTCGTCGCCCCCGGCGTGCTGTGGCGTGCCGGGAGCCTGGTGCACCTGCCCGCGAGCGCCCTGGACGCGCTGACCGCGCTCGCCGGCCCCGGCCGGTACCTGGACCTGCGCACCGACGAGGAGGTCGACCGCGACGGCGGCGCCGAGCCGCTCGTCGCCCGCGGGTGGCGCTGGTGCCGGGTCCCGCTGGCCGACCGGGTGGCCGAGACCGGCGTCGCCGGTCCCACCGACCCGGCAGGGCGCCTGCGCGCCCTGTTGCCGCGCTATTCCGCGGCGGCCGACGCGGTCGCTGCTAGGCTGCTGACCCGTGAAGTCAGCGGTCCCGACGTGCTCGCCTGTTCGCTGGGCAAGGACCGGACCGGCGTCGTGACGGCGTTGCTGCTGCACCGGGCCGGGGCCGACCCCGCCGCGATCGCCGCCGACTACGCCCTCAGCACCGCCTCCCTCGCGGCGGGCCGCCACCTGCTCCCCGCCCGCTGGCGCGACCCCGGCCGGGCGCTGGGCGAGGTCACCGAGGCCGAGTGCGCCGCGGTGCTGCGCGCGCACGAGGACGCGGGCGGCGCGGTGTGCGCCCGGCTGCGCGCCCACCTCACCGGGACGCGGGATGGCTGACGTCTACGCACAGGTCACCGGCATCGTCGCCCAGGTGCTCGGCTGCGACCGGATCGACCCCAGGGCCGACCTGGTCGACCACGGCGCGACCTCCATGACGATCCTGCAGATCGTGGACCTGGTCGGGCAGCGCTGTGGCGTGGCGGTGAGCCTGACCGACGCCCTGGACGCGCCGGACGTGGACTCGTTCGCGACCGTCGTCGCCGAGCGCGCCGCGGGCCGGGACTAGGCACCGGATGCGGGTCCTGGTCACCAACGACGACGGGGTGGCGGCCGCCGGGCTGCGGGCGCTCGCCGCGGCGATGGTCGCCGAGGGCCACGACGTGGTCGTGGTGGCGCCGTCCGGACCGGCCAACGGCGTCGGCACGGCGCTGCGCACCGGCGACGGGCAGCCGATCGCCCTCCGCCGGTCCGAGCACGCCGACCTGCCCGGCGTCCCGTTCGTCGGCATCGACGGCGGCCCCGCCCTGGCGGTCCTGCTCGCCCGGCTCGGCGCGTTCGGACCGGCGCCGTGGTGCGTGGTCTCGGGCATCAACCACGGCGCCAACACGGGCCGGTCCGTGCTGCACTCGGGGACGGTGGCCGCGGCGCTGACGGCGTCGTCGATGGGCATGTCCGGGCTGGCCGTCAGCATCGCCTCTGAACGGCCCGCGCACCTCGCCACGGCGGCCGGCGTGGCCCGGGCGGCGGTGCGGGTGCTGCGGACCGCCCGCAAGCGCACCGTGCTGAACGTGAACGTCCCCGACCTGCCCGCCGAGCGGCTCGGACCGGCCCGCTGGGCCCGGCTCGCGGCGGCCGGGTCGGTCGCCGCCGCGGTCGCCGAGGTGACCGACGAGCACGTCACGCTGCGGCTCGCGCCGTCCGCGCTGCCGCAGGACCCGGAGACCGACGCGGGCCTGCTGGCCGCGGGGCACGTCGTGGTGACACCGTTGACCGGCGTCCGCGTGCCCGCCGCGACCGAGCTCGGGCTGCCGGACCCGGTGGCCGCGCTGGCTCAGCTCACCACGCGACCGCCGACGTGCTGAGCAGGCGCACCGTCGCGACCACCTCGTCCAGCGGCGGCGCGCCCCACACCCGCTCGCCGGTCCACGCCTCGCACAGCGACCGGTACATGTCCGCGACCGGACTCAGGTAACCCGCGGGCAGCGGCTCCGGCCGCGGCCACCGCTCGCGCGGCACCCCGTCCGCCGCCAGGCGCTGCACCTGGGCCTCCAGGTCGCGCGCGAGGTAGAAGTCCCGCAACACCTGCTTGCCCAGGGCGAAGCCGTCGAGGGTCAACCGGTTCTCGTCCGGGGTGCCCGCGTTGTCGACCAGCACGAGGTGGCCGTCCCCGCCCACGCCGAACTCGACCTTGCCGTCCGCGTGGCCGAGCCCGACCTCGGCGGCGTGCGCGGTGATCACCGCGTCGACCTCCAGCGCCCGCGACCGCAGCTCGGCGAACTGGGCGTCGTCCAGCCCCGCCATCGCCTGGGCCTGCGCGGCGGTGCGGAACAGGTCGATCTCGGCCAGCTTGGTCGTGAACTCGATCAGCGGTTCGGCGAGGTCGGCGCCCTCCGGCGGGATGTCGTCCAGGCCCACGTCGGCGGGGGAGATCACCCCCTGCGCCAGCCGCCGCCGCAGCGAGTTCCCCGGCGGCAGGCTGTTGCGGAAGATGACCTGGAGCGGCACGAGGTAGTTGCGCGACTCCGGCGCGATCGGCTCCACGTCGGGGTTCTGCACCCGCAGCAGGTCGAACTCGATCCGGTTGGGCGGCAGGAAACGCCGGAAGTGCGTCGGAATCCCCGCGGCGGCGAGCAGCCCGAAGTTGAACGCCGCCATCCGGCAGATCGCCTCACCCTTGCCCGGGATGAGGTCGGGCATCGACCCGTAGTGGAAGACGGAGTAGTCGTCGGTGAACTCGAAGATGCCGACCCCGGCGCGCTCCGCTGTCGGCTCCTCGACCACCGTCAGTCTCTTCGTCGAAAAGCGTTTCGGCACGCGGCCGAGCGTAGCGCCGGCGGGCGCCCGGGAGAACCGTCAGCCCGCCGCCCGGGACTCCCCGGCGACCGAGACGTCCGCCCCGAGCGCGCGCAGCCGGTCCACGAACCCGCCGTAGCCGCGTTCGAGGTGCCGCAGCCCGTGCACGACCGTCGTCGCGGGCACCGAGAGCGCCGCGGCGACGCACACGGCGGCGCTGCGCGTGTCGGCCGGGGTCAGCGCCTCGGTCCCCGGCCGCAGCGGCCGCGGGGTGATGTGCAGCTCGTGGTCGCGGACGGTCATGTCGGCGCCGAGCCGGTTGAGCTGGGCCGCGTAGTCGAACCGGTCGGTCCAGATCCGGTCGGCCACGGTCGACGGACCGGTGGCGCCGTTGAGGACCAGTGCGAGCAGGGGGGTGATGTCGGTGGAGATCCCGGTCGACTCGGCCACCAGCCCGCGGCCGGGGTAGGGGCCGCCCGCCGGTCCCATCCGCACCGCGGTGGGCTCGACCACGGGCTCGATGCCCAGCCCGGCGAGAAACGCCAGCTCCCGGTGCACGGCGGCGAACAACCGGGACGTGTCGGCGCTGCGCGCCTCGATCCAGCTGCCGGTCACCGCGGCGATCGCCTGCCAGGTGGCGAACTCGACCGGGCACGGCATCAGCCGGTGCTCGGCCGACGCGCCGCCGGGGCCGCCGGTCACCAGCCAGCAGGCGTCCCGTTGCTCGATGTGGACACCGAGCGCGCGCAGGAGGCTGATCAGCTCGTGCTGGGCCTCCCGCGCGTGCGGGTGCAGGATCGTGCTGGTGCCCGGGGTGGCGGCGGCCATCAGCAGGGCGGTCTTGGACGCCCCGGACACGTGCGGGCCCTCCGGCAGCACCGGGTCGGTCGACCAGTCCAGGAGGTTCAGGTTCGCGGGCCGCGGCCGGGCGAGGTCGACCCGCAGCGTGCCGTCCTCGTGCCAGCGGCTGGTCGCGCCGAACGCCGCCATCACGTCCAGCATGTGCTGGACCGGGCGCGACATCCCGCGGTCGAAGGAGCCGAACCCGTCGCCGCCCGCGGCGTGGAAGACCACCGAGCCGCGGTTGGCGAGCACGGCGGGCAGCAGGTAGAGCGATCCGTGCACCAGCCGGGCCAGGTCCCGGGGGATCTCGGTGCCCTCGACGCGGCCGTCGACGTCGACCACCGTGCCCGTGCCGGTCGCCGCGCCACCCAGCCGGGCCACGATCTCGGCGAGCACCCACCGGTCGGTCAGCGCGGGCGCGTCGAGCAGCCGCAGCCGCGAGCCGGTGGCGACCGCGGCGGCGAAGGCCAGGACGGTGCCGTGTTTGGTGCCGGGCAGGTCGACCACGCCGGACAGCTCCCGGCCGCCGGTCACCACCAGCGCGTCCCGGTCGTTCACTCCGTGCTCCTGTTCGTCCGCGGCGCCCGCTGGTCCTGGCCGTCCTGCTCGTCGGTGAACAGGAAGCGCAGTTCGTGGCGGGAGCTGATGCCGAGCTTCGAGTACAGCTTGTGCAGGTGGTCGCCGACCGTGCGGGGGCTGATGAACAGCTCGGCGGCGACCTCGCGGTTGGTCTTGCCGGTGATGACGGTCCGCACGATCTCCCGCTCGCGGGGGGTGAGGTCGGCGAGGTCGACCCGGTCCTCCACCCGCGGCGGTCCGCTGGGCGCGCCGGAGGCCCGCAGCTCGGCGCGGCACCGCTCGGCCCAGGAGAGGCAACCGAGGCGGTCGAAGACGTCCAGCGCCGCGCGCAGCCTGCCCCGCGCCGCCCGGACCTCGCGGTGCCTGCGCAGCCACTCGCCGTACACCAGCTGGGTGCGGGCCACCTCGAACTGCGGGACCCCGGGCTGGCGCAGGGCCTTCTCGAACAGTGGCCCACCGTCGCGGCCGGCGACCAGGGCGCGGCACCGCAGCGCGAGCGCGCCCCGGAACTGCCTGCGCAGACCGGCCCGCTCCAGGTCGAACTCGTGCACCAGCGCCCACGCCCCGGCGTAGTCGGCGTCGCGGACCATCGACTCCAGCAGGTCCGCGACGGCGGCCAGCGCGACCGCGGGGTGCGCGCGCGGTGTCCGGTCGGCCACCACGGTCCGCAGGTGCTGCACGGCGTCGTCGATGCGGCCCTCGCCGAGGGCGAGCAGCCCGGTCGCCCAGGTCGCCAGCGCACCGGCCAGCGCCACCCCGTGCGGCTCGGCGACCGCCAGGGCCGACTCGGCGTGCCGCGCGCACCTCTCGGCCTGTCCGCGCATGGCTGCCAGCCACGCCAGGACCGCGTTCGCGAGGCACGCCGCGTTGAGGTGGTCGTTGTCGGCCGCGGTGTGCAGCAGGGCGGTCGCCGCCGTCTCCGCCCGCGCCCACCGGCCGGCCTCGACGTCGTCGACCAGGGCGGCGACGTCGCCGACGAACGAGGCGGGCCCCGGCACGGCGGGCACGAACTCGCTCACGTCGCCGAGGTAGCAGGTGTGTTCGCCGGTGGGTTCCCGCGCCGCGCGCAGGTCGTCGGCGGCGCGCACGCCCACCGGGTCGCCCGCGAGCCAGGCGGCGTAGGCCGCCGCGGCGAGCAGCTGCTCGGCCGGCCGCGGCCGGGAGTCCAGCAGGGGGCGCGCGGTGTCCAGCAGGGCGCGGTGCGCGGCGGCGGGCGGGGTGTCGCCGACCAGCCCGGCGAGCAGCCGGACCAGTGCGATCCCGGCGACCGGGCCGACGCCCTCCACCTGCGGCCCGGCCAGCTCGATCAGGTCCAGCGCCTGGCCGGGGTCGCCCGCGGTCCACAGGCACACCGCCGCGTCGACCAGGTGCGCGGCCCGGGTCGGCGCGTCCCCGGTCAGCTGCGCGGCCTGCTGGAGCAGCTTCGCGGCCGCCACCGCGTCGCCGGCCGCGCCCGCGCGCTCACCGACCGCGGCGACCTCCTTGGCCAGCTCCTCGTCGACCTCCAGCGTGCACTCGGCGAGGTGGCGGACCCGGCGGGCCGGGTCGCCCGCCAGCACCTCGGCCAGTGCGCGGTGGGCGCGCACCCGGGCGGGCAGCGGCTGGGCGAGGTAGACGACCGAGCGCAGCGCGGGCGGGTGGCAGCGGACCCGGCCGCCCTCGACCACCACCAGGCCCCGCGCGACGAGCGGGGTCAGCGCGTCGCCGTCGGCGCCGAGCGCCCGGCTCGCGCCGAGCACCGCGGTGAGCGCGCCGCCGTCCTCAGCCGCGACGACCAGCAGCGCGGTCCGGCTGCCCGCGGGCAGCGCCGCCACCCGGTCGGCCAGCGCCCGGCCCAGCCGCCCGGCCGGCGCGAGGTGCTCCGGGGCGGCCTGCCGGTGGTGGCGCACCCCGTGCGGCAGCGCCGCGCACAGCTCGTGCAGCAGCAGCGGGTTGCCCGCCGCGTCGTGGATCAGCCGGTCGGCGACCTCGTCGGTCACCTCCGGGCAGACGTCCTCGACGACCTGCCGCGCGGCCTTCCGGTGCAGGGGCCGGAGCCGGAGGGTGGGCAGGTCGGCCCAGTCGTCCCGGCCGGTGTCGGCGGTGGCGACGAGCACGGCCACCCGCTCGGCGGCCACCCGCCGGGCCACGAAGCCGAACACCTCGGTCGAGGCCCGGTCCAGGTGCTCGGCGTCGTCGACGGTGACCAGCAGCGGCGCCTGCGCCGCCTCGTCCGACAGCAGCGTGAGCACGCCGAGCGCGATCCGGAAGGGGTCGAAGTCGCGGTGCTCCCAGCCGAGGACCACCCGCAGCGCGGCGCGCTGCGGGTCGGGCAGGCGGTCCAGGCGGTGGCGCAGCGGGTGCAGGAGCCGGTGCACGGCGGCGAACGACAGCTCGGCCTCCGCGGGCACGCCGGTCACCCGGAGCACGCACCCGACGGGGGCGGTCGCGGCCTCGTCGAGCAGCGCGGTGCGGCCCGAGCCCCGCTCGCCGCGCACCACCAGGACGCCGCCACGACCCGCTGCCGCCGCCTCGACCAGCACGCGCGCGGCTTCCCGCTCGCGGTCCCGTCCGTGCAGCACGCACGCGAGTCTACGGTGAGCGACCGGTCGGCCACGCGTTGCTTGACACCCGCTCGGAACGGCACATAGCATTCCCCGCCGTGTCGAGCCCCGGGTCGGGGCGCCGACGACACGTGATGGCGCGTGGCACCTCCGCGGGGAAGGGTGAATGGCCGGGCTCGATTCCACCAGTAGCGGCGGTCCTGTTCACCTCACCGATTTCCGAGTCGTCACGGGCGCGTTCGTCCCGCTCGACGACCTCACCGACGCCGACGTGGTCGCCAACCGGGACGCGTTGCGCGAGGCGGGCATGACCGGCGCGGCCGTGCTCGGTGAGCACTCCGTGCGGGCGGCCGCCCGGACCCTGGTCGCCCGCCCCCTGCCGGGGACGACGGCCGGCCTCGTCTACGCCACCGACGACTTCGCCGACACGGCGCCCTCGGACGTGCTCGCCGAACTGCTCGTCTCCGCGGACCTGGCGAGCACCCCCGGGTTCGTCGTGAGCGGCAACGGCTGCGCGAACCTCGGGCCCGCGCTGCGCAGTGCCGCGGCGCTGTGCCTGCCCGGCGCGCCGACCGTGGTCGTCACCGCCGACCGCGCGCTGCCGGGCCTGCGCGTGCTCACCGACAACATGTCCCTCGTCGGTGACGCGGCCGCCGCGTGCGTGGTGACGGCCGAACCGGAAGGACCCGCGTTCGAGCTGGTGAGCGCGTGCTCGGCGATGCGCGCGGTCCCCGCCGGGCCGCGCCGCCCGACCGCGGCGCTGCGCGCCACCCTCGACGGCGTCCGCGAGGCGACCAGGGGCGCGCTCGACGCGGCGGGGTGGGCCGCCGGGGACCTGGTCGGCATGCTGGTCCCCGAGTACTCGGCCACCGCGCGGCGGCTGCTGGCAGCCGCCTCCGGCATCGCGGGGCAACTGGACCTGCCCCGCGCCACGGCCGGTCACTGCCACTCCACCGACCTGCTGCGCGGACTGGCCGACCTGGTGACCGAGCGCCTGCTCGGCGACGGGGACCGGCTGCTCGCGCTCGCGTCCGGTCCGACGTCCTGGGCCGTGTTCGCCCTCCGCTACACCGGCGGCGTGCGGTCGTGACGGCAGTGCACGACCTGCTCCGGGCGGCCGCCGAACGCGCCCCGGACGCGGTCGCGATCGCCGAGGGTGGCACCGAGACCACCTACGGGGTGCTGTGGGCGGCCGTGGGCGAGTTCGCGGGCGCGCTCACCGCGGCGGGCGCCGGGCGCGGCGGCCGCGTCCTCGTCACGGCGCGGGGCGCGCTGGACACCGCGCTCGCCGTGTACGCGGCGTCGTCCGTGGGCGCGACCGCGGCGGTCGTCGGCGACCGGTACAGCGACGCCCAGCGCACGCTGGTCGAACAGGACTTCGCCCCGCACGTGACGGTCTCCGCCGAGGGCGGCGAGCGGGTGGTCCGGCCGGGCCCCGGCGGCACCGTGCCCGAGCACGACGCCGCGCTGGTCGTCTACACCTCCGGCTCGTCCGGCCGGCCCGCCGGGGTGGTCTGCCCGGGGGCGGCGGTGTCGTTCAGCGTGGCCGCGATCCAGCGCGTGCTGGGCTACCGGCAGGCCGACCGGGTGCTGGCGATCCCGCCGTTCTCCTTCGACTACGGCCTCTACCAGCTGTTCCTCGCGGCGGCGGCGGGCGCGAGCGTGCGGGCGGTCGCGCCGGGCGACGCGCTCGCCACCTTCGCCCGGGCGGCCGGGACCCGGCCCACGGTGCTCCCGGTGCTGCCCGCGCTGGCCCGGGCCTGCCTGCCCCTGGCCCGCCGGTGGCCCGCGGAGGTGCGCGCTGGCGTCCGCCTGGTCACCAGCACCGGCGCGCACCTCGACGCCGGCGTGCTCGCCGCACTCCGCGAGCTGTTCCCCCGGGCCGGGGTCGTGTCGATGTACGGGCTCACCGAGTGCAAGCGCACGACGATCTCGGCGGTGGACGAGGACCTGGCGGCGCCCGGGACCGCGGGCCGGGCGCTGCCCGGCACGTCGGTGTGGGTGGAGCGGGACGACGGGCGCCGGGCCGGGCCGGGCGACATCGGGCAGGTGGTGGTGCGCGGGCCGAACGTGATGGCCGGCTACTGGCGCGACCCGGACCGCACCCGGGCGGTGTTCCGCGAACGCGACGGCGGCCGGGAGCTGCTCACCGGCGACGACGGGTACCTCGACGACGAGGGCAGGCTGGTCGTCATGGGCCGGCGCGACGGCCAGGTCAAGGTCCGCGGCACCCGCGTCGCGGCGGCCGAGGTCGAGCTCGCCGCGGTCGAGGCGGACGGGGTGCACGCCGCCGCCCTGGTCGACGGCCGTCCCGGCCGCGAGCCCGTGCTGTTCGTCGGCGGCACCGCCTCCGCCGTCGACCTCCGGCGCCACCTCGCGGGCCTGCTCGGCACGTGGAAGGTGCCCGACGACATCCGGGTGCTCGCCGCGCTGCCGGTCAACGACCGCGGCAAGGTCGACCGCGCCGGGCTGCGCGCGCTCGCCGGGCAGGAGTCCTGACATGCCCCTGTCCACCGATCGGGTGCGCGAGCTCGTCCGCGACGTCGGCACTCCCTGCTACGTGTACGACCTGGCCGAGGTGCGTGCCGCCGCGGCCCGGCTCGCAGGCGCGCTGCCCGGTGGCGCGCGGATCCACTACTCGCTCAAGGCCAACCCGCACCCCGACGTGGTCCGCACCTGCCTGGACGTCGGGCTCGGGGTCGAGGTGAGCAGCGAGGGCGAGTGGGCCGCGGTGCCACCGGGGACGCCGCCCGGGTCGGTCATCTACTCCGGCCCCGGCAAGACGGGACCGCTGCTCGGCGAGTTCGCCCGCCGGTGGGGCGGCTACGTCACCGTGGAGAGCGTGCGGGAGCTGGCCGAGGTGCGCCGGGTCGGCGGCTTCGCCGGCATCCTGCTCCGCGTCAACCTCACCCAGGACACCGCGGGGTCGTCGCTGACGATGTCCGGGCGGGCGAGCCAGTTCGGCCTCGACGACACCGACGTGCTGCGCGACTGGGCCGAGCTCGACCTCGGTGCCGGCGACATCGCCGGGTTCCAGTTCTTCGCGATGTCCAACCAGCCCAAGGCCGGCGTGCTCGCCGACGCGGCGCGCGGCGCGCTGGGGTTCGTGGCCGACTGCGCCGGGCGGCACGGCTTCCGCCCCCGGCTGCTCGACCTCGGCGGCGGGTTCGCGGCGCCGTTCGGCCGCGCCGCCCCGCGCGAGCGGACCGACCTCGCGGGCCTGCGCCCGGCGCTGACCGAGGCGCTCGCCGCGACACCGGCCGCCGCGTCGGCGACGCTGGTGTTCGAGTCCGGCCGGTACCTCACCGCCGGGGCCGGGGTGCTCTACGCGACCGTGCTGGACGTGAAGACGTCCAAGGGCAGGCAGTTCGTGGTGCTCGACGCCGGGGTGCACTGCGTGGGCGGGTTGCAGGCCAGTGGCCGCACCCTGCCGACCCCGCTGGACGTGGTCCCCCTCGGCGCCGGTCCCGGCGAGGCCGGGCCGGTGACGGTGACCGGGCCGCTGTGCACGCCGTTCGACGTGCTCAACCGGGAGACCGCCCTGGCCGTGGCGCCGGGGGACCTGGTGGCGATCCCGAACGTCGGCGCGTACGGCCTGTCCGCGAGCGCCGTCGGGTTCCTGTCCCGGCCGCTGCCCGCGGAGGTCGTGGTGGACGGTTCCCGCCTGGTCGGGGTGAGCAGGCTGACGATGACGAGGAGTTCCGGTGGGTGAGGAGCGGGCACGCGACGTGGTGGAGTCGGCGATCCGGCGGATGTGCGGGGTCGCCGCCGGGGACCCCCTGCCCGCGGACGCGCCGCTGTGGGAGCTGGGCCTGGACTCGCTGCGGGTGGTGGAGCTGGTGGTGCTGCTCGAGGACGAGCTGGACGTGACCTTTCCCGAGGAGTACCTCACCGCCGAGACCTTCGCGACGCTGGACTCCACGCTCACCGTCGTGCGGAGGCTCGCGGCGTGACCCACGGGCTCACCGACGGGTCGCGGGCGGCGATCGAGCGGATCGCGCGGCGCGCCGCGACCGCGGACGCCGAGG
>WUUC01234966.1_pt1 | contig 17821 bp, 23 predicted proteins | sample 6278441 | NCBI WGS metagenome assembly WUUC01 (sample SAMN13675441, study PRJNA597444) | soil metagenome | isolation source: soil | place: USA: Washington | collected 2017-10 | reverse complement strand
GGCGGGCCTAGTGGCTTTCGGCGGTGATTGCTTCTAAGGCCTGATGGTGCGGCTCCCCGTCGTCGGGTTCGGCGGAGTCGGTCGTGGCGGGCTCGGGGGCTCGATCGGGGAGGTCTTTGTCCAGCTCACGCCATTCCTTCTCGGCCCAGCGGAGCTTCTCGACGGCCGAGGCGAGATCCAGGAAATGGACGGGGACGATAGAGGCGCGGGGCCGGAGGTAGGCGTCACCGATGAGAGCGTCGAGCTCTCGTCTTGCCGCCGTAAGCCTCTGCTGGATCTGCCGGAGCCGTTCGACCTGCTCGGCGGTGTAGCCGTGTGGCTGAACTCCCAGAACCGGGCTCCTTCCTGAACCAGACCAGACCCGAGGCGCCGGCGGTTCACGCCCCGCCAGAGTACATCGGCCCTCATTCCAGGCACAAGCGCACGAAGCACCACCGCGACCCAAGTGTGCGCGGGCCGTATCCTGCCCGGCGATGCTAGCCGAGGAGACCGTCGAGAAAGTCCTCGCCGCGGCGCTGGCCGCGGGGGGTGACCTCGCCGAGCTGTTCGTCGAGGACCGCCGCTCCACCGCGCTGAAGCTAGAGGAGCGGCGGGTCGAAGACGTCGCCTCGGGACGGGACTCGGGCGCCGGCGTGCGCGTCGTCGCCGGGGAGCGCTCCTCTTATGCGTATACGAACCTCCTGACCGAGGAGGGTCTGGTGAAGGCCGCGAAAGCCGCCCGGGCGGGCCTTTCGGGGGACGCCGGATCGGTCGCCGACCTGAGGCGCACCGAGCCTCCGGTCGTGCACCCGGTGAGGACGCCGCCGGAAGAGGTCGGTGCGGCCGAGAAGGTCGAGGCCCTCCGCGCCGCGGACGATGCCGCCCGCGCCGCCGGAGGAGAGGTGCGCCAGGTCGTCGCCTCGTATGCCGACGTCCGGCAGAAGGTATTGATCGCGTCGTCCGACGGGCGCATCGCCGAGGACGACCGGACGCGCGTCCGCTTCGTGTGCCAGGTCGTCGCAGCGCGCGACGGCCAGATCTCCACCGGCTTCCGGGCGCCGGGTCACTCCGGCGGGTTCGAGCTCCTCGAGACGTTCCCGGCCGCCGAGATAGCGTCCGTCGCCGCCGAGAAGGCGTTGACGATGCTCGACGCGCGGCCCTCGCCCGCCGGCGAGTTCCCCGTAGTGCTCGCACCGGGAGCCGGAGGCGTGCTGATCCACGAGGCGTGCGGCCACGGTCTGGAGGCCGACACGCTGGTTAAGAACGCGAGCGTGTACGCGAACCGCGCGGGGGAGAGGTTCGGGTCCGAGGACGTCACGATCGTCGACGACGGCTCCGACATCGGCGCGTGGGGGTCGGTCGGCGTCGACGACGAGGGGACGCCGGCTCAGCGGACGATCCTGTTCGATCGAGGGGTCCTCACGGGCCACCTCAGCGACCGTCTGTCGGCGGGCAAGATCGGGCACCCGCCGACGGGCAACGGCCGCCGCCAGTCGTACGCGCACCTACCGATCGTGCGCATGACGAACACCTATCTATTGCCGGGCCCGGACGACCCGGACGAGATCGTGCGCTCGGTGTCGCGCGGCGTGTACGCGGCGAGCTTCGCGGGCGGCGAGGTCAACCCGGCGACCGGCAACTTCGTGTTCGGTATGTCGGAGGCCTACATGATCGAGAACGGCGCCATCACGTACCCGATCAAGGGGGCGCAGCTGATCGGCAACGGCCCGAAGGTCCTGAACGTGATCGAGGCCGTCGCCGCGGACTTCGACCGCTGGGAAGGCGTCTGCGGCAAGGACGGGCAGAGCGCCCCGGTAACGAACGGGATGCCGACCGTTCTGCTGGGAACCATGACCGTCGGCGGGACGGAAACCTAATGGCCGAGCTGCTGGACCTGGCGCGGTCGATCGCGCAACGGGCGAAGGGGGACGAGCAGGTCGAGGCATACGTCACGCACGAGCGCGACTTCTACGTGAAGGCGTACGAGGGCGAGGTGGAGGCGATCTCGTCGGCCGAGCCGCGCGGCGCGGGTGTGCGCCTGATCTCCGGGGGCCGCGTCGGCTTCGCGTACACGACCGACCTCACGGCCGGGGGGCTTGCAGCGGTCGTCGCGCAGGCGCGCGACAACGCGTCGAGCGCGACCCCCGACGAAGCCGCGGGGATGAGCGAGGCATGGACCGCTGCTCCCGACGACGTGCCGGGGCTCGTCGACGAGCAGCACGCTCGAGCCGGTCCCGACGACAAGGCCGCGTTCACCGTCGAGCTCGAGCAGGCGACGCGCGCGGCAGACCCCCGCATCAGGACCGAAGAGGCGATCTACTCGGACTCCGACGGCGAGGTCGCGATCGCGACGTCGGCGGGGGTCGAGGGGCAGTATCGCCGCACCGATGCCTGGTGCTACTCGGTGGCGATCGCGCAGGACGGCGACGACACGCAGGTCGCGTTCGAGTTCGACCTCGCACGGGGTCTCGGCTCGCTGGATCCGGAGGCCGTCGCGCGGCGGGCCGCGCAACGGGCGCTGTCGATCCTCGGTGCGAAGAAGATCCCGTCGGGCCGGATGCCGGTCGTGTTCGACCCGTACACGTCCGGCCAGTTCCTCGGCGTGGTCGCAAGCGCGCTGACCGGCGAGGCCGTGCAGAAGGGGCGGTCGCTGTTCGCGGGGAAGGTCGGCGAACGGGTCGCCGCGCCGGCGCTGTCGTTGATCGACGACGGCCGCGCCGCGGGTGCGCCGGGATCGGCCCCCTGGGACGCGGAAGGGGTTCCGACGCAGCGGACGCCGGTGATCGAGAACGGGACGCTTCGGTCGTTCCTCTACGACGTCACTAGCGCGCGCCGGGACGGGCGCTCGTCGACCGGGAACGCGTCGCGCGCGGGGTTCAAGTCCGCGCCGCACGCGGCTCCGACGAACCTCGCGTTCGACTCGACCGGCCAGACGCGCGCCGAGGTCCTCCGCTCCGCCGGACGGGCGTTGCTCGTGCAGGATTTCCACGGCGTCCACTCCGGCGCGAACCCGATCTCGGGCGACTTCTCCGTGGGCGCGACCGGTCGTCTGGTCGAGGACGGCGAGCTGACGCAACCCGTGCGAGAGGTCACGATCGCCGCGCCGATGCTCGACATCCTGGCGCGCATAGTGGCGGTGGGGACCGACCGGCGCTGGCTCCCGTTCGGAGGCTCCTACGGCGGTGCGACCACGCTGGTCTCGGAGATGACCGTCGCGGGGGCCTAGACCACCGCGTAGAAGAAGATCCCGGCGACCACGCAGTACGCGGCAAACGGATAGAGCGACCGGGTCTTCAGGTACTTGATGAGGATCGCGATCGCGGCGTACGACGTCACGAGCGACGCGACGAAGCCGGCGATGCCGGCCCCCGTGCCGAGAGACGAGCCATCCAGGTCGGGCACCTCCACGAGCGCCGCGCCGAACAACGCAGGGATCGCGAGCAGGAACGCGAAGCGTGCCGAGTCCTCTCTCTTCGTCGCGAGCGCGAGACCCGCTGCGATGGTCGAGCCCGAACGCGAGATGCCGGGCAGGATCGATATCGCCTGCGCGACCCCGATGATCCCGGCGTCGCCGGCGTTGAGGTCGTCGATCGTCCGCAGACGGCCGCCGGTCTCGGCGCGCCGCCTCTCGTGGAACGTCAGTGCCTGCTCCGCCGCGACGAGGATCGCAGCGGTGATCACGAGCTGGATCGCGGCTGCCGGCGCGTCCTCGAACGTCCCCTCGAAGTAGTCGCCGAGCGCGACGCCCGCGACGACCGCGGGGATCGTGCCGATCGCGAGGAGGGCGACGATCCGGCGGGCGCCGGAGTCCCCGGCCACCGAACCACGGGCGAGGTCGACGAGGTCGCCCGAGAAGTAGACGAGGAGCGCGACCAGCGACGCGACGTGGAGCAGCACGTCGAACGCAAGCCCGGGGGAATCCCACCCCAGCGCCTCCGGAACCAGGACCAGATGCCCCGACGACGAGATCGGGACGAACTCGGTGAGGCCCTGGACTGCTCCCAGGACGAGCGCATGGAGAACCGACACGGGCCGGGACTATAGCCGGGGGAGAAGGGTGTCCGGCTTGTCCTGTTACGTCCCCGGAGGAATCTTCGTAACCAGAGAGAACCCTAAGAGCAGAGGCCGGAGCCCGGCGATGAAATCTCTATGGAGGTAACGACATGAAGAGCAAGGCACTTGCGATCGGAGGCCTCGCCACCGCGCTGACGATGCTGGCCGGCGTTGCCCAGGCCGACTTCGCGCCCAAGTTCGAGCTGGCGCTCTCCGACACGAAGGTCGGGGCGAACCCGAACTTCGACATCCACCTCGAGTTCGCCGAGAACGACGAGGAGATCGCTAACTTCAAGATGACGATCCCCAAGGGCTTCGACATCGCGAGCGACGACGAGATCGCCGACGAGCCGTTCATCCCCGGACGTGAAGAGCGCTCCGGCGCCGACATCGGCGGCGGCACCGTCACGATCGCTGCGGGCCCTGCCTGCCGTCCCGGTCCCGAGGGCGGCATCCCCCTGAAGCAGAACGTCACGATCCAGGCAGAGATCTACGAGCGCAGCCGCACGGACGACGAGGCCGACGCCGGCGTCCACGCCGTCTGGTTCCTCGACCTCGAGCCGGCGAACCGCGTCCGTCTGCTGGTGACGGGCAGCCCGGAGACGGGTTGGGTCGTCGAGGGTGCTCCGACGGCCAGCGACAACACGTGCAACCCGCTGCTCGTCGACCTCACTATCGAGGGCAAGACCGCCGACGGCACGCCGGTGATCACGAACCCGCTAAAGCCCGGCAAGGCGAAGTTCAAGGCCGAGATCTTCAGCCAGGACTCGCCGTCGATCGCAGTCTTCAAACCGATATTCAAGATCACCAAGTAGTGGAGGCGGACTAAAGCAAGGGCCCCCGGGGAACCGGGGGTCTTTTCTTTTTGGGCGATGCTGTGCGCCTGACACCGATCACAGGGAGGACGGCTATGAGCGAGATCCAGGAAGTCAAGCTTCCGGGTGTCGGGGTTCGGTACGAGTTCGAGACTTCGGAAGGCGCGCGTGTGGGAGTGGTCTCCCATCGCACCGGGCTGCGGGAGATATACGTCTCGCGCCCGCACGACCCGGACGAGTTCAGGCGCGTGCTCGGGCTGTCACCCGACGACGCGCGGACGCTGGCGGAGCTGCTGGGGGCGACACGGGTCGCGCAACAGCTCGCCGACCTCCAGCAGAGGATCGAGGGCCTGGTGATCGACTGGCTGCCCGTGCGCGAGGACTCGTTCTTCGTAGGCCGCACCATCGGCGACGCGCAGCTCCGCACCCGCACCGGCGTGTCCGTGGTCGCGATCGTGCGCGGCGAGGACGCGGTGCCGGCTCCGGGACCCGAAGAGAGGCTGACCGGCGGTGACTACCTCGTGGTCGTGGGGACCGCGCGCGGGGTCGAGCAGGCCGTCGAGCTCCTGCGCGCGGGCTGAAAGCGGGTGGAGCACCCCGAGGTCCTGGTCGAGCTCGGCGCCATCCTTCTGGGATTGGCGATCCTGTCGCGCCTGGCGACGCGCATCGGGATGCCGACGATCCCGCTCTACCTGACCGCAGGGCTCGCCTTCGGCAGGGGCGGGATAGTCCCCGTGGTGACCGCAGACGAGTTCATCGAGGTGGGCGCGGAGATCGGGTTGATACTGCTGCTGTTCATGCTGGGCCTGCAGTACACCGCGGCCGAGCTGACGTCCACGCTGCGGAGCCAGGCGCGAGTCGGAGGCATCGACTTCGCGCTGAACTTCACGCCCGGGTTTGCCGCGGGCCTCCTGCTGGACTGGGGGGTCGTGCTGGCCGTCGTCCTCGGCGGCGTCACCTACGTGTCCTCCTCCGGGATCGTGGCGAAGGTCCTGTCGGACCATGGCTGGACGGGGAACCGCGAGACCCCGGTGGTTCTGTCCGCGCTCGTGATCGAAGACCTCGTCATGGCCCTCTACCTTCCGGTCGCGGGCGCTCTCCTCGCGGGGGAGGGCGACCTGGAGGCGCTCGCGCCGGCACTGATCGGCGTCGTGGGCGTGGGCTCAGTGCTGGGTGCGGCGACGAGGATCGAGGTCGGGGTCAGCCGGCTCGTCTTCAGCCGTTCCGACGAGTCCTTGCTGCTCACGATCGTCGGGATGACGATTCTCGTTGCGGGGGCTGCCGAGGTTTTCGGAGTCTCCGCCGCCGTCGCGGCCCTTCTCGTCGGGATCGTGCTCTCGGGCCCGGCCGCCGAGGCGGCGCACGGTCTTCTGAGCCCGCTGCGCGACCTGTTCGCGGCGATGTTCTTCGCGTTCGTCGGCCTTTCCGTGGATCCCGCGTCTATCCCGCCGGTTCTCGTGCCGGCCGGCGTGCTGGCTCTCATCACGCTCGCGACGAAGTTCGCCACCGGTTGGATAGGGGCCGCTCTTTCGGGAGTGGCGCTGCGCGGCAGGACGCGCGCCGGCGCGCTCCTCGTCGCGCGCGGCGAGTTCTCGATCGCGATCGCGGGCTTGGCGACGGCTGCAGGGGTCGTAGCCGAGTTCGAGGCGCTGGCGGTCAGCTACGTCTTCGTGCTCGCGCTCCTCGGTCCGGTCATCGTCCGTTTCGCAGATGCGATCGGCGACTCGCTGGTCACTCGATCCGAGCGCCGGTGAGCGCGGTGCTGCACGGGCAGCTGCGGTCGGGTGGGATCTTCGGCGCCATCGCGAACAGCAGGCCCCTGAGCTTGTCGTTGTTCGCGTTGAAGACCTCGATCACGGCTTCGTGGCTCACCGGGTCTTCCTCACCCGCGACGCCGACGTCGTAGTCGGTGATCAGCGAGACGTTCACGTAGCAGATCTCGAGCTCGCGCGCGAGGTAGGCCTCCGGATATTGCGTCATGTTGATCACGTGCCAGCCGGCGTCCTGGAACCATCTCGACTCCGCGCGCGTCGAGAAGCGCGGGCCCTGGATCGTCACGACCGTCCCGCGCTCGTGCACCGTGATGCCTTCCGACCGCGCCGTATCGATCGCAAGCGCGCGGAGCTCCGGGCAATAGGGGTCGGCGAACGAGACGTGCGTCGTCACCGGACCGTCGTAGAACGTATCCGCGCGTCCGGTCGTGCGGTCGACGAGCTGGTCGCAGACGACGAACTCGCCCGGCCTCACCTCGCGCTGCAACGAGCCGGCCGCGCACGGCCCGATGATCCTCGTGACGCCGATCTCCTTGAGGGCCCACACGTTCGCGCGGTAGTTGATCTTGTGCGGCGGGAGCTCGTGCTTCAGGCCGTGCCGGGGCAGGAACGCCACGTCGACGCCCCCGACGGAGCCGATCGCCACCGGCGCCGAGGGCGGGCCGTAGGGCGTCTGGACGTTCTCGTTGCGGACGTCGTCGAGCAGGCTGTAGAAGCCGGAGCCCCCGAAGATCCCGACCGCGGTCGCCATCTACGCGGACTTCTCCGTGGGAGAGCTCTCTTTCTTCGCGCCCGGCTTCGGCTCGGTCTTGGTGGCGCCCTTCCCGTCGCTCTTCGACGAGGTTTCCGCCGGCTTGTCCGTCGACGCGCCCGACTTCGGCTCAGCCTTCGCGTCGGTCGAGTAGAACCCGGAGCCCTTGAACACGATGCCGACGGGGGAGAACAGCTTCCTCAGCTTGCCGCCGCACTGGAGGCAATCCTCGAGCGGCGGGTCGTCGAAGCTCTGCTTCGCCTCGGTGCGCTCCCCGCAGCTAGTGCAGGCGTATTCGTAGACGGGCATGCGCCGATCATCCCATTAAACTGAGGCGGCAAGAGCGCCGAAGAACGCCTCCAAAGGGGGAAAGGAAGACCCGTATGTCCCTCCAGCGGCGCCTCACGCTCTTCTTCGTGCTGATCGTGATCCTTCCCCTCGTCGCCGCGGGGTACGTCGTCCAGCGCGTCGTCGTGCGCGAGATCTCGCGGCGCGCCGTCCTCGCGCTCGACCCCGCGCTCGATGCCGCCGTCGCCGTCTACAACGAGCGCGTCGGCGACATGCCCGACGACGTGCGCATCACGGTCGAGCGACCGCGTCTCGCGAAGCTCATCGAAGGACGCGACGAGGACGAGGTCGGGGAGTTCCTCCGCGACGGGCTGCGGCGCGCCCGGGAGCTGGACTTCCTGATACTGCTCGGCCGTCGCGGCGAGGTCATCGGCCGGGCCGCGCGGGCCGGCGAGTTCACGGAGGGCTTCGAGCCACCCGCGCTCCGCGAGCTGCTCGAGGCCGACGGCCTCTCCGGACCCGGGTTCAACCGCACGCGGCCGATCCCCGTCAAGGTCGGCGGCGGGAACGCGGGGTCGGTCGTGGGCGGGTTCTGGCTCGACCGGTCGATCCTTATCGGCGCGACGGCGGGGACGGTCGAGCTCTCGCTCGTCTCCGACGGTCTGGTGGTCGCGTCGACCGCGGAGCTCGACGAGCCGGTCGACGTCGGCGCTTACGGAACCGGCACGTTCGAGACCGACATCGGGGGCGAGGCCTCGGCCAAGGCCCGTCCCCTGGACGGCGGCGAGATGGCGCTCGTCTCCTCCACGGTCGACGAGCCCATCCGCGCCGTCTCCGACAAGGTCATCACGTACATGGCCCTGTTGCTACTGTTAGCTCTCTCGGTCGTCACGGGCCTCGCGTACCTGCTCGCGCGTCTGATCACGCAGCCGCTCGAGGAGCTGTCGGAGGGAGCGGCCGCGATCGCGGAAGGCCGCTTCGACCACCGCATCCAGGTGCGGTCGAAGGACGAGGTGGGCCAGCTCGCCGAGGCGTTCAACGACATGACCGACACGCTCGGCGAGACCGTCCGCGCCCTGTCCTCGTCGCGCGACCAGCTCCGGCGCGCGATCAGGCGCGTCGGCGACACCCTGCGGTCTACGCACGACATGAAGCAGATGCTCTCGTCCGTCCTCAACACCACCGTCGACGCCATCCGGGCGGACGGCGCGGTGCTGTGGATGTTCGGTTCCACGCGCGAGGAGCTCTATCCCGCGCGCGGCGTCGGCGTCGACCTCGACGCGCTCGGACGCGTGAAGGTGGGAGAGGGCGTCATAGGTCTCGTCGCGGAGAGGTCCGCGAACGTGTTGCTGCCGCAGCATTCCGGCCTGCGTCCCTCGCGCGCGGAGACGAGCTTCCCGGTGATGATCGCGATCCCGCTGTACAGCCAGGACCGCGTCATGGGGGTGATCTCCGTGCACCGCGAGGACCCGGACGACCTCTTCACCGAGGAGGAGTTCGACTACGTCGTCTTCCTCGGCGAGCAAGCGGGCGTGGCGGTCGAGAACGTGCTGCTGCACGAGGAAGCGCAGAGGCTGTCGATCACCGACGGCCTCACCGGCGTGTGGAACCGCCGGTACTTCCTGATGCAGTTCCCGCAGGTCATCGCGGCGGCCCAGCGGTTCCAGCGTCCGTTCAGCGTCCTGATGCTCGACCTCGACTCGTTCAAGGCGATCAACGACACGTACGGCCACCAGCGCGGCGACGCGATCCTCGTCGAGTTCGCCAAGCGCGTCGACAGGGTCATCCGCGAGGTCGACACCTTCGCCCGCTACGGGGGAGAGGAGTTCATCTGCCTGCTCTCCGAGACCGACCTCCAGGGCGCGCGCACGACGGCGGAGAAGATCCTCGACGCGGTCCGCTCCGAGCCGTTCGGCGTGCCGGGAGAGCAGCCGCTGACGATCACGGTGTCGATCGGCATCGCGTCCTACCCGCTGCACGGCGAGGCGTACAAGACGCTCGTCGGCGCCGCGGACAGGGCTCTCTACAAGGCGAAGCAGCTCGGGCGTGACCGCGTCTGCACCGCGAGCGAGCCCGAGCCTCCTCTCAAGCTCGCGACCTGAGATGGCTCACGCCGGATAGACCCGGAACACGACCTCCCGGGGCTTCGGCTCGTCCAGCTCGACCAGCAGCAAGCGCTGCCAGCGGCCGAGCATCAGCTCGCCGTTCGCGATCGGGATCGTGTGCGACGTCCCGCCCATCAGCATCTGCGCGACGTGCGCGTGGCCGTTCGCCCGCTCGCCCTCCTGGAGGTTCTGCGTCCTGATCGTGAGGTCGTCGTGCGCGTAGTAGATCGACGGCGGGAAGAGGTGGTCGAGACGCGCCTTCAGATCCCGTCTCGCCCCGTCTTCCAGCTCGTTGACGACGAGCGCGCAGGTCGTGTGTCTCGAGAAGACGATCGCGAAGCCGTCGCCGGCGAGCGCGACCTCGCGCTCGAGCAACGGGGTCAGGTCCACGAAGCCGAGGCGTTCTGCGGCCTCGACGGTCACGGTCGTCGTCGACGAGCTCAGGGCAAGTTGCATACTGCGTCCTCCTCGGTCAGTAGGTCCCGGCCGCGGCCTCGGGCAACGAGACGATCATCCTGCAGCCGCGCGGATGGTTCGTTTCGACCGCGATCCGGCCGCCGTGCAGGTCGACGATCCACTTCGCGATCGACAGCCCCAGCCCCGTGCCGCCGGCCGCGGGCGAGCGCGCCGCGTCGGCGCGGTAGAAGCGTTCGAAGACGCGCGCGGCGTCCTCCTCGGGGATGCCCGGCCCCTCGTCCGCGACGGAGATCGTCACGCCCGCTCGTTCAGGGCGCGCGGCCACGACGACCCGGCCCTGCGGCGGCGAGTGCCTGATCGCGTTGTCGAGCAGGTTCGCGATCACCTGATGGATGCGCTCGGGATCGCCGGACGCGGTCAGCGTCGCGGGCTCGACCGCGACCTCGAGCGCGACCGCCTTCGACACAGCCTGCGCGTTCACGCGCGACTCGTGCACGGCCTGGTCGAGGACGTCCCTGATCTCGAACCGCTGGTGGTGGAGCGCCAGCGCGCCGGACTCGAGCTGGGAGAGATCGAGGAGCTGCGAGACGAGACGGCCGAGCCGTTCGACCTGCGAGAGCATGGTCTTCAGCGTCTCCGGGTTCGGATCCTCGACGCCGTCGACCACGTTCTCGAGCACCGCCTGAAGCGCGGTGATCGGGGTGCGGAGCTCGTGCGACACGTTCGCGACGAGGTCCCGCCGCATGCGGTCGACCTCGCTCAGCTCCGCGGCCATCTTGTTGAACGCCCGCGCCAGGTCCCCGACCTCGTCGCGCGACGTCTCCGGGACGCGCTTGCCGTAGTCGCCGCGCGACATCGCGGTCGCAGCGGCCGCCATCTGCCTCAAGGGTGACGTCATCCCGCGCGCGAGCAGCTGCACCATCCCGAGCGAGATGACTGCGGCGGCCAGGCCGCACACCCTCAGCGGCACGCCGGCTCTGACCCCCACGATGATCGTGACGACCGTGACGATGACCGCGGCGACGATGACCACGCCGAGCTTCGTCTTCAGAGACGAGAACCGGTCCAGCGGCCGCATCAGCTCACCTCGAGCGCGTAACCGATGCCGTGGACGGTGCGGATCACGTCGCTGCCCAGTTTGCGCCGCAGCGACGCGACGTGGGTGTCGACCGTGCGGCCTCCCGCGGGATCGTCGTAGCCCCAGATGTCGTTCAGGAGCTGGTCGCGCGTGAACACGAAGCCGGGCCGGCCGACGAAACGCCGGAGCAGCTCGAACTCGATCGGCGTGAGGTGCAGGGTCTCGTCGCCCTTGTGGACGAGCCGGCGGCCGGTGTCGATCTCGATGTCGCCGGCTCGCAACGTCGCGGGCGCCGTCGCCGCCGATCGCTCCACCCTGCGCAGCAGCGTCTTCACGCGCGCGACGAGCTCGCGCGGCGAGAACGGCTTCGTCACGTAGTCGTCCGCGCCCACTCCGAGCCCGATCAGGATGTCGGTCTCGTCGTTGCGCGCGGTCAGCATCAGCACGGGGACGTAGCGCTCGGCCTGGATGCGCCGGCACACCTCGAGTCCGTCCATGCCCGGCAGCATCAGGTCGAGGACGACGAGGTCCGGGTCGCCGGTGCGGAACCTCTCGATGCCGTCGATGCCGTCGCCGGCAACCAGCACGTCGAAGCCCTCGTTCTCGAGACGGGCGGCGACGGCCGACGCGATCGTCTCTTCGTCTTCTATGACGAGGATGGTCTGGGGCACGGTGGATCAAGTGTAGGAAGATGTTGTCGGGGAGTATTCGAGACGATATGGAGATCGTGTGAGGGTTCGAAAGGCGGTCATCCCCGCGGCGGGGCTCGGGACTCGCCTCCTTCCGGCGAGCAAGTCGATGCCGAAGGAGATGATCCCGCTCGTGGACCGGCCCGGGATCCAGTACGTGGTCGAGGAGTGCGCGCGGGCGGGGATCCGCGACGTGCTGATCGTCACCGGGCGCGGCAAGGCGACGATGGAGGACCATTTCGACCGCTCGTTCGAGCTCGAGGAGCGGCTCGAGAAGGCCGGGAAGCTCGAAGAGCTGGAGGAGGTCCGGGGCGTCGCCGGCATCGCGGACGTGCACTACGTCAGGCAGAAGGAGGCCCTGGGGCTGGGTCATGCTGTCGCCGTCGCGCGCGCACACGTGGGCGACGAGCCGTTCGCGGTGCTGCTCCCGGACGAGATCGTGCCGGCCCCGTTGGGCGACGAGCCTCCGCTGCTCGAGAGGATGATCGACGTTCACGAGCGCGACGGCGTCAGCGTCGTCGCGGTGCGGCGCGTACCGCAGGACAAGGTCTCGGCGTACGGGATCGTCGCTCCCGCGGGCGAGCTGCGCGACGACTTCGTGCCCGTGTCCGACCTGGTCGAGAAGCCGGCTCCGGCGGAGGCACCGTCGGACCTCGGCGCGGTCGGTCGCTACGTCCTGGGGCCGGAGGTCTTCGACGCGCTCGACGCGACCACGCCCGGTGCGGGTGGAGAGATCCAGCTCACCGACGGCATCCGCGCGCTCGTCGGCTCACCGGGGGTCCACGCGTACGTCCACCGGGGGCCGATCTACGACGTCGGCAAGAAGCTCGACTACGTCAAGGGGTCGATCCAGCTGGCGCTGCGGCGAGACGACGTGGGCCCGCCGCTGAAGGCCTGGCTGCGCGCGCTGGTTGCCGATCTAGACGGTTAACCGTTCTTCGGGCGTTTGAGGTACGCGGTCGTTCCGGTCGCGGTGCTCTCGATGACCTGGACGAGCTCCCACCCCTCTTCCCCCCACTGGTTCAGGATCTCCTGGAGGGCATGGGAGATGAGGGGCACGGTCGTGTACTCCCACTTCTGCATTCGTTCGTCTCCTCTGGTTGTGTCCGGCAGCAGCCGCTCGGCAGCGGCTTAACCTACTTCACGTGCCGTCGCGCCTGGTCGTAGCCGCAACCGGTCGCGTGATCGCCGGCAGGGTCTGGCACGCTCGCACGATGGTCGAGCGCGCGCGAGGGCTTCTCGCCCGCGAGCCGCTGGAACCAGGCGAAGCCCTCGTGATCGGACCGGCGCGGCAGGTCCATACCTTCGGCATGCGCTACGCGATCGACGTCTGCTTCTGCGACCGCTCCTGGCGCGTGCTGCACGTGGTCGAAGCGATGCGTCCGCGGCGCGTGACGAGATGGGTGTCGAAAGCGTTCTTTGTCGTCGAGGCCCGGGCGGGGACGTTTACCGGGATCCGGCCGGGCGATCAGCTCTCGCTCGAGGAGCTCAGCGACCGGTAGGTGCCGTCGTAATAGACGAGCGGGTCGCCGCCGGGCACCGCGCTCGCCGTCACCTCGCCGAACACCACCTCGTGGTCGCCCGCCTCGAACACGCGGTACGTGGTGCACTCGAGCACCGCGATCGCCTCGTCGAGCAGCGGTGCGCCGTTGCGACCGGGGTGGTGGGGGATCGTCGCAAACGGCTTCAACCCCGGTTGCGAGAACGCGCGCGACGCCTCCTCCTGGTCGCTGCGCAAGACGTTGACCGCGAACGAGCCGGTCTGCGCGACCAGCGTCCGCGTGCGCGAGGTCTTGTCGAGGCAGACGAGGACGAGAGGGGGATCGAGCGACACCGACGCGAACGACGACGCCGTCATGCCGTGGAGCTCGTCCGGAGCGGCGACGGTGACGATCGTCACGCCGGACGCGAACTTCCTCAGCGCGGCCCGGAACTCGCCGGAGGACAGCGACATGTCAGCGGGGGATTTCGTCGAACCCGGTGTCGAAGGTCTCGTGCGGGAGGAACATCCAGTAGCCGGGGCTGTCGCCGAGGCGCTCGGTGAGGAACCTCAAGGCCTCGACCCGCGGCCCGCCCGACGCCCCGGGCAGCCGCACCGCCCCGCGCCGCTCGAGCTCCTCGATGATGTCCTGTGTCGGGTGCCCGTCGATCTCCATCGCGGGGAGTCTAGTCGGGTCCTTCGCCGCCGGAGCCCTTCGACGGATACGTCTCGCGCGCGGCGGTGAACACCGCGATCGACGCGCACGTGAGGAAGATCACTCCCGCACCTACGACGATGGCGACGGCGACCCTCCGCCCGCTCGCGGGCAGGCCGATGCCGATCGAGAGGAACAGCACGCAGATCCCGGCGAGCGCGGAGATCGACATCCCCGAGATCGCGAGCGTGTGCAGCGTCGAGTGCGGCCGCGGCGGAGGAGGGGGTTCCTCCTGCTTCTCCACGCCGAGCGGGACCACGCCGGCGTCGTCGTCTTTCAGCGCCCGAACCCTTCGACCCACGAGATCAGCGTGCGCGCCGCCGTGCCCGTGCCCCCCTTGGAGATCTCGCCGTTGCCGCTCTCGGATCGAGCCGCACCCGCGATGTCGAGATGTGCCCAGGCGATCCCGTCACGGACGAACTGCTGCAGGAAGACCGCGGCGATGATCGCTCCTCCCCAACGAGGGCCGACGTTCTTGAGGTCCGCGACGTCCGAGTCGAGCTCCGAGAGGTAGTCGGAGAACAGCGGCATGCGCCACACACGCTCGCCCTCGTCTGCGCCTGCCTCGATCAGCCGCCGCGCCATGTCGTCGTCGTTGCAGAAGAGCCCGGTCGCCTTCGTCCCGAGCGCGACCATGATCGCGCCGGTGAGCGTCGCGACGTCGACGATCGCATCCGGTTCCTGCTCGCTCGCGAACGCGAGCGCGTCGGCGAGCACGAGCCGGCCCTCCGCGTCGGTGTTCAGCACCTCGACGGTCTTGCCCCCGTAGTGCTCGACGACGTCGCCCGGCTTCAGCGCACCTCCGCCGGGCATGTTCTCGCTCGCGGGGACGAGCCCGAGCACCTCGACGTCCGGTCGGAGCTGGCCGATCGCGCCCATCGCCGCGATCACCGCGGCAGCCCCGGACATGTCGGTCTTCATCGTCTCCATACTCTTCGCGTCCTTGAGCGAGAGGCCGCCGGAGTCGTACGTGATCCCCTTGCCGACGAGGACGACCTTCGCAGTCGCCTTCTCCGGCGCGTAGTGGAGCTGGACGAACCGCGGCGGCTGAGTCGATCCCTGCGCGACCGCCAGCAATCCGCCGAAGCCCCGCGACGCGAGCTCGTCCTCGTCCCAGATCGTGCACGACAGCCCCGCGACGTCCGCCACCTCCACTGCGCGGCGCGCGAGCGCGTCGGGCGTCAGCGACCCCGCGGGCTCGTTGATCAGGTCGCGCGCGAGCAGCGTCGCCTCAGCCGCCGTCCGGCCCGCTTCCAGGTCCGCTTCGGACGCACCGAGCACCAGGACGGACTGGATCTTCGACGGCCGCGGGTCGGACTTGAACGCGGTGAACTTGTACGAGCCGAGGAGAAGCCCTTCGAGCGCGGCGCGCGCGGCCTTCGGGTGGTCTACGAGGTCGTGCGCCGCGAGCGCGACCGTCGACGAGTCGACCAGCCGCCGGCCCGCGGCACCGGTGGCCTTCCGCACCTCGGCGGGACCGGCCTCTCCGGCGTCACCCAACCCGACGATCGCGAGGCTCTTCGCGGGGAGGCGGCCGACCGTCGGCACGATCGCCACGTCGCCGGCCTTCGCCTTGAACGACAGGTCGCGAAGATGTTCGCTCAGCCAACCGTCGAGCGCGGCATCGATCTCCGCGGCCGCGCCGCCCGTCAGCTCGGCTCCACCCGCGCCCGCCGTCGCGCCGACGACCAGGGCATCGCACGCGATCTCCGTAGGCCGTTCGTGCGAAGGCGCTATCTGTGGCCTCGAAGGCACCGGGGCTCCTTTGCCGTCAAATCCTTGAGAACGAGTTGGGTCGGGGGTAGCGTGACGGGAGCTTATTAGGCCGCACCGATGGCCCCCGCCAGCGGTGCGACATTAGAGCTTGGGGAAGAGCTCTTGACCGGACTGTTTCTCGGCGCGCTGGCGCTTGCGTGGATAGCGGTTTTCCTGCCCGCCGCATTGCGGGCGAGAGAGGACGCTCCGCTGTCTTCCGCCGAAGGTTGGAGACGCCGCATGAGCCTCCTCGCGCCTCGCTCCGCGCAGCCTCGTTACGTGCTCGTGCCCGCGCGCTCCGACAGGCTCGCCCGTGCCGCTTACCAGAGGCAGCGCCTGCGCCGGATCCGCATCCTCGCGTTCCTCTCGGTCGCCGCCCCCGTCTCGGGGATCGTGGCGCTGCTCACCGGCGGGTCGATGTGGGAGGTCCACATCGCGTTCGACTTCTCGCTCGCCCTGTACGTCGCTCTCCTGATCGAGGCGAAGCGGCGGAGGCAGGAACGGCTGACGAAGGTCGAGCCGCTGGGCCGCCGCGACGTCGGCGGCGACGAGGACTTCTTCGAGGACGCGCTGGAGGACGCCCGCCGCCACGCCTGACGCACGCAGTTAGGGTGCTGTGATGGATTTCGGGCCGATCGCCGACTCACTACGTGTCACTCTCGACGCGAAGACGGCGGCGCGTGAGCGGGGGCTTGCCAGCAGCCGGAGCGCCATCAGGTCCTGCGGCAACGCGATCCGGGCGCTGCACCGGTACGAGATCGACAACGCGACCGCTCTGCTCGAAGAGGCCCAACGTCACGTGGACGACGCGCGCTCCGCGCTCGGCGATCACCCGGACATGCTCCACGCGGGGTTCCTGCACGACGCCGAGAAGGAGCTGACGGAGGCGCGTATCACGTTCGCGTTGATCACCGGCGCCGCGTTCCCGGCTCCCGAGGACGTCGGCGTTCCGCCGTCCGCGTACCTGAAGGGCATGGCGGAGTCGATCGGCGAGATGCGCCGGCACATCCTCGACCTCATGCGGCAGGGCGAGCTCGCGCGCTGCGAGGAGCTGCTCGGGGCCGTCGACGACATGTACTACGTTCTCGTGTCCATGGACTATCCCGACGGCATCACGTTCGGCTTGCGCAGGCTCACCGACGTCGCGCGTTCGATCATCGAGCGGACGCGGGGCGACTTCACGACGTCGATGATCCAGAGCTCGCTGCGCGAGGCGCTGCAGCAGCACGGCTCGCTGCTGGCGGAGTAGCGGATGGATCGAAAGAAGCTCGCGGTCGTCTTTGCCGTCGTGGCGGTCGCGCTGGCGTCGATCATCGTGTTGCTCGTCACCGGTGAGGCCGAGCCCGTGCGAACGTTCGAGGATCCCGGTGGCGACGCGGTTCTCGAGGAGGGGGACAAGCCACCGACGGACACGACGCTCGCGGACATCCGTTCCGCCGAGGTCCGTTCCGAAGGTGACGAGATCGTGTTCGCGGCGAAGCTCGGGGGCGACGTGCCGAACGAGGTCGCCGAGGGTTCGTTCGGCCTCCGCTGGGAGGTCTACGAAGGCGGCGACAGCACGTTCCTGATCACGGCGAACCTGGACGTGGGCCCGAACGCTTCGATAATCGGCGAGCAGAACGGCTACGGCGCGAGCACGCTCGACGAGCAGCTCCCCGGGGGCCTGGAGATCGAGGGCGACACGATCGAGATACGCCTGAACCCGTCGGAGGTCCCCGACTTCCCGGAAGAGTTCGGGTGGCTCCTCCAGACGTCTCTGGACGGGGACCAAGGCGATCCGCAATCCGCGCGCGCCGAAGACCGGGCGCCCGACCAAGGCTTCGGTGAGTACCCGGCCGGATAGGATCGACCCGCCGGGCCAGTAGCTCAGTTGGTAGAGCGCACCCCTCGCACGGGTGAGGTCAGGAGTTCGAATCTCCTCTGG
>WUUC01195423.1_pt1 | contig 17827 bp, 10 predicted proteins | sample 6278441 | NCBI WGS metagenome assembly WUUC01 (sample SAMN13675441, study PRJNA597444) | soil metagenome | isolation source: soil | place: USA: Washington | collected 2017-10 | reverse complement strand
CAACGACTTTTCAGAGGATGCGATAGTTGGCGACAACATTATTCCAATCAAGGGCCTCTGGTCAGAGCCGTCGTTATTCAGGATCATGACGTTCCCGTTCATCGAAGGAGACCCGGGCACGGCGCTAAAAGATCCTTACTCGATCGTTCTCACGGAGACAGCGGCGAAGAAGCTGTTTGGGAAAGACGCCGCGCTCGGCAAGGCAATCAGATTCGGTACGGTCGATTACCAGGTGACCGGTATAATGAAGGACGTCCCGTTCTTTTCGCACATCAACTTCGAAGCGTTAGTCTCTCTGTCGACGGCCGAGCAGCTCAACAGGAGCAACAAAAACTTCGAAAAATGGACAAGCATGTCGTCGAACTACGTGTACCTTCTGCTACCTGAGGATGCCGACATGGCTTCAATCCAGTCACAGCTCGACGCAATTGCAAAGGAGGAAAACCTCGCTGAGGAGAACACCAAGATCCAACTGGAGCTTCTTCCTTTGTATAAGGCCGTGGTAGGAGAGGGATTCCGTCCCTCCGAGGGCGGGCCTGGGGCTGTAGGCCCTCACATGTCTCCCACGGTGCTTTGGATACTTGGCGGGCTTGCACTCATTGTGATATTTTCCGCGTGTTTCAACTATACCAATCTTTCGATGGCGCGAGCCATGCGCCGCTTCAAGGAAGTAGGTCTTCGCAAAGCTATCGGCGCCGAAAAGCGTCACGTACGCCAACAGTTCCTGGCGGAAGCGATCATGATCTCCCTGGCAGCCCTTCTTCTGTCATACTTCATATTTCTCGTATTACGGCCGCAACTGATAAACATAGCTCCGGAGATGCAGCGCACGGTGAAGCTCGAGCTCACTCTGTCCATGGTGATAGCCTTTATTGTCTTTTCGGTCACCGTAGGTGTTATCGCTGGCTTAATGCCTGCAATTTTCTTTTCGAAAGTGAGCGCGATCAACGCACTCAGGAATGTGTCATCGGTAAAAGTATTCAAACGCGTAACACCCAGACGCGCCCTGGTGGTGATCCAATACACGGTTACATTGATCTTTATAACAGCAACAACGGTTGGCTACGTGCAGTATAAGAACATACTTGCTTTCGATCTTGGATTCAACACAGAGAACATTCTGAACATCAATATGCAGGGTAACAACCCCGACCCACTTCTCAAGGAACTGAGCGAAATGCCGGAAGTAACGGGACTATCCCGGTCGATAATAGTTACCAGCGTGGGGAATGCATGGGGTGGTTATATGAAATACAAAGACTCGCGCGACTCTGCGCTGGTCATGACCAATAACGTCGACGAAAACTACTTGCTCCTGCACGAGCTTAAACTCATTGCCGGGGGAAATTTTATAGCACGTCCCACGACAGCCAGCGCTGCCACGGAAGTAATCGTTAACCAGCAAGTCTTAAAACGATTTAACATTGCCGGCAACGACCCCGGGAAAGCAATCGGGGAGGAGATCACTTTCAGTAATTATAAGAGAAACGGGCACAAGATGACCATCGTGGGTGTAATGAAGGACTTTCACTATGGCAAGGTCGACAACCTCATCGAGCCGGTTGCATTCATGTTCTGGACATCCGAAGACAGAGCAACCATTAATGCCAGGATACAAAGTACCGACCTGCCGGCGACTATGGCCAGGATCGAATCGGCATGGAAGAAAATTGATCGTGTTCATCCATTTAAGGCTGAATTCTTTGACGAATCGATAGAAGAGGCATACAGCGAATTCTCCACCATGATCAAGATCATTGGGTTTCTTTCAGTCCTCGCCATTTCTATCGCATCGATGGGATTGTTTGGAATGGTGGTATTCACGACCGAGACAAGACTAAAAGAGATCGGCATCCGAAAGGTGATGGGCGCCAGCTCCGGCAGCCTTATTTATCTCTTGAGCCGCAATTTTATACTGCTGTTGTCGATATCGGCGCTCATTGCCCTGCCTGTAACTTACGTCTTCTTCGAAAGAGTTGTCCTCACAAAATTCCCATATCATACGCCTGTGCAAATCGCCGAGCTATTCGCCGGCTTGCTGGCGGTATCGCTGATCGCGTTCATTATGATCGGGTCCCAGACGATGAAGGCGGCAATGAGTGATCCTGGGAAGGTCCTGCAAAGTGAATAGGGGTTACTGTTCTAGGAGAAATAGTGTTCACTTCTGCACAGCTACGCACGCAATCGTCCACTCTTTTTTTATGAACCAGCAGGCCCACAGTATCCTGAAGGGATTTGTCACGTTTTTTATAGGATTCGTCACATTAATTATGCGTGTAAAGACCAATGATCGAGTATCGCATATTTATTGCTCATAGAACACATTTTCCTCAGAGCGCCATCCGTTAATTCTATATGCTGAAAATTACGCGATTCTTCCTACTGGCTTCAGGCGCCGACCTGAAGATATTAGAGCAATGCCCATCCGACAGAAACAAGTATGCAGGAATTGGTGCCACCATCTTTTTCACGGGTTTATTTGCGGCGATGGCTGCCGCCTATGCATTGTTCACTGTATTCGACAGTTATTGGATCTCCATTTTGCTGGGCTTGCTGTGGGGGGCCATGATATTCAATCTCGACAGGTACATCGTTTCCAGTATGCGCAAAGACAGCCGTGGATACCGGGAGCTGCTGACAACTCTTCCGCGAATTGCATTGGCTATTGTAATTTCCATAGTCATCGCGAAACCATTGGAGTTGAAGGTCTTCGGCAAAGAAATAGAGTCTGAGCTGATCGTAATGGAACAGCAGGTTTATGCCAGGCAGGAAGTTGAATTGAAAAGCAGGTATGACGCAACGCTAGTCCAACTCAGGCAGGATGTGGAAACCCTTAAATCGGAGATAGCACAGAAATCGTTACAGCGAGATGCGCTGGTGCTCGCTGCCCAGCAGGAGGCCGATGGCACCGGCGGAAGCAAGAGACGGAACCTGGGGCCGATCTACAAAGCAAAGAAAACAGACGCCGACCAGGCAGAGAAGGAATTACAAAGCCTGATCCAGGCAAATTCACAAAGAATATCAGCATTGGAAACAAGGATCGACGAGACGCACCGTGAAATGAACGGAGAGATCGGGTCACTCGCCCGAACGAAGCTGAATGGACCGGCGGCACGACTGGAAGCGTTGAGCCGGTTGACAACAGAGAGTCAAGCGATGTGGTGGGCGCATATTTTTATCATGATCCTTTTCCTGATCATCGAATCGGCGCCGATCCTGGTAAAGCTGATTTCGCGAAGTGGTCCCTATGATTCGCTGTTGCATGTCACCGAGCACAAGTTCCGGTGCGGGGAAGCAGAAGCGATTGCAATGGAAACTGCAGAGGCAAAAAAGCGTACTGGAGGGCTGCCTCAGACAGAGCAGGGGTATGTGACCAGAAAGCTGGATGCGGAATTGACTTAAGGATAAGGTCTATATTCGCCGTACATTGAGATATAATGAAAGCAGTACTCATCTCCGCGACTATTACCATCCTGGCATCCACCGCGGTGTATGCCCAACGCGACTCGGTCGGTTATACCACACAGGTCTATAAACACGTAGACTCAACCGACCTGGTGGTACATATCTTCACACCGCCCGCGGCCCTGAACAACAAATCGAATAAAACCGCCATGGCGTTCTTTCACGGAGGGGGATGGGCTTTCGGAAATCCAAATGAATTCTTCGGAGCCTGTAAGCGGTTTGCCGCCAAAGGTGTTGTCACATTCTCCTTCCAGTACAGACTGTCGGTCGACGCAAAGGGAAACGTCCCGCATCCTGAAATAACCCCCATCGAATGTGTAATGGACGCCCGCTCGGCACTGAGATGGGTAAAGGCTCACGCGGCGGAATTCGGCATCGACCCGAAAAAGATCGTTGCCGGCGGTCAGTCAGTTGGTGGACACCTCACACTATCGACCGCTATGATCGATGTAAATGAACCCACCGACGACCTTAACATCGATCCGGCACCGTGCGCCATGTTGTTATATTCGGGCACTACAAACACCCTGGAAGTCTGGTGCGATCTGTTGATGGGTAAACAACGGGAGAAGATATGGTCAATCTCGCCCGCACATAATATTAAAAAGGGTATGCCTCCGGCGCTCGCATTTCACGGCGAGGACGATCACACCGTATTTTTTTGGGTGGTTTCATTCTTCCAGCGCGATATGCAGGCTGCCGGAAATTCCTTCGACATTCAGAAATTTCCCGGACGCCAACACTATCTTGGTGAAGGGAACAAAAAATACTCTCGGCTGTTCGATGAAGAGATCATGGAACGAACAGATGAGTTTCTGAAAAAACTCGGGCTGTTGTAGTATCAGTTTTTTTGCTCAAAGTTGGCGCGGATCGGGCCCGATCCTCCCGCCTGGGTTCTCTTCAGCTTGATCTTGAGCACACTGCCACTTGGTGTGAATGTCGAATGATAGGCTTCGTCGCCATTCCAGATCCGTTCACGAACCCACTTGTCGCCATCGTAATGTCCTTCTTCGATCATCACATACTCCGCTTTTGAAAAACCTGAGCCGTACTTCGGTCTGAAACGGAATTTAGCGTCGAAGCCCACCAGCAGGAATTCATTCTCGCTCAGCTGCCCGATGAGCGCCCGGCCACTGTTGCGGGGCTTTACTTTGTACGAAGGATATCCATATTCAAACAGGATATCGTAGTTATCAAAATTATTCACCAGCTGCTCGTAGATGCCATCTTCTTCGCCCACAGCTTTCAGTTTATTTTGCTCCTGGAGCATCAATAGCGGACCCATCGCTTTCGCCAGGATCTTGTAATTGTTGACTATGTCGTCAAATCGTTCGTCGAGGTGTTCCATGTTACGCTTGTCGTGGGGGTCGGCATGGAAGGGGTCGACGCCATAGACCGCGACACCCTTCGCGTTGTAATTGCCAATGGCATAAAAATGAAATCGTGCGTAAGCGACCCGATTATTCGTTTCCGGAATAAACAGCATGTTGTCTGGACGATCATACTTCTCGCAATAGTCGGTAAAGACACCCGGGTTCGGCACGTAAATGTCTGGCGATAGGAAGGCGAGCTTTGGAGCTGCTGTCTTCCACACGTCGATCATGTTGGTAGTAGGGCCGCCACTCGGATAGTCACCGGGAGTCATGAACAGATTTTCCCTGCCCCAGGCATTTGCGTACATCGGGAGATTATAGACACCCTGGCCGGCTTCTGTAACTTCGTTGACGTAGCTCGCAAAATGCCAGGCGTTGAAAGTTTCCGCGGCTGCTATACCAAAAACGTCCTTCCATTTACCTGTAGTTTTTTTAAGCGCAGATACGAGCTTATCAGGAACATTGGCATCAAAAAGCTTATTGGCGGCATCCGAATAGTCGCGATCTGTACCCAGTGATCCGCATTCGTTCTGCACCTGCATCATGATCACGGTCTGTTGATCGGCATCGATCGCTTTAATGTGTTTCATCACCTCGACATAAGCTTTCTTATCGGCCTCGAGGTTTACACGCGACACCGGTGATAGCACCATGGTCTCATCGCCATTGGCGTTGCGCATGAACAGGTATTTGGATGTGTTCTCTAATACCCACGGCGGTGCATAAGATGAGCTGCCATTCTTCCACGATGCAAACCATAACAACACCAGTCGCAGCTTTTCCTTTCGTGCACTTAAGATCAGGTCGTCGAGCTCCTTAAAGTTGTATACTCCCGGTTCGGGCTCTATGTTCTGCCAATAAACAGGCGCTTCGAGTGTGTTGCAATTGAGCTCACGGAGTTGGGTCCAAAACTTGTCGGTTATCGCAGGCCATGCGCTGCTGTTCCATAATTGCGCCCCCAATACCATGAAGGGTTTCCCATCGACGATCAGCTGATGCTTGCCATTCTTAGTGATAACTTTTGGGAGTGAAGACTGCGCCCAGCTGACTGCAATGTTTAACACTAATAGGACGATCGTGAGCCTCATGAATTTCATCTTATCATTTATTGTTTCAAATAGGGCCTTAGGGCTTTTTCCCAGATAACATAACCCTCTTTGTTCATGTGCAGGCTATCCTCGCCGAAGACGTGCTTCAGGACCAACCCTCGCTTGTCGAGCATGGGTGTCCACACATCGGCAAATTCGGTATCCTTTGTTTTAGCCGCATACTTCTTCAACTCTGCATTGAACTGTTCATACTTGGCTTTCAAGGCCCATCTCGATGGGCTTGGCTTTGCGGCGATAAATACGACTTTCGTAGATGGCAGCTTCTTCGCTATGACATTCCGGAATTCGATAGCTCTTTGCAAAACTATGCCAGGCTCGGTGCCGACAGCGAGGTCGTTGTCACCCTCGTAGACAAACACCTTCGAAGGACTATAAGGAATGATCACCCGGTCGACGTAATAAAGCAGGTCCAGAAAATTGGATCCACCGAAGCCGCGATTCAAAATTGGGAAACCGGGAAAACATTCATTAATATCTTGCCAGATAGTGATCGATGAGCTTCCCACGAACAGGTTCGCTCCCTTCGCCGGCGGATGCTGGATATCCTGTTGCTCAAAACCACGGATGTTTGGCTCCCATCTCTCAGGCCCGGCCTCCTGTGCTCCTACAACAAGAACTGCCAGGATAAATACTCCGATTATAGCGCTACGCATTGTCTATCTTTTAATTCTCCTAATATCAACCAACGTGATCTCTGTTGCAATTATTGAGTTGGCGGGTATTCCCACTATCTCCTTGGAACCGAAGGCCATGGCCGACGGAAAATAGAACTTTCCCGAGCTTCTTTTATTGAGCATGCCGATGCTTTCACGCCAGCAGGGAAAAACCTGTTCGGAACCCATTACGAACGAGCGTGGCTGACTGCCCGACAGACCCACACCATTCGGCAGCTCCTTGCCGTCCAGGAATACTGCGTGGAAATCGAAGAGCACGGTGTCGCCATCCTGGGCCACATCTCCGATACCATCTTTCACCATGATGTACCGGATCCCGCTAGGGGTCGTTTCAAACTCCTGATGCGAAGCATTCAGCACGCTGTCGATCGTAGTCGATTCCCTGCGTAGCGTCTCTTTCATTTTGAGATCTTCGCGGACCTTCCGTAACCGCGTTTGCTCCAGTCTCCATTTTGTATAACCTGAATAATCGACTATGTCGACTACCCGGACATGCGCCGTAAGGTTGTCGGCGGTGTGAAGGACTGCACTGTCTCCCTTCGACAGATTATAGATTTCTTTTTCTAAAGGATTGACCTTGGCGAGCCGGTTCATGTAAGTGTCATACCGTATCTGGTATAACAAGCCTGGTTCATCCCTGTGCAATACCGAATCCAACATCAATACATCCATATCTACCAGCAGGTACTCACCGTGCCTTACCTTTGGACCGTCACCCGTTTCAATGATCGTCGACTCGACACCGTTGTTTTCCTTGTTATGGCCTGCGCATTGGACAAGAAAGAAGCCAAGCAGCAACAGGCAGATAATCCTGGACCTATTTGATCGACGCCTTCCTTGCATCCTTTGCGGTATATATGTTGATCCTAGTCTTAAATTTTTCAGCGCCCTTGGGCCATTGCAATACCCTTTCACTTTGTGAAAAGTATCCGTCTCCATGATAGAATTCTATCTTTCGCTTTCTGCCGTCTTCAAACAAAAAGTAGCCATAGGGCATTTCAAACTTTTTCAATTTAACTAAAGGCATCGAATCGGCAGCCAGTCTATACATCAATGCGCTGGCATTATTTTGCGTCGCAAGCAGAACCAGCTCGTTACCCAGGGAAAAAGAGATCAATGCCTTTCCGTTACCTGTTATTTCCAGGCCGCTTTCACTTGATGTCAGTGCCTTAAAATTGTTCCTGCCGGTGTTGATCAGCGCGAGCCCGTCGATCGCATCTATCTGGCCTTCGTTCACGGCAGGAGTGTCGGAATTACCGCTAACCACAAGATCGAGTAAATTATCGTTGTTTGCGTCGAGGGCTTTTACACCGTAAATGGGGGAGCGCTGCGCTTCTTTTGGCAGGGGTTTCATTTGAAATCTTCCCTGGCCCAGGTTTTCGATAAACATACTCTCGAATGTAGTTACACGTCCTTTGTACCACGATTGCTGATCTCCCTCTACCAGGTCGGCCTTTGTGGCAATGGAGTAGTCCCGATAACTATAGAATTTTTTTCGCAGTGATGGGATCCGGCCAATGACTTCATCTCGGGCATGAATGGGATACTCTTTTCCCTGATCATAACAAAAAAGCAATGGATCCATGGAGCCGTTGTTGTCTACATCTTTTGCGTAGACAGAGAATGGTTCGGCCTCCGAAGCACGGAACCTGTGATTCAATCCATAATTGCCGGCGACATAATCAGTATCACCATCATTGTCGAAATCGCCACCGGTGATACTGTTCCACCAGCCTGAATATGATGCCACGCCGGTGTTGCCGGTCACGTCTTCGAACCCATTTTTCGTGTTCCTGAAGAAAGTCACAGGCATCCATTCACCAACCACGATCAGGTCGATATTTTCATCGTTGTCGAAGTCAGTCCAGATAGCGCTGGTCACCAACCCGATATCGATCACCTTCGAACAAACATCTGCCGTTACATTGGTAAACTTGCCGTTGTCATTTCTCAGTATAAAACTGGAGGCAGGTGTCGGATACCGGTCGGGCGTGACGCGGCCGCCGATAAAAAGATCTTCATCGCCATCCAAATCGTAGTCGGCAGCCACTACACACGACTTGCTTGAATTCAGTTGGGGGAGAGCGGACGAGTTTGGCGTCAGGTTCCCCTTTCCGTCATTTATATACAGCCGGTCGATATACTCGATAGCGCCGGCGAAATGCTCCACGCCGCCGCTCGCCAGGAACAGATCGAGGTCGCCATCTTTGTCGGTGTCTGTAAGCACAACGCCGCCGCCGTCCGCCTGATCAACCCTGTGGATCTCTCTGAGTGTGTATTTATCTTTTGAGCTCAGGACAACGGTCGTGGGCTGATCGACGGAACCACCCAACACAAAGTCGGTCACTCCATCACCATTCAGATCCCCTGCTGCTGCGGCAGGGCCTTCGCGCGAGAGCATTCGCGGCAATGTCGGGCAGTTCTTAAAATCGATGAATTCATTCTCTTGATGTTTCCAATCGAAAAGCTCAACGGCTTCGAAGACCGGTTTAACTTTCGCCGGTCTTATTGCCTCACGTTTCTCCAGCTTGATATAGTCCGCCTCCAGCAGGCGATCGGCTGGCACGTTCTTCAGAATACTTTCCTCGCCGGTCGTCCATGCAATCACCAGCGAGTCGACGACCAGGGTCGCACCGAGACCAAAATGAATGTTCTTTTCGACAGTGGATTGAAAGCCTTTGTAGGGGGACAATGTCGCTGCCTGCGCGCCACCCGCGAAGTAAGCCTTGACAACAGTACCGAAACCATTCCGCCCAGACGAAGGACCGTTGACTTTTAATGTCAAAGAATGGTGATCACCCGGTTGCTCACTGAGTGTATTCCGGTAAACAGCAAAGGGGTCATTGATCCTCGATACCAACAGGTCGAGGTCGCCATCGTTGTCGAGATCGGCATAAACTGCTCCACTGGAAAAATCCGCCTGATCGATTCCCCACTTCGCGCCGACATTCTCGAAGGTGAGATCACCCTTGTTTTTGAAAGCATAGTCGACAAGCTTGTTTTCCTCCATCGCCTGGAGTGCTGACAGATACCTGGCTCTTTCTTTTTGTGTTCCTTCGGCGGAGATGGTCTTTATTTCAGTACCGGTGTTGATCGTCGCAAGGTTTATCTTGAGAGAAATATCGAGACTGGTGATTTCTTTCTTGTAACCATTGGTTACGAAGATGTCTTTCCAGCCGTCGTTGTCGAAATCGGCGAGTAATGGCGCCCAGCTCCAGTCGGTTTGCGCAACACCACTCATCCTCCCAATCTCACTGAATGTTCCGTCGCCGTTGTTTACTTGCAAGGTGTTGCGCATATAGGCATTCATAAAGCCCTTGTCGATTCGCCGTTTGACTTTGTCGAAGCTTCCGGCGCCTACGAACAGCTTGTGTCTTTCGTTCGTTTCCGGCAGCATGTCGACTGTAAAAAGATCTTCGAGGCCGTCGTTATTTACATCACCAAAGTCATTACCCATGGCGAAGAAGCTCGAGTGCTTGAAATAGTCCGACATACGATCGTCAAAGCCACCCTTTTGATTATTGATGTAAAGAATGTCGTCGTCCAGATAGTCGTTGGATATGTATACGTCTGGGTAATGATCGCCATTGAAGTCCAGCACGGAGATACCGAGCCCATATCCCTCTACAAGAACACCGGCCTGGTTGGTAAAGTCGGTGAAAGTGCCGTTCCCATTGTTGACGTAGAACCGGTCAGCACCGGGTCCGCTGCCATCCCTGATCTTTGTATAGATATTGTCCTTTGCCCATTTGATATTGCCGAAGTTGGCGAGATACACGTCGAGGTCGCCGTCGAGGTCATAGTCGAAGAACGCGGCCTGGGTGGTCAGCGACCGGTCGTCGAGCCCGTATGAGGCACCGGATTCGGTAAAGCTGTTGTCCTTATTGTTGATGAAAAGAAGATTAGCCGTATTGCCGGCTTTCGCGCTGCCGGCAGCACAGAGGTAGATGTCGTCGAATCCGTCGTTGTTGATGTCGGCAATTGAAACGCCGGTTATCCAGCGGTCTGTAGTGAGGCCGGCTTGTGTGGTAATGTCTTCGAAAGAGAAGTTTCCTTTGTTCAGGTAGAGCTTGCTGCTTACCTGGTTTCCCCCGGCGATGAAATCCTGTAGTCCATCGTTGTTGATGTCGAGAACTCCAATCCCGCCACCGTTGTACACGTACTCGTAATCGTACAGGTTATAATGTTCGTTCTCGGTTATTGTGTTGACAAATGTTACGCCGGTCTTCGAAGGCTCCAGTGCTTCGAACAAAGTTGTCTCATTCTCCTGGCGGCAGGAAAACGAGACAACTATGATCAACAGCGCGAGCGGCCGGCCCATTACCAATTACTGGTACGCGGGGTTCTGCACCAGTTTCGGGTTCCGTACAATTTCGTCGGGCGGAATAGGCCAGAATAAATGATTGTCGGAAGTGGAGCCGGTGATAGCTTTCAGGTAGTCTTTGTCCCAACGATAAAGGTCTACCCAGCGGAGCACATCTTCCCACAGCAGATCTCTCCGCTTCTCATCCTGGATCGCCTTGAACAATTCGTCCTTCGTAGTAAAGGCATCTGGATCGAGTGGAGGTATACCTGTTGTTCCTATTGGAGCTTCCGGATAAAATTCATTCACCCACGATGCATCTTCAGCCCGTGCGCGGATCATATTCAATATGTTGATCACCTCGGTTTTGTTTCCGGCGAAGTTAAGCTCATTCAATACTTCGGCTTTGTTCAGAAGGATCTCAGTCAGGCGGATGACCGTGAGGTTCATACTTTCGATACCGCCGTCGGCATACGCCCTCACCGGAGCGAATTTGCTAGGCATTGGTTTGTACGAAAGATCGAAGCGCACGTCTTTACCTTGTGTTTCACCGATCACATCCGGCTTTTCGAAAAGCTGGAAGGCCGTTTCGCCAAATTCAAAATCATAGCCAAAGAACCATCCGTAAAGGCCCGAGCCAAAGAATCCCGGTGATAGGTCGTTCTGTTGCTCGAAGATCGACTCTGACGCATTCATTGGATGCTGGAATATTGTTTTCCAAACAGGTGTGAACGGATACAACCCGCTGTTGATGATGTCATTCGAAAGCGTCAACGCTGTGTTGTAGTCTTTCTCCTGCAATGCCAACCGGGCGAGGTATGCTTTCGCAGCCCACTTGCTGGCGCGTCCCTTCCGTTCATTGGTAACTGGATCGTTGCTGTAAGCTGAGATCACACCGGGAAGCCCCGCTTCAGCCAGTTGAAACTCCGCTTTCACAAATGCCATCACTTCTGCGTAAGTGCTTTTCGCGATCAGCGTTTCATTGATATCGTCAGGGAATTCCTTGATCAGGGGCACATCGCCCCATCCTGTTGCCAGGTAGTAATAAGCAGCTGCTCGAAGAAAGTGTCCTTCGGCAAGTATTTCCGCTTTACGCCCGGCATTCGTGCCAAACGCCGGTGTGGGGATCTTCTCAACTTCCTGGAGCAGGAAGTTGATGTTTGCGATATCCTTATAAAATCCGGTCCATGCACCCGGCACCACGTCAACGGCTTTCATGATCGACCGCTGCTTGTATTGAAAGAATGACCCGCTGGGCTGCAGGATGTCGTCGGTAGATACCTGTAGCGTGATCAGGAAATTCGGGTACGTGTTCTGATCGAAGAACTTGTTATAGCACCCTGTCAGCCCGGTTTCGGCAGAAGTGCGGTCTTTATAGTAGATCGACGCATCTACTTGCGACTGCGGTGACTCGTCGAGGAAGTCACTGCAACTGAATGACACCGCGAGCAGCGCGGCGATCATTCCAATAAACTTTATTTTTATTTTCATAGCTATCTTCAAATTAATGGTCATCAGAATGTGAGGTTAAGGCCTACGACGAATGATCTCGCCTGCGGATATGTGCCATAGTCGTATCCCTGTAATAGCGCGGAATTTGCCGACGCATTGTTCACACCTGTGAAGTGATTGACTTCGGGGTCAAGACCTTTGTACTTTGTAAACGTCAGCAGGTTGTTACTCGAAGCATATATGCGGGCTTTACGTATGCCTGCGCGGTCGAGGACAGTTCTGCTGAGGGTATAGCCCAACGTGAATGTTTTCAACCTGATGTACGAACCGTCCTCGAGCCATCCGTCGTGGGCCAGGTTGAACTGGTTGTTCGTACCGTTGTAGTTGAGCCTCGGATACTCCGTCTCGTCGCCCGGATTTTGCCAGCGTTCGTAGTAGGCGTCGTGAGTTGTGTTGGTACCGATGATCGATAGCGTAGGAAGATTCATCAATTCGAGCTCCCTTCTCGTTACGTTATAGATCTTATTGCCAACGTTGTACTGGAAGAACAATGCAAGGTCGAAATTCCTGTATGACAAATTGTTGGTGATACCACCGAAGAATTTCGGGAATGGACTTCCGGCGATCACGAGATCCTCTGCGTTGATGATGCCGTTGCCGGTTTGATCCATGAGCGTAATAGTGCCGTTTTCGGCATTTACATACTTCTCGCGCTGATACAAGTAGAAACTGATCGGCTGTCCGACTCTCGCAATGTTGAAACCAGTGTTGTTGTTCCCAACAATAACATCCTTGTCGTTGAGGAGCTCGAGCACTTTGTTCTGGTTGGTTGCGATATTGAAAGTTGTTGACCATCTGAACCCGTCCCGGTCCATGTTGATCGACTCGATATTCAATTCAAAACCGCGGTTCTCGATCTTACCCACGTTGCCGATGATACTTGGAAAGCCCGATAGCTGCGGCAAAGGGATCGAGAACAACAGGCGGTCGGTTTGTTTGATGTAGTAGTCGGCGGTGATATTCAACCTGCGATTGAATAATGAAGCATCTATACCGATATCGGTTTGAGTCGTCTGTTCCCATCCGAGATTTTCACTGGCAAGATTCGAGAAGCTCACGCCTGTTTGACCCGAATAGTTGTTGCCCGTGCTCGTACCTGTTCCCAGGTTGAACAACGATCGCGAAGCATAATTGCCGATCGACTGGTTACCGGTAATACCCCAGCTCGCACGGATCTTCAGATCCTTGATTGCGGCCACGTCCTGCATGAACTCTTCACTCGACAATCTCCATCCTGCCGAAGCCGAAGGGAAGAACCCAAAACGGTTGTCTTGACCAAATCGCGACGACCCATCGTAGCGCGCATTGAGGTTGAAAAGGTAACGGTCGTTAAGGTCGTAGTTGATACGTCCGAAGAAGGATGCCAATGCCCACGCTTGCCGGTCGGACGTTACAACATCGGAATCAGTACCTGAGTTGAGCGTGGAAATCACGGGCGACACAATGCCGCTCACCAACACAAAGCTGCCTCTTGACACTGAACGTTGCTGGCTTGTGCCCAGCATCACGGACAACTTATTGTTGGCGTTGATCTCATAGTCGTAGGTCATGTAGTTGTCGAAAGTCCACATCTGCATGCCGTACGTACGTTGCGAAGCCTGGCCGGTACCGTCGGCACCCACCAACTGGTTGACAGAGGGTGGATTGAACCAGTCTTCCGTTTCATTCCTGATATCGGCGCTAAAACGGCTCGTGAACATAAGACGCTTCGTAAACGCTGCATTCAGGAACACCGAAGGAAGCAGGCGAAATACACTGTTGTGAATGTTCACTGCCCTCGCCTGGCGTACCGGGTTCACAAAAGAAGTTTGAAGGGTATCGACTTCATAATCGCCATTGGCATCGTAGATAGGCATTGCAGGTGAAGCAACCAACGCAGACGCGAGTACCGGCGGCCCATAGATATTATTGAGGTTGTCGGTAGCGGTGGCGTTAGCACTGCCGTCATTCTTCGAACGATCCTGGCCGGTCACCGAACCAAAGATGTTGGCGCCGATCTTCACAGCATTGTTGATCTTGTGATCGATATTAGCACGCATGGAGTAACGTTTGAACCTTGTCTCCACGATCGTTCCTTCCTGGTCCATATATCCACCACTCACCATGTAGCCGGTAGATTTGTTTCCACCGCGCATGGAAATGTTGGCATTATAAACTTTTGCAGTGCGGAAGATCTGGTCCTGCCAGTCGGTGTCGTAGTCGGGATTGTTGATGAATGCCTGAGAGTAGACTGGGGGCTTCGAAAGCTGGGCCATTCCTTCATTCACCATTTGTGCGAAGTCAGATGCGCCAAGAACATCATATCCTCGCGCGATATGCGATACGCCTGCATAGGAATCGAAACTAACTTCCGACACTCCCTCCGAACCGCGTTTGGTGGTAATGAGAACGACGCCGTTCGATGCACGTGCACCGTAGATTGCAGTAGCAGCAGCATCCTTCAGGATCTCCATCGACTCGATGTCTGCAGGGTTGATCTGTGAAAGTCCATTCACGCGCGCTTCACCTACGTTCCTGTTGCCAGTCTGGTCGTTGTCGAGAGGAATACCGTCGACCACAAACAAGGGATCGCTACCCGACCCGATGGTCGACGTACCGCGGATACGCATCGTAACACCGCCACCTGGTTCCCCTGTGTTGTTGACCACAACCACACCTGGTGCACGACCCTGGATAGTCTGGTCGATGCTCACAACGGGCATCTCTCGGATCTGAGCCGATACGATCGACGACACGGCGCTTGTCAGCTCCCGTTTTGATTGAGAACCATAACCGATCACGACTACTTCATCGAGAGCGGATGCGGTAACTTCCATCTTGACGTTGATAGTTGATTGCGCGTTGACGGTGACTTCGCTAGACGCGTAACCCACGAAGCTAAAGACGAGTATGTCACCGGAAGAAGCTTCGATGTTGTAGTTACCACTGGCATCAGTTACCGTTCCCACACTCTTTCCTTTGATGATGATAGAAACGCCGGGGAGCGCGTCGCCATTTTCGTCGGTCACTTTTCCGCTAATGACCATCTGGGGCCCGGTGTCATGCGCCAGGAGACTTACAGCCAGCGCCGGCGCGGGGGCCAGGAAAACCATGCAAACGATCCACAACAGGATCGCTGCAGGCATTTGCCCGGCTGTAATCTTAAACAGCTTTTGTAAAGATTTCATGATGATGTTTTAAAGGTTTTTTGTTGATATAAAACAGAAAGAATTCAATGCTGAGGACGTCAGGGTGGTTGCGCACATATCGTGGCCATATCGGATCGTATTCTGATCATATGGCTTCGTCAGGAGCGAGGTTCAGAACGATCACTGGCACCTTCGTCCGTCTTATGACGGGAAGTATTGTCGACGACGCGAAAGTTGTGACATAGCGAAATATCAGGTCTACGTCGGCCTGGCGGAACTGGTGGCCCGCGTCCATTGCCTTATCCGGTTTGTCGACCAGGCCATGGTTTGCCACTGGCGATCCATAGCCTTTCAGCTTCGACTCGACCAGTTTGACGGAGCCGGTAAGTCGTGCTTCGAGTCCATTGAACTGATCCCGGTAGGCCTGCAGTCCGATGCCAAATAATCCAACCTTTAAGTTGTGCTGCCCCGACATTAGATCTCACTTGAAAAGAAAAACTAATCGCGTTCAGAAACCTTGGCGAAGTAGGTGCGACGTAGACGGGCGGGAATACTGATTTTGCTTTTTGCACAAAATGATACCTGACCCGCCAGCTTTTTATCGCGGCGAACTTCATAACAGTGCAGGTACAATTTTCTAAAATGAAACTAAGCTAGTCGTGTCAATTGGCACGATAATGACCGGAGAGGACCCCGATCTTCTTTTAAATATACATGAAAAATAGAACTCGGATTCAAAACCGTTCATTTAAAAAATGATAGACATCTCCATTTTTATATACTCAAAACTGAGTATTGTATTCGTCGAATCTTTTCTGTTGCTGCCCTGACGCGATTACATATTCGTCAAACCAATTGTCGTTAAATGTATCCTTTTGGTTGTTGAGTACATTCCACTGAAATTCTACTTTTTTTAAAATGGAGTCTTTTGGTGTGAAGTAGTAATAAATGGTTGTCGCCGGCTTAAAGGCCTCGCCGGTGCGCTGAAGCCTCACTTCTCTTAAATTCAGAGTAACCCCGGATGACAATTTTCGAGAATTTTTTCAGCGCTCTTCTCGAGTGGAAAGTCAACCTGACCATATGCTGTGCATACTGAACACAATAAAAGAACGATGGATAGAATCTTCGACATCAAGTTTTTTATTGTGTACTGATCTGCAAAACTGACCATGAAGGCGATTTCGGTAAATTTTTTTCTGTAACCATCCGCAATTTCAGCAGTGCCAATACATTCAAATCCAGGTGTCAAAACTGACTTCATTTCCAGAAAAACCTGACACGTTCAGCCAATGCACGGCCGAAATTACTTGGCTTATTCGGCTTTTTGTTAAAATCGACTTGTAGCAGGCGCTTAATCATGCCAGATCTATGTATATAATAGTAGTAAAAGTACTACCTTTGTATCCAAGACCGGCAGAATTCTGGATTGACCCTAACTTCGATGAAGTATTCTGAATTCCACCGGTTTATCAGGAGAACTAAATCGGGCTGGCAATACGTCGGCGCGGAGGGTAGTCATTACATCTATGAACGTGACGGTGTCAGGTATCCTGTTCCATTTCACGGGTCAAAAGAAATGGGAGAAGGACTAAGAAGGAAGATCATGAAGGATATGGGGCTTAGATAGCCAAATAGTAACTCTTTTGAACGATGAAAACATTAAGAGCAATTTTATCCAAAGGACCCGAAGATTTTGGGGCGTGGTTTGAAAACATGGAAGGTGTGTACGGCGCGGGCGAAACCGTTGCCGAAGCAAAGAAGAACCTGATGGACGGCTTGGCGTTGTATGCGAAGCACAATAATGCACCAGTATGGATAAAGAACAAGTCTTACAAGATCGTCTATAAGTTCGATGCGGAAAGTATCCTGAACTACTATCGGGGAATTTTTACAAACGCTGCTTTAGAACGGATTACTGGGATTAACCAGCGGCAAATACAACATTATGCATCTGGCGTAAAGCGCCCTCGGCCTACCCAATTGAAAAAGATTGAATCTGCATTTCATCAGTTAGGCCAGGAGCTTATCTCAGTCGAGCTTTGATTTTATTTGTTGTACAATAATAAAATAATTCCTTTCGCCATCTTTGTGACCACTGCCCATTTCCCGAGTTGCCCATACCCAAAGCAATCCCGATATTCGCAATCTATTCCATCCATCCCATAGATCCCACCCGCCATGTTCCAAAACTATCTCATGATCGCCTGGAGAAACCTCCTCAAAAAGAAAGGCTACTCTGCTATTAACATCCTGGGACTGGCGC
>WUUC01077544.1_pt1 | contig 17833 bp, 13 predicted proteins | sample 6278441 | NCBI WGS metagenome assembly WUUC01 (sample SAMN13675441, study PRJNA597444) | soil metagenome | isolation source: soil | place: USA: Washington | collected 2017-10 | reverse complement strand
GGGTCGACACCGAACCGGTCGCGCAGGTGCGCGACCACGGTCAGTACTTCCTCCTTGTCGGGTCCATTTCTTGGGCGAAAAAAGCACTCGCCGCCTTGAGGATCTCGTTGGCCCGGCGCAGCTCGGCGCTCTCCCGCCGCAGCCGGCGCAGCTCCTCGGTTTCTGCGGTGGTCGGCCGGTCATCGCGCTCGCCGCGGTTGGCCTCGTCCTGGCGGATCCAGTTCCGCAGAGCCTCGTGGTGCACGCCCAGCTGAGCGGCCAGCCTGCGGATCACCGGCTTCGGCTCGGACTCTCGGTAGAGCCGCACCGCGCGCTCGCGCAGCTCATCGGGTACTTCTTCGGTGCTGCCACGGAGACTCCCTTTACGGCCCTCAGGCCATGATCGTCGGTCTCCGGCCTACCGGGGGAACCTCCCCAAGACGCCGGTTCGTCACGGGCAGCAGCGGTTCGATCCACTCCATGGCGTGTGGGTCAGGGATGAATCATAGGCCAGCCGACATGCGCGTACGCCCACCCGATCGGGTAATCAAAGCTGGAGGTCGCTAGATAGCTGCCACACCCAGCATCAACTGGGGTTCACAACACACCCTCGCCTCGATCCCAGCTGCGGTCTCAGGGTGGGAACGAGAACAAATTCCGCCGCCACTCCAGCCTCCTCGTCCACCAGCGCCGTCGAACCGCCACGTACCGCTTCCCGCACCTGCAGGCCCACTCCTGCCCCGTGAAGGTCGGGGCCGGTAGCTCGCACTGGTTGTGATGATTGGGTTCGTCCGATCGGGGAGTCTCGGCGGATGGGAGCCGCGGAACCTGCCGCCGTCGAGCCCTCCCGTTGGGCTCCCGAGATGGCGTCACCGGCACATCGCGTAGAGTAACAGGGTCCCAGCGCAGCCAGCGCTCCCAAGTTCGGGTGATAGAAGTTGGGCGACCCTGTGCTGGGGTTAAGGGCACGGGCCGCCGGTGGTAACGCCCCTAGGGGGTGTTGTGACTCCGTCCAATGTGGGCTACGCGTTCAGATCATGCCGTCACGCTCCGGCTGGTCACAGTCTGCTGGCGTGTTTGACGGTCGGTGCGTGATCTCCTGTTTGGTCAGGCGTTGAGCGCCGGGATGGCGTTGGCCGTCTTCACCTAACGGAGCCGTTGGTGGGTTCGGGAACGGCTGCGAGATGGGCACGGGTCAGGACCAGGCTGTTTGGAGCTCGTTTCAGATAGATTCGGCGAGTCGTCGGTGGCGGATCAGTGCGTCGGCAAGTTGGAGCAGTCCGAGAAGGATGTCGGCGCGGCGCTCGTAGCGGGTGCGGAGGCGTAGGAAGGCGTGCAGCCAGACGAAGGCACGTTCGACGCCCCAGCGGACTTTGCCTAGCCTGGAGCCCTGCGCGACCCCGCGGCGGGCGATGCGCGGGGTGACGCCGCGCTGGCACAGCGGGCGGCGGTAGGTGCGGTTACGCAGGTCCGCGCACACCCCGGCCCAGGGCTTCGTGCCCTCGCTGGCTTGGACCCAGATCCCGAGCACGTGTTTGACGCCATCGAGATCGACCCCGACGGCGAGGTGTGCGGCCCGGTTGCGGACCTGATGCCCATCCCGCACCTTGATCATCAGCGCACAGGCAGACGATCGAGTAGATCTCCTCCAACGGCCGGGACTGCCAGGCCTTCACCTCCAACACCGAGTCGGTGATCTCGGAGATGGTGTCGTGGGACAGCTCGGTGCCGAGCGTGCGCTGCAGGTGGTGGGCGATGTCGCGCACCGTCATCCCGCCTGCGTACAACGAAATGATCTCTCGTCGAGACCGCCGGTACGCCGCGAGCCCTTGGGCACCAGGCGCGGCTCGAACGGCCCAGCCCGGTCGCGAGGGACATCGAGGGCGACGTCGCCGACCTCGGTGGCCACGGTCTTCGGTGTGGTCCCGTTGCGCGAGTTCGGTGTCCCACGGCCGACCGGGTCGCCCCTTCTCGTAGCCCAGGTGCGCGGTCTGCTCGGCGGCCAGGACCTGCTCCAGCACCGCTTTGATCATCTCCGGCAGGAAGCCGCCGTCCCCGGTCAGGGCCAGCTCGCCCGCATCGACCTGGGACATGACCCGATCCAGCAGACCAGCCTCGACCATTCTGTTCACCGCGTCCCGTGCGGTCACCGGCACGGCATCGTCAGCGCCGAGAGGATGGCCAGCCTGCACATCACCGATCATGGTCATCTGTCTCGCTGCGGTCATCGCGTGGTCGTCATTCTGAATGACTTTGAGAGATCTCCAGAAGATCACGCGATGGCGCCCTGCACCTTTACGCCATGCCCTTTACCAGGGCCTGCCGCACACCACGCTGGTGGATGCCACTCGCAGCGATCAAGATGGCGCTGAGATCAGCGTCCAAGATCGAATACTCTCGACACGTCGCTCCTGGTCCCCGGCGTTCGGCCGAGCCTCCAGGTCGTCGACTTTGGGGTCGACACGCCTAGAAGGTGGATCTACATGATCGGTTTCAGCGAGCTTGGGGTCTCGATCAGGGATTGGTAGATCTTCTCTGCAGCGGCGCGGACGATCACCGCATTAGCAATCTTGAGGGCGTCGAGATCTTCACAAATTCTCCACGTCTCACGTAACGCTGGTTGGGGCGGGCCCGAGCACTCTCCGCGACCATCACGACGGTGGATCAAGAGGCGCTTCCCCCGTACGGATGATCGCGACTCGATTCAGCGACGCCAGGCGTAGCGCCCGTCGGGGCCTTGTGATCGCTGTCCTGACTGGACCAGACACAGCAGCCGCTACCCGGTACCAGCGGCCGCAACAGCTCGGTGAGAGGTGAGATGATGAGGTCCGACCTGGTACCGCGCCCCGACGTTCTGACTTTCGGTTCATCCTCGCTGACACCGGCCGACAGATCTGGAAAGTCCCTCAGACTGTCCGTAGTGATCCCGACCTTCAACGAGGCAGGAAACATCGACGAGTTGCTTCGGCAGCTCGATGCAGCGCTGCCATCCGGCGAGGCGGAGGTCATCTTTGTCGACGACAGCACCGACGAGACCCCGGCGGTAATCCGAGCGGCGGCCCTAACCCATTCGGTTCCTATCGTTCTTGCTCGGCGTCACAGTCCGAAAGGCGGGCTCGGCGGCGCGGTCGTCGAAGGGCTGAAGCTGGCGAGGGCGCCATGGGCAGTGGTGATGGATGGTGACCTCCAACATCCACCGGCCCTCGTGCCTCATCTGCTGTCTGTCGGTGAGACTTCATGCGCCGATCTAGTCGTCGGCACGCGGTACGCCAGCGGGGCATGCAGTGAAGGGCTGAGCAGCAGTCACCGCAAGGTCGTATCGGCAGTATCAACTGCCGTCGCCGCAGCTCTGCTGGGTGGCCCGGTCGCGCGTCTGACCGACCCGCTCAGTGGTTTCTTCGCTGTTCGCAAGGCGGCGCTGCACCTCGACGAGGCTCGCCCGCTCGGCTACAAGGTCCTCCTCGATCTGGTGGTACGTTGTGACTTCCAGGCAGTGCGGGAGTTGCCCTACGAGTTCGGTCCGCGGTTTTCCGGGTCCTCCAAAGCGACGATGCGCGAAGGGCTCCGTTACGCGCGTCACCTCCTGCAGCTGCGAGGCACGCAGCGCGCGGCCCGGACCAGGTGCAGCAATCGGCTGCCGGTGCATCCCCTGGCACAGGTCGTTCCCCTCCCAGGATCAGCCAAGAAGGCCCGTGCTCTCAATGTCCTGCTCATCACGAGTGAGGCCCCGCCGATCGTCTCCGGGATCTCACGGTGTGTCGACCGGCTCGCGACGGGATTGCGCGATCGTGGACACCGGGTGGACGTCGTGTCTTCGGTACAGATCCCCCGACTGACTCTCGGTGAGTGGCGGTTCAGCGCCCTGCTCGCATGGTGGCCGGTCCTTTCCCGGAGAATGTCGGCGTACGACGTAGTCAACCTCCACGGCCCAGTTCCGACAATGAGTGACATATTTCTGGGGCTGACGCGCCTATTTCCCTCGGGTAAGGCACCCATCGTCTACACGCACCACTCGGCGCTGGAGATCAAGGGAGCCGAGCGGCTCTGCGCCATCTACAACCGCCTCCACCGCTCGCTGGTCCGCGCGGCGACGATCGAGATTACGTCTTCGCCGCACTACGCTGATCTCGAGGCCGTCACCGGTGGCCCTCCCGTCCGCATCGCGCCATGGGGGGTGGACATCCGGCCGGAGCCGCTGCGGCCGAGGCAGCGGAGGCCGCTGCGCATCCTGTTCGTCGGTCAGATGCGCAGCTACAAGGGCATCGAGTGGCTGCTCCCTGCGGTGGCAGGCGAGTCCGACATGGAACTCACTCTCATTGGTGGCGGTCCGAACCTGAACCAATACCGGGAGCTCGCTACCGAGTTGGGTGGTGGGAACGTAAATTTCCTCGGGCGCGTTCCGGACGATGAGCTGCACGCCGAGTATGACAGCAGCGATGTTGTCGTACTGCCGTCCGTCACCAGGGCAGAAGCCTTTGGACTGGTGGTGCTCGAGGGGATGGCCGCAGGCTGTGTTCCCGTGGTGTCAGACCTCCCCGGTGTCCGAGACCTCGTGTCGGGTGTTGGTCTCGTCGTACCGCCGCGCGATGGGGGAGCGCTGCAATTGGCGCTACGGGGCCTGGCGCATGACCGCGCCCAGCTCGACAAGATGCGCCGCGCCGCCCGGCTGAAGGCGGAGGGTATGGGCTGGGAGCGGTGCGTGGATCTTTACGAGGCCGCGCTCCGCGATGCCGTTCAGGTCGACGGTAGTGCGTCAGCGCCCCGATGGATATGGGCGGGCCAGCACAACAACAACCCACTGTCCAGCGACTACCGGCGGGCGGGAGCGAAATGATGAAGAAGACGGGCACTAACGGGGTGCAACCACGTCTCGCTGTGATCGGATGCGGCGACGCAGCTACACAGCTCCTGATTCCGTCGCTGCGGCGCATCGGGTGGGATCCGCGGGTGCTCGCAGACCCGTCGCCGGCTCGCTGTGAGATCGCGGCGGCAAAGCTGTCCCGCCGTGCGCGTTCGGCGCTGCGGGTCACCAACTGGAAGAACGGAATCGACCAGTTCGACGCGGCGATCGTGGCTGTGCCGCACTCGCTTCATGGTCCTACGGGGATGGACCTGCTGAACGCCGGCAAACACGTCTTCATGGAGAAGCCGCTGGCGACGTCCGCGGACTCGTGTCGAGAGCTGGTGGCGCTGGCTGAAAGGAGGCGGCTCGTGCTCGCTGTAGGTCTGATGCGCCGCTACCTCCACGTTGCCCAGTGGATAAAGGCCCTCATCGCCTCCGGCCGGCTCGGTGAGATCCGCACGTTCTCCGTGCGTGAAGGCTCGATCTTCAAATGGGGCACCAGCGATTCGTTCCTCCGGCCTGAAGCGGCGGGCGGAGGGGTTCTCATGGACACAGGTGCGCACACGATCGACTTGATGCTTTGGTGGCTAGGCTCGGTGTCATCGCTCCGGTACCGCGATGACAGCTATGGAGGTGTCGAGGGCGAGTGTCTGATCAGCTGCGAGTTGGAGAGCGGTGCCGTCGGAACCGTCGAGCTTAGCCGTTCGCGTCGTCTTCGCAATTCGGCGTATATCGAGGGTGCTCAGGGCTATGTCGAGGTCGCGCTACATGAGAACAAGATTCTCAGCGCCTCTCCCCACGTCCTGGAGTTTGAGCACGAATCCGTCGTCGGGACTGGGCTGCCCGAGCAGCGGTCGACGGAGCTGTTCGACGCGGAGCTGACCGACTTCCGGTCGAGCGTGGTCGAGGGTGTCCAACTCGGGGTCCCCGGCAGACAAGGCGTCCGGTCCGTGGAACTGATCCAGCGGTGCTATGCGGCGCGAGAGGCGCTCACTGCACCCTGGGCGGACCGCCGTCTGCCCGCGCAACGCGAGCGGGAGCATCCGCGAATGCCTCCAGGCAGCGTGGTGGTGATCACCGGGGCGACCGGCTTCGTCGGAGGGCGACTGGCCGAGCGCCTCGTGGAACAGGGCGCACATGTCCGGTGCCTCGTGCGCGACCTCGCCACGTGCGCCCGCCTCGCCCGCCTGCCCGTCGAAATCGTCCGTGCCGACCTGTCGGACCGGTCTGCCGTGTCCGAGGCTCTTCGCGGCGTGGGGTACGTGTTCCACTGCGCGTACGACGGGCGGTCCGAACGATCGAATATCGAAGGCGTCCGCAGCTTGCTCGCCGCCGCCATCGAGCACTCGGTCGGTAGATTCGTGCACGTCAGCAGCTTCTCAGTCTACGAACCATTTCCCGACGGCGAGCTGAGCGAGGACACGCGCGACGGTGACCGTGGATCGACGTACGTGCGCAACAAGCTCGATCTGGAGCGCGAAGTGATGCTCGCTGCGCGATCGCAGGGTATCGCCGCGACAGTCGTGCAGCCCTCGATTGTCTATGGGCCGTTCTGCAGACCGTGGACGGACGATCCGGCCGAGATGCTGCTATACGGGACGGTGATTTTGCCCGAGGGCGACGGCATGTGCAACCCCATTTATATCGACGACCTCGTGGACGGAATGGTAGTTGCCGCCCAGCATCCGGCGGCCTGCGCCGACCGCTTCATTCTCGCCGGCCCCGAGACGGTGGGCTGGGGGGAGTTCTACCGAGCGTTCGCGCGCGCGCTCGGTGCGGCGCCTCCCGTATCCTGGCCGGCGAGCCGTATCGCCAAGGAGAACAGCGGGTTCGTGCGGGGCGTCCGGCTCGCCCTCAAGAATCCGATTCGGTTCATCGACATCGTCCTCCGCTGGGACGCCGCACGTCGTGTCTTACAGGCCGGTTTGGACGCTCTTCCCGCAGGCATCCAGAAAGTAGTCTACAGGCGGTACTTCGGTGCGCACGAGCGCCGCGTCGGCGAGGTGGTGCTGCCGGATCCGCAGCTGCTCGCACTCTATTCTGCGAAGGTAAGGACGAGTTCGGAGAAGGCACGGAAGCTGCTCGGTCTCCGGCCCGTGTACACATTTTCCGCTGGAATGGAGCTAACCGGCGAGTATCTGCAGTGGGCATTCGGCGACACCGCCCGTTCCCTGCTGGAACGATCAGAAGGACCCGTGGATCGGGAGGTCGCAGGTGCGGATTCCGTCTAACGCTTGTGGAGCCGAGATGGCTGACGTTGCAGCATGCAGGACAGAGGTGCGACGTTGCTCAAGCTAAGGACACAACGCACCGCGGCTGCCGGAGGTGCTGTTCTCATCCTGCGGTATGGAATTACGGCCGTGCTGAATTACGGCTTTGGGGTTGCCCTAGTCTGGCTTCTTCCCAGGTCGCAGTTCGGTGTGGTCAGCGTGGTGCAGAACCTGCTGGCTCTCGCGGCCGCGGCGCTCGCCGGGAGCCTGCCGTGGGCGCTGGCGCGGATCGTTGCACGATCGGACGGTCTTTCTGATGAGGCGGGCGACTCCGCATTCCGTGCCGCTCTATTCGGCAACGTCGGACTGGGGGCGGTGCTCGCGACAGTCTTCATGTTCGCCCAGTTCGGGTCGGTGCCGATCATCCCCGATGGTTCGCTGCTGTTGTCCCTCATCGTCGTCGCCACCGTCCTTCTGCTATCGCTAAACGCCGTTCTGGTCGGCGCGCTGCAGGGGTACCGGCGGTTCGACGGGCTCGGCCTCATGCAGACGATTGAAATCCTCGGGAAGGTCGCGACGGGGTTGGCACTGGTGGGCATGCTGGGACTAGGCGTCACCGGTGTTGCCGCCGGCTTCCTGGTGGGTGCTGTCATCGCCACCTGTTGCGGATGGTGGGCACTTCGCGATCGAATCCCGGGGCGGGGGCCGATGGCAGGCCGCTCCACGTTCGCAGACGCCGGGGCGATGGGCATCGGGACGACAAGCTTCTACCTGCTCGTAACGCTCGACGTGATCATGCTCAGCATGCTGCTCGGCGCCGACGGTGCTGCGACCGCGGTCGTGGCTACCTACCAAGCCGCCGCCATCCTCAGTCGCATCCCATTCTTCCTCGCCGATGCGCTGTCCGACGCGGTGTTCCCACTAATCGCACGGGGCCGGACCAAGGACGAGCAGCACGCATGGTTCGTCGCCGCCTTCCGGTGGGTCCCACTCGGCGTGCTGCCGTTGCAGATCGTGCTGCTTGTTGTTCCCGACGTCGCTCTGCGGTTGTTCTTCCCCCCCGAGTACGAAGATGCGGTGGACCTGGTCCGCATTGTCACGTTCGGGACGCTGGGTCTCATCGTCGTCGACATGCTGCTCAAGGCGCTCTACGCGCGGGGTGCGGCGGCTGCGGTCGCACGCCGGATCCCAATCGCGGTGGCGGCGGAGCTTGTCGCCATTCTCGTCGTGGTCCCGCAGTTCGGTGCTGCCGGTGCCGCGGTCGCCTTCGCGATCGGCAGCTGGGTCGCCGCCGTGCTGTTGGGCGTGTTCTACCTCAGGCAACAGCCGTTCACGCGACTGCCCGTCGAGGCTGTGGCGCGCTACGTCACCGCCATAGCCGTTCTCTTGCTCGGACTCGCCATCGCCGACGTGGGTCCGCAGTGGCTGCAGCTGCCGGCCATCGCCATGGCGACGGGCGCATACGCGTTCGCCGCCCTGCGACTGCGCGTCGTTCGAGACGAGGACGTGACCCGGGTGGCTGCCGTTCTCCACCGCTTGCTGCCGTCGAAGCGGACGTCAGCATCCTCGCCAGATCCATCAACGCCCGCGCGGTCGTCGCGCGCTGGAGCCTTCTTGCGTCACGCGCCCATCGTTGTCGGATCACTCGGACTCGCAGTCACGACCGTCCTGTGGAACATCAGCCGCAGCCCCGATGCCATGTACGACGAGATCGTCTACACCATCGCGGCGCAGCGCGTCGCGGAGGGGCTAAACCTCACCTGGACCAACCAGCCGCTGTTCGTGCACCCGCCTCTGTCGTTTCTCGCCCAGGCCGCATGGCTCCGGGTGTTCGACCTGAGCGCGGCACCCGTCGCCGATGCCGTCGTGGCCACGCGATGGCTCGCCGGGCTCGTGACCGTGGCCGACCTGCTGCTCCTGGGGCTCCTCGCCGCGCGCCTGATCCCCGCCGCGACTGCCCGTCGTCGGCTGATGCTCACCCTCGTGGTGGTCGGGCTCGCGTGCGTAGAGCCGATCCTGCTGCGCTACGGCCGGGTCGCGTTGATTGAGCCGTTCGCCCTACTTGGGTGCCTCATCACGCTGCATACCGCCATCTCGTTGAGGCGCCGTTCCGCGTCCCTCATGGTACTCGTCGTTGGCCTGGCGACAGGGCTGTCGCTGCTTACGAAGGAACTGTCGATCTTCCTGCTCCTCACGCCGGCTGCGTTTGCTGCGCTCGGTCGGGAATGGCGTGCGCTCGGCCGCTCCGTCGGCGCGCTGTGTGTCGGGCTCGGCGTGTGGCTCCTGTTCCCGTTCTGGGCCTTTCAGCTCGACCAGGTTGAGAACTTCCTGGAGCAGAAGCTCGTGCTCTTCGACCGGCTTATCGGTACCGTGCAGGACACAGGCTGGAACCGGCCCGGTCAGTCGTTCATCACCGGTGTCATCGATCAGACCTCCCAATATGCGAGCTCGTACTTGTTGCTCGCCACGGGGGCATTGGCCTTCGTTTGGCTCCTACTCCACCAGCTGTCGGAACCGGCGCGATGGCTGATGGCCTGGTTGCTCACAAGCTACGCGTTCGGTGCGTACTGTGTCTTGCTGGGAACTCTCAACGAACACTTTTTCGTCTACGTATTACCCGCCGCACTTGTCGGATCGGTGCTCGTCGGAGAAGCCCTCGTGAGAAGGATCGCCGAGGGTAGGTGGACGATATCGGCCTTGCGGCGCCAATTGCCTGCCGCCGTATCTCTGGCTATTGTCGCCGCGATGCTGGGCTTTGGCCTCTTCGGGTGGGCGCGCTTCTACGCCTCCAGCAATGACGGGGTGTTTCAAGCAACCTCGTTCCTCCGCGGGACGCAGCCGAGTTGCGCAGCCATTGATCAGCCGGGCGATGCCGAAAAGTTCTCGTACCTCCTCCCAGGTTATCCTATCACCGACTACGCAACCGGGGCCGGGGCACTGAGCCACGGTGTAGAGCTCTTCCTGCTCAGCGAGAAGGAAGCCGCCCTTCGCAACGGTAACGCGACGCCTGAGCTGACGGCATGGGTGCAGGAACGCGGGGAAAAGCTTGCATCGTTCGTTAGCGTGTCCCACGGGGAGTACGAGCTGTACCGTGTGGCCGCCGATCCATACGACCCGCTCGTTGGGGTCGAGCGGATCGAGAACGGTGTGTTCGTCGTTACTGCTGGCTCCTTGCGTTGCAGCGGGTTTGCTGTTGTCAACGGTTCTAGCGGTGAATTCGAGGACGCCTGGAACGCGGCCGGTGGCAAGGCGATCGTGGGGTCGCCAGTAACGGGCAGCTGGAGTGTCGGCGAGCGCGCCTATCAGGTCTTCGCGGGTCTCGTGCTAGAGAACAGCGAGGACGGCACGCGGGCGCTCTCCATCGTTCCCAGACTCGCGACAGCGGCGCCTAACGCTTACCGACTGGCCGGTCTCCCACCGGTTGATTCGCCGTCCGACTCGAGCGGGCTGACAAACGAGCAGGTGCTCGCCCGGCTGTCCGACCCCGACCTGGCATCCGCTTATCTCGGTGCGCCCAGGGACGGTGCCACGACCGACGACGTGGAGCAGGCTCGCAGACTCCTGGGCGATCCGATAGGACCGGCAGCGCTGATGCCCGACGGGGTAGTCCGGCAGGCGTTCGCCGGGGCAGTGCTGGAACGGCCGGCCGCATCTCCGAGCGTCCGGATGGCACGTACGGCGGACACTGTGATCGCGGCTCGGATCGTGACGCCGCCCTCGGAGGCGCTACGGGCAGCGCCGCCTCCGTCCCTTCCCGACGTCCGCGATCCAACCGTGCCGGAGCCAACGGACGTACGGCCCTTTCTCAAATCGCTCGCTGCCGTACTGGCCGCGTTCGCCGTCGTAGCGGTATTCGTCGTCCGCGCCGAGCGGCGCCGCTCTCGACAGGCGCGCGGAACGGAAGGTACGCCATGACGAGCGGCGTCGAGAACAGCGCGCGTGCGATGGTCGGGAGAGCGGCCGGGATGCCTCGGCGATTCCGGATCGCGGTCGACGGCCGCGTGATGCAGGACCGATATCATGGCATTGGACGACACGCGTTCGAACTTGTCCGCTGTCTAGCCGAGCGAGCCGTGAACATCCTTGTTGTCCACGATCCGACAATGCCGGGACGGCTCGACGTACACGCACTGGCACAGTTCCCGTCTGTCCGACTAGTCGAGCTGGCGGCGCCCGTGGTCTCGCCCGCGGCACAGCTGCTCTGGCCCGGCCTGCTGAGGGCGGCCAGCTGCGACGTCCTGCTGCTTCCGTACCACCTCGCCACCCCGGTGGCGTGCAATCGGGTCCCCACCGTCGCATTCGTCCACGACTGCATATTCGAATCTGACGCTGCGTACAGGCCGGCCGGACGGGCCTTTGCGCTCGCGTACCGGATGGCCACCCGGACCGCACTCGCACGGGCGACGGCGGTAGCGACGATCTCGCAGGCCACCCGGTCCGAGCTAGCGCGGCTCTACGGTTTGTCGTTGCCAGCCGACGCCGTCGTGCCACACGGCGTGGGTAAGCAGTTCCTCGCACTCGGCCGAGCAACGACGAAACCAAGTACCGGGAGTCCCCGCGCCCGGTTCGTGCTGCATGTCGGGGTGCACCGTCCGCACAAGAACCACGCCGTGCTGCTGGCCGCGTTTGCCAAGGTCGCTCGCCTGCTGCCCGACGTCCGTCTCGTTCTCGTTGGGCAGGATGACCCGCGCTTCCCCATATCAGTGCCTGACATGATCCGCGAGTACGGCATTGAGGGTCACGTCGATGTGCTGCCACACGTCGACGACGACCAGCTGCTGCAGCTCTATCGGGATGCGGCTGCGTTCGCTTTCCCCTCCCTCGTTGAGGGATTCGGTCTTCCGGTCCTCGAAGCGATGGCAGCCGGAGTTCCGGTCGTGACGAGCGACGCGGCGGCCGCGGTGGAAGCAGGGGGCGGAGCGCAACTTGTGGTGCCTGCCCGCGATACGGCCTCGTGGTCAGACGCGCTGACTCGGGTATTGACCGATCAGGCGCTCGCCGCGGAAATGGTCCTGCGAGGACGTCGGATCGCTGAACAGAACACTTGGGACCGCACCGCCGAGCGAACCCTGCAGTTGCTGCAGCGTGTCGCCGGGACTGCGTCGCGGCGGAACGGGAGTTGAGAGTGATGCAAGCCCCTCGTCAGGAAGACCCCGTCATGCCGGCGCTCGGTCCCCTGAAGCGCGTCGGCCGCCGCTCCGCTCTCGGACGGCTTGGCTTGGTCGTCGGCCTGCTGACCCTCGCGCTGGTCGTCCGGGCGACCGGCCTTGTGAGCCCTGCTCCCGACACGTCGCCGATGCCCGGGCTACCCGGCGCGGCTGAGGTCGTCCCGGGCCTCATTCGGGGAGGACAGCCGACGGAACTCGATCTCATCGGCATGCACAACAACTTCGGAGTTCGGTGGGTCGTCAATGTGGAGGGTTCCGACCAGCTGGAGGACGCCGTCACACGGGAGCTCGGGGTGAACTTGCTGCAGCTGGACGTGTCTGACGGGATGCCCAACAGTGCGCAGCTGCTTGATCTTGTCGCGTTCCTCCGGACGACGCCGGCCGCGCGACCTGCGGTTACCCGAGAGGTGGTATACATCCACGACCGCACGGGCTGCGGTCCGGTTCTTGTCGTCTCCGGCGTCCTGCAACTTATGCGCGGAGCGCCGCTTGAGGCCGTGCTGTCCGGCTACACATCTCATGAGCGGAGCTGCATCACCGACGCGCAGATCGGCACGCTCAACGAGGTGGCTGCGGTGGTCAAAGGCAGCGGAACCGCGGTCGGGTCATTCGCGGACCTGCGCGGCGTGACGTGGTGAACCGCAATGGTGTCCGGCATCGCCGGCACGGACAACTGCCGCTCCGTCGCGGTGTCCAGGTGGCTGTGGTGGCGGCCGTCATGACGATATACTTGGCCCAATGCGGACTTGGGGCGCCCGAACCGCGGCATGACCGCCCCACGGCCGCCGCCGCTCTTAGCTTTGGCACACTCGTCTCCGACCCCTCCCACTCAACCGCTGAGGCCGCGGCAGGCGTCCGGATTGCAATGGTGGAGATGTCGTGGAAGCAATTCGAGCCGCGCCCCAGCGCTTTCGACCGGCGTTACATCAGATCGATGAGGGAAGCGATCAGCACGCTGGTCTCCACGGGGCGAAGCGTGACGCTGGGCCTGGGGCTGCAGGACGCCCCGGAATGGCTGTTCGACCTACCCGACAGTCGATTTGTGAATCAGGACGGGGAGACCTCTGTCGAGCCGAACTTCGTCTTCAACCAACTCCTACGCGATCGAGCTGAGAAGTATTTAGGAAGGATCGCCTCCGAATTCAACCTCGAGACGTTCGATTCCATCAGGTTGACATCGGGTGCCACTGGCGAAATCCTTTACCCTGGTGCCGGCGACTATTGGGCGTTCGACCGCAACGCCCTGACCGGTGCTGGCCTCCCGCTGTCAATGTCTCTCAACCCGGCTCCGGATTGGCGACCCGGCGACGATTGGTTGGACGATTCGGGGGTGTCGGAATGGGTCGAGTGGTACGTCGGTGGGCTCAACGACGTCGTAGACTGGCAGATCGCGGCCCTGTCGCGATTGGGATTTCGCGGGGTGTACCAGATCCTGACGCCGGGTGTAGGCCTCCGGCCGTTCGAACTGGACGATGTGCTGCGTCAGCGATTACCGGTTGGTCTGCTTGGGGTGGGGGCCGCGTGGCAGCTCGTCTATAGTCGGCTTCCTCGTCGAGCGGACCTCATGGCCTACGTGACGTCTGTGGGGGACGGCTCAGGGGGAAATGACATCTGCAGCTCCCGAGATGAGACCGTTCCTCTCACGTCTCCGATTGTTGGTCGCTGGTCCGCTGCTCGCTGGATCAGCCGCCTCGCCGATGAGTACGGATTCCGCAAGGGCGGAGAGAATCCAGGCTGGCACCTCCCGGCCTCGCTCGATTCCTCATATCGAGATACGTCAGATAGGGGAATGATGGTCACCGCCGCAAGACAGGCCAGATCCTGCGGTTTCGAGGTGTTCTACTGGGCGCACGACGAACAACTGTGGGACGGCACGCTGTCTTTCGAGCACCTTGCTCGTACCATCCGGAGGAACCATGGTTGAGGACATGGCACCCACGGCCGCCTGGTCGGGCCCGTTGCGCATCGCACACATCACGCGGCGGCCCGCGCACGAGCACGGCGGCGTGGAGAGGGTTGCCTGGGGCCTGGCGACGACGATGTCGCGGTCGCGCCCGCGTTGGCGGATTGACCTGCTGTCGGCCTTTCGCCACAGCGGTGGCGTCGAGTCTGTTCCCGCGCTATCCGATCTCGTCGCTGCTGCCATAATCGCGTGGCGTCTCTTGCGTTATCGGGGTGACGTAGCGTTCATTCACTGCCCCGAGTGTCTCTGGCTGCTCCGACTCGTCCAACCGCTGCTGAGGCCGTCCGTCCGACTCGTTGCTGTCTGGCACGGCGCTGGTCCGCAGCGTGCCCTTGTGCTCCGACCGAGCGGGCATGTGTTGGCCGACGCGCTCGCTATGCTGCTCTGCATTGAGGAGCGTGGTGCCCTGCAGGTCGAGACCCACGTCGTGATCCATCCGCATATCGTGTGCCATCTCCGGCAGCATTACGGTTTTGCAAGGAAGGTGCACATCATTCAGAATGCGCTCGATCCGGACGTGCGGCGACGACTAGGAACCGTGAGCCGCCCTATCGGAGGCAGGGCGGGGATGACCGCCATCTGGGTCGGTCAGACCGACTACGGCAAAGGACTCGACGTAGCGCTCGCCGCAGTCCGGATGGCCCGGCAGGAGATGCCCGGGCTGCGCTTGCTGGTCGTTGGTTTGCCATCGCGCGAGGGCCCCGCCAAGGACGGCGTGGAGTGGCTGGGAGTGCTGTCGCCCGATGCGGTCGCCGACGCCTACCGCCGCTCGGACGTCCTCCTGTTCCCCAGTCGCTATGAGAGCTTCGGGCTCGTCGTACTCGAGGCGATGGCGGCCGGCCTGCCGGTCATCGTGTCGGATGCCATCCCTGCCGGGGTCGTCGTCGACGGTAGAAACGGCACGGTCGTCAGTGGTCATCGACCTGAGGACTACGCCGCCGCACTCCTTAGCTTGCAGTCCGACCCAGCACGCCGCTCACGGATCGAGGAGGCGAATCGGAAGGACGTTCAACGGTTCGACGCTATGGCGACCGCCGACCGCTACGCGAATGTCGCGCTCTCCGTGGTAGGCGATGTCGCTCACCGCCGTTGCGGAAACTGATGGAGGACAGGTCAGAATGGACGGGCTGCGAGTGCTGCATCTCACCGACTTCACGCCACCGATCCTCGGAGGGATCGAGCGGATGGTCGGTGACCTCACGGCGTCACAGCGCGACGTCGGCCTCGACGTGGCGGTGGCAACCCTCACCCCGGAGCCGCGTCTGCGCCCTGATATTCGTACCGTGAGCTTACCCAGCACGCTAGGCCGCTTCGCGGCTCACGCCGACGCTGCGCGCCCCTACCACCCGACCGCTCCAGACCCTGTAACCATGGCTGCATTGCGAAAGGCGGTGCAGCTGGTCCAGCCCGACATCGTGCATGCGCACAGCTGGTTGCTGAACAGCTGGCTCCCCCTCCGCCGGTGGTTCCCAAGGATCAGGACGATCGCCTATGCTCACGACTATGGACTCTTCTGCGCGCGGAAGAGCAACTTCCACTCGAGCGGCGCCACGCCGTGTGACAGTCCAGAACTAGTGCGCTGCATCCGGTGCGCGACAACCCAGTACGGAATGCCAAAGGCGATCGGACTGGTGGCCGGATTACAGCTGATGCGTCGGTTCATCCAGGACGTCGATGCCATCGTGTCCGTGAGCGAGGCCGTGTCGAGTTCCATCCGTACGACCCTTGACCGGGAGAGCGCTGTAATCTATCCGTCGATCTCGTTCCCTGCCCCTTTGTCAGAGCGGCCCGACTACCTGCCGTCCGAGCCGTTCGTGTTGTACGTGGGTGGTTTATCGACCCACAAGGGTATCGATGCCCTGCTGGCCGCTGCGCGCCAGCTTCCGCGGGTGCCGTTCCTGGTGTTGGGCATCGCCACCGGTCGTACCCTTGACCTACCAGAAAACGTGCGACTTGTCGAAAACGTAACGTCGCGCGAGGTTATCACCGCCTTCGGTGCGGCTGTACTCGGCGTCGTCCCCAGCATGTGGCCCGAACCTCTCGGATTGGTCGCGCTTGAGGCGATGAGTCAGGGTTGTCCGGTTGTCGCCAGCCGAATGGGGGGCCTCCGAGAGACTGTCCTCGACGGTGAAACTGGGACACTGGTGCCACCCGGCGACGTCCAGGCGCTTAGTGCAGCCATCGCTAATCTGCATGGCGACCAGAGAATGCGCGAGCGGATGAGCGGCGCCGCGTCGCGGCGAGCCGAGCTGTTCTCGCTCGACGCGTCCGTTGCCAAGTGGAACGAGTGCTACGAGCAGCTCATGTGCTCGACACCAATCAGCTCCGCGGTGGCAAGAAGAAGGAGCAAGGATGTCTCATGATGATCGCGTGACAACATCGCGGCCACTATGCCTGATCTTGTCACCTCATTTGGATGACGCAGTTCTCTCTTGCGGGGCCATGATGTCCGCGCAGGTTTCCCACATGGAAATAACGGTCGCCAGTATATTTACCGAGGCATCCCCTCCGCCATTCAGTATGCTCGTGAAGTCATCCCTGCGCCGAAGCGGTACCACCGATCCGCTGAGCTATTATACTCAAAGACGATCTGAAGATGCCCAGGTGCTCGCGACGCTGGGAGTCAACTGTGTTCATCTCGGCTTCTCGGACGCTCCCTTCCGGCGTCGCGGATGGGCGCACGGCACTGCCGGGGCGCGGCTTGGCCGCCTCGTCCCGGGGCTCGTCCATTGCTACCCGACCTATAAATGGGACATTGCCAGAGGCAGGATTGCGCGTGGTGATCGCGCTACGATCACCACTGTCGCGCGAAGTGTCACCGGCCTCATTGCTCGTTCGAAGCCGGACTTCGTTCTAGCCCCGCTTGCAGTTGGCGGACACGTCGACCATATCATCGTTCGACAGATCGCGGCCACACAGGATGGGGTGACCACGCTCTATTATGAAGACTACCCTTATGGGTTGACTTCCGGCCCGGAACTCGACTTCCTGATGCGAGCAAATTTGGAGGAACGAGTATGGGATCAGGGTCTGGAATCGAAGGCGTCATTGATCAAGGGTTATGGTACGCAGACTGCCGGTCTATTTCCAAGTGGGATCATCGAAATCATTCCCGAGCGCTACCATGTTCCAGCGGGCGGAGATCTCACTGCTATCTTTCGATGAATGCGACATCATCCCCATAAGTCGCCTACGGCGGCACAGCATCGACACGGCCATCCGCATTGCGAGCGCAGGGTCTCTCGGGACCTCCATCCGCGCTTGCTGACGATCTCAGAGTGCGGGGCTTCGGCAAAATTATTGATCCTCGTCGGGCCGAAGGGTCGACACGTTGATCTGCCTTCTTGTGACATCCTCGCCGCACTGGTCTGACTGTGAGGATCGTCAAGCCGGCTCGGATCATGGTGGGCTGGTGATGACAGCAGCGGGCGTGGCGCTTGGCCTGACTGGCGTGATGCCCTTCACGGGACATGTCCGCCTGCTGTTGGCGGCACCGGCCCGGCCGGAGTAACTGGCCTGATCAGGAGCATGACCGCCAGTAGCCGCTGGCGTGTCCCGTCACGGTCCTGCCGACTCCGATCCGGACCGGACCCACGTCCTTCCAGGTCAGGAGAACGCGTTGTCCATGCTGGCAGAACTGGTCGAGCTCGTCATCGGGGTCGACACCCAT
>WUUC01034936.1_pt1 | contig 17835 bp, 19 predicted proteins | sample 6278441 | NCBI WGS metagenome assembly WUUC01 (sample SAMN13675441, study PRJNA597444) | soil metagenome | isolation source: soil | place: USA: Washington | collected 2017-10 | reverse complement strand
CGGCCCGCGCCGCGTGGGCGGGTGCGGCAGGTGGCGGTTCGGGCCCCGGCTCCGGGGGCGGCGGTGGCGGGGAGACCAGTGAGGCCGTGCCGTTGGGCGAGCGCACCTCACCGGCCAGTGAGGTGAGGATCGACAGCAGCCCGGCCATGCCCGCCGCGGACAGGCTCGCGAGCCAGTCGGTGTCCAGGAGCCCGGTCCCGGCGCTGATCGTCAACGCCGCCATGATCTGCGCCGTGGTCCGGATCGCGCGCTCGACGGCGTCCTTCCAGAAGACCCCGGTCCAGATCGCGGCACCCCGGTTCGTGTCGGACATGTCCTCACCCCGCTGTCACGTCATGCGTCCCGCACGTGCAGTAACGGAGGCCCCGCGGCGGCGGGGTGATACGGGACGTTGCGGTTCCGTGTCGGTTCCGAGTCCGGCGACACCGCCGACGACACCGCCGGCCACCTCCCGCGGTACCCTCGGCGACCTCCTCACATCCGGTCCCGGAGGGGGCTGACCGGCGCGGACGGCTGATATCGTCGATGGTGATGCGACAGTCCGGTGTGGTGACCGACCTGCGGCGTCTCGGCCCGCACGACCACGTGTGCTGGGGTTTCGACGACGTCTCGGTGTTCCGTGCCGCTGCGGTGTCGTTCCTCGAGGTGGGGCTCGAGCTCGGGCAGCGGGTCTGGTACGTCGGCGAGCGCGAGGACGGGGTGCACGAGGCCCTGGCCGGTGCCGCGCCCGGCGCGGTCGAGGTCGTCTCCCTCGCGGCGCACTACGCGGACGGCGCGGTCGTGGACCCCGTGGCGCAGGTCGAGGCGTACGCGCGGGCCACCCGGCAGGCGATCGCCGACGGGTTCGCCGGGCTGCGGGTCGCCACCGACGCCAGCCCCCTGGTGGCCACGCGGGCCCAGCTCGAGGCATTCACCCGCTACGAGCACCGCGTCGACCACCTGATGGCCGAGCTGCCGTTCTCCGCCATGTGCGCCTACAACCGGTCGACCCTCGGCGACCACGCGGTGGCGCAGCTCGCCAGCCTGCACCCGGTCGCCACGACCGGCACCGCGCCCTTCCGGCTGCACGCGAGCCGCGAACCCGGCTGCGCCGCGACGATCGGCGGCGAGCTCGACCTCGCGGGCGCGGACCTGCTGGCGCTCGCGCTCGACCGGGCCGGGCTGCGCGCGACGGGCGGCGAGCTCGTGCTGGACGCGGCGGGCCTCACGTTCCTCGACCGGGCGCGCCTCGGCGCCCTCGTCGACCACGCGCGCGGGCTCGGCGCGGTCCTGGTGCTGCGCACCGACCAGCCGGTGCCCCGCCGCCTCGTCGAGCTGCTCGGCCTGGACGACGTGCGGATCGAGGCCGTGGCATGAGAGGCGGCGTGAGCAGCGGCATGAGGACCGGACCCGCGGCCGGCCGCGCCGGGTACTTCCACGAGGCCGTGTACTACGGCGCCGAGGAGGAGCTGCTCGCCGTCGTCGTCCCGTTCCTGCGCGGCGGGCTGGCGGCCGACGAGCCCACCGTGGTGACGCTGGGGGAGCGCAACGCGCAGCTCGTGCGCGCGGCCCTGCCGCCCGCCGAGGCGGCGGCGGTGATCTTCCACCCGGGCGGGGACATGTACGCCAAGCCGGCGTCCGCCATCCGGTCCTACCGGACCCTGCTCGCCGCCCACACGGCCGCGGGCGCGCACCAGATCCGCATCATCGGCGAGCTGCCGGCCCCCGAGCTGGGCGTGACCTGGGACTGGTGGGCGCGCTACGAGTCGGCCATCAACCACGCCTACGACGAGTTCCCCCTGTGGAGCATGTGCGCCTACGACACGCGCACCACGCCTGCCGGGGTGCTGGCGGACGTCGCGCGCACGCACCCCCACGTCGCCGTGCCCGACGGCAGGCACGTCCCCTGCGACGACTACGTCGAGCCGACGCGGTTCCTGCGCCGGGCCGCGCCGGTCGCGCCGGACCCGCTCCAGCGGACCGCGCCCGCCGTGGAGCTGGCCGAGCCGAGCCCGGCCGACGCCCGCGTCGTCGTCGCCCGGCTCAACGAGACCGCCGAGGGCGAGATCCTGCCCACGGACAAGCTCGCGGACCTGCAGATCGCGGTCACCGAGACCGTCACGAACTCCCTGCGCCACGGCAAGTCGCCGATCGTGGTCCGGTGCTGGGCGGGCCCGGACCGGCTGGTGGTGACCGTGACCGACCAGGGCGAGGGGCCCGAGGACCCGTTCGCGGGCCTGCAGGCCGCCGCGCACGCCCCGCTCGGCGGCCTCGGTCTGTGGCTGACGCACCAGCTGTGCGACCACGTCGCCCTGCAGCGCGACGGGGACGGCTTCACCGTCCGGATGATCAGCGGCAACCCGTACCACCGCGTCGAGGACCCCCCGGGCGACGGCTGCGGTGATCACGGGATGACCACCGCGGGGGACCAGAGCACCGCGGCAAGCTGACCGGCCCCGTCGCGACGCGCGCCGGGGCCGGGTCGGCTCACCGGTCTACGAGCGGTTCTCCTGCACCGAGGACTTCGCCTCCTGCGCGCGGCCCGTCACGTCGTCCGCCGCGCTCCTGGCCTCGTCGCGCACCGTGCTCGCGGCGTCGGTGGCGGTCGACTTCACCGACTCCACGGCCTGCTGCGCGGGCTCGCGGAGGTTCTCCTTCACGTCCTGGGCGACCTGCCCGGCCCGGTCGGTGACCAGGTGGCTGTGGTCCTTCGCCCAGTCGGTGGCCTGACCGGCGACCTGCTGCTCCTTCTTGGTCGCCGGTGCCAGCGTGGAGAGCAGCCAGCCCGCGCCGAACGCGATCAGGCCCGCGGCCAGCGGGTTGCCCTCGGCACCGCGGCGGACCGCGGCGGGCACCTCACTCGCCTTCTCGGCCGCGTCGCTCGCCAGCGACTGCGCCTTGCCCGCCACCGACGACGCCTGCTCGGAGGCCCGGTCGGTGAGCGAGGACGCCTTGTCCGACGCCGTCGACATGCCGTCGGACGCCGTGCCCATCACCCGGTCGCGCATGGTGGTCATGGCACCGCGGGCGCGGTCCACCCGCCGCTGCACGATCCGGCCCGGCGTGACCTTCTCGGCGAGCAGGTCGACGTCGGTGCTCAGGTTCCGCTGCGTGTACTCGATCTCCCGGCGCAGCCGGTCGGGATCGGGGTTGGTCATGACTGTCCTTTCAGTGCGCCGGGCACCTGCTTCAGGGTGTCGACGGTGCGTTCGGGTGTGGGGTTGGTCTCGCGGAAGGAGCGGCGGCCGCTCGCGAACAGGACGCCGCCGATCACGGCCCACAGGACCGCGACGATCAGTGCGGCGAGGCCCTGGTCCATCACGTTGGCCAGCGCCCACCACAGTGCGAACGACAGGAACAGCAGCACCATGTAGCCGGCGAAGCCCGCGCCGCTCATCATCGCGGCGCCCTTGCCCGCCTTCTTGGCCTCGGTGCGCAGCTCGGCCTTGGCGAGCGCCAGCTCCTGGCGCATCAAGGTCGACAGGTCGCGGGAGACGTTGCCGAGCAGCTCGCCGACCGACAGGTCCGACACGTCCGGCTGGGTCGGGGGCTGGGTCATCGCTGCTCCCACGCGGGCGGGTTCGGCGGCATCGAGTAGCCGGGGGTGTGCTGGGGAGGTGCCGGGGGGACGGGCGGTACGGGCGGCGGCACCGGCGGCACCGCGCCGTAGCCGGGGTTCGACGTGCCGGGCAGCGGGCCGGGCGGCACCGGCGGGATCGGGGCGGTGCCCACGTCCTCGCGCAGGCGGTGGGCGCCCGCACCGGTGTCGCCGGCGGGGTAGCCGGCGGTGGACGCGCGGTCGGGGTAGTTCGTGCTGCGGCCGTTGGTCGAGCTGTCGCCGCTGGAGCTCTGCGCCTCGATCGCGCCCCTGGTCAGGCGGCCCACGACCACCCCGGCCAGCGCGGCGCCCGCGAGGAACAGGCCCGGCTTGCGGCGGGCGAAGCGGCGCACCTCGTCGACCAGGTCGCCGGGCTCGCGGTCCTCGAGCCACGACGCGACCGTGCCGGTCCGCTCGGCGGCCTGACGCACCACCTCGGGGGCCATGCCCGGCCCCTCGGACCGCTCGGCCATCTGGTGGAGCTGGTCGGAGAGCGCACGCAGGCCGCTCGCGGCCTTGCGCTGTCCCTCCCTGGCCTGCTCGGTGAGCTGGCCCTTGCCCTCGTGCAGCAGGTCTCTCGCCTGCCTGGTCGCCTCCGAGGCGACTCGTGACGCCTGGTCGCCGACCGTGCCGGCGACCTGTCCGCCACTCTGCGCGGCGGTGCGAGCGACGTCTGCCGCCTCGCCCCGCGCGACCTCGGTCATCGATTGTTGTTCGGTCATCGTGCCCTCCTCGTGGCATCGGCGAGTCCGCCGATTACCCACGAAGGACATCGATAACCACCCGATCTCGTTGGGGTGGAAGAGAAAAAGAAGGACCGGACCCTGTCGGATTCGCGAGGGCGCACTCCGACAGGCCCGGTCCTCATACCGCCGGGATCGGCCCTGCATCCGACCCGGCTGAAGATCAGGTACCCATTGCCCGGCGACGACAAACCTGCGGAACGCTACCTTTGTCACATGGGGATCAGGGGAGTGTGCGCGACGCTCGCCGCGGCGCTGGTGCTGTCCGGCTGCGCCGAGGTGGACTCGGCCGTGGACGAGGCGACCGCGGCCACCGACCGGGCGCGGGTCTGCGCGGAGGCCCTCGGCCTCGCGGACCTCAACCCGCTCGTCGACAGCGACCGCCTGGCCGCCCGTGCCGAGGACAAGGAACGCCGCCTGCGCAGCCTGGCCGAGGACGTCGCCGACCAGGACGTGAAGGCCTCCCTGCTCGGCCTGGCCGACTCCTACGTCGAGGTCCAGAAGGAACGCCTGGACGACGCCTCGGTGGTCGCCCGCTGGGTCAAGCGCAACACCGAACGCCTCGACGCCTTGCGCCAGGCCTGTACGTAGGCTGCTCCGCCCCCGGGGATTTGACAGTGCCGGATGCGTTCCGTGGCCGGCACTGCACGGCCGACCTCCTCTTGCCTCCTGGCCTGCGCCGATTCGCGCGACTCGCGAACTGTATGTAGAACACATATAGTTGAGCGATGGTGGCCTTCGGTGCCGGGGTGTCCGCCGGGCTCCTCTGGGGGCTGGCGTTCGTGCTGCCGGACGTGCTCAGCGGGTGGCCCGCGGTCGCGGTGACCGCCGGGCGGTACCTGGTCTACGGGCTGCTGTCCCTCGTGCTGCTGGTGGTCGGCGGGGCGGCCGTGCGCCGGATCGGCCGGGCCCACTGGCGGCCCGCGCTCGTGTTCGCCGTGACCGGCAACGCCGGGTACTACCTGCTGCTGGTGGTCGGTGTGCAGACAGTCGGCGCGCCGGTCACCAACATGGTCATCGGCTGCATCCCCGTCGTGATGGCGCTCGTCGGGAACCGGGTGCACCACGTGGCCCCGTGGCGGCGCCTCGCCGGGCCGGTGGCGCTCGCCGCGGCCGGGCTCGTGCTGGTGAACGTGCTCGAGCTGTCCGGCGCGCAGGCCACCGAACCGGCCCCGCTCGCGACGAAGGCGGCCGGGCTGCTGGCCTGCTGCGCCGCGGTCGCCGTCTGGACCTGGTACGGCATCGCGAACGGCCGGTTCCTCGCCGCGCACCCGGACGTGCCCGCGGGCCACTGGGCGACCGTGGTGGGGGTCGCGACCGGCGCGGTCACGCTCGTGGCGCTGCCGCTGGCCCTGCCCGCCGGGCAGCCCGCGCCCGGGCACACGGCGGTGGCGGGGTTCGTCGTGGTCGCGGTGGTGCTCGGCGTGGTCGTGTCGTGGGTCGCGACCTGGCTGTGGAACGCGGCGTCGGCGCGGTTGTCGCCGACCGTCGCGGGGATGCTCGTCAACGTCGAGACCCTGTCCGGCTACGCCTACATCTACCTGGCGCGCGGGCAGTGGCCGCCGCCCGGGCAGCTGGCGGGACTGGTGCTGGTCCTCTGCGGTGTGGTGCTGGTGGTTCGCGGGCAACGGGCGGCGGACGATCTTCTACCCTCGGTGACATGAGCGATCGCGCGGCGAACCTGCTCGGGGCGCTCGTGACCGCCCTGGGCGACCGGATGGCCACCGCGGTCGCCGCCGAGGCCGGGCAGCACGGCGGCACCCCGGCCGCGCTGGTCCAGCTCGCCGAGCACCCCGGTCTCACCATCGACGAACTGCGCCGCAGGCTCGCCCTGTCGCACTCGACGGTCGTCCGGCTGGTCGACCGGCTCGTGGCCCGCGAACTCGTGGCGCGCACGCCCCACGAGCGCGACGCCCGCGCGGTGCGGCTGACCCTCACCGCCGAGGGCCGGGCGGCCGCGTCCTCGGTCGCCGCCGCGCGGCTGGGGGTCCTGCGTGCCGCACTGGCCGAACTGCCCGCCGAACTGCCCGGAGAGCTCGAGCGGGTCGCGGAGACCGTGCTGCTCGCGCTCCCGAGGTCCGCCGACGACAGCAGCCAGATCTGCCGCCTCTGCTCGCTGCCCGCCTGCCCGCAGGACGTGTGCCCGGTGGAGCGCCGCTACCGGGAGTTCCAGTGCCGCGGGTGATGCCCGCCGGTGACGTCGCCGCCGGGCTCGTCGTCACCGCGCATGAGGGCGGCGGATCCCTCGCGGTGATGCCAATGGGACAGTCGCCGACGGGCCCGGCGTCAGCCGCGTGGTAGCGGGTACCTAAGGCCGCAGTGCCTCGACCATTTCCTCGGCCGCGGCGCGGAGCGTGCTGGGGGACAGCGGGTTGAGGCTGATCCACCCGTCCGTGCCCGCGGTGGGCACGGACACGCGCACCCGGCCGGACGCGGTGTCCAGCCAGCTCAGCTCGGGGCCGGACCGGGTGTCCTTGCCGTTGCGGCCGGTGGTGGTGGCGCCGAGCTGACCCGCGCCCTCGACCGTGCCGACCAGCTCGGTGAGGGCGTCGAGCTCGTCCGGGTCGCCGCCGTGGGTCTCGACGACCTGGTGGAGCCGGTTGCCGAGGTCGCCCGCGTCCGCCTCCTCGGCGGCCGCGGCGGGCAGCCGGACGGGCATGGCCGTGGCGCCGCCCACCTCGGGCACGAGCGCGGTCAGCGCGCCGGGGACCGCGCTCAGCGGGATGCGGCGCACCTCGACCATCCCCTCGGCGGTGAGGTCCTGCCTGCACAGCACGGCGTGCTTGCCGTAGACCACGGCGACCGCGCCCTGCGTGCCGTCGCGGCCGCGCAGCACGAGGTCGATGGTGCCGCGGCGCCGGGCGAGCGCGGCCACCAGGTCGGCGGCGAGGCCGGCCGGACCGTCGGCGGTCGCCAGCTCGCGCAGCTGGAGCGTCTCGCCCGCGGCCGCGAACAGCTCGTCGCGCTCCGCGGGGACCCGGCCGAACGAGGGCACGCGCAGCGGGTAGGGGATCGCCGCGCCCGCGTTGGCGGCGAGCAGGTCCAGCTCCACCAACCCGAAGCGGGTGGTCACCGCAGCGGGTCCAGGGTGTCGCCCAGGTGGGTGAACGTCACCGCGTTCCGGTCGTCGGTGGTGCGGTAGTCCACGGCGGTCGCCCGCTCGTCGACGCCGAGCTGGGCGAGCCCGTCCGCCCACTGCCGCAGCACGCCCTGCGTGCCGTCCGGGCCCGCGAGCCTGCCGAGCTTCGCGGCGAACCACAGCGCGGGCGGTGACGTGCCGAGCATCAGCGGCTGGACCTCCGCCGCCCCGATCCGCTCGTGCAGGTGGTCGCCGAGCCGGGCGAACCGGTCCGCCTGCTTCTCGAGCTTGCCGGGGTCGACGACCACACTCGGCAGGCCCTCGCCCGCGGCGTCGAGCGCCACCCGGGCACCGCCGGGGTCTTCTTCGGAGTCGATGTACATGGTCGCTCCCTGCTCAGGCGCCGATCACCGGCGGCGGGGGCTTCTCGTCCAGCGAGAACAGCTTGTCGTAGCGGGGCATGGTGTTGCGGTGCTCGCGGTCCTCCTCGCGGCGCGTCCCGCCGCCCGGCGCGACCACGCCGGGCAAGCCCGCCGCCCCCCGCCCGGACCGCAGCGGCCCGGCGGCGACGGTCTGCTGCCCGCCGCCGCGGGAGTCCGGGTCGGACAGCAGACCGGGACGGGAGCCCTTGCCCACGAGCGCGCGCCACGGTGCCGCGGGCCCGCTCGCGCGGCCGTCCTGCCCGGTCGCCCACCCGCCGACGGGTGCGGCGGCGGCCGCCGCACTGGTCACGGTCGTCGCGGCAGAGGGTGATCCGGTCGACTGCGCCGGTACGGAAGTCCGGTCGGCGCCGGGCACCCCGGCGCGGCTCGGGTCCGTGCCCGCCGCGCCGCCACCGGCACCCGGGACGGCGCTGACGGGACCGGCCGGACCGGCCGGAGCCGACCGCGTGGCCCCGCTCGTGGCGCCGCCCGCGCGGGGGTGGGGCACCGCCCGTACCCGGACCCCGGGCACGACGATCGTGTGCGTGGCGGGCGTCTGCGCGGCCATCACCCCCGGCACGCCCGGCGGCAGCTTCGCGGGTGCGGACGGCGGGTCGGCCGCGTGCAGGGCCTGCTCGAAGCGCTGCATCACCTCGACCGCCTCGGCCTTCCTGTTCGCGGCCAGCAGCGAGGCACCGAACCAGCTGGTACCGGCACCCGCCACGACCCCGAGGGCGGCGGCGGGACCGCCCGCCACGCCGCCCACGAGCGCGCCCTGCCGGGTGGCGGCGCCGACGTCCACCGGGTCGGGCATCTGCTGCTGCGCCCGCGCGAGCGCCTCGGACGCCCTGGCGACGGCCGCGGCCAGCGCCGCGGTGTGCTCGGCGACCGCCGCGCCGCCGCTGCCGTGCTCGTCGAGCGTGCCGTCGAACGCGCCGGAGGCCTGGCCCCGCCAGAACTCCGCCACCGCCCGCTGCTGGCCCGCGACCTCCTCGGCGCACTCGCTCACGCCGCGGCTCAGCCCGTCCAGCACCGAGGACTGCTCACCCACCTGGCCCGGGCTCGCGCCGTCGCGCACCATCGCGCACAGCTCCTCGTGGCTGTAGGCGTTCCAGTTGGTGGCCCCGGGCGGGGTCGGCGAACCGAACACGCCGTGCCAGGTCCTGGCGAGCTCCGCCCGCAGGGTCCGGGCGGCGTCGCCCGCGGCGTCCGCGACCGGCGCCACCACCGACCGCACGGCGCTGTCGACACCGCCCGCGACCTCGTCGAAGAAATTCACGCGAACTCCCACCTCGGACATTCGGCGCACCGCACATTACACGAGCCGGTATGGAGTCCACGATCAGAGGTTTTGCCGGAACGGCAAGGAAAACGCGGCTACTTCACCCGTTCGGAGCAGTCGTCGTCGTTATCATTCGAACGGATGAATTCCGGTCATTTCCGCGGCTTTTCTTCCGCCGGTTCGAGCGCGAGCGCCGGCAGTGCCCGGTCCAGCCACCGCGGCAGCCACCACGCGCGGGCGCCGAGGAGCCGCATCACCGCGGGCACCACGAGGCAGCGGATGACGAGCGCGTCGACCAGCACGGCCACCGCGAGGCCCAGCCCGAACTGCTGGAGCATCCGGTCCGGGCTCAGCACGAACGCGCCGAACACCACCACCATGATCGCGGCGGCCGCGGTGATCACCCCGCCGGTGGTCGCGAGCCCCTCCCGCACGGCGGCGGCGGTGTCCCCGGTGCGCCGCCACTCCTCGTGCATCCGGGACACCAGGAACACCTCGTAGTCCATGGACAGCCCGAACACGATCGCGAACACCAGCACCGGGACGAACGCCTCGACCGGCCCGGTCGGCGCGAACACCAGCGTCACCACGCCGAGCGCGGCGCCGATCGACAGCAGGTTCAGCAGCGCGGCCTTCAGCGGGATCAGCACCGAGCGGAACACCGCCATCAGCAGCAGCGCCGAGAGCCCCACCACGACGAGCAGGAACAGCGGCAGCCGCGCGGCGACCGCCGCGGCGAAGTCGTCGGCCGCCGCCGTCGACCCGCCCACCAGGAACGTCGCGCCGGTACGGTCCGCCAGCGCGGGCAGGACGTCCGCGCGGAGGCGCTCGACGAGGTCGCGGGTCGCGGGGTCCTGCGGCGCGCTGTCGGGGAACACGAGCACCACCCCGAGGTCGTCGCCGAGCCGCCGTGGCGGGCCGACCCTGGCGACGCCGGGGGTGTCGCCGAGCGCCGCGGCGAGCTCGCCGGTGCCGTCCCCGCGCGCCAGCACGACGAGCGGGCCGTTCACCCCGGGCCCGAAGCCCTCCGCCAGCAGGTCGTACGCCTGCCTGCTCGTGGTGGCGGCGTCCTCGGTGCCCGCGTCGGCGAACCCGAGGTGCATGCCGAACGCGGGCACCGACAGCGCGCCGAGCGCGGCCAGGGAGACGACGAGCGCGGGCACCGGCCGCCGCTGGACGGTGTCGCTCCACCGCCGCCACCGGGTGCCGTCGCCGCGCCCGGGCCGCCTGCGGACGGCACGCTCGATGCGCCCGCCGAACACGGTCAGCAGCGCGGGCAGCAGGGTCAGCGAGGCGACCATGGTGAGCAGCACGGTGAGCGTGACTGCGAGCGCGACCCCCTGCAGGGAGCCGAGACCCAGTGCCAGCAACCCGAGCAGCGCGATCATGACGGTGCAGCCCGCGAACAGCACGGAACGGCCCGCGGTGTCGAGCGCCGTGCGCGCCGCCTGCTCGCGGTCCAGGCCGCGGCGCAGCTCGCCGCGGTACCGCGCGAAGACCAGCAGCGCGTAGTCGGTCCCGACCCCGAGTCCCACCAGCATCATCAGCGGCGGCGCGTAGCTCGGCAGCGCGGTCAGGTGGCTGGCTAGCGCGATCACCCCGAGGGTGCTGCCGACCGCGAAGACCGCCGTGAGCAACGGCAGGCACGCGGCGAGGAACGAGCCGAACATCAGCACGAGGATCACCAGGGCGGCGAGGATGCCCGCGCCCTCCGCCGCGCCGCCGGGCGCCTCCTCGGCCGCCCGCACCGCGTCCCCGCCGAGCTCCACGCGGACCCCGTCGGCGGCCTGCGCCGTGTCGACGATCCGCCGGACGTCCTCGACGGGCACGCCGGTCCCGTCGAGCGTGACGGTGGCGTAGGCGATGGTCCCGGGAGTGGCCCCGTTCTCCGCCACGACCGGCGGCTCGACCCCCGCGACCCGCGGCAGCCGCGCCAGCCCGGCGAGCACGGCGTCGATCTCGGCGGAGGCCCCGGCGATCCCGCCGTCGCGCTGGAACACGACCTGCACGGTGTCGGGCACCCGCCCCCGCGCCGCGAACACGTCCGACACCTGCTGGGACTCGGTGCCGGGCAACGCGTGGTCGTCCCGGTAGGCGGCGCCGACCACCTGCGCGGCGGCGGTGATCCCGCCGAGCACCAGCACCCACAACGCCAACGCGAGCCAGTGGCGCCGCTGCGCCCACCCGGCGACCCGGACGAGCCTCGAAGGAGAAGTCATGGCGGAAGGCTCGCGCGCGGGCGGCGTCCGGGTCGTCCGGCCGAGGTGGACACCTGCCCCACAACCCGGGTAGCCCCTTAGGGGCGATGCCGTACACCGGGAGTTGTGCCCGTAACCGTCGGGACGTTCCCGAGGAGGTGGTCAGCCCAGCCAGCGCGGGGTGACCATCGCCGACTCGTAGGCCAGGACCACGAGCTGGGCGCGGTCGCGGACGGCGAGCTTGGTCATGATGCGGCTGACGTGGGTCTTCGCCGTCGCGGGGCTCAGGACCAGGCGTGCGGCTATCTCGTCGTTGGACAGGCCGGCGGCCACGAGCGTCATCACCTCGCGTTCGCGGTCGGTGAGGGCGTTCAGGCGGGGGTTCGGCGCCGGGGGCTCGACGCGGCCCGCGAACTCCGCGATCAGCCGCCGGGTCACCGAGGGGGCCAGCAGCGCGTCGCCGCGGGCGACCACGCGGACGCCGTGGATCAGCTCGGCGGGCTCGGTGTCCTTGACGAGGAACCCGCTGGCGCCCGCCCGCAGCGCGCCGTAGACGTACTCGTCCAGGTCGAAGGTCGTCAGGATGACCACCCTGACGTCCGGCAGGGTCGCCACGACCTCCCGCGTGGCGGCGAGACCGTCCAGCCGCGGCATGCGGATGTCCATGAGCACGACGTCCGGGCGCAGCCGTGCCGAGAGCCGGACCGCGGTCTCGCCGTCGCCCGCCTCGCCGACCACCGCGATGTCGTCCTCGCCGTCCAGGATGGACCGGAAGCCCGCCCGCACGAGGTTCTGGTCGTCCGCCAGCAGCACCCGGATCACGCGGCGCCGCCGATCGGCAGCCGGGCCCGCACGAGGAACCCGCCCTCGGGGCGCTCGCCCGCCTCCAGCGACCCGCCCAGCGCCGCCGCCCGCTCCGCCATGCCCCGGAGACCGTTCCCGGCCGCGCTCCCGTCCGCACTGCTGCCGCCGCCGTCGTCCGCCACCCGCACCTCGACCTCCCCGTCCACCGTGCGCACGGCCACGCGCACGTCCACCCGGGACGCTCCCGCGTGCCGGGACACGTTGGTCAGCGCCTCCTGCACGATCCGGTACGCCGCCAGGTCCACCGACGGCGGCACCTCGCGCACCTCGCCGGTCACCGTGCCGCGCACCTCGAGGCCGGTCGCGCGCGACCGGTCCAGCAGCTCCGGCAGCGCCGCGAGCCCGGCCGACGGGCGCAGCGGCGGGAGCTCGTCGACCTGCCGCAGCGCGCCGAGGGTGCCGCGCAGCTCGCGCAACGCGCGCCCGCTCGCCTCCTTGACCGCGGACAGCGCCGCGCGGGACGGCTCCTCGCCGCCCCTGTCCACCTTGTCCATCCGGTGCAGCGCGGCGCTCGCCTGCACGTTGATCAGGGACAGGTCGTGCCCGAGGACGTCGTGCAGCTCGCGGGCGATCCGCAGCCGCTCCTCGGTCGCCGCCCGCCGCTCGGCCTCCCGCAGGTAGGCGCGCCGGGTGCGGACGACACCGCCGACGGCGACGCACGCCACCAGCCAGCCCGCCAGCAGGAACAGCGCGATGTCGTCCAGGTGCCTGCGCGGGCTCGCGACCTCACCCAGCACGGTCAGCCCCAGCGCGAGCGCGCCGGCGCAGGCCCCGACCAGCGGCAGTCCCGCCTCGCCCACGCTGAACATCGCGACCATGAACGTCAGGAGGATCGGGCTGCCCGGCCCGGTCAGCGGGTAGTAGAGGACGCAGGCGACCAGGGTGCAGGCCAGCACGGCCACCGGGTGGACGCGGCGCAGGGACAGCGCGGCGGCCGAGGTGACGACCAGTGCCCAGCCGAGCACGCCGACGTGCGCGTCCCCGTTCGCGGCCGACACCGCGGTACCGGCGGCGACGAAGACCCCGGCCGCGACCGCCACCAGCACGTCGGTCCGGCGCCCCCGCGGACGCCACGACCAGGTCCGTCCCATGCGCCAAGCATAGGCACGGTGGGTGACCGCGCCCCGCGCGATCCGGGAACTCCTGGCCCGCTCGGCTCGCGAACACTGCTCCACCCGGCCCAATCTCGGCGTCCCGCAGTTTCCCGCGACGCACGCTCGGGCAGTACTCCTTCACTCGACGTCAACGTACGTCCGAGGAAGGAGCGGTGATGTCGACAGCAGCAATAGTGATCCTGGTGATCGTCGTGGTCGCGGTGTTGTTCGCGGCGGGCTGGTTCTTCGGCGGGCAGGCGCGCAGTCGCCGGCTGCGCCAGAAGTTCGGGCCCGAGTACGACCGCCACGTCGAGAACGCCGAGGACCGCAAGGCCGCCGAGCGCGAGCTCGCGGAGCGGGAGAAGCGGCACTCGCAGCTGGAGCTGCGGCCGCTGTCGGACAGCGCCCGCACGCGCTACACCGAGGAGTGGGCGCTCGTGCAGGAGCGGTTCGTCGACGAGCCGGGTGACGCGGTGATCACGGCGGACGGCTTGCTGCACAACGTGATGCGCGACCGCGGTTACCCGACCGAGGGTTTCGACCAGCAGGCCGCCGACCTGTCCGTCGAGCACGCCGCCGTGGTGGAGCACTACCGCCGCGGCCACGAGATCCGGACCAGGCACGACCGCACCGAGGCGACCACGGAGGACCTCCGCCAGGCGCTGGTGCACTACCGCACCATCTTCCACGAGCTGGTCGGCCCGTTCGACGGCCGCCACGACGGCGACGCCGACGGGCCCGAGGCCCGCGAGGCCGTCGATCGCGGCCCGGCCCGTGACACCGCCCGCGACGCGGTCCGCGAGCCCGACCAGGCAGACCTCAACCGCTGACACGGAGGCAAAGCCATGCGTGACAAGACGACGCCGGCAGAACCGGCGCTCGACGGCCGGGTCTTCCAGCAGCCGACCGGGTACGACCACACCCCGACCGAGCAGTTGCCCGCGCTGAGCGATCAGCGCGCCGGGCACCTGCCCGCCTTCGCCGCGCCGGGCGACCGGCCGCTCGGCGACCCCGGCAGACACGACGCCGACGGCACCCCCGCCGCCGGGAAGACCACCGACGACGCGACCCCCGGCTACCGGGACGCCGACACGCGGGACAGCCACGTGACCGACGGCGACGGCTCCACTACCGACACCGGCACCGACTCGAAGGACAGCGACTACCGGGACACCGACGGTCACCGGACCGACACCCCGGCCGACGAGACGGTGGACACGGCGAGCGACCACGCCACCACGGACCACACGGTGACCGACCACACCGTGACGGACGACACCGTAGGCAAGGACACCGTAGGCAAGGACACCGTAGGCAAGGACATCGTGGGCGACGACACGTCCACGAAGGACAAGTCCCACGTGGACACCGACCGCGCCGACACCGACACCGTCGGCGCCGACGGCAAGTCCACCGTGGACACCACGGCGGACCACGCCACGGGGGTGGCGGAGTCCGGTGTGCCCGCCCAGCGGGCGCCCGGCGAGACCGGTGGCGCGAAAGCCGACGAGGACGCGGGCACCATCCTCTTCGGTGACGACGTCGTCACGCGGTTCCGCGGCCGGTGGCGGGAGCTGCAGTCCGACTTCGTGGACGACCCGAAGCAGGCCGTGCGCGGTGCGGACGAGCTCGTCGACGAGGTGATGCGCACGCTGTCGGAGACCCTCGCCCAGCACAAGCGCACCCTCGAGGGCCAGTGGCAGAGCGGTCCCGGCGACACCGAGGAACTGCGCCTGGCGCTGCGCAAGTACCGCTCGTTCTTCGACCAGCTGCTCAACTCCTGACCCACACCACACCACGCGACGCGGGCCGCCGGGGAGATCCCCGGCGGCCCGCGTCGCGTTTGCGTGCCCGGTGAGGACTCGGTCACGGAAAGGCGTTCCGTGTCCTCTCCGGACCCTTGCCCTCTGCAACGTGCAGTCACGATTCGTTGTTGTCACAACGCTTTGCGTTGGCCTGCTTGACAGCGGTTCGACAGTGGACTTTTATTCACGTTCGTTGCGCGGGCTGTGGCCGCGCGTTCGTCGGCGCTCATCGGGAAGCGCACACTGTGAGTATCAAAAGGGGGGCGCCGCCGTGCCCAATCACGCCGAACACTTCGCCATGGGGACGTGGCTGATGTTCTTCGCCTACGTCGTCTCCGTCGTGGGCTCGGTGATCGGTCTGGCCTGCACGCTGCAGGCGCGGCGCGGTGGCGACGGCAGACCGCGCCTCGGCTGGCTGCTGCTCGCGGCGGTGTCCATCGGTGGCGTCGGCATCTGGCTCATGCACTTCATCGCGATGCTCGGGTTCGACACGCCGGGCTACCCGGTGCGCTACGACATCGGACGCACGGCGATCTCCGCGCTGCTGTCGGTGAGCGCGGTGTTCCTGGGGCTGCTGGTGTTCGGCGTGCGGGCGAAGTTCGCGGTGTGGCGGCTCCTGCTGGGCGGACTGATCACCGGCCTGGCCGTGAACCTCATGCACTACACGGGCATGTGGGCCGTCCAGATCAGGGGGCACATCACCTACGACGCCCCGGTCGTGTGGCTGTCGATCCTGATCGCGGTCGTCGCGGCCACCGCCGCGCTGTGGTTCACCGTGCTGGTGGACAGCATCGCGCTGCGCATTCTCGCCGGCCTCGTCATGGGGGTCGCCGTGACCGGCATGCACTACACCGGCATGGCCGCCGTCCAGGTGCACATGGACCCCTCCGCGCCCGCCCCGGCGGGGGCCGAGGTCTTCACGTTCCTGTTCCCGGTGTTCGTGCTGGCCGTCGTCGCGCTGGCGATCCCGATCTACGCCGTGCTGATGGCCTCCACCTGGTCGGACACCAACGACGTCCCGCGGATCCAGCTGTCGGAACCGGCACCGCTCGGCTCGCGGAAGGTCGTGGAGCGCGAGCAGGGCCGGGGGCTGCGCGGGGTGAGCGAGCTGGCCGACCGCTACGCCACCCAGCCGGGCGAGGCGCAGGCACGCGGAGGCGCGCCCCGACCGTGACCGGCCGGTGCCTGCGCGCGACGGTGCCCCGCTCGCCGACCGCCGGCGTCGTGGTCACCGCGACCGTGTAGGGGTTCCACTGTGGATAGCGGGTGTAGTCGACCAGCACGTCCCACACGAGCGCCGCGGGTGCGGCGATCTCCACGACCACCGACGACACCACGTGGCCGGTCATGCCGGCATGTGCTCGCCGCCGTTGACATCCAGCACCGCACCGGTGACCTCGGACGCCAAGGGGGACAACAGGTACAGGATCGCACCCGCGCACGCCTCGTCGGTGGGGATGCGGCCGAGCGGGTTGCGGGCGGCGATCTCGTCGTACACCTCCTGCTCGGTCACGCCCCGCTGCCCGGCCGTCATCTTCAGGTAGAACCGCACGCCCGGGCCGTCGAGCCAGCCGAGCACGGCGTTGTTGACGCGGATGCCGCGGTCGCCCAGCTCCAGCGCCAGGTACTGGCCCGCGCACGCCAGCGCGGCCTTCGCCACGGCGTAGCCGCCCTCGCCCCGCAGTGGCCTGCGCGTGGACATCGTGCCCACGTTGACGATCGAGCCGCCCGCCGTCATGTGCGGCACCGCCGCCCTGCTCATCGCGAGCGCGCCGTGCAGGATGATGTCCATCGCCCGGCGCAGCTGCCTGTCGGGGGTGTCGAGGAGGTCGTGGAAGCCCGGGTGCGAGTAGGCGGAGTTCACCAGCCCGGTCACGCGGCCGAACCGGTCCGCGGCCACCTCGACGACCCGCGCCACGTCCGCGGGCCTGCGCACGTCGCACGGCACGCCGACGGCCTCGCCGCCCGCCTCGCCGACCTCCTTCGCCACCTGGTCCATGACCTGCGTGGACCGGGCCGCCATCACGACCTTCGCGCCCTCCGCCGCGGCGCGGGCGGCGAGCTTCGCGCCCAGCCCCGGCCCGACGCCGGAGACGATCACGACCTCGCCGTCGAGGATCACGGCGCCACCTCCCGGTAGAACGCGAAGTCCCGCGCCAGCCCCTCGTCCGTCAGCCCGAAGTCCGCCGCGGAGTAGGTGTGCGACCCGTGCCGCCGCGCGCGGTCGCGCGCCACGTACGCGGCGAACGCCGCGGGCGCCGCGGGCAGGCCCAGCTCGGCGGTCACCCGGGCGGCCGCCGCGGGCGGGTCGGCGACCACGTCGGCGAAGCGCGCGTCGACGAACCGGTCCGGGCGCTCCCGCCGCACCTCGGCGAACGTCGCCAGCGTGGCCGCGAACCGGGCCGACCAGTACCGGCCCACCTCCGCCGGGTCCACCTCGTCGCTGTACTGGCGGCTCATCGACACGACCATCGACGCGTAGGACGGCACGGCGTCGGCGGGGGAGCGGTGCGTCATCACGATCCGGCAGCCGGGGAAGGTGTCGAGCACGGTCGCCACGGCCGTCAGGTGGTGGGGCGACTTCAGCACCCACGGCAGCCCGCGCCGCGCGGGGTCCTGCCACTGCAGCACCTGCAGCCACTCGCGCAGCTCGCGGTAGGCGGGGGTCTGGTCGGCGGCCCGCAGCCAGGTGCCGTAGGAGGGCACCCGGTAGAAGGAGTCGAAGCTCATCGAGGTGAACGTGCGGTCGAGCAGGATGACGTCCTCCTCCG
>WUUC01146238.1_pt1 | contig 17842 bp, 13 predicted proteins | sample 6278441 | NCBI WGS metagenome assembly WUUC01 (sample SAMN13675441, study PRJNA597444) | soil metagenome | isolation source: soil | place: USA: Washington | collected 2017-10 | reverse complement strand
AACAGGTAGTAGTAGGACCCGCGCTTGACGATGTTCGGCGCCTCGATCGCGCCGCCGCCCCGCCCGGCGAGCGAGCGGATCGTGCTGTCCGACCGCTTGCCGGTGGCCGGGTCGAGCGCGACCATCTTGATGCCCGACCAGAACGAGCCGAAGGACAGCCACCAGCGGCCCTGGTCGTCCACGACGAGGTCCGGGTCGATGGCGTTGAAGTTGTCGCCGGTCCGGGATTCCACGACCAGCCCCTGGTTGGTCCAGGTGCCCGAGTTGCCGCTGGTGCTCGTGGCCAGGAAGATCGCCGACCGGTTCGAGCCGAACGTGGAGGCCGAGTAGTACAGGAGGTAGCGACCGTTCCGGTAGGACAGATCCGGTGCCCACAGGTTGCGGCTGCCGCCGGTGTAGGTGGTGGTCCACGACGCGCCGCCGGGGAAGACCGAGCCCGCGTTGCGGAACGCGATCCGGTCGGCGGAGGTCTTGAGGGAGATGTCGTTCCCGGTGTGCGCCACCAGGTAGCTGCCGTCGGCGCGCTTGACCGCACTCGGGTCGTGCACGCCGACGTCACCGGTCACCCGGCCGGGCGCGGGGTAGGCGGCCGCCTGTGGTGCCACCGCGACGGTCACGGCGAGAGCGGTGAGCAGGGTCAGGACGTGTCTGGTCTTCGCGGCCACGGGACTCCTCGATTCCGGGATGGCGGCTGTCCACGAGCATGCGGGAGCGGCCTGCTCCGCGAGCGCGGAGCGGGCGGTGGTGGTGCGGCTACGAACGCGGTTGGCGAGAGGGGTTCCGGCGCGGCGGCAAGCCGGCCGCCGGGACGTCGTGGTGCGTCGGACCGACGGATCCGGACGTGCTCGGACTCATGCTTCGCCTCCTTGCGAGCAGGAATCATGCGCACCGCGTGCCTGACAGCCGTGCGGCCGGACGCGAGTGGGAGCGCTCCCAGCACTGTAGCGCGTTCCGCCGCGGCGGAACAAGAGCCTTGTTATCGCTAACAGACCGCAGACAGCCGCCTGCGACGCGCTTTCGTTCACTGAAGACCCTTTCAGACGACCGTTGAGCGCCCGGAAAGGACCGCGCAGTCGAGCGGGCAACTGGTTGTTAACGTTCACTCGATGCGCTGTGAAGGGTCGCTGTTCGCGGTGGCCGGGTGTGGTTGACCTGACAGGCCGGATGTGGTGCCCCCGAAGGCAGGACTGGACTGGCGGGCCCCGCCGAGGGCCACTCCGGTGCTCTACTCGGCCGCATGACTCGATTTCCCGTTCCGGAACGTCCCGCGCCGCGGCGGTTGCCCCGCGACGCCATGGTGCTGACCGCGGTGCTGGCGGCGCTCTCGGTCACCGCGCTGAACGTGCCGCAGCAGCAGCCCGCGCGGTCCGACGAGGCGGTGCCGGCCCCGGGCGGGCCACTCGCGGCACCGCCCGCCGTCGACCGCGGTCCGGGGACCGGCGGCAGCCTCCTGCCCCCGCCGCCCGCCGCCGGTCCCGAAGGGCTCACCGTCCGGCCGGTGGCCTTCTCCGGCGGGATCCCGGCGTCGATGCTCGGGGCCTACCGGCGGGCGGCGGCGGCCGTCGACCACGCGCTGCCCGGCTGCCACCTGCCGATGACGCTGCTCGCCGCGATCGGCAAGGTGGAGACCGGGCACGCGCGCGGCGGCCGGGTCGACGCGCTGGGCACCACGGTGCACCCGATCCTGGGCCCGGTCCTCGACGGCAGCGCCGGGATGGCGGCGATCGGCGACAGCGACGGCGGGCGGCTCGACGGCGACCGCCGGTGGGACCGGGCGGTCGGGCCGATGCAGTTCATCCCGGGCACGTGGTCCCGCTGGGCCACCGACGGCAACGACGACGGCGTCGCGAACCCCCACAACGCCCACGACGCGAGCGCCGCGGGCGGGCGGTACCTGTGCGCGGACGGGCGCGACCTCGCCACCGAGTCCGGGCTGCGCGACGGCATCCTCAGCTACAACCGTTCCAGCGCCTACCTCCGGCTCGTCCTGAGCTGGAAGTCCGCCTACGACCACGGGATGTCCCCCGAGTTCACCGTGGTCGTGCCCGGCACCGGCTTCCCGCCCGGCACCGGCTTCCCGCCCGCGGGGACCCCGCCGCCGGCAGGCGCGCCCGCGCCGTCCGCCCCGCCGCCGCCCACGACCGGGGTGCCGTCGCCACCCGGCGGGGACACGCCGCCGACGGGCCCGCCACCGGCCCCGCCCGACCCCACGCAGCCCGGTCCCACGCAGCCCGGTCCCACGCAGCCGGGCGCGCCGCCGGCCGGGCCGGTCACCGCGGTGGTCTGCCTGCTGGAGGGCGGGATCGGGACCGTGACGGGCCTCGTCGGCAGACTCCTGGGGCTGCCGCCCGCCGACCCCGGCTGCGAGCCGCCCGCTACCCCCGCGCGGTGAGCGGGGGCGGCTCGTCGTCCGGGTACGCCGCGCGCTTCGCGGGAGCGCTCAGCACCAGGCGGATGGCGAGGTGCAGGGCGAGCCGCTCGTCGGCGTCGGTGAACCGGACCGCGAGCAGCGACCGGATGCGGTCCAGCCGCTGCAGCACGGTGTTGCGGTGCACGCCGAGCGCGGCGGCGGTCGCGGTCGCGGAGGACTCGTTGTCCAGGTAGCAGGACAGCGTGTGCACCAGCTGCCCGCCGGTGTCGACCGCCGTCAGCGGCCGCAGCAGCCGGTGGGCGAGGTCGTACTGCAGGTTCGTGGTGTACCTGTTGGACAGCAGCCGTTTCACGTCGTCGGTGCCGATGTGCTCCACCGCGCCCGCGGCGTTGCGGGCGGCCGCGAGCAGGCTCGACCGCTGCGCCTCCCGCAGCGACCGCCGCAGCCCGGTGGTGCCCTCGTCCGCCGAGCCCACGCCCGCGCACAGCCGCAGGCCCGGGTACTCCTGTTCGGTGTCGAGCAGCACGCGGCGCACCGACCGCAGCAGTGCCGTGGTGCGCTCGGCGTCCGGCTCGGTGTCGGCGGTGGTCCACATCGACCAGCCGTCGCCGTGGCCGATCGGCTCGGCGGGCAACCCGTGGGCACGCAGGCACTCCCGCAACCGGTCGCGCACGGCCGGCGGGGACCGCACCTCTCCCCGCGCCATGACGTGGATGCCGGTGTGCCAGCCGCCGACGCGCCAGCCCACCGCGGTCACCTGCTCCAGCACCGACGGGTGGGGTGCGTCGGCCTCGTCGAGCAGGCAGGTCAGCAGCACCTCGTCGCGTCTGCCCTGCCGTTCCAGCCGCACGGCCGTCATGGCGAGGTGGGCCACGAACGCCCACGTCGCCACGTCCAGCACCTGGCCCGTCACGCGCGCACGCGCCGCGGGCGCGCTCGGCACCAGCGCGACCAGCCACAGGTTCGCCGGTCCCCCGGGGACGAGCTGGATGGGCTGGGTGACGAGCAGGTCGTCCTCACCCGCCGAGCGCACCGCGGGCACCGGGCGATCGGCCGCCAGGCGTTCGGCCAGCCCGTCGGCGGACAGCGCCGCGGCGGGCAGGTCGCCCGCGAGCACCCGACCGGTCGGGCCGACCAGCCCGACCGGGTGCCGCAGGGTGCTCGCGAGCACGCGCACCATGTCCTCGGGGTTCCCGCCCGCGGAGTGCAGGCGGTGGGTGACCACGCTGAGCGAGCCGACGTCGGCGGCGGCCCGCACGAAGTGGTCCATGGCGGGTACCAGCCTGCCCGGCTCGTGGTGGTCCACCAGGACCAGCGCCACCCCGGTCCGCTCGGCGAGCGACCGGGTGGCCGGCGGCAGCGGGTCCGGGGACCGCCGCAGCACGAGCCCGGCGGCGCCGCGTTGCGCCGCGAGCCGGATCGCCAGGTCGGCGCTGACGTCCCCGGCCCTGGACAGCGCGTGGCCCACCACCACGAGCGAGAACGGCGACGCCTCGGCCACCTCCCTCGGCCCCGGCGCCGAGCTGACGGAGCTGACCACGGCGTTCAACGCCTGTTCGGTCGCGAAGACCACCTGGTCCGGGAAGAAGCCGGCCGACAGCAGGTGACTGAGCACCACGGACATGGCAGAGCTCCTCGCCTCCGCGCGGGGCTGCCGCCCCACGCCCAGCACGGGCGAGGTCCCGGCGGCCGGTCGCGGCCCCCCGCGCCGCGACCGGTCGCCGAACGGTGACCGACAGGACGTGGCCACCCCTCGCCGGACCCCCGCGTCCGCCATGGTCAACGAGGTCGAACGGCACCTGGTACGGCCTTCACCGGCGATCACCCGGTCGGCCTACCCCGCGCGGTGGATCCCCGCACGCCTGACCAGCACGGACGCTGCCCGTCGCGCGGTGCGGGTCACCCCCGGCCGGGGCACGGTTCTGACCGGCGGTCAGATCATCCCCTCGCGCATCGCGAACGCGACCGCGTGCGCGCGGTTGCGGAGCTGGAAGCGGCTCACCACGTCGTGCAGCGTGTTCTTGATGGTTCGCTCCGAATAGGACAGTTCGTGGGCGATCTCCTGGATCTCCATGCCCTGCGCGATCATCCGCAGCACCGCGGCCTCGCGGTCGGACAACCCGGTCAACCGCAGGCCCTTGGGGGTGAGCACCTGGTTCTGCAGCCGGTTCACCTGGTTGAGCAGCCTGCCGAGCAGCTTCGGCGAGAGCACCCCGCCCCTGCCCGCGGCCTGCCGCACCGCGCTGACCAGCCGGTCGGGGCTCGCCTCCGCCCGGGCGACGAGACCGCAGGCGCCCGCCTCGATCGCGGCTAGCAGCGCACTGTCGTCTATTGTGGACAGTACGAAGATGATCTGCCGCAGGCCCTGCCCGCGCAGCTCGCGGACCAGCCGCAGCGCGGCGTCGTCGACGACGTCGCTCACCACCACGCAGACCACCTCCGGTTCCCCCGTGTGGTCGGTGACGAGCTCGATCTCCGGCCGCGACCGCAGCTGCGTTGCGACGCCGGTCTGCAGGATGGTGTCGGTGGCGGTGATGTAGACGGGGATGCGGTGGACCATGGTCACCCCTCGGTTCGGTGCGTGCCCTCTCCCTCCCCAGTGTCGGAACACCGCTCAACGCAGGCTCAACACGCGGGTGCCGCAACGGTTTCAGCGCACGAGCGCCGAGGTGAAGACACCGGCCGGGGTGCAGGGCTCGGTGCCGTTGCCGCAGCTGACGGCGATCGTGACCAGCTCGCCGGGCGCGACGAGGGGCGGCTCGTCGGGTTCGAACGTCAGCCCCTCGCCGTCGATGTCGGCGAGGTCGAGGGTGCCGAGGACGCGCTCACCGTGCCGGAGCTGGAGCTGCCCGACGTCCGCGCCCGGGTTGCGCAGCACCACGGAGGTCACCCGGTGCCGCGGCCCGGGCGGCACCACGTAGGAGAACAGCTGCGGCCCGCCGCCGACGCCGGGGAACGCCTGGGCGCGGATGGTGAACGTCGTGGTGACCGGCGAGCCGTCCCCGTCCCCGTCGCCGTTCCCGTTGCCACCGCCGTCGCCCGCACCGGCGCTCGACGAGGGCGGGGCGGACGGCGAGGACGGGGCGCTGCTCGAGGTCGCCGACGCGGTCGTGGTGGTCGTGGCGGTGGTGGGTCCCGCCGTCGGGGCGGGCCCCGCGATGGACTGCGGCCGTTGCCGCAGCAGCGCGGCCACGATGATCACGAGCACCAGCAGCACCGCGAACAGGATCGAGAACAGCCACAGGAAACGGCGCGGGATCAGCGGGCTCTGGTCCAGCGCGGCGTCGGTCTCGATCGGGTCGCCGTCGGGCACGATCACCTTGACCACGAACGGGAGGACCCGGTTCGGGCCCTTCCAGAAGTACTTCTTGGGCCGCGCGACCACCCGGACGAAGGTCGCCGTCCCCGGCTCGAGCTTCGGTGCGTGCGGGCGCACCCGGAAGACGAGCCTGCTGTCCGGGTCGGTGGCGATCACCTCGACGCCGTGGGCCTGGTTGCCCAGGTTGTCCACCGCCAGTGTGTGCTTTCCCTTGCGCCTCCCCGTCGAGGTCACCGGCACGATCGCCGCGTCCACCTCGGTGAACGGCTCGAGGGTGACCACTCCCTCCTGCACCACCGAGCCGCCGGGGTCCTCGCGGGAGGCCACCTGGAGCGCGAACGGGTGGTCGCCCGCGAGCACCTCCGGCGACCGCGGCGGCGCGAACGTCAGCTCGACGGTCACCTCCTGGTTCGGCATCAGGTTGACCCGCGCGGGCTTGACCTCGGTCCAGCCCGCCACGTCGCCGCGCACGGTGAACGCGAACTGGTCGACGACCGCGGAGTTGTTGCGGATCAGCACGTGGCAGCGGGCGGCACCGCCGGGCACGACGTCCACCCGGGTCGTGCGAAGCATCGCGCTCACGGCCATGGTGCCATCGTTCCGCGTGCCGGCACCGGGGTCAGGGCGGTGGCGGACAGCCACCGGACCACCGGATCCTTGACCTGGAGGGCAATCCCGGTGACCGGAGGGCCTGTGCGGGTTGCCCATCCCCTCCCCCGCCGGTAGGCGCTCTGCCCACTGACACCCGCCGGTGCGCGGGGTGAGACTGCAGGCGTGCCCGTGCAGCCGGTCAGCCCAGCGCGTCCCGCCGCCCCCCGCGGCGGCGTGCCGGGGACGGTGCGCCGGGACTACCTCGTGGGCAGGCTCGCCGCGGTGTCGGCGGCGCGGCTGCGGCTGATCGCGGCTCCGGCGGGCTCGGGCAAGTCCGTGCTGCTGCGCCGGCTCGCCGCTGCCGCCGGCGGCTCGGCGCAGGTGGTCGTGGACCGGCGGGCGGGCCCGGGCGGTCTCGTCGCCGCGCTCGCCGCGGCCCTGCGCTCCCCCGCCCGTGACGTGGACGAGCTGCTGGTGGCCCTGGCCGGCCTCGGCCACGACGTGACGGTGTCGGTCGACGACGTGCACGCGTGGGCCGACGGCGCGGACGAGGCCGCACTGGTGCGCCTGGTGGAGGAGGCGGCACCGGCGGTGCGGTTCGTCGTCGCCACGCGCGACGCGCGGGTGCTCGCCGCGGCGGCGGTGCCGGGCCAGGTCCACCGCATCGGCTACGGGGACCTGCGGCTGCGCACGTGGGACGTCGAGGAGCTGTTCGGCTCGGTGTTCCGCCGCCCGCTGCCACCCGAGGCCGCGGCCGCGCTGTGCGAGCGGGTGGAGGGCCTGCCGGTCGCGGTGAAGCTGCTGCACCTGGACACCGTGCTGCTCGCCCCGCACGACCGCGCGGCCGCGCTCGCCGACCCCCTGGCGGGGTCCGGCAGGCTGACCGAGTTCCTCGAGCGCGAGGTCCTCGGCACGCTCCCCCCGCCGTTGCGGGACTTCCTCGTCGACACCAGCCCGCTCGGCGTGCTGGACGGCCCGCTGTGCGACGCCGTGCTGAACCGCGGCGGCAGCGCGCGGCTGCTCGCCGAGCTCGCGGCCCGCCACGCGCTGATCTTCCGGGTCCGCCCGGACGGCTCCGCCTACCGTCTGCACGTCCTGCTGCAGCGGTACCTCGAACAGCTCGGGGCGCAGCACCGCGGCACGCACCTCAACCGGCAGGCCTACCACGCCGCGGCGGCCCACCTGCTGGGCGACGGGCACTGGGCCGAGGCCTACCGCTGCTACGCCCGCGCGGGCGACTGGGTGTCCGCCGCGGAGGTGCTGCACCGCCACAGCGCGCACCGCGGCGGGTTGCGCGCGTCGGCGTCGGTGCCGGCCACGCTGCTCGACGACGACCCGTGGATGGCGCTGGCCGAGGCGCGGCGGCTGCGCGGCGAGGGCAGGCTGGCCGCCGCCTACGACAGCTACCTCGACGCCGAGGACCGGCTCCCCGACGCGCGCCTGCGGTGGCAGTGCGCGCTGGAGCGCTCCGGCATCGCCAGGTGGATCACCGGCGAGGAGCCGGGCCGCGACGGGGACCCGCTGGTCGACGACGTGTCCGGGCACCTGGCGGCGGCCGTGCGCGGCCACCCGGCGAAGCTGGTGGCCCGTGCGGTGCCCGCGGCGAGTCCGGAGTGGGCGCTGGGCCGGGCGCTGGCCGCGGCGCTCGACGGCCGGCCTGCGCTCGCCGTCGAGCTGGCCGAACCGCTCACCGCGGGCCGTCCCGGGTTCGTGTCGCTGGCCGGCCGGGTGCTCGTGGTCGTGCTGCGGGCGCTGACGCACGCGGGCGGCACGGTCGCCGAGCTCGTCGCGCTCGCCGCCGACGCCGAGACCGCGGGGTGGCTGTGGCTCGCCAGGATCGCCCGGGCGGCGGTCGCCCTCCTCGACGCGGAGGCGTGCGACGACGCCGCGGCCGTCCTCGAGGAGTGCGCGGACCTCGGCGACGGGTGGGGCGCGCTGCTGACGGGCTTCCTGGGAGCGGTCGGCCTGCTGCGCGCCGGGCGGCCCGCCACCGGCGAGCTGCGGCACCTCGTGGGGCTCGCCCGGCGCCTCGGCGCGCCGGTGCCGGAGACGTGGCTGCGGCTGGTCCTCGTCGACGAGCTGGCCCGGCACGGGCACCGCGACCTGGCGGCCGAGCGGGCCGAGCTGGGCCGTTCGGTCGCGGTCACCGTGCTGGAGCGGGCCGCCCGCCACGGCGCGGTGGCGGTGACCGCGCTGCGGACGCCTGCCGGGCCACCGCGGCCCCGGCTCGCGGTGGCGCCCGCGGCGGTCGTGCCGCCGGTGCCGGTGGCGGTGCGCTGTCTCGGCGGCTACGAGCTGGTCGTCGCGGGCACCGTGGTAGACCTCGACCCGCTGCGGGCGCAGGCGCGCCGGGTGCTGCGGGTGCTGTCGATGCACTACGGACAGCCGTTGCACGAGGAACGGCTCGTGGCCGCGCTGTGGCCGGACGCGCCGCTCAAGCTGGCCAAGCACCGGCTGCAAGTGGCGATCTCGAGCCTGCGGGCCCTGCTGCGCACCTGCCCGCGGGACCTGGGCGAGTGCGGCATCGTCCGGCACGGCAGCACCTACCTGCTGCGGCTGCCGCCGGGGAGCACCGTGGACGTGGCCGACTTCGCCGCGGCCGTGCGCGAGTGGCGGGCGAACCGGCACACCGCGGACCCGGCCCGGGTCCGCGCGCTCGCCCACCGGGTGCTCGACCTGTACCGCGGCGAGCTGCTCGGCGAGGAGGGCCCCGCCGAGTGGGTCCTCTCCCGGCGCGAGACCCTGCGCGGTGAGGCCGCGGGCGTCGCCGCCGCCCTGGCCGCGATCGAGCTGGACCGCGGTGACGCGGCCACGGCGGTCGAGGTGTGCGAACGCGCGCTCGCCATCGACGAGCTCGACAACCGGCTGTGGGCGCTGCTCGCCGAGGCCCGCCGCCGCACCGGCAACCCGGCCGCGGCGCGGCGGACCCAGCAGGCCTACCGCGACCTGCTGGCGGAGGGCTGAGCCCCGTCACTTCAGCGCGAAGAACTCCACCTCGCTGATGGCGACCGTCTGCCGCTTGGCGCCGCTGTAGACGTCGACGATCTCGACCGTCACCGACGTCACCAGCGTGGTGTTCTTGAGGTCGAGGGTCTGCGACCGGGAGCTGTCCTGCGGCAGGACGGTCTCGCTCTTGCCGGTGTTGTAGGTGAGCCGCAGGATCGAGGGCCGCCCGTCGTCGGCGTAGGAGTCGCTGGCCCCGGAGTGGACGATGATGCTGCGCAGCAGGTAGCTCTCCTGGAAGCGGAAGGTGATCTTCGGCCGCACCCCGCCCAGCCGCGCCGCCCAGTAGGTGTTGTTGTAGGTGTCGACGAGCTGGCCCGGCTGGTGGTCGGGCAGCGCCGTCGGCGACGACACGGCGGAGGGCCGCACCGGGTCGAGGGTCGGGACGATCTTGCGGTACACCGCGCGGGCGTTGTCGACCACCGTCGCCCGGAACGGCGGGTACACGACGTAGACCAGCCCGACCACCATCGCGACGAGCACCAGCATGGTCCGCAGCCTGCGCAACGACAGCGACGCGAGCCACGACCGGTGCTGGCTGGTGCCCTTCTGGCCCGGCCGCGTGCCCGCGGGGTACTTCTTGGTGCGGCGCCGGAACAGCCGTCGCCACCACGTCAGCCGCACCACCCCGGCGTCGGTGAGCGACTCGCCGCAGCGGCTGCAGAAGTTCCGGGTGGGCGCGTTGCCCTCGCCGCAGACCGCGCAGACCAGGTCGTCCGGCTCGAGCCTGCGGGTGGGCTTGGACTTGACGATCGCCCTGGTCTTCTTGATCGCGGGCGCCGGCGCCAACTCGGGCGGCTCCTCGGGCCGCGCCTCGGCGACGCCGACCACCGGCTGCGCCAGTGCCGCCACCAGGTCGGGATCCGGTGCGGACCGCTCCGCCGCCATGGCAGTGGCCGGATCCGCACTCCCGGCCGGCGCGGCGCGGGGCGGCGGGGTTGTCCCGCCGGTTGGCGGGCGCGATGCGGCCGCACTTCCCGCCGCGTCCCTGCGGGGTGGCGGCGCGGGCGCCGAGGCCGACCCGGCGGTCGGCGCGGTGCCCGCTTGCGCGGAGATCGCCGGTTCCCTGCCGGGCAGTGGTGGCCCGGCTGCCGAGGCGTCTGCCGCTGCGGCCGCGACATCCGCAGAGCCCGCGCCCGTGGGCGCTTGCGCCCCCGTTGCCGAAGCTCTGCCAGGCGGCGGCGCGGCACCTGCCGCCGTGCCCCGGCCCGCCGTCGGGGCCGCGGCCACACCCCCTGCCGAGGGTGCCATCGCCTTCGGTGGCGGGGGCGGTGCTGTCCTGGCCACCGGAGGAGGTGGCGGTGGCGGTGCCTTCCTGGCCGTCGGCGGTGGAGGCGGTGGGGGCGGCGGCTTCTTCCCCATGGGCGGCGGCGGTGGCGGCGGCGGGACTTTTCCCGTGGGTGGTGGCGGAGGCGGAGGAGGCACCTTCGCCGCCGCTTCCTCGGCGACGCGCGGCGGCTCGGCCGCCGACGTCCACGTCGCGAGCGCGGTCGCGGACGGGGGCGGGTCGCGCCGGTCCACGTACACCCGGTCCGGCAGCCAGCCGGCGACGCGCCTGCGCAGCCTGCCCCACCAGCCCGGCTTCTCCTCCGGCGGCGCGGGTGGCTCCTCGACGACGACCACGACCTCGGGCGGCGGCGCCACCTTCTCGCCGTTCCACTCCAGGAACTTGCCGCAGTCCCCGCAGAACGCGGACGCGTCGTCGTTGTGGTTGCCGCACATCGTGCAGACGATCACGTCCTCACCTCCAGCGCGTGCGTGACATGCACCGGCTTGGCGGCGCGGATGACCGCCGCCACGGCCGCCTCGGAGATCGCGGCCGGGTCGCGGGGCCGGACGACGACCCGGACCCAGTGCTCGACGTCCCCCGGCGGGTCGGGCCGGGGCCGGATCGAGGAGGACGTGCCGCCGCTCTCGGTGATCTCGACCTCGCCGTCGATCACGACCGCGAGGTGCCTGCGCAGGCCCGCCATGGTGCCGCGCATGCGGAACAGGTCGACGGCCTCCGCGACCACGGCGCGCTGCGCGCTCATGGGCCAGCTCTCGTCGAGCAGCACGCCGAACCAGCTCGACAGCCACCGCACGAACTCCTCCGGCGCGAGCAGCGGGTCGATGTAGGCGTGCACGCAGTCGATGGTGTTGATGAGCGGCGCCAGCACGTCGTCCAGGGCCGCGGTCCAGCGCACCGCGAACCGGTCCTCGCCGAACACGGCGGGCAGGTGGTCGATCAGCGGGTACGGCGACGGCAGCGGCTCCTGGTCCGGGGGGACGACGGCGGTCATGACCGTTCCACCCGGACCTGGTGGTCGTAGGAGAACGCGAGCCCGCCCGCGCCGACCGGCAGCCGCGACACCTCGGCGCCGCGCTCGCCGGTGACCGGGTTCGCGCCGTAGAGCCGGACGTCCTCGACCACGTCCACCCCGCGCACCGACTGCAGCAGCGCGAAGATCTCGCCCTGCGACACGCGCCTGCCGAACGGCCAGCCCGTGCCGTCCGGCCCGCCGGTCAACGGGTTCAGGTAGGCGTAGAGCGCCACCAGCGCCCGCGCCCTGACCTCCTCGGGATCGAGCCGGGTGCGGGCCACGAGCCGGGCGACGACGGTGACGCCGCGGTAGCGGGGCGGCTCGACCAGCACCCTGGTGCCGACGAGCCGCACGTCGTCCAGCGTCCGCGCGATCCGCTCCAGCGTGCCGGGGGTCGGCACCAGGTCGGCGAACAGCAGCTGCCGGTCCTCGTGCGCGGCGGCGGGCACCACCAGCACCTTCACCGCGCCGTGCGCGACGTCGTCCTCGCCCGCGGTCAGGCAGTGGATCCGGGCGACCTCCGGCGCCGCCTCGCGGGCGATCGCCTCGTAGTCCTCCGCGGTGACCGCGCGGCTGCGGGTCCGCAGCATGATCGGCCCGCGTGCCTTGGCCTCGGCGAGCGTCTCGCCGTCCACGCCGCCGCCCGCCGGGAACAGGTTCGTCACGCCCGCGACGAACGGGATGGACCCCTTGAGGGTGTCGACGGCGTAGCGGGCGACGTTGCCGCGGACCCCGCCACCGCTGTAGTAGCGGCGCATCCGGATCGTGGCGCCCAGGGGCGGTACCCCGCCGTGGCGGCGCAGCGAGCGGTCCGGCAGCCGCACCGCGGGCCCGAACTCGACCTGGCCCGCCACCCAGTCCAGCACGAAGTGCCGGTCGTCGGGCCCGCTGGCCGCGAAGCCGTCGACCCGGGTCCACTCCTGCCAGCCGTCGTCGGTGGCGACCTCGAGCGCGGCCGGGTGCTCGCCGGCCAGCACCGGTGTGCGGGACAGGTCGAACCGCTGCCCCGGCACGCCTTCGGACTCCCCCAGCTCCTCGTACTCGACGATCTCGCCGTGCACGGCCGCCGCGGTGGCGCCGACGGTGCCCGCCGCCATCGACCGCACGACCGGCGAGGAGCTGTAGGCGGCCTGGCCGGGCAGCGGCTCGACCACCCGCACCCGCAGCCACCCCGCGTGCTGCTCGTCGATCACGCTGGACTCGTGGTCCGCGGGCACGTGCACCACGATGCGGCCGGGCCGGTTGAACCCGCCGGTCTCGTCGGTGGTCACCAGGCACTCCTCCCAGTCGTCGCCGGTCCACGCCTCCCAGGCCAGCGGCGGGTGCTTCGGGTTCACGCCCACACCCGCGGTCTCGCCGTCGAAGTCGACGCGCACCGCGCAGCCCGGCGCGGGGTCGCGCAGCCCGATCAGCAGCGCGTCGTCGAGCTGCGGGGGCTCGTCGAAGGCCGTGAACTCCTCCCCCAGCTCGAAGGCGGCGGTCCGGTTGTCGCTGCCGACACCGCGGCCGACGACCCGCCGGATCGCGCCGATCGACGTCGGCGGCACCGGCAGGTCGGCGAGCGTGGAGAACACGACGGCCTCCTCGCTCTCGGTGCGGGTGGTCGACACCTTCGTCCCCGCGCGGAGGACCAGCGGGGCGCGGGCGGGGGTGGACAGCCAGAACGTGACCGGCACCTCGGCGGGGGTGGGCGGCAGCATGCGCAGCCCGAGGAGCTCCAGGAACTTCACGTACAGCCGGTCCGGCACCCGGTTGAGGCGGTAGCAGAGCTGCTCGGTCATGAAGGCGAACGTCTCGATCAGCGTCACCCCGGGGTCGGACACGTTGTGGTCCGTCCACTCCGGACAGCGCCGCATGACGTGCCGTTTGGCCTCGTACACGAACTCCTGGAAGCGGCGGTCGTCCAGGCTGGGCGCGGGAAGCACCATCAGTAGGTCCCCTCGTCGGGAATGGTGTAGAAGGGGTGGACCAGGTTCCGCTCGTCGTTCTCGCCCTTCACCAGGTAGGCGATGTCGATGTACAGCAGGTTCTCCTGGTCGGGCGCGGGGCGGACGGTCACGTTCGTGACGCTCGCGCGGGGCTCCCACATCGCCAGCGAGTCGCGCACCTCGCCCTCGATCCTGGCGAACACGGCGGCGGTGGCGCCCTCGAACGTGAAGTCGCGCAGCCTGGACCCGAACGCGGGCCGGAACGGGCGCTCCCCCGGGTAGGTCGACAGCACCAGGGTCATGGCCTGCTCGAGCTTGCGCGCGCCGCCCGCGGTGGCGATGGTGCCGTTGGCGGTCACGTCGAAGGGGAACGACCAGCCCCGTCCGATGAAGTCGTACTCGATCATCGCGTCTCTCCTACAGCGGGATCGGGACGCCGTTGACCAACGGCAGTCCCAGCAGGTTGATCGTGGGCGCCTGCAGCGTGATGGCCGTGCCGGACTTGATGACCAGGTTCGCGCCGCCGTCGATCAGCATCGTGCCCGTGGGTCCGGCGCCGATGTTGACGAAGCCGTTCTGGGTGGTGATGTTGATGTTCGGCAGCGGGATGGTCGTGACCCCGGGGACCGGGTTGGCGGTGATGTTGACGCCGCCGCTGACCTGGTCGACGGTGATCCCGATCTCGCCCTTCTGGGAGCCGAGCCGCACCGCGGAACCGAGGGCGCCCGTCCCGGCCGGTACCAGGGGCGGCGCGGTGGCCCCGGTGCCGCCGCCGTTGTCCAGCGACAGGCCGACCGCGGACCCGGCCTCCGCCGGTGACGGCGTGGGCAGCGGCATCGGCACGTCGTAGAACAGCAGGGCGTTGCCGGTGCTGGACACGTAGCCGCGGTGGTGGATCTCGCTGACCATCCCCGGGGTGAGTACCGAGCCCGCGATCGACTGCGACGCCTCGTTGCCGAGGTCCGTGCCGACCTGCCCGCCGATCGCCCCGCCCGCCATCGCGCCGAGCGGTCCGCCGAACATGCCGCCGATGGCCGCGCCCGCCATCTGGCCCGCCATGCCCGCACCCGCACCGGACAGGCCCGCGAGCCCGCCCGCGAAGATCGGCCCGGCGCTCGCGACGCTCCACCCGGTGAGGTTGTTCATCATCGCGCCGATCACGTAGGGCCTGCGCGGGTCGCCGAACTCGAAGGCCACGAGCACCTCGTCGCCGATCTCCGGCATGAACATCGCGCCGCTGCGCTGCCCGGAGCAGAACTGCACGTTGGGCGCCCAGTCGGTCTCGAAGTCCGGCGCCAGCCAGGGCAGGGTCACCTTGACCCGGCCCTTGCCGATGGGGTCCGCGCAGTTGCTCACCACCCCGCAGACCACCCCGTCCAGCACGGAGCCGCCCGCGGCCCTCCGGTTCCCCCTGGAGGTCAGGCCGAGCACGGTGCGGTCCTGCCTGCCGTGGGCGGAGAACACCACGCGGTAGCCGAACTCGGACTCGTCGAAGACGTGCCGGGCGCGCGAGACGTGCCAGGTGCCCGCGAAGACGGTCGGCACCCCCTCGATCCGGACCCTGGCGCCGGGCTGGATCGCCGCGTTGCCCTTGGCCTCGCCCTCCGCCTCGGCGAACGTGCTGCCGACGTCGGTGCCGAGCGCGCCCGCGACCATCGGCCCCGAGGTCGCCATCGTGGTGCCGTCGGCCGCGGGCCGGTCGACCCGGACGCGGGCGGTCGGGCTGGGCGCCGGGCCGAGGAACCCGACCGGGGAGCCGACGAGCCCGCCGGTCGCGGCCGACACCGCGCTCGTCGCGGCGGACTCGGCGCCCCGCAGCCCGTCGACGACGCCACCCGCGTTGAGGCGGGTCGCCGCGTCCGCCGCCGACTCCAGCGAGTTCGCGACCGCGGCGAGCGACCCGGAGGTGAACCGGCTGCCCATGGCGTACGCGGTGGGGCCGGTGCCCGTCGGCGTGCTCGCGACCTGCGAGAGGGTCTGGCGCAGCATGGGGTCCCACACCCGCAGCTCGACGTCCGGGGTGAGGTTCCCGGCCGTGATCCGCGGGCGGAAGCTGATCAGGTTGTCCGGGAAGCGCACGTCGACCGTGGCGCTCGTGGTGAGCGCGTCCGCGATGATGCTGCGGCCGAAGCCGCCCAGGCCGCCGCCGGCCGCCGTGCTGCTGTCGGTGGCGGGGCGGAAGTGGAAGCGCCCGTCCGCGACACCCACGACGAAGCCGATCTCGGTGGCCCGCGCGGTCAGGAACTCCCAGTCGGTCTGGTTGACCTGCGCCAGGTAGGCGTGCGTGGTGCTGGTCGCGATCACCGTGCCCACCGGCAGGCCCGCCTCGGTGGCGATCCGCCGGGCGACGTCGGCGTCGGTGACGTTGACGAAGCTGCGGCTCTTCTTGGCCCGCTGCAGGCGGTGCGCGCCGGTGTAGCCGCGCACGACGGTGCGGACCGTGAGGCCCTGCACCAGTCCCTCCATGGCGGTGACCTCACCGACGATGAGCGGCGCGCCCACGCCGCCGGGGCCCGCGCCGGACACCGTGACCCCGACCCCGATGTCCAGGCCCGCGAGGGACAGGCTCGACCCGTCGAGGTCCAGGAAGGTCAGCTCGAACATGCCGGGCAGGTGCAGGTCGTTGTCCACGACCACCCGCAGCAGCCGCGCGGCGATCGGCGGTGCGAGCGGGACACCGCCCACGGCGACGTTCGGCCGCGCGGTCGCCTCGGTGTTGGCGATCCCCTCGAGCGGGCGGGTCACGACGTCTCCTCGACCGCGCCCGGCGCGGGCAGGACCAGCGTCCGCCCAGGCTTGAGCCGCAGCGGGTCGTCGAGCCCGTTGGCCTCGGCGACGGTCCGCCAGGCGTCCGGCGAGCCGTAGGCGCCGGTGGCGACCTGCACGACGTTCTCGCCCTGTGTCAGCACGTGCTTGCTCCGCCCGGGGACGCCCGCGGAGGTGGGGTTGGTGTTGGCGAGCGGGGCGGAGTACTCGACGAGGGTGAGCGTCACCTTCGCCCACACCGGGACGCCGGTCCAGTCGAAGCGCTGGTAGTCGACGTCCACCTTCTCCAGGTTGACCTTCGTGCCGCCGCCGAGCGGACCGCCGACGCCCCACATGAACAGCAGCACCGGCAGCCGGTAGTACACCGGTGTCGACATCAGCCTCTCCGCACCGGACTCCTTCGTGGCCGACTCGGACGACCGGCCACCGCCGAGCAAGGTCCTCCCGCGCGCGAGCGACGGCATCCTCAGCACGTTGTCGAGCGCGGAGCCGGAGCCGAGGTCCATGGCCTCGCGGGCGCTGATCTGGGTCGGGGTCGCCCAGGCGACCAGCTGGTCGATCGACACCTGGGTGACGACGGCGCCGGTCAGGTGCGCCTCCTTCAGCTTCAGCCGGACGTTGCCGGTGGCCTTGAGGGCTTCCTTGAAGGTGGAGGCGACGACACCGCGGTTGCCCTCGGTCTTGTTCTCCTTGGTGAGCGAGACCGACTTCGGGTTCAGGGTGAACATCACGGGCAGTCCGCCGCGCTCCGGGAGGAGCATGGCCTTGGCGTTCCCGCTGAGCATCGAGGCCGCGGTCAGGGTGCCGCCGAGCAGCTTGCCGCTGGTGATCTTCATGTCGGCAGGAACCCTTCGTGGTCGAGCTCGAGCCGCTCGATCGCGACCGCACTGTCCTTGGCGACGAGGCTCGGGCCGTACCAGCCCGACGGGTAGACGTTGCGCAGCTCCCAGGACGCGACCTCTTCCCAGGCCCCGTCGAGCAGGGTGATCTTCGCGGTGCTGCCGCCGAGCACCGCGCTGAGCAGCTCCGGCATGAACCCCGGCTGCTTCCACGGGCTCAGCTTGTCGGCCAGCCACTCCCGCAGCGCCGCCGAGGAGGTCTTCTCCATGGCGCGCTCGAGCTTGACCGTCGGGTAGTCCACGTCGGCGAACAGGATCTGCTGGTAGCCGTAGTCGCCCGTGTCGTAGACCTTGTGGATCTTGCACTTGAGGTCGAGCCCCTTGCAGGACGTCCAGTTGCCGAGGTTCACCCCGTCGATCGTGACGTTGAAGCGCATCGACAGCCCCAGCACCGGCTGCTTTCCTCCGTCAGGCACGAGATCCTCCATCCGCGCTCGTGGTCATGAACCGTTCTGGGTGCCGGCCGTGAGGAAGCCGGAGTAGACGATCTCCAGGGTCTCCATCGCGACCTTCCCGGCCGAGGCGTCGAACTCGGTGATCTGCCAGGCGATCGGGAACATCTCCCGCAGCGTCCAGACCACCGCGGGCTCTCCCGCCGAGGTCAGCATCTGCACCGCGCCCTCCTCGGGCACGCCGCCGCTGGACTGGACCTCGTCGAGCCA
>WUUC01203787.1_pt1 | contig 17844 bp, 16 predicted proteins | sample 6278441 | NCBI WGS metagenome assembly WUUC01 (sample SAMN13675441, study PRJNA597444) | soil metagenome | isolation source: soil | place: USA: Washington | collected 2017-10 | reverse complement strand
TAGGCACGGACGGGATTGAACCGTCGACCCCTACCGTGTCAAGGTAGTGCTCTACCACTGAGCTACGTGCCTGTCGCCACCGACCCCACAAAGGCCGAAGCGAGCCAACGAGTAGCGCAGCTTTGCAGGCTGTCAAGCCTTGGCCAGAACGCTCTGCCGCCTGCCGTACAGCTCAGGCACCCCGACTCAAGTCTGCTATCCTGAACGACTTTATGAGCGTCACTGTCCGCGACATTCTGAACGCCCGAGGCGTGCTGCGGCGTCACCTCTCGCCCTCTCCGCTGTATCGTCACGCGCTGCTCAGCGCGCGCCTGGGCTTCGATGCCTACGTGAAACACGAAAACCATCTGCCCACCGGAGCATTCAAGGTGCGTGGCGGCTTGTCTTTGTTCGCCAATCTCGGCGAGCGTGAGCTCAAGCACGGCGTCGTCGCCGCCACGCGCGGCAACCTCGGCCTGGCCCTCGCGTATGCGGCGCGGCATTTCGGCTCGCGCTGCGTGGTCTACGTGCCACGCGGCAACAATCCCGAGAAGAACGCGCTGATGGAGGCGCTGGGCGCCGAGATCGTGGAATGGGGACGCGACTACGACGACGCGCGGCTCGAGGCCGAGGCCCGCGCCCACAGCGACGGCTTGCGCTACGTGCATCCCGCCAACGAACCGCTACTGGTTGCGGGTGTGGCGACCATGGCGCTGGAGGTCGCGGAGTGTCTGCCGGATCTGGACGCGATCATCGTGCCGATGGGCTCCGGAAGCTGTGCGGCCGGCACCGTGGTGGCGCTGCGTTCACTGCTGCCGAAAGTGAAAGTCATCGGTGTTCAGGCGGAGCGCGCTCCTGCGCTCGCGCAGTCCCTGGCCGCGGGCAAGCTGGTGAGCACCGAATCCGCAGATACCTTCGCCGGCGGTCTCGCGACTCGTTTCGCCTTCGAGCTGCCTTTCCTGCTGCTGCGCGAAGGCCTCGACCGGGTGGTCCTGGTGAGCGAGGAGGAGATGCGCGATGCGGTGCGAGAGGCGCTCGAAACCACACACAATGTCGCCGAAGGCGCCGCAGCAGCGGCGTACGCGGCGGCGCGCAAGCTACGTACCTCGCTCGCCGGCAAGCGCGTGGTCATCGTACATACCGGCCAAAACACCGACCGCAACACATTGCGCTGGGCCCTCGGGATGTTCGACGCGTAATGCGAACGGGTGCGAGTCCGCCGCATGCGTTGCTTTCGGCAGCCCCCGCTGGTAAGGATTTCGACGAATGACGTCGGAGCCGCCTCCTCGCGATGCGTTACGCCCGCTGCGGCCGCTGCCGTCTATCGATGTTCCGCTGTTGCGCTCCGAACGCTCCGCAGCCCGAAACCGTCACGTCGTAATCTTCGTGATCGCGGGCCTGTTGTTGCTCGGCGGGGCGACGGCGCTTGTCTTCGGAATGCATTTTCGCGCTGAACAGGCCGCGCCGAGCGCGGTCGAGCCGGACGCACCGAGCGAGCCATTGCCTGCCGGTGCGGCCTCGCCGAGCGCGCCTCTCAAAATGTCGGACGTGAACGCCGTGCGGCCGGCGCTGCTCGATCGCGCGCCGCAGGCCAAGTCCTCTGCCTTGCCGGCGGACGCCACGGTGGCGAGCCGCAACAGCGCGACGTTCGGCAATGCCGGCTCGTTCTCCGCCGCCCTCGAGAAGACCGGCTGCTCGCGCGACGAATCGAGCGCGCTGATCACCGCGCTCACGGGCATCATCGACTTTCGCCGCGCTCATCCGGCCGATACGTTGATCGTCGAGCGCGACCCGCTGGGAGAGATCGAACGCTTCGAGTATCGCGCCTCGCTCACCCAGCGCTACGAAGCTAGGCGTGACGCCAGCGGCAACTTGAAAGGTCGCCAGATCGAAGTGCCGGTGCGCACCGTGCGCGTCGCCCGCGGCGGCATCGTGGCCGGCTCGCTCGGCGATACTCTCGAGGGGCTCAAGCTGGGGCGCACCCTGGTGGGAGTCTTTGGCGAGGTGTTCGCAGGACAGGTGAACTTCTCGACCGACACGCGCACGGGCGACCAGTTTCGCATCGTATTCGACGAAGACCACGCCGACGGGACGCTGCTACGCTACGGCACGGTGCACGCCCTGGAGTACAAGGGCGAAAAAACAGGCCTCTTGCGCGCCTTCTGGCACGAGCTCTCGAACGAGGGCGATTTCTACGACGAGCAAGGGCGCGCGCTGCACGGCGGCTGGTTGCGCACGCCGCTGCGTTACGATCACGTGTCCTCGGGCTTCGGGATGCGCTTTCATCCGGTGCTCAAGCGCAAAAAGCTGCACAACGGTATCGACTACGCCGCTGCCACCGGCACGCCTGTGCGTGCCGCGGCGGCAGGCACAGTGACCTTCGCGGGCCCCAAGGGTCCCAATGGAAACCTGCTGGTGCTCAGCCATGCCCAGGGCTACCAGACGTTTTATGCCCACCTTTCACGTTTTGCCAGCGGCTTGCGCGCCGGCAACAAGGTGAAGCAGCGCGAAGTCATCGCGTTCGTCGGCTCCACCGGGCGCTCCACCGGCCCGCATCTGCACTTTTCGCTCAAAAAGGGCGGCAAGTTCCTCGATCCCGCCAGCCAACTCAACGGACCGGGCGCGCCGATGAGCCCGCGCGACTTGCCCGATTACAAGCGGCGCGTGCGCGAGCTCTCGAATGTGCTCGCCAAGACCAAGTTGGAGCAGCCCGCGCCCGTGGCCCCCGGCACGGCCCCGGCCCAAGCGGCGCCGTCGGATCTGGGCGAAGAAGAGCTCTGAGCTTCTGCTTGCCAGGCTTGCCTTGCTGGCGCTAGTACCTCGCCCATCTAGCGCACCATGAAAACGGACCTACCCCACTCCGCGAACGCCTCGACTTTCCGCGTGCTCCTGCTCGCTGCCGGCGCGCTCGTGCTGGCCGCACTCGTGCTCGCACGCCTTTCCGCGTATGGCATCTGGGATCCCTGGGAGCTCAGCATCGCGGATGCGGCGCGCAAGCTCTCCGAAGGCAGTCCAGCGGGTGGCGCCGTCAGTCTCCCCGTGCGCCTGGTGAGTGCGAGCTTCTCGGCCTTTGGAACACGAGAGTGGGCGGGGCGGCTGCCGATGGCGCTCGGCGGTCTGCTCTTGCTGGTGAGCACGGGCGTTTGGACCGCTCTGTTCACGGAGCGGCGCACCGGCTTTTACGCGACGTTGATTCTGGCATCGACGCCGTTCTTTCTGCTGCACAGCCGCGGGATGATCGGTGCGACGCCAACGTTCCTGGGCTCGGCGCTGGTCATGCTCGGCGCCAGCGGCGCCGTGTTCGGGCGCGATCTGCAGAAGCTCCAGGTATACGGATTGCTCGCGCTGGCCATGCTGGGCGCATTGCTGGGCAGCTTCAGCGGTGGCGTGTTGGTGAGCGTGGCGCCGCCGCTTCTGGCTGTGGCGCTGGTGACGCTGCTGCTGGCCCGCCAACGCGACGCGCAGGGAGCGCAGCGCAGCGCCAGCTGGCTGGTCATCGGCGCCGCCCTGATCACGCTGGTGATGGTTGCGCGGGCCGTCTTGCGCCATGCCGCCGACAGCAGCATCTGGATCGGCAGCGCGCCCGTGGACGGCAGCGTCATCACCTACGAGCGCGTCATCGAACATCTGTTCCATGGCTTCGCCCCGTGGAGCGCAATCCTGCCGGTGGCGCTCGCCAGCGTGCTGCGCTCCACTCGCTCGGACACGCCGCCGCTCGGCAGCCTGTGCTTGCTTTGGGCCGCGCTGGCGTACGCCGCGCAATCGATCTTTCTCTCGTCCTTCGGGCAGAGCTCATTCACCGCGCCGGGTGCGCTGGCCGTGGGGGCCGCGCTGTGGCTGCGTGAACGCGAGCAGGACGAGCGCAACGACGTGCCCGAGCTGATCATGTCGCTGCTCTTTCTGGGACTGATCATTCGTGACTTTGCGCTTTACCCGCAGAGCCCGTTCGCGGCGCTGGAGATCGGTGAAGCCAAAACGCCTGACATCTTCAATCCAAAGCGAGCGTGGGCCCTGGTGCTGGGTTCGTTCGGCGCGGCGTTGCTGCTGACCAGCATGCCCGGAAAGCGCGCAGGCAAGCTGGACCTGCGGGCGCCGTATCGCGGACTCAAGCGGCTGTGGCAGGCCGACCGCGCACATCAGGTGTGGCTGGTCCTGTTTGGCGTGAGCGCGCTCGGTCTCTTGATCTATGGCGGGCTTGCGTTTGCCGCGCCGCGCGCCTTGCGCCTCACGAGTCTCGGAACGCGCATCGGCCGAGTGCTGTTTTTCGTGCCGCTGCTGGTGCCTTTGAGCGTCGCCGGCGCCCAGGCCGTGTATCACTTCAGTGCGCGCCTGCGCGGCCTGCGCAGCGCGCTGCCCCTCACTGCGGCGCTGATCGTGGGCGCCTACACGAGCCAGCTGTTTTTGCCGCAGCTCAGCGCGCACCTCTCGCCGCGCCCCGTCTTCGATGCGTACAACAAGCTGGCCAAGCCCAACGAGCCGCTGGCGCAGCACCGCGTGGAGGGGCGCGCTGCGGCCTATTATGCGAAGGGCGAGGTGCGCGACATCAGCGCGCAGCCGGAGCTCATCGATTTTCTGGCGAGCGGCGGCCGCAGGTGGGTGGTGCTGCCAAGCGAGCAGCTAGCGGAGGTCGACGTCGCATTCCGCCGCCGCACGGGTCGCCACCTGTTCGTGCCCAACCTGGACAACGCGAAGATCATGTTGGCTGCCAGCCAACCGCTCTCGGGCAAGGAAGATCGCAATCCGCTCTCGCGCTTCGTACAGAGCCATGTTCCCAAGATACAGAACCCCGTGCACGCGGACTTCGAAGGCAAGATCGAGCTGCTTGGGTACGACCTAGAACTACCACGCGGTACCAGTGTGGGGCCCGGCCAAAGCTTCCGCATCATCTGGATTTGGCGAGCGAAACAGAGCTCGCTCGGCAACTACCAGGTGTTCGTCCACGTCGACGCGGACAATCAAAGAATCAATGGCGATCACGATCCTGTAGACGGGAAGTACCCAGTGAGGCTATGGGACCAGGGAGACGTAATCATTGATCGACAAGAGGTCAGTATCCCAGCCACGTCCCCAGCTGGGGTGTACACGGTGTACGTAGGACTGTTTCGGGGAGAGTCTCGCCTCAAGGTCACCGATGGTCCGCATGATCAGACCGATCGGGTGAAAGCTGGAACCGTTCGCGTTCAGTAAGAGCGCCAGCGATTGGGGGATCGCATGGATGCACGACAGGACATCAGCATGAGTGAGAAGGACGAAAGCGGCACGTCGCAAGCGGGGATCGAGCGCCGGTTGCACGAGCGGTTCGATACCGCGATTTCCGTCGACTACTCGAGCGGCGAGACGTTCTTGTTCTCCTACATCCAGAACATCAGCGAGATGGGCATCTTCATCCGCTCGGACGAGCCCTTCCCCATCGGCACCGTGCTGGAGTTGCGCTTCGCACCGGATGGACAGGAACCCATCGAGCTCGCCGGTGAAGTCACGTGGGTGAACCCGTATCGGCCTTTTGGCGACAACCTCAACCCTGGCATGGGGGTGCGGTTTCAGGATCTCAGCGCGGAGATGCGCGAGCGCATCGTCTCGCTGGTCCGCACCGTTGCGTATCTCCGGCCGGCCGACAACTGAGAGCCAACCGCTCGCAGCGCGGTCTCGGCTACGCCTGCAGCAGCCGCGGATCGAGAACGGGGGGCAACGAGGTCTCCGACGATGACGGCAGCAATGTCAGGCTGGCTTCGACCTCGCGCGTGGCCTTGCGCACGCAGGCAGGCGGGAGCGGCGGCGGGCGACCGACGAGAAACGCAGCAAGTCGCCGGCGGTCTGCTTCGCTGCAATAGGTAAAAACGAGGCCCATGCCGGGTGCCTGAAGGTCGTCGCGTCGGCGCCACATACCGACTCTCGCCACCTTGGCCGTCGCCCATACACGCTCCTCCGGCGGAGCGTTGGGCAACGCGAAGGAGACCACCACCTCCTCGCCCGGGCTGAGCGTGTATTGGGTCTGCACCCAGAGCCCCTCGTTCGACACATCGGTGGCCGGCAGGAAGACCGCGCCCTCCCAGCTGTCGCACTCGATGCGGCAATCGATCGTCAGCGCCCGGCGCAGGCTGCGGCGCAAGGGGCGCTTCCTTTCGCCGCAGGCTCGTGTAGTCGCTTGCCTGTTTTGCATCACCTTCGCCCCCGAACTGCGGCGCACACCGCATGACCCATGCTACCGAGGCCGTTCGGACTGCTCAAAAAAGCGGCGCCGGTAGGTGCGGAGGGCGGGCCGCTACGCAACGCTGATCGCGTCGTCTTCGAGCAGCACGTATTGGCCGGCGCGAAAGGCGCCCGGGATCGCGCGCGCGTGCGCGCCGCTGAACTCGTACACCCAAAAGCCCTCGCGCCCGCGGTGCGTGGCGCTGCCGGCGCAGAAAAGCCACGGCCTTCCCGGCACCGCGGGATGGCAATAACGGTGGTGGATGTGCCCGTGTACCAGCATCAGCGCGGGCCTCGCGCACACACGCACCAGCTCCTGCGCGTTGTCGAGCCCGTGGTGCTTTGAATCCGGCCGCCCGTCGGGCCGTAGGATGCCGTAGTGCGTCATCACCACCACGCGGCGGCCTGCGATGCGCGGGTCGTCCAGGATGCGGGTCAGCGCCTGCAGCTGCGCCGGCGGCACATAGCCCGACGAGGAGAATGGATTGGGGTTAGGACGCGCGCTGTTCACGCCGATGACCGCCAGCTGCGCTCCCACCAGGCGCACGAACGGAAACGGACCGTCGACCGCGTACTCCGGTAGATCGCTGCCCATCAGGTCGCCGAAGTGCCTCTGGAAACGCGCGTCGCGCAACGTGTCAGGCAGGTAGAGGTCGTGATTTCCGGGGACCGTACACAGCCCGAGGTTCGCCGCCTGGCGCAGCGGTTCGATGCTCCGGCGTGCCTCGATGTGTTCGCCGGGGCTCCCTATGGCGGTATAATCGCCTGTGCAAATAGCCAATGTAATCTGAGCGTTACGCGCAAATTCTGCCAAAGAATCGAGTTTTTTTGGGACGTCCGCGAAGAGCTTTCCGCGCACCAGCCATAGATTCAGGCCGGCAAGCAGGCGCTTTCCCGCGAGTTCCCGTGCCGGCGTGGAGAGCACCGGCCGCTGCACGTGCACGTCGCTGAAATGAAGCAAGCGGATCACCGGCAGGAGGGTAGAACCAGCTTCGCCCCGAGCCTCGGCGCTCACGCAGACCTCATGGAAACAGGCCGACCGCCTCGAGTCCGAGCCCCTCGGCAAAGCCGTAGCGCAGGTTGAAGCACTGCAACGCCTGGCCCGAGGCTCCTTTGACGAGATTGTCGATCGCGGCCTGCGCGATGACTCGCTGCGTGCGCTGGTCGACAGTGTAGGAGATGAAACAGCGGTTGCTGCCGCGCACCCACTGCGTGTCTGGGTTGACGCCCGGGTCGAGCACGGTCACCGACGGAGAACCTTCGTACAGGGCGCGTGCCAGCTCGGTGCAGCGCTCGCCTGAGATGTCCTGAGACAGCCGAGCGTAGACGGTCGCGAGAATGCCTCGGATCATCGGCACCAGGTGCGGTGTGAAAGTGACGCGCACCGGGCGACCCGCCAGCTTGCTCAAGGTCTGCTCGATCTCGGGTGTGTGGCGGTGCAAGCCCCCGACTTTGTAGGCGCGTATTCCCTCGGACAGCTGCGCGAAGTGCGTGCTCTCGCTCAGGCCACGGCCGGCGCCCGAAGCGCCGCTCTTGGCGTCCACGATCAAGGAGTCGAGATCGACCGCCCCGGCCTTGACCAGGGGCGCGATCGCGAGCGCGCTGCTCGTGGGATAGCAGCCGGCAACGGCCACCAGGTCGGCGCGGCGCAGCGCCTCGCGTTCGAGCTCGCACAGGCCGTACACCGCCTCGCCGACCAGCTCGGGCGCATCGTGTTCGCCGTACCACTCACGGTAGCTCGCGAGATCCTTCAGGCGGAAGTCCGCCGACAGATCGAACACGACCACGCCGCGCTCGCGCAGCTTGCGCACGATGGGTGCGCTGGCACCGTGGGGCAGGCCGCAGAACGCGGCATCCGCCGCGGTCGCGATCGCGTCGGCATCGGTAGCGGCCACCTCGCCCGTCAGCACGCCGTGGAAGCTGGGCAGCACGCTGGCGATGGGCTGGCCGGCCTTGCCGTGGCCGGTGATGGCTACGACTTTCGCGCGGGGATGGCCGTGCAGGAGGCGCAGCAGCTCGGCCCCGGTGTAGCCGGTGGCTCCAACGACTGCGACGCGAATCTCGCGAGCCTGCTCCATGCCCACTCCTCGATCTCTCGGGTCCGCGCGGGACCGCTGCTCTCAGCGAAGCCTAGCCGAACCGCACTCAGGCCGCGAATGCGGCACACCAGGTTCGAGGACCCGGTGCGTTCGGATCGGCAGCCGCGGTCCGCTCGTTCGATGCACGAGCAGCGCGGCGCTGCGCACGAGACCGCCCTGAAAGCTCGCTGGCTCGTTCGTATCGTTCAGCGCTTGGAGTACTGGAAGCGCTTGCGAGCTCCCGGACGACCGGGCTTCTTGCGCTCGACCTTGCGCGAGTCGCGCGTCAGGTAGCCCGCCTTCTTGAGCGGCGCGCGGTATTCGGGGTTGACGCTCAGCAATGCGCGCGCGATGCCGTGCCGCACCGCCTCGGCCTGCGCAGCGACGCCGCCGCCACGCACATTCACCTCGAGGTCGAACTGACCCTGCTTCTCGAGCACGTCGAAGGGCTGACCCATGATCATGCGTGAGGTCTCGCGCGGGAAGTAGTCTTCCGGCGTGCGGCCGTTGATGAGGACCTTGCCCTCACCCGCCTTGAGGAACACGCGCGCGATCGCCGTCTTGCGCCGGCCGGTTCCGTAGTTTCTGCCGTTGATGATCGACTGGGGCATCGTCCGTCCTGTTTCAGAGTGCGAGAGGCGCTGGTTTCTGTGCGGCATGGGGGTGCGCCGCGCCCGCGTAGACCTTCAGCTTGGTGGCCATCTGGCGTCCAAGCGGATTCTTCGGCAGCATGCCCTTCACCGCATGCTCGATCGCCAGAGCCGGCCGCTTCGAGAGCAGCGCCCGATAGGGGATCTCCAACATGCCGCCGGGTCGGCCCAGATGGCGATGGTAGACCTTCTGGTCGAGCTTCTGGCCGGTCAGCTTCACCTGCTCGGCGTTCACTACGATCACGAAGTCCCCAGTGTCCACGTGAGGCGTGAAGTCGGGCTTGTTTTTGCCACGCAAGATCGTGGCGATCTGCGAAGCGATCCGGCCGAGCGGCTTGTTTGCCGCGTCCACCACGAACCAGCGGCGGTTGACCTCTTCGACCTTGGCGCTGAGCGTGCGCATCGCTACCTTCCGTACTTGGGAGCCCGGCAGCGCCGCGGCTCGAAAAACGATTCTGTCTCTGTCGTGCAAACAGGCCGGCGGCCCGCTCTGCTCCCACGCAACCCGACGGGCGGCAGCCCGGTCCGGAGCGGGAGGCGCATTGTTAGCTTGCTGTGGCCGAGTGTCAAGCCACTCTGGCCATCTCCTGGACTGGTCACGCCGCCCTTCCGGACAGCTGGCCGGCCGCGCCAGGGTCCGGGAAAAAAGGCTTCTGATTGCGACGTTTTCCCAGGTTGGCTTTGCTAGATCAGGGTTCACGATTCACAGCACCCCCGCCCATGACTGCTGCGACCACCGAAGCCCTGCGCCACGACAGCGTGCCCGCCTACCGTCCCAACGCGATCTTGCGCTGGCTCTCGAGCCGGTTCTTCCGCCACATCGACGTCGACTCGAACTGGGTAGAGGCCGTCCAGGACGCGGCGCAGCGCGGGACGGTCGTGTACTTCATGCGCTCGCTGTCCGTGCTCGATTTTCTCTGCCTGGACTATTTGACCAAGACCTTCTCGCTGCCGCTGATCCGCTTCGTCAACGAGCTCGGGCTGTGGATCTTGAAGCCCTTCGGCGGCCGGCGCGGCGATCGCGAGGGCGAAGAGGCGCGCCTGGCGCGTACGCTGGAGGCACAAGGCAGCGCACTGCTTTTCTTGCGGCGGCCCCCGCGCATGCTGCACGCGTCGCGCAAGGGTGAGCGTATCGAGACCGACCTCGTGCGCACCTTGGTGGAAGCGCAACGCAAGAGCATGCGCCCTATCTTGCTGGTGCCGCAGACGTTCATCTGGGGCAAGCTCGCCGGCAATCACCAGCGGCGCATCTGGGATTATCTGCTCGGCCCGGTGGACTGGCCGGGCCGCGTGCGCGCGATCTTTCGCTTCGTGCTCAACTATCGCCACGCCGTGCTGCGCACCGGCGACGACTTCGATCTAAAGGCATTCCTGGATGCCAACCCGCAATTGTCGGACGCCGAGGCGGCCGACAAAGTTCGCTACGCGCTGTCGCGGCGCATGGAGCGCGAGCGCACCTTGGTGGTGGGACCGCGCAAGAAGACGCCGCAGCGTCTGCGTGAGGAGATCGTCAACAGCCCCAAGCTGCGCCCCCACATCACCTCCACGATGAAGACCACCGGACGGCCGCTGCCTTCGGTGCAAGCCGAGGTGGACAGAGAGCTGAAGAAGCTGTGCGCCGCGCCGGACGAGCACATCCTGTCGCTGGCTCACCGCCTGCTCGACCGCGTCTGGAACAAGATCTACGACGGCATCGACGTCGACAAGGAGGGCATCGAGCGCGTGCGCGAGGCGGCGCGCCAGGGCCCGCTGATCCTGCTGCCGAGCCACAAGAGCCACGTGGACTATCTGGTACTCAGCGACGTCTTCTACTCGCAACAGCTCTCGCCCCCACTGATCGCCGCGGGCGACAACTTGAGCTTCTTTCCGCTCGGCTGGGTCCTGCGTCGCTGCGGCGCTTTCTTCATCCGCCGCAGCTTCAAGGGCAAGAAGCTGTACAGCGCAATCGTCGACACGTACATGCGCCGGCTCTTGTTGGATGGCCATCACATCGAGGTGTTCATCGAAGGCGGCCGTTCGCGCACCGGCAAGTTGCTCCCGCCCAAGTTCGGCATTCTGTCGATGCTGGTGGATGCCTGCCTGTCGCTGCGCGGTCGCACCATCCACTACGTGCCGATCTCCGTCGGCTACGAGCTGATCGTCGAGCAGCAGAGCTACATGGACGAGCTGGCCGGCGCGGACAAGCAGAAGGAGAACATTGGCGGCTTGCTCAAGACCCAGGAGGTGCTGCGCTCGCGTTACGGCCGGCTCTACATCCAGTTCGGCGAGGTCATGCGCTTCGACAAGCTAGTGGAAGAGGCACTCGAGGTGAGCGGCAAGGCCGCCTCCGACGTGCGCGAGCTCGACGCCGAGGAGCGCCGCATCCTGGTGCAGCGCATCGGCCACCGCGCCACCTATGAGATCAATCGCGTCACGGTGGTGACGCCCGCGGCCTTGGTGTCTTCGTGTTTGATGACGAACCGCCGCCGGGGGCTGAGCCGGGTGCAGCTGGACGAGACCGCCACGCAGCTGCGCGACGTATTGAAGCGCCTGGGCGCGCGGCTCGCGCCCACGCTGGACAACGTCGGACCCGTCAACACGCGCGCAATCGACGAAGCGGTGGGCCTGTTGCGCGACGGCAAGCTGGTGACGCAGCACGCCGAGGGGCGCGAGGCTGTGTACACGGTGCCGGAGGAGCGCCGGCCGGCACTCGAGTACTACAAGAACAACATTTTGCACTTCTTCGTGCCGAGCGCCCTGATCTCCGCGGCGCTGCTGGTACAGGACGACGAAGACGCGGTCTCGGAGCACGCGCTGCGCGAGCGCGTGCGCAAGATCTCACGGCTGTTCAAATACGAGTTCATGTACCGTGCCGACACCGACTTCGAGCAGATCTTTTCCGACGCGCTTTCCGACATGCTGCGCGCCGGCGAGATCGAGCGCCTGGTGGACCGCGTACGTCCTGCGGACGGCGCGCGCGGTGAGCGCATCCGCATCTATGCGCTGATGCTGCGCAGCTATTTCGAGGCCTACCTGCTGGCCGCAAAGGGCCTCTTGAATCTGCCCGCGGACGGGGTAGCGCGCAAAGATTGGTTCAAGCGCACGCTCGCGATGGGTCAGCGCTTGTACTTGGCCGGCGAGCTGGAAAACCGCGAGTCGTTGGCCAAGCCCAAGCTCGAGACGGCCCTGTCGGCGCTGCGCGACCACGGCCTGGTCAACCTGTCGGCCAAGGGTCAGCTGGAGCCGCTCGAGTCCCCCGTTCCGCTCGAATCGTTCGTCGAGCAGCTCAAGCGCTACTTGAAGTAGCCACGCTCAGAGCGGAAACGACACGCCGTGCTCGACCCAGAGCTCCTCGAGGTCGGCGCGAAAGCGCTCCACCACCAGCGCCTTGACCTCCTCCACACTGCACAGCGAGAGCGCCTTGCGGCTCGCGGCGCGGGCGCTGCCGAGATCGATGCGCTCCAGCGCGGCGCGTACCAGCGGTAGGCCGCTCAGGTCCACCGACAGGTGGGTGAAGCCGAAGCCGAGCACCAGCGGCAGCGCGAGCAGGTCGCCCGCCATGCCGCCGCACATGGCCACGTCGATGCCGGCGCGTTCACCCGCTGCCACCGTCATCTCGAGCAGCCGCAGCACCGCCGGGTGCAGGGGGCTCGCGAGATGCGCAACGCTCGGATTCGAGCGATCGACGGCCAAGGTGTACTGCACCAGGTCGTTCGTACCCACGGAAAAGAAGTCGCATTCCTTGGCCAGGGCATCTGCCATGAGCACCGCGGAGGGAACCTCGATCATGCAGCCGATGTCGACGCGCGCCACGTCGACGCCCTCTTCCAGCAGCTCCAGGCGGGCGCGCTCGACCAGCGCCTTGCCACGGCGCAGCTCACCGATGTGAGTCACGAGCGGAAACATCACCCGCACCGAGCCGAACGAGCTGGCGCGCAAGATGGCCCGCAGCTGCGTCAACAGCAGCTCCGGCCGCTCGAGCCCGAGCCGGATGGCGCGCATGCCCAGCGCCGGGTTCACGCAATCCGTGGCACGTCCGTGGCCGTGCAGCTTGTCGCCACCGATGTCGAAGGTACGAAACACCACCGGACGCGGCGACAGCACCTGCACGACGTCCGTGTAGACCTTGGTTTGCTCGACCTCGCTCGGAGGCTGTGAACGGTCCAGGTACAGAAACTCCGTGCGATACAGGCCGATACCGGCTGCACCCTCCTGAAGCGCCAAGGCGGCCTCCGGCGGCAGCTCGATGTTGGCGTCGAGCTGGATCTCCGTACCATCACGTGCGCGCGGCGCGTGCGATGGACGGCCACGCAGGCCGCGGGTGAACTCACGGTAGCGAAGGCCGCGCGCGCGCGCCAGGACCTGCTCTTCCTCGCTGGGGCGAACGATGATCTCGCCGCGGAATGCGTCGACCACGATGATCTCGTCGTCGCCGACCAGGCGCGTCAGGCCGCGCACGCCCACCACCGCCGGAATGTCGAGCGCGCGTGCCAGAATTGCCGTGTGACTCGAGGCGCTGCCGAGATCGATGGCGATGCCGCAGGCGGTCGACTGCAGGAGCTGAATGGCGTCGGCGGGGCCCAGGTCATCGGCGACGATCACACGGTCGGGTCCGACCTGGGGCAGCCGGGCCACATTGCCGGTGAGCTGCTCGAGAATGCGCTCTCCCACGTTCTCCACATCGACGGCGCGTTCGCGAAAATAGGCCTCGGACGCGCCGCGCATGCGCTCGGCGATCTTGGCGATGGTCTGCGCCAGGGCCCACTCGGCGTTGATCGAACGCTCGCGCAGGAACTCGATGGCGCCGTCGATCAGCAGCTCGTCGCGATGCATGAGCAGCTGCGCGTCGAGCAGCAGCCGGTGCTCGTGGACCTCGATGCCGACGCGCAGCCGGATGTCCTCGAGCTGCTGGCGCGACGCCTCCACGGCCCGGTGCAGGCGCTCCTCCTCCTCGCCGATCTGCTCGCGCGCGACGTAGCGGCGCGGCACGTACACGTGCCCCTTCTCGAAAACGGACACGCGGCCGACCGCCACGCCCGGGGAAGCGCAGATGCCACTCAGCACGTGGCGCTCTGCCGGCATCAGGCCGGCTCTCCGAAACGGTCTGCGATCAGGGCGCCGATGGCGTCCACCGCCTCCCGGGCGTCCGGCCCGCTGGCGGTCACGGTGACGCGCGAGCCCTGATGACCGCACAGCAAGAGCACGCCCATGACGCTCTTGCCGTTGGCTACGTGGCCATCCTTCTGCAGCTCGACTTCGGCGTTGAAGCGTGAAGCCATCTGAACCAGCTTCGTCGCCGCCCGCGCATGCAGCCCGAGCTTGTTCACGATTTCGAACGTTGCGCTGGCTTCGCCGCTCATCTGGAGACCCGATCCACGTCGCGGTGCGTAACGGCGATCGGCCAGCTGGGGAGCGCCTTGGCCAGCGCCTCGGCCATGGCCACCGATCGATGCCGCCCGCCCGTGCAACCGATTGCAAATGTGAGATATGCCTTGCCCTCCGCAGCGTAGCGCGGAAGCAACTTGGTCAACATGCCCGTCAGATCTGCCAACAACTCCTGCCCCTCCGACGTGGCGATCACGTAGTCGAAGACATCCTTGTCGAGGCCGGTTTTGTCGCGCAAGCCGCTCACGAAGAACGGGTTCGGCAAAAACCGCAGATCGAATACGAGGTCCGCATCTTGGGGCAGACCGTACTTAAAACCGAAAGACACGATGCGCGTGAGCAACCGGATGCCGTCCGGCCTGCCGGAGACGACCTCCACCAGTTGTCGCCGCAGGTCGTGCACCGTCAAACGTGTCGTGTCGATGACCCGCGACGCGCGCGTCCGTAGCGAGGCCAGACTTTCACGCTCGACGCGGATGGCCGAAGCCAGGTCGCCCGACTGGGCGAGCCGATGGGGACGCCGCGTCTCGCTGAAGCGACGCACCAGCGCTTCGTCGCTGGCGTCAAGAAAGAGCACGTCGGGTGGGTAGCCGCGCGTCTTCAGCTCGTCGAGCGCGCGCGTGGCCCCATCGAGAAAGACGCCCGACCTGACGTCGATGCCGAGCCCCACGTGCACGCGCTCGTTGCCGCTTTCCAGCAGCTCCAGCAGGTTCGGCGCGAGCGCCGGCGGCAGGTTATCGACGCAATAAAAGCCGAGGTCTTCCAGCACACGCAACGCCGTGCTGCGGCCCGCGCCAGACAATCCCGTGACGATGACGAGCTGGACCCCGTCCACGGCTCAAGCATACCGGAAAAGCAGCCGGATGTTTTTCAGAGGCATTTCCATCGCAGTCTCATTGCTTGGGCCCCCGTACGCGTGCCCGTACGCGATCTCCGAAAAACGCGGAACCAGACCGTGCGCGGGCACGTCAGGGGCACGTGTGCGGGAACCTCAGCCCTGGCTCCGAGCGCGCTCGAGTTGCTCCACGAAACGCCGCGCTCCGTGCACTCCCTCACGCTTGAGGAGATGATTGCGCGCGGAGATTTCCAGCAGCACGCCCATATCGCGGCCGGGACGCACCGGGATGCGCAGCTTCTCCACCGAGGTCCCGAGCAGATCCACTCGTTGATCATCGAGCCCGAGCCGCTCGTACGGCTCCCCCTCGCGCCAGTGGCACAGCTCCACGATCAGGTCGACCCGCGCCTCGTCGCGCACCGCGGTGGCACCGAACAAATCGCGGATATTGAGGACGCCTACACCGCGGATCTCCAGATGATGCTTGAGCAGCGGGTTTGGTGCGCCCATCACGTCCGTGCTGGGCAGCCGCGTCAGCTCGACCATGTCGTCTGCCACCAAGCGGTGTCCGCGCTCGACCAAGAACAGGGCACACTCGCTCTTGCCGATGCCGCTGGGCCCGAGCAACAAGGTACCCACCCCGTGAATCTCCACCAGCACGCCGTGCATGCTGGCGCGCGGTGCCAGCAGCCGGTCGAGTACCGCGTGCAGGTCGTTGATGGTCGCGCTCGAGCGCTTGGGGGACACGATCAGCGGGGTGCCGCTGCGCTCGGCGTGCGCAACCAGCTCGGCGGGAGGTGCGACGCCCCGCGTCACCACCAGCAGCGAGCAACCCAGATCACAGAGAAATGCCACACGCTGCGAGCGCAGCTCAGGCGAGAGACTCTGCAGGTAACTCACCTCGGTCTCGCCCAGTACCTGGACACGCGACCTCACCACGCCCTGGGTATGGCCTACTAGCACCAGGCCGGACTTCTGGACGCGCGGGTGGTCGACCAGCCGCGTGAGGCCGGCAGCGCCCGCTTCCAGGCTGAAACGGCCCTTCAGGTCTGGGTGGTCGAGTACGTCGCGCACCGCGACGCGCGGCGCTTCCCCACTGGGCCAGGAGCCGGCCCGCGCGTGCACGCGGGGACCGTCGCCGCCTTCGCTAGCCGACATCGGCCCGCGCGATCACATCGAAGGCGGCATGCGCATCGCGTGCGTCGAGCAAGCTTTCCCGCACCTGCACGCTGCGCAGCAGCCGCGAGACACGCGCCAGCACCCGCAGATGGTCGCCCGTGTGGTGCTGGGGCGCGAGCACCCCGACGATGATGCGCACGGGAGCCCCGTCGATGGCGTCGAACGGGATGCCATCCGGACTGATGGCCACCGCCGCCCGCAGCTGCTCGATGGACGAGATGCGGCCGTGCGGAATGGCCACGCCGCTACCCACCCCGGTGCTGGCGAGCCGCTCCCGCTCGCGCAAGACCTCGTGCACGGCGCCGGCCTCCAAGTTGGGGTCGTCGCTTGAGAACAGCTGTGCAAGCGCCAGCAAAGCGTCGTCTTTGCTGCTGGCCACGAGCCGAGTGGTCACGCGCTGTTCGTTGAGAATGTCGGTCAGGAGCATGGGGCGCTCGCCGATACCAGTGCTAGAACTTCGACGCGCAAAGCCGCGCGCCCGGCTCACGGATCAGGTCGATCTACTTGTCGGAGTTCACGTGCCGGCGCCGGTCGTGTTCGGCACCTTTGGAGCGACGCACCTGTTGGTCGATGCAGTCGGTCACGAGGTCGATGGAGGCGTACATGTCTTCCGACTGCTCGGTCGCCACGTAGGTATGACCGTCGGAACGCAGCACGACCTCGACCTGGTGTAGGTGCCGCTCCTTGGAGAGCGTCACGTCCGCGTCGAGTGGTGCCCGCATGAACTTCTGGAGTTTGCTCAATTTCTCGGAGGCGTAAGTCTTGACCGCATCGGACGAATCGATATGGCGGAACGTGAACGCGATTCTCATGTGAGGCCTCCGTGGTTGGGCTACTCCACCCAACGCTTTTCTAGAAATACTTCTTGCGCTTCGAAGAGCTCAGGATGCCGAGCATTTCTCGGTACTTTGCCACGGTTCTGCGGGCGATGACGATATCTTGCTGTGCCAAGATCTCGACTATCTTCTGATCGCTGTGCGGCTCGCGCGCGTCTTCGTCGGCGATGATCTTCTTGATGGCCTGCTTCACGCTCTCGGAGGCGATGTCGTCGTCGTTCTCGCGACGAATGGCGCTGTTGAAGAAAAACTTCAGCTCGTACAGCCCCTGCGGTGTGTTGACGTACTTGTTGCTGGTCACGCGTGAGATCGTGCTCTCGTGCATGCCGACGGTCTCGGCCACGTCGCGCAGGATCATGGGCTTCAGGTGGTCGATGCCCTTCTCGAAGAACTCGCGCTGCTTCTCGATGATGCACTCAGTGACGCGCACGATGGTCTTGCGCCGCTGGTCGATGCTGCGAATCAGCCACTGCGCGCTGCGCAGCTTGCCCTGAATGTACTCTTTGGCCTTGGGGTCGCCCTGCATGGCCGCGCGATAGAAGCTGCTGATTTTGAGCCGCGGCATGCCGTCGTCATTGGCGCGTACGAAGTAATCGTCGCCGACCTTGATGACCTCGACGTCGGGCGTGATGTAGCGAGGCTCTTCGCTGATGAAATTGCGGCCTGGTCGCGGCTCCAGCTCGGCGATCACCTGTGCGATGTCGTAGATCTCTTCGACAGTCACCTTGAGCGCC
>WUUC01043771.1_pt1 | contig 17846 bp, 17 predicted proteins | sample 6278441 | NCBI WGS metagenome assembly WUUC01 (sample SAMN13675441, study PRJNA597444) | soil metagenome | isolation source: soil | place: USA: Washington | collected 2017-10 | reverse complement strand
CTTGAGCGGGGGCGTTTGCGTCAGCGATTCGGGGGGAGGTGGCCGTCCACGTGGAGGGCTGGACCTTGAGCGGGTGGGCGGATGGTAGTCATCCCACGGGATCTGGAGCTTGAGCGGGGGCGCTTGCGTCAGCGACTCGGGGGACGGTGTCGTCCACGTGGCGGGCTCGACCTTGAGCGGGTGGGCGGGAGGGTAGTCATCCCGCGGCACCCGAACTAATTCATAGAGAAGTGGCCATTTGCATCCTTTTGTGAAGACCGCCGGGGCTGTGGGAGCTGTGGGAATCCCGGGTGAGTGGGGTGGTGGTAGGGATTTCCAACGGTGTGGGAAGGTCCGGGGGTGGTGGTTGTGGTCCGGAGCTTTCCATACCGGTCAGCTTCCATAGCCTGGGCGGGGGAAGGCTGCGCCCTCCCGGGTGGCTCCGTAGAATCGCTGCCGCTGCTTCCGGACTTGCCGAGGACTCTTGCGCGAGCCGCGTGCGGTCGTGCGTGCGGCTCCGCCAGAGCCGCATGCGGACTTGCACGCGGCTCGCGCGGCTGGATTCTGAGGCCCCCCACCCCCCTTCTCTCCCTTCGGATGGGCTCTCTCGCGGATGGAGGAATTCAAGCAACGGAAACGAAACCTCCTCAATTCACAATTTCGCCGCGCCTGAGGGTGTCCAGGCGCCGCAGAAAGTTCTCTAAGTCGATGAAAGTAGATGACTTAGGGTTCGAATCCGGACCCTCTGGGGATAATACTCAAAACAAAAGACTTATGGGCGCGGATCGACCTAAAACGGCGCCTGACCATCAATAAACCATCAACGCAGCTCGGCGTTTCTCTTGGGACGCGAGGGTAGGGTCTGGCCGGTCCATTGGGCTCGCCAGGCGGCCGCGGCTTCTCTCGTGATCGAGCGATGGCGGCCCAGGGTCGTCATGGCAGGAGCGGCACTTATGGGCACCAAAACTTCGTAGAAGTAGCTCCGGCTCATGTTGTGCCTCCGGCAGAACTCCTCCACCGTGTACGTCTCGGGATCATTCAGGCTGACTATCGGCTCGACCATCTCTCTCTTCCCTATTGTGGAGTGTGCAGGGGGTGCCGTTGCTGAGCGAGTCGACGGGCTCTCCGGACCGGCTGGGATGCGCGCCTGGCATCCTAGAATTTTCTGAATGAACGGCTGAGCCGGGCCAGGTACGCGCCCCAGGTCGTCAGCATCGACTCGGCCAGTCTCCGTAATGTTGTCCGTAAGGTTGGTGCCCCAGAATAGGAACTCAAGGGGCGGCTCCCAACCGAGCCCCCTCCCTCCATAAAAAGGCTCCTCGACAGGAGCCTCTTTTTTTGGTCCGCGTACGCGGAGCATCTCGCCGGAGAGCTCGAGCACAAGCCTCTCGACCGCCATCTGTTGAATCGTTTCGGCGAAGCCATGCGCGGCCGTGGCCTCGTCGCTGACCTCGGCTGCGGACCTGGCCACATTGCCGGCTACCTGCACGAGCAGGGCGTTCAGGTATTCGGAATCGAACTGGGCTGGCGTTGCTGGCCTTTCACCACGCCGTCGCTGTTACCTTCTCGCAAAAGCTGCCTGACCTGCCGCTGCAGCAGACGGCTGGCGCCGCCGCGTTGTGGCGCCAATTTTGCACAAGGCAGCGGCCAGTTTGTAGGCTCAACTCGGACCGCAAGGCGTAAGGAGACGATCATGGAACCGCCCGCTTCCGCTCAGGAAGTTGCCATAGAAAATTTGCCCATCCCGCTGGAGAGGGATGTTTTTCTCCGTACGCTGATCCGCGAGCTTTCGGGGACGCTGCAGGACGTCGTCGGCATGGAGGAGGCGTCGGGTTTCATCAGCGTGGTCGGCCAGCGGGTGGGCGATCAGATCAACGAGAGCTACAAGCAGGCTTTGAAGGTGTCGAGCCTGAGCCGCGGGCAGGTGGCGCGGGTCCTCGTCGATCTCAAGCAGCGCATCCAGGGGGATTTCTTCATCGTGGAGGAGAGCGACGATAAAATCGTCCTGGGCAACCGGGCCTGCCCATTCGCCGAGAAGGTGGTGGGACGGCCGGCGCTCTGCATGATGACCTCGAACGTGTTCGGCGTCATCGCCGCCGAGAACCTCGGCTACTCGAAGGTCGCCATCGAGCGGTCGATCGCCATGGGAGACGCGGAGTGCCGGGTGGTCGTCTACCTCGATCCGACGCCCGAGGCTGCGGCCGCCGCCGGCCGGGAGTACGTTCAGGGATAGTCCCCTTTCGATGACAGAAGAGGAGTCGTTCCTCAAAGTTGCCGATCTGCTGCCGGAGCCGATGATGCTGGTCACGGCCGACGGGATGATCCTGGCGGCGAATCGGGCCTGCGGAGAGCGGCTGGGGACATTCCCTGAGCCGCTCCAGGGGAATCGCCTCCAGGACTTCACCTCCGATCCGCCCGCAGAGGTGGCGGTCTACCTACGGGATTGCTCGCGCAGCCGTCAACTCGTCCTCGGAGCCCTGCGCTTCCCTGCGAGCTCTTCGAGCGCCGTCTGGCGTTGCGAGGGGGAGGTCTACCGGCCGCGTAAAGAGGGAGAGCCAGCCCTGCTCCTGCTGCGTCTCCAGCCGCGGGAATCGGTTGTCCAGAGATTTTTGCTGCTCAACCAGCGGGTGGATGCGCTGAACCGTGAGATCGTGCGCCGCCGGGAGGTGGAGGCGGCCCTGCGCGATCAGCGGGAGTGGTTGCGGGTCACCCTCGAAAGCATCGGCGATGCGGTGATCGCCACTGACAGCCTGGGCCGGGTAACGTTCCTGAATCCGACAGCAGAGGCCCTGACCGGCTGGCCCGCGGGGGAGGCCACGGGGCGACTCCTCGACGAGATCTTCGACATCGTCAACGAGGAGACCCGCAAGCCGGTCGAGAGCCCCGTCACAAAGGTGCTGCGCGAGGGGATGGTCGTGGGGCTCGCCAACCATACCGTGCTGATCGCGCGCGATGGCCGCGAGATCCCCATTGACGACAGCGCCGCGCCGATCCGTGGCGAGGCTGGCGAGTTCCTGGGCGTCGTGATGGTCTTCCACGACATGAGCGAACGCCGGAATCTCGAACGGGAGCTTCATCGAAGAGCAGAGAGGCTGATGGAGACGGACCGCCGCAAGGACGAGTTCCTGGCGATGCTGGGGCACGAGTTGCGCAACCCACTGGCGCCGATCCGAAATGCCCTCTACCTGCTGGGCATGCCAGGCGCGAGCGCCGAGAACGTCGCGCGAGTCCGTAAGATGATGGAGCGCCAGGTCGAGCACATGGTGCGGCTGGTGGATGATCTGCTTGACGTGTCGCGGATCACTCGCGGCAAAATCGACCTCCGGAAGGACGCGGTGGAGATCACGACGCTGGTACGGCGCACGGTGGAAACGTTCGAGCCGCAGGCCAAGGCGGGTGGGCTCGATCTCCATCTCTCGCTACCCATCGAGCCCGTCGTCGTCGAGGCGGATCCCACCCGTCTCGATCAGGTGATGATCAATCTGCTCAACAACGCCCTGAAGTTCACTCCGTCGGGGGGCCTCATCGAGGTCGATGTCCGGCTCCAGGATGGCGGGCTCCGGATCTCGGTGCGCGACACGGGGGTCGGGATCGAGCCGGAGTTGCTATCGGAGATTTTCGAGCCCTTCCTGCAGGGGAGCCGTTCTCTGGACCGCTCCCAGGGAGGGCTGGGTATCGGGCTCACGCTGGTGCGGACCTTGGTCGAGATGCATGGCGGCGCCGTGACCGCGCACAGCGAGGGGGCTGGCCAAGGAAGCGAGCTCGTGGTGCTGCTGCCCCTGCCGGAGGACACTGGCCGTGGTGGACCTTGCGAGGCTCTGCGGTAACCTCGCGGAAGCATGCGGCCGTCGCGATTGGAGCGTGGTCGCACCCGTGGGGTGGAGGCGGAAAGGGGAGGGGCGGCACCCCAAGGATCTCGTGGAGAGCGCGTGATATCGTGATATTTGGGCACCCGTATAACCCGAACGACGAGAGAGCCAGAGCGATGCCAATCCCGACGGAGCCGATCGGCAGTATCCCAAGACCCCCGAGGCTGGTTGAGGCGGTCGCGACGATGGACGGCACGGACCCGAGGCTGGCTCCGCTCTACGACGAGGCGATCCGGGACACGATCGAGCGGTTCGAGGCCACGGGCTCGCCGGTGATCACCGATGGCGAGCAGAGGAAGTACCACAACTTCTGGACCTACTGTGTCCACGGGCTGCCGAACACGGCCCCGGATGGCTTCAAGATCCCGTTCGCGGCCGGCCACACCCGCCGGATGCTGCGGCTGACGGGCGGCCCTTTCCGCTACGCGAGGTACGCGGACAGCTACCTGGCCACGGCGATGGGGCATACGAACAGGCCGGTGAAGCAGGCTGTCATCTCGCCCTCGGCTCTGAGCCTGATGTACCCGCCCGAGGAGATCCCCGGCTATCCCCGCGAACAGTTCATCCTCGACCTGCTGCATGAGCACGAGACCGAGGTCCGCAACTGCCTGCGCCTGGGCGCCCACAAGGTCCAGATCGATTTCACGGAAGGGCGGCTGGCCATCAAGGTCGATCCCACGGGGCATCTCCTCGCCAGCTTCATCGACCTGAACAACCTCGCCTTGTCGCGCTTCTCCGCCGAGGATCGCCGGCGCATCGGCGTGCACACCTGTCCGGGCGGTGACCTCAATTCGACCCACAGCGCGGACGTCGATTACGCCGAGCTGTTGCCCAGCCTGTTCGCGTTGAGGGCTGGGAGCTTCTACGTCGCACTGGCCGGCGAGAAGGACCGCGTCCGCGTCCTGAAGATCATCCGCGACTGCATGAAGCGGGACCATCGGGTGTTCGTGGGCGTCATCGCGCCGATCGACCCGCGCATCGAGACGCCGGAGGAAGTCCGGGACCGGGTTCTCGAGGCGGCGGAATTCATCCCGGTCCGGCAGTTGGGCACCACCGACGACTGCGGATTCGCTCCATTCTGCGACGACACGTCAACCACCCGCGACACGGCGTTCGCGAAGATCCGTGCGCGGGTTCTCGGCACCGCCCTGGCGGCCAAAGAGCTCGGAGTGTGATGGCAGACGGTGTGATGGAAGACGACGACGAGGAACAGCGGCTCCGGTCCGTTGCCCTGCTGAACGCCAACGCGATCCTCCTCGCCCGCCAGCGGGACGAGCGGGAGCTCGCCGCCGAGCGGGAGCGGCTGCGGATCACCTTGGCCAGCATCGGCGACGGGGTGATCAGCACGGACGCGGAGGGGCGGGTGGCGTACCTCAATGGGGTGGCGGAGGCTCTGACCGGCTGGACCCAGGCCGAGGCCGCGGGGCGGCCGCTGGAGACTCTCTTCCACATCGTCAACGAGCATACCCGCCAGCCGGCCGAGAACCCCGCCCTCAAGGCTTTGCAGGAGGGGGTGATCGTCGGGCTGGCGAACCACACCGTCCTGATCGCCAGGGACGGCACCGAACGGCCGATCGACGACAGCGCCGCTCCCATGCTGGATGAGTCCGGGATGCCGGTGGGAGTGGTGCTGGTCTTCCGCGACGTGACCGAGCGCAGACGGGCGGAAGAGGCCCAGGCGCGGCTCGCGAGCATCATCGAGTCGTCCCAGGACGCGATCCTCAGCAAGACTCTCGATGGCGTCATCCGGACGTGGAACTCCGGGGCCGAGCGGATCTTCCAGTACAAGCCGGAGGAGGTCGTCGGCCGGTCGATCACTCTGCTCATTCCGCCGGAACGGCTGAACGAGGAGAAGGAGATCCTGGCCCGAATCGGCCGCGGGGAGCGGATCGAGCACTACGAGACGGTCCGGGTGGCGAAGGACGGCCGCCGGCTCGACATCTCGCTGACCATCTCGCCGCTCCGCGACGCGGAAGGCCGCATCGTCGGGGCTTCGAAGATCGCCCGCGACGTGACCGAACGGAAGCGTGCGGAGGAGGCCCTGCGGGCGAGCGAGCAGCGGTTCCGCACACTTACCGCCCATGCTCCCGTCGGCATCTTCCTGACCGACCGTGGAGGCAACTGCCTGTTCGTCAACGAGTGCTGGTGCCAGATCTCCGGCCTGTCTCCTGAAGAGGCGCTGGGCCAGGGCTGGACGCGTGCCATCCACCCGGACGACCAGGAGCGGGTCTTCCAAGAGTGGCGCGCCGCGGTCGAAGCAGGCGAGGTGTTTGCCAGCGAGTACCGCTTCCGTACGCCGCAAGGAAAGGTGACGTGGGTCCAGGGGAACGCCATCGGAATCCGTGACGAAGCGGGGCAGGTCAGCGAGTACATGGGCACCCTGATGGACGTCACGGAGCGGAGGGCGACGGTCGAGGCGCTCAGGGAAGCCGACCGCCGCAAGGACGAGTTCCTGGCGATCCTGGCTCACGAGCTCAGGAATCCGCTGGCTCCGCTGCGCAACGGCCTCCAGGTCATGCGGCTGGCCTCCACCGATCTGCAGATCATCGCCAAAGCGCGCGACATGATGGAGCGCCAGCTCTCCCACATGGTGCGGCTGATCGACGACCTGCTCGACGTCTCCCGCATCAGCCGCAACAAGATGGAGCTGCGCCGCTCCCGGGTGCTGCTCGCGGACGTGGTCGGCAGCGCGGTGGAGACCGCCCGTCCGGCCCTCGATGCAGCCGGGCACGAGCTGACGGTCTCGCTGCCGCCGGAGCCGATCCTGCTGGACGCGGACCTGACCCGGCTCGCCCAGGTGTTCGGCAATCTGCTCAACAACAGCTCCAAGTACACCGAGCGGGGCGGTCACATCTGGCTCACCGCGGTGCGGGAGGGCGACCAGGTCGTCGTGTCGGTCCGGGACACCGGGATCGGCATCCCCGCCTCGGACCTGCCGAACATCTTCGGCATGTTCAGCCAGGTGGACCGGTCGATCGAGCGGAGCACAGGCGGGTTGGGCATCGGGCTGGCACTGGTCAAGGGTCTGGTCGAGATGCATGGCGGCACGGCCGAGGCGGCGAGCCCCGGCCAGGGTCAGGGCAGCACGTTCACCGTCCGGCTGCCGGTTTTGAAGGACCGGGCGGAGTTTCCGGCCGCGGCACCGGTCAAGGAACGTCCTGACTCACCCGGATCGAAGCGGCGCATCCTGGTGGTGGATGACAGCCGGGACTCGGCGGCCTCGATGGCCATGACGCTCCAACTGAGAGGGCACGAGGTCCGCACCGCTCACGACGGCATCGAGGCGGTCGAGCTGGCTGAACAGTTCCGCCCCCAGGTGATCCTGATGGATGTCGGAATGCCCAGGCTCAACGGCTATGAGGCGACGCGGCGCATCCGCGAGCAGCTGTGGGGACGCGACATGACCATCATCGTGGTGACCGGTTGGGGACACGAGGTCGACCGCGCCAGGTCGAAGGAGGCCGGGTGCGACGGCCACCTGGTGAAACCGGTCAACCTGTCCGACCTGGAGCCGTTTCTGGTGGGGCTGCGGGACGAGCGCGTAGGAATGGGGGAGCTTTGAGCTCTGCCGGAGCTCTCTCGGCTCTGGCCACCCACCTGTCGGGCCGAAAAGAGGCCATCCTCGAAGCGTGGGAGGAGGCCGTGCGGGCCGATCCTACGCTGACCACCGTCAACACCCTCTCCAGGAACCAGTTGCGCGACCTGATCCCGACGCTCCTGGAGCGTTTCGAGATGAAGCTGCGGGGGGCGGAGGTGGATCTGCAGGAGAAGGCCCGCGAGCATGGCTCGCACCGCTGGCAACAGGGCTTCTCCCTGCGCGGGCTGGTCCGCGAGTGGGGACATCTGCAGCACTGCGTTTTCAACGAGATGAAGCGCTATACCGCGGCCCATCCCGGTCTCGACATGGTCTCCATGGTCCACGCCCTCCAAACCTGGCTGGATCTGTCGAACGAGAGCCTGGCCGACACCACGGAGCGTTACACCGAGCTGCGCGAAAGCGAAGCCCAGGGGGTGCTGTTCGACCTGCGGTCAGCGCTGGAGCGCTTGACGGAGCTGGACCGGGAGCGGGCGTCCATCCTGCACGAGGCGGCCCACGATTTGCGCGGCAACATGGGCCTGGTCACCACGACGACCGCGATCCTGGGCGAGGAAGATGTGCCGGAGGCTCTGCGCTCCAAGGCTTTCACGGTCCTTCAGGAGAGCGTGGGCTTCCTCGGGGGTCTTCTCGAGGAGCTGATGAACCTGGCGCGCCTGGAGGCTGGGCGGGAGCAGCGGAATCTGGTTCCCTTCGATGCCGCCGTCCAGCTCCGCAAGTGGTGCTCGGCCCTGGAGCCCGCCGCCGTGCAGCGAGGGCTGTTCCTCCGCGTCGAGGGGCCGGCGGCCCTGGAGGTGGAGGGCGATCCGGCCAAGGTGCAGCGCATCGTCCAGAATCTGGTCATCAATGCCATCCGCTACACCCACAAGGGCGGGGTCACCGTCGGCTGGGGGGCGACCCTGGAGACGGATGTGGGACGCTGGCGCGTCCGCATCCAGGACACCGGCCCGGGGTTCCGGTCGGGACCGGGTTCGCCGCTGGCTGACGAGATGCGGGAGGCGACCGGGATTGCGCTGGAAGCAGAGAGGGAAAACCCGGGCAGCGGCGTCGAGCCGGTGCCGGAGACGACGCTTCCCGCCCGGTCATCGGAGTCGGCTCAGGCTCCAGGAGAGGGGATCGGCCTGCTGATCGTCAAGCGTCTCTGCGAGCTGCTGGACGCCGGCCTGGAGCTGGCCTCGACTCCCGAAGGGACGGTCTTTCAGGTGGTCCTGCCGCGTTGGTACAGCAAGGACCGCCTGTCGGGGTAGAGGGCGGACGCTCAGGGCGGTGGCAGCAGGTATCGTGCGTCCATCGTGGCCGCTGCTCCGTCCTCCGAGGGCGGCCTGGAGACCCGGGTGGCTGGTGCCCTGCCGGGCGGATGGGACGTTCGCGGCGCCGGTAGCCTGAAACAGACCTGAGGGGCTCGCAGGACCTCTCAATGATCGTCAGCATCCTGCTGCGGGGGAGGCCCCTCGTCCGCGGATACCCGGAACGGGTTGAGGACGCGTAGCGTCAGATAGTTGAGGACGCTCAGCAGAACCGCGATCTCGATCTCCGAGTAGGCGACCGCAGCACCCAGGGCACCCGTCATCCAGATGCTGACGGCGGTCGCGGTGCCGCGCACGTTCGATCCTTCCTTGAGAATCGCACCGCCGCCGACAAACCCGATGCCGGTCATCAGGCCCTGGATGATCCGCGCCTGCGGATCGGCGTCGAACCCCACGACCCGGGTCGCGATCAGCACGTACCCGCAACTGGCCACCGCGATCAGGGAGAAGGTGCGCAGCCCCATGATCCGGGTCGAATTCTCGCGCTCCCAGGCGATCGGCAGAGCGAGGAGAAGCGCGCCGACCAGCTTCACGAGGGGCTCGAAAAACTCGTTCCAGTCCCACCATCCCTGCAAGAGATCCATGGATCAGCTCCCTGGTTCGTCCCGCGTCTGGTCCAGGAAGTCATCCACCCAACCGTGGATGTCTTCGGCCTGAACGTTGCGTTGCAGGCGGATCATGCGCCGCTTGCGCTCTTCGAGCGGCATTTCGCAAGCTCTTTCGATCGCCGCTGCGGTGCCGAGAATGTCGTAGGGATTGACCAGCAACGCCCCGTCGCCGAGCTGGACGGCGGCTCCGGCGAACTCGGAGAGGATCAGCACGCCGCGGCGCTCGGCCTGGCAGGCGCAGTACTCCTTGGCGACCAGGTTCATCCCGTCCTTGAGCGGGGTGGCCAGGCAGACGCTCGCGGCACGGTAACAGGCGACGAGCTCTTCGCGGTCGATGGAACGGCAGAAGTAATGGATCGGAGTCCAGCCCGGCTGGCCGAGCTCGCCGTTGATCTCGCCGACGAGGCGCTCGACTTCCGCCTTCTGTTGCAGGTACTCGGGGATTTCACTGCGGCTCGGTACCAGGATCTGGACGAGCGCAAGCCGCCGGTGCAGGTCGGGACGGGCGCGCAACAAGCGGCGTACCGCCTCGAGCTTGAACGGAATCCCTTTCGTGTAGTCGAGCCGGTCGATGCCCAGCAGGAGGTGCTCGACCCCCATCTCCGCCTGGAGCTTCCGCGCTCGGGCAGCGATGCCGGGGCTCCCCGCCAGATCCGCGAAGCCACGCGCATCGATGCCGATCGGAAACGCGGCGGTGCGCGTTTGCCGCCCCTGCATGAGCACGCGCCAGGCATTGCCCCGCCCGCGCACCACCACCTCCGGCAGGAGAGCGCGGAGACAGGCGACGAAGTTGCGGCGGTCCCTGACGGTCTGGAAGCCGACCAGGTCGAAGGCGAGCAACGCCTGGAGAACCTCGGTGCGCCAGGGCAGCTTGGCGAAGATGTCGGGCGGTGGAAACGGGATGTGGAGAAAGAATCCCAGACGGGCCTCCGGCACCAGCTCGCGCGCGAAGCGGCCGGCGCCGAGAAGAAGATAGTCCTGGATCCACACCATGTCGCCGGGTTGCATGGCTCCGACGGCCGCGGCGGCGAACTTGCGGTTGACGTCGAGGAACGCCTGCCAGTATTCGGGCACGAAGGTGCAGCGCGTCTGCAGGTCGTGGAAGAGAGGCCAGAGCACCTCGTTGGCGAAACCCAGGTAGAACAGCTGGTACTCGGACTCGCTGAGCGACACGGGCACCAGGCCATAGCCCTGCCGCTGGGAGAAGCTTTCGAGGAGAGGCCGGATCTCATCGTTCTTTTCGCCGATCAGCCCCGGCCAACCTACCCAGAGCCCACCCCGGGCTTCGAGCGCTGGGGCCAGGGCGGTGATCAGCCCGCCACTGCCAGGGAGCAGCGACCAGGTGCCATTTTCGGCGCGCGTGGCCGCGATCGGCAGGCGGTTCGAAACGACGACCAGTCGCTGATTGCTGTGCTGCGGGCGCTTCAGGGCCGGTTGTGGAAGGGTGCGGATATCCATCTCTGACCCGGAGGATACCAGACGCCCAGAGGCCGGCCTGTCGCCCGAGACACCGCCGCACCCGCAGGATCTACTCGGAACCGCTCTCGTTTTTGGCGGTATCCTCGTTCCTGGTCTCGGCGGCGAGCACGCGGGTCGCCACCTTGGCGCGGTCCGCGCCTTCTCGATACTCGGCAGTTACCCGCAACCCTGGATCGAGCGTCTTGACGAGATATTCGGTCGATGGCGAGAGAAACAGGGTGACGTCGCCCGCCTCGGTCCGCAAGAGCAGCGCTGCACTATTCGAGGAGACGATGCTGCCGGTGACGGCCAGCGCTGCCGGGGCAGGAGCCGTGCCCATGCCGGGCTGCGCCGACGCAGCGGCTTCCTGGGCGGGGAGCACCCGCTCCGCGATGACGAAGCCGCTGATCTTCCGGCGGTACTCGACCGTCACCTCCGTACCTTCCTCGACCTCCACCAGCCATTTCGTGTCTTTGTTGACGGCGACCTTCTGCGACTTGCCTTCCGTTGTTTTCAGATCCAGCCGGCTACGGGTCCGGCGGGTCACCGTGCCGGTGACTTGAGGAACCGCGCGCTGGGCAGGGGCGGTCTGCTGCTGCTCCTGCGCAGGAGTCTTCTCCGGTTCGCCGGCGCTCTGGGCAGCGGCGCCGGCGGACAGCGTGAGCAGGGCTACCGCTGCCAGAGGCACCGCAAGAGAAAGGGTTTTTCGTTCGAGCTTCTGCATGGGGCCTCCTTGAGCCGAATGAAATCAGAGGAACCGCTCTCGCGCCCTCGAGGGAAACTTATGCAATTTTCGCTCCGACGCAATCCAGGGCTTGCAACGTCGCTACGTGGCGCTCCTCGACCTCGCGGAGGTCCAGCTCGTTGATCAGGGTCTCCCTGGCGTCCGCGGCCACCTTGTCGGCGTGCTGGCGGAGACAGGCGAGGTCCTCGGTGCGGCGGACCTGTTCGGCGACGGCGGCGATGGTGTCCAGGAGGCGGAGGAGAACGGAGACGCTGTCGCGACCGTACTGGCGGATCTGGTTGAAGGCGGCGTCGGCCATTTCCGGAAAGTCGGTGCCGTCCGCGATCACGCGCAGCCACCCGTGGTCATCGTAGCGGTGGCGGGAGGGGATCTTGCGGCGTGCCAGCTCGCTGAGGGCAGCCCCCAGCCAGTCCAGACAGGTCATCGCGGAGAACGGATCGTTGATGCCCGGAGAGAGGGCTCGCGCCCCGATCTCGACCAGGCTGTGGACGGAGTACTCAGGGTCTTGGGTCGGCGTGCGGCGCCGGCCGAGGATGAAGGCGCCGCGGATGCGGTCGATCACCTCGGCACTCAGGCGGCCGGACGGCCAGGCCCGGGCGAGCCCTCGCCCTTCGATCACGAAACGGCCCGGAATCCTCACCAGCTCGAGGACGAGGTCTTCCGCGCAGGCGATCGACATCAGCTCTTCGTTGTCAATCGCCTGCAGATATCCGCTCTGGTCCGCTTCGATCAAGGTTCCCCCGGTCCGGATCTTCGCGGGCTCTTCATCCGGCGTCTCCCGGGCATCAGGGACGGGCTCTCCCAGGGTCTGGGGGAACATGTGCCGTATCTGTTTACCGCTCCTGAGCCCCCTCAGTTGGCCGGAAGCAGTTCTTTGTAGGAAAGCGGCTGCGAGCTACGGAGAATCGTGGTCAAGGTAGAGATCGGATTGAAGTCGATCTGGTGGCAGGTTCTCAGGAGGCTCATCAAGATGGACTGTGCCTTGGCGCCGCGGTCGGTACGGTTTCCGCCACACGATTTGCGATTGACGACGGCAGGCCGAATCGCATGCTCGGCAGGCCAGTTGGTCGCCTCGACATCCTCCCGCTCCAAGAAGACAAACAGAGCTTTCTGGTAGTCTCGAGAGCGCGTTGCGGCAGGAACGGGTGGCCCAGGTGGAAGTGCTCGCAGCCCTCCGCAACGAGGGAATCGCGGACATCCAGGAAGCCGAGGCGGTCGTGCTCGAAACGGATGGCACCTTCAGTGTGATCAAGAGGGCTGACGCGGAAACGGCCGACAGTCTCAGAAACGTTTCCGGCTATCCCCCCGATCCTGCATCCTGACGGGTCGTGGCGAGGAGCTCCCGGGTCTTGTAGCCCAGCCAGAGGACCGCGACGCGTCCTGACGCCCCTTGAAACGGCGCCGCGATCTCGATCGTCCCCGGCAGGTCGCCGGGCCGGGTCTGCAGGCCGATGGCCTGGAGAGCCCAGGAGGCGCGGGCGTCGGCCTGGCCAGCCACCGCATACTTTTCGTTGCTGCTGGTCAGGATCTTCCCGTCTGGCGCGAGAACATGGACGAAGGCGACGTGGGGCATCTGAAGAAGGCTCCCCTTCGCCATATCCAGCATGCCTTTCTGCTGGCCCAGGGCAGCCCCTTGAATGCCCGCCGCGAAGGCGCGAAAAACGGCCGTGGCCTCGCTTGTGGCCAGCCTCTCGGCGCGCGCATCGCTTTCCTGCCGGGCTTGGCTGACGGCGATCTTCTGCCGGGCCTCCGACTCTCCGAGTTGCCGCTCGCTACGCTGCTGCGCGGTGTTCCAGACCGCGAAGCAGATCAGGACCAGAAGCAACGCCACCACGACCTCGACGATCAGGCGTTTGGCATTCGACATACCTCCTCCTTTCGTTCAAGACAGCTTGCAAGCGAAATACCTGAGTAGAAGACACTGCTGTTCCGCCGATGGCCCTCCCATCTGCACAATCCTTGCAAGTATTTCGGCTTGAGCAGTGCTCGCGAGTTGAACGGACCGAGTCGCGAAGGAGTGGCGTGCCGAGCTTCAGGGAAGCTGTCGAATTTGTCGGACTTGCAGTGGATGGCGCTGGAGTCCTGATCATCGTTCTCGGAATCCTGGTCGCTTCCGTGAGGTTCGCCCTGCCTGGTGCCCGGAAGGCGAGCGATGCCTACCGGACGTACCGGCAGGAGGTGGGAAAGGCGATCCTCCTCGGCCTGGAGCTCCTGGTCGCCAGTGACATCATCCGGACCGTAGCGATCGCCCCGACTCTCCAGAACGTCCTCGTCCTTGGGTTGATCGTGGTGATCCGTACGTTTCTCAGCTTTGCCCTGGAGGTGGAGCTCGAAGGACGTCTGCCCTGGCAGGGGCGTGGAGCGGATCAGGAAGCGAGGTGAAGCTGATGGCGCCAGAGAATCCACATGGTAATCAGGCCGAGAACATTCCACCGGGCTGGAGCTACAACCCTTCGAGCTGGCCGCAACGGCTGCCGATCGTCGGCCTCGCCCTGGTCGGGACCGCGATCGCCGTGTATCTCACCCTCTATCAGGTGCGGGTGCTCCCGAGCGTGTGGGAGCCGTTCTTCGGCGACGGCAGCCGGGTGATCCTCAACTCCAAGGTCTCGCGCGTCCTGCCCATCCCCGACGCCGCCCTGGGGACCTTCGGCTATCTCGTGGACGCGGTCACCGGCATCATCGGAGGCCGCGGGCGCTGGCGGACGATGCCCTGGATCGTCATCGTCTTCGGTCTCGCGGTGGGGCCTCTGGGGGCGGTCAGTATCCTGCTCGTGGTGTTGCAGCCCGTGCTCCTCGATGCCTGGTGCACACTCTGCCTGGTCTCCGCCGTCATCTCGGTGCTGATGATCGGACCGGCGATGGACGAATTCCTGGCGAGCCTTCAATACATGCGCCGCGAGCGGGACCGGGGGTGCTCCCTCTGGAGCGCCTTCTGGGGACGTGGCGAGCGCCGACCGGAGGAGGCCTGAGCCATGTGGGCACGCTTCGCCAATACCGCGGTGGGTCTCTGGCTAATGGCCGCTCCGGCCGTTCTGGGTTACGGCGGACCCGCCGCCACCAACGACCGGATCGTCGGGCCGTTGGCGGCGACCTTCGCAATCATCGCGATCTGGGAGGTTACTCGCGGGCTGCGCTGGCTCAACCTGGTCCTCGGCGCCTGGCTGCTCGCGGCCCCCTGGCTGCTGGGAAGCTACACGGCCGGCGCCACCACCAGCAGCATCGCGGCAGGTGCCCTGCTCGCCGCCTTCTCCCTGGTTCGGGGAAAGATCCGTCAGGAGTATGGCGGCGGCTGGCCCGCGGTCTGGCGTTCGCGATCTTCGCCATGAAGATTCCCCGGGAGCTGCTGAAAAGGATCTTCCGGGAGGCGCAGAAAGACCGCCTCACCTCTGAGGCGGCCAAGGCGGCGTACTACTTCTTTCTCTCTTTCTTCCCGACGATCCTCGCCCTGTTCGCCTTTACGGGGATTCTCGGCGGGGACGCGGCTTTCGAGTGGATCATGACCCAGCTCTACGCCGCCTTGCCTGACGATGCGGCAGCCTACCTGAGCCGCTTCGTGCTCGAGGTGACCGGAGAGAGCCGTCCGGGCCTCCTGTCGGTGGCTCTCCTGCTCACCGTCTGGTCCGCCTCGAACGTATTCGTCGCCATTACGGACGGGCTGAACGTGATGTACGACCTCGATGAGCGGCGCACCTGGTGGAAACGCCGGGTCATCGCGCTGGTGGCTCTGCTGGCGGCCCTGGTTCTGCTCTCGGCGGCCACGGCGGCCCTCGTCGCCGGCCCGGAGCTCATCTCGCTGTTCCGCCTGGAGTCCTTCTGGCACGTGCTGCGCTGGCCCCTGGCGTTCGTGATGCTCACCCTGATGATGTGGCTGATCTACTATCTTCTGCCCAACCGGGATCAGGGCAGAGCGTGGCGTCCCAATCTGATCGGAGCCATCATCGGCTCGGCCCTGTGGGTGCTTGGAACGTTGGGGTTCAGGCTCTACGTCGCGAACTTCGCCAGCTACAGCCAGACCTACGGCTTCGTGGGGGGCATCATCGTCCTGCTGCTCTGGCTTTATCTGACAGCGGCCGCGATCCTGTTCGGTGGAGAGGTCGCAGCGACCCTGGAGCAGAAGGCGGATTGCCAGACCCAGGCCGGGAACGGCGTTGAGCAGTAGTCTGACGCCATGACGTTCGAGATCATCCTGGTCCTCTCCATCCTCGCCGGAGCGGTCGCCTGTTTCGCCACGGAGCGCCTGCCGGTGGACCTGGTGGCGCTGTTGGTACTGTCAGCCCTTCTCGTCAGCAGGATCCTCACCCCTCAGGAGGCCATCTCGGGCTTCAGCAACACGGCCACGGTCACCGTGGCCGCCATGTTCGTGCTGAGCGCCGGCCTGGCTCGAACCGGCGTGGTGAATCTCCTCGGGCAGCGGCTCGCGGCATTCGGGCGCCTTGGCTTCCTGCCGACGCTGATCGCTCTCATGCTGCTCATCGGAGTCGTCTCGGCCTTCATCAACAACACGGCGGCGGTGGCCATCTTCCTGCCGATCGTCCTCGGATTGGCGCGGGATACCGGGATCAGCCCTTCGAAGCTGCTGATCCCGCTGTCCTTCGCGTCGATGTTCGGCGGCGTCTGTACTCTGATCGGAACCTCCACGAACATTCTGGTCAGCTCCATCGCCGAACAGCACGGACTGGCTCCGTTCGGAATGTTCGAGCTCTCCCGGCTCGGTCTGGTGCTGTTCGCGGCGGGAGCTCTCTACCTGCTGACTGCCGGGGTCCGGCTCATCCCGGATCGGCGCGCCGGAGCGGATCTGACGCAGTCGTATGGAATGGGCGACTATCTGACGGAGATCCTCGTGCTTCCCGGATCGTCTGCCGTGGGGCGGTCCCTGCGCGACTCGCCTCTGGTCCGTGATCTGGACATGGACGTGCTGGAGATCCAGCGTGACGGGCGGCCGCTGGCCGCGGGTGCCGAGACGGTCCTCGAAGCGGGCGACCTGCTCCGGGTCCGCGGCGACGTCGAGAAGATCCGCCGTGCCGAGGAGCAGAAGGGGATCGTCCTCAAATCGGGATTGAAGTGGCGTGAGGAAGATCTGCATTCAGCCGAGACCTCCTTGCTGGAGGTTCTGGTCGCGCCGGGATCGACCCTCGAAGGGAAGACGCTCAAGGAGACGGGCTTCCGGCAGATCTACGGCGGCACGGCGCTCGCCATCCGCCACCGGGGCGAGCTCATGCGGGAGCGGCTGGGCACGACCCAGCTACGCTCCGGAGACGTGCTGCTCGTCGAGGTCCGGCGCGATCGGATCGAGGCCCTGAAGCGCGTTCAGGACTTCGTGATCGTGTCTGAAATCGGTCTGGACGAGCCGCGGCGGGAGAAGCTGCCCCTCGCCCTGGTGATCGTCGCCGCCACGGTGGCTGCGGCGACCCTGGGGCTTCTGCCCATCGTGGGGAGTGCCATCCTCGGCTCGGTCCTGCTTGTGCTCACCCGCTGTCTCACGCTCGAGGAGGCGTATCAGGCCATCGAGTGGCGTGTCATCTTCCTGCTCGGCGGGATCCTGCCTCTCGGCCTCGCGCTGGAGAGCACTGGCGGAGCCCGGCTCCTCTCCTCCCTGCTTGTCGACACGGTCGGCGTCTGGGGGCCGGTGGCGATGGTCTCGGTCTTCTACCTGCTGACGTCGCTGCTGACCGAAGCGATGTCGAACAACGCCACGGCCGCGCTGCTCGCTCCGATCGCCATCAGCGCGGCGGCCGCGCTCGATGTCGATCCCCGGCCGTTCCTGGTGGCGGTGACCTTTGCCGCATCGGCGAGCTTCATGACTCCCGTGGGTTACCAGACGAATACCTTGATCTATGGTCCGGGGCACTACCGGTTCGCCGACTTCCTGCGTGTTGGCACTCCTCTGAATCTTCTGTTCTGGCTGATCGCGACTCTGCTGATCCCGCGGTTCTGGAGTTTCTGAGTCTTCCCTGATGAACAGGAACATGTCCCGTCTTCCAAGTCGGTGCATCACTACGACTGGTAGAAGCAGAATAAGGGCTGACGAGGAAACCCGGAGGCACTCGGGAAGTTGTTGGGAAATATCTGAAAGTTCGATGAGTCGTCCGTTCTTGTCCAGCAACTCTCCCTCCACCTGATCTCAAACTTCTTTGTCTCCTTTTTCAGGTGAGACGTACCTGAGGAAGTAGAAGCGGTCGGAGGCAGCTCGAGCCGATCCCTTCCTGACGCGGATTGCTCTTCCGCCGATGGTCGGCGGTTCTGTGGTGTCCCTCGAGGACAAGGAGGACGTCTATGAGGCGTTTG
>WUUC01158377.1_pt1 | contig 17847 bp, 9 predicted proteins | sample 6278441 | NCBI WGS metagenome assembly WUUC01 (sample SAMN13675441, study PRJNA597444) | soil metagenome | isolation source: soil | place: USA: Washington | collected 2017-10 | reverse complement strand
TGGTGAAGAACACCAACAGTGGCGGGTTGTCGCAGGTCGAGGACCCGGATGGTAAGTGTTGGTGAAGAACCCAACACTGGCGAGTGCCAACGTTGGTGTTCTTCACCAACGTCTTCATTGTGGTAGATCGAGGACTCTTGGATAAGTGTTGGCGAAAAACTCAACACGGATCAGTAAACGTCTACCGGCTCCAGCACCCTTTGGTTTGAGATCGAATCGTGCCCATCGAAATCTACAGTCGCCGCGAATTTTTTGACTTCATTCACGAAGACTTCCGGCTTGAAAACATGGATGACGTGATTGACATCTAATTTCTTGTATACTACTCTTTTATTGAGTCGTTGCGCATGTGCGGCATCTTCATCGTCCATGGCGCCGATGAGACCAAACCCGGGATGCCGTGACCACTTTCCGTGCAATATAAGGATAGGGCATTCTGTGATCTGCAACGCTTCCGCATGATCAAGACCTTCGTAGATACGTTCTTCAACAAATGCTCTTGCAAAATCCACATCGAACATGGAGAGAGATTTGATCATGATACGGGGTGCAAACGGCAGGACGGTCAGGTCGATCGGGTCGATCCGGTAGAACATGCGGTAGGTTCCTACCAGCAACCGCAGCACCAGTGTGGCCACCGGAGACAATTTTTTTTCTGTCCACTGTTCACGTTCCATCACGGGTACGAAAGATGTACTGATGAACTCCACGGGATTACCTCTTTTGTCTTCCATTGTTTCCACAAGGTTTCGGAGTCCTTTGAAAACGAACTTGTCGCGTTCGCGGAAGCGTGGCATCTCGGCTGAAAATAGCGGCGCATCTTCAAGAACAATAGCGGCTACAAGCTCCGGGACAAAAGCAGCAAGCCAGAGCGCGATCAATCCGCCTGAAGAGTTGCCTGAGATGATCGTTTTTTGCTGGATGACTTTCTTTAAGAAAAACCTCAGGTCGTAACCGATGGTGTTCCAGTCATAGTGACCGGGTGTTCGGCTTGATTTTCCGTGCCCCCGGATGTCGACCGCATAAACATGAAAGCGCTGAGCCAGCGGTTCAAGGACTTTCAGGTAGCTTTCCCACGATCCGGTTTGTGCGTGGAGGAGCAAAAGTGGCGGTCCATTGTTTGGCCCAACCACATAGTTAAGCATCACCTCCCCGGTGTAGCAGGTCTGCTCTGTAAAAACTATACGTCCTATGCGGATCTCCATATTGGACCGTCACTGTTTGCAAACACCGTTCCCGGCGAGTAACCCAAATCGAGTTATGCAGTAATGTCGGTAAGGTGGACTATATGACGGCGAACTACATGCGATCGCCCCGTTCAACTTCCCTATTAACCCATCATGTGAAAACCTATACACGATGTGGCACATCGCGTTTGTTTTATTGTTGGAATAATTCACCAATCTATGATCAGCAATTGGATAAAAGCCTGGCTCCGTCACCTTGTTCGGTTCAGACAATACGCGCTTATTAACGTTACCGGCCTGTCGTTCGGTATTGCGGCTGTCGTTACGATCTATTTATACATATCGGATGAGCTGAGTTTTGACAGGTTCCAATTGAATGGCGAGAGAATCTATCGCGTTAGCTATACGTCACGGTATTCGGAAACAGAAAATATTTACCCGACTACACCTGCCACCCTCGGTGAGGCCGTGCGGACGGACCTCATAGACGTTCAGCAAGTGGTACGGCTTTACTCGAGGCAGGCCGGTATCACGGTAGCACCCGGGGAGAGTGGCGAGAAGAAATTCCGGGAGGATTTTTTCTATCTCGCAGATCCTTCGGTGTTCGAGGTGTTTACCTTTCAGTTTCTGGCCGGCGCGCCGCAAACGGCGTTGCAGAATCCAAACCAACTGGTGATCAACCGTAGGTTGGCAATGAAATATTTCGGTGCCATAGAGAATGCTGTAGGCAAAAATGTGTTGTTCGAAGGGCAGGTGCCGTTAACAGTATCGGCGGTTGTTGAAGATCTTCCGGAGCAGGCAAGCGAGCGAATGGAGTTGATCGCGCACTTCGACAATTTCTACAGCGGTGAAACTCCCGAAACACAGGACTACCTGCGACGCGATTGGGTTTATAACCCGGTATCGACTTATGTGTTGTTAAAACCCGGTGTAGACGCGGCCGATGTTCAGACCGCCATGAACGGTTTGAAGAAGAAGTATGCTGACGAACGCGTGATCAACAATGTGACCTATCAACTTCAACCGCTTTTTGATATTCACCTCCGTTCGAGTTTTTCATTTTTCGGAGCGTCGGAGAATATCCGCTACGTGTATATCCTGGGGTCGATTGGTTTGCTCATTCTGGTGATCGGTTGTTCGAACTTCGTGAACCTGGCAAACGCACAATCGTTGAAACGTGCCCGTGAGATCGGCGTTCGCAAGGTGATGGGAGCTGAGCGCAGGAGTCTCATCCTTCAATTCGTACTTGAGGCGAGCGCTCTTGTACTGGTGTCGTTCGTCGTAGCGCTGATCATTCTTTACCTCGCTCTGCCGTTTGTGAACGAAGTTTCCGGGAAACATTTTGAAGCCACAGGCCTGCTGACTTTTAAGTTGTTTGGTGGGTTTGTCGTGCTGTTTGTCATTACCGCCATCCTGGCCGGCGCTTACCCTTCGTTTTATATCACGCGATTCAATCCCGTGAAAGTGTTGAAGGGCTTTTCCAGTGGAAAGACTTCGGAAGGATATGTTGTAAGGAAATTCCTGGTGGTCGGTCAGTTTTCAATCTCTGCAATACTTGTGGTGATCGCTGTAGTTCTCTACCAGCAAATGCAGTTCGTAAAAAATAAACCGCTTGGCTTCCAGCGCGAGTTGATGCTGACGATCCCTCTTTTCAGTAATTCACCCAATGCGATCCTTGGTGGAGGGGTGGATGGTTCACTCCGCGCAAGGATGAATGCCTTTGAGAATGAGTTAATTTCATCTGCAGCGGCAGAAGCCATTACAGTTTCCTCGGCGCTTCCGGGGCAAGGTGCTGTGAGCGCGCTCGTGAGCACTGACCAGATCACTGAAGAGCAAAACGTTTTTGTTAATTCCACCGCCGTTGACTACGATTTTATAGAATCTTACAATATGGAGATTGTTGCCGGTCGAGGATTTTCAAGAGAGTTTGGCACCGATCACCTGCAGGCATTTGTTATCAACGAACAAGCGGTGAAGGCACTTGGCTGGGAGACTCCGGACGAAGCAATTGGTCAACGTATCTCCATAGTAGGTAAAGACGGAAGCGTTGTTGGTGTGGTTAAAGATTTTCATTTCCAGGGCCTGCAGCAACCACTTCGTCCCCTGGTGCTGGAAGTAGCGGCAGGCAAGTTTACCGTTTTCACGGCGAGGCTTGTGCCTGGACGATCGTTACCAGACGCTATTGCTGGCGTGAAATTCATTTGGGACAAAACGTTTCCTGAGAAAGTTTTCGAATATCACTTCCTTGACGAGCGCCTCGAAGCAAACTATGGAACTGAAAACCGACTAACAACGATGGTCGAATATTTCTCGATTCTTGCTGTCTTTATTTCGGCTTTGGGACTATTCGGTCTTTCGGCGCATGTCAATCACACGAGAGCGCGTGAAGTCGGCATCCGAAAAGTTCTGGGCGCACATGCAGGACAGATATTTTACGTCCTCACAAAAGAGTTTCTCATCCTGGTAATCATTGCGTTGGTGATTGCACTCCCTGTTTCATTTGTGTTGGCCTCGCAGTGGCTGGATTCATTTGCATACCGGATGGTCATCGGCTTACTGCCTTTTGCTGCGGGTGCGGCGGTGGCCCTGTCGACTGTTATATTATCTATTAGTTACGAGACCATAAGGTCAACGAGGAGTGACCCGGTGAAGGTGTTGAGGGTAGAGTAATTTGTTATTTGTTATTCGTGGATTGGACTAACTACCGGGTTCGTACCTACGAATAACTAATCACGAGCAACGAATAACCTTTTTGTCACTCCGCGGGACACGCAACCACACTACTCGGTTTCGATACGCCAGTTCCGTTGAACGCTTCGACTGCGAAGAAATAGTCAACACCTAAAGTAAGTGCACGCACTTCCAACGTTGCCGGCTGATCCGCAAAGACCTGGTAGGTTTGATACAACTTTTCTGGAGTGATGCCCCAACGAACATTGTAGCCAACAGCCCCGTCAACTTTTGTCCACGAAATGAAGGCATTGCGGGGATCGGTGTCGCGTTTGCCTGTTACATTTTTCGGGATCGACGGCAACCTGCTTCCTGCGTTTCCAAAGAAACGAATGTCGCTGATGGCGAGGTTGGGTGTCATGCTGTAAACGTGTTCGTATTTGATGTAACGCGCTTTTACAGGAGACGTCAATTCGATGTACGGATTGGCGCGGTCTGTTTGTTCTTTCGAAAGATCACCGATGATTTGCCACCTTTTGTTGTCGGATGAAGCGAACACTTTGAATTGTGTGACGATGCCGTCGCTATTGTAGATGTTGGATTTGTAATCGGTGAAGTTGATTTGCAATGCATTCACCGTCATATCCGATTGAAGATCGACGGTTGCCCACTGATTAGCATTGTTTTTCTCTGCAACCCAAAACGTTCTTGGGTTTTCATCCGTGAGCAGATCTCCGCTGTGATCTGGCTGAAGGGTTGAAACAGTTACAGGTTTTCGATAGGAGAGTAACATCCAACCGGTAAAGAGCTCATCTTTACTTTCCCATTTTTTAGTTGGCAGGAAATGGGGAAGATCACCGAACCTCGTGTTGGAAAACATCTGGTCGTCTTTATCGAAGCCAGCGGGAAACATGGCAATGCGTCTTTCAAAGTTCCAGTTTACCGCTATCCATGGTGTACCTGTATTCCAATAGTTGCCATAGTTATCCTGGAACGTGTTGCCGTGGCCGGCGCCTGTTACGAAACCACCCGGTTTGTAAGACACAGGATTGTAGGGTGCATATTGAAATGGACCCAACGGATGGTTGCCGACATAAGCGCCATTGGCGTAAACATTGTACTCAGTTCCAGGCGCGCCGTATTGTAAATAGTATTTGCCATTGTGCTTCGTCATCCATGCGCCTTCAGTGAACGGTGTGATGCTATCGCGATGATCGCGCCCGAATCGTTCCCAACCATTTTTTTCAGGGTGAAGGTAGAGCAATGCCCGGTAGTTGGTTTTGTCGCGGTAACTGAGGCGTTTCTTTTTATCGAGTTCGGCGCCGAAGATGGGATACACATTGGACGAGCCCCAGTACATGTACCACTTGTCGAATTCATCATCGTAGAATAGTGCAGGGTCCCATGGTCCGATGTCTTTAGGTAATATTGGAAGCCATCGATTGTAGAAGATCAGTTTACCTTTTTCGGGTTCTGTTGAAACGAAGATGGGGCGTTGTTGAAACGTAGATTGAAATAAATAAAGCGTGTCCCGAACGGAAAGTGCGGCCGGAGCGCACATGTCTTCCATGGGCCACTTGTCGGGAACAACATAGTTCCAATGCAAAAGGTCTTTGGAATGCCACCAGCCACCGGAGATGGTAACGAACATGTAGTACTCACCTTTATGGTTGATGATCACCGGATCGGCGCCGGAGCGGTAGGAAATACTGTCGTTGAGTTGTTCGAAGTTGTAGCGGTAGCTTATGTCGACCGGGTTGCAGTAAGTTCGGATGCCGCTGGAGGATTGGGCGCCAAGGTATGCCGGTACGGTTGCCAGTAATATGAAAAGAAGAAATTTCATGCGTTGAAGATAGTTTTTTTTGCTTGTTCATGCGTTCGTCTGGTTGTCTGGTGGTGTGGACATAAACTATGTACCTTTGCATCATGATCAGGCGCCTGATTTGTGTTGTTGGTCTGTTTCTTTGCCCGGTGATTGCCTGCGCGCAGATGGTCGTGGCCGACAAGGATGTGGATGAAATTGAGTTGATGCCCTTCAATCTCGCGTTCATTGCCGATACAACGAACGCACTTACATTCGAGCAGATCTCTTCAAGGGCGTTCTCCGGGAAGTTCAGTTTGCACCCGTTCTACCAGAACAAGCACTTTAAGACCAATGTCAATTATTGGATCCGTCTTCCGGTGCGGCACAATGCATCGACTGGAAAAGTGTGGTTGATTGAATTCTATGATCAGACCATCGATATTATCGATGCCTATGTACCTGATGAGTTCGGCAACTACGACGTGACGACTATGGGCGACAGCCTTTCCTTTGGTGATCGCATGTACCGTCATAAGAACTTTGAGCTGATACTAGACATGGATTCGGACGAGATCCGCTATTATTATTTCCGTGTCCGTTCCAGCGAGTTCGCCGACATCCGCATTGCCTTCCGCTCTCTGAACTTCTTCGTTTACTACGCCCTCAACGAATATTTCCTGTTTGGAACATTCTATGGGATGATCATCATCATCAGTCTATATAACTTCCTGATCTTTCTTGCGATCAGGGAGATCAAGCACATTTATTATATCTGTTACATACTAAGTGTTGCCGCCTATGCGATGAGCCTGGATGGTATCGGGTTTCAATACCTGTGGCCCAATCACCCGGAATGGAACAATTACGCGACGGGAATTGCTCTTTATTCGCTGATCGTTTGGGCGCTTATATTCACCAGGCGGTTCCTGAGTACCAAAACGACCGCCCCAGGTCTCGACAGGATTTTATTTTTGCTGATCCTGGCCCGTTCAGTGCTTTTTGCTATCGAGCTTATATTTTTCCCGAACTTACTGATCTATCGCAACCACGATATCATCCCGCTATCGGTGATCTTTTATACGAGTATCCGCGTTTGGCTGAATGGTTATAAGCCCGCACGATTCTTTGTTATCGCGTATGGTATTTTATTCGCCGGGTTCTTTCTCCGTACGTTAGTGTATTTCAATGTATTGGACTTCACCGTCCTGTCGCATTACAGTCTGCACTTTAGTTTTGTCCTGGAAATGCTTTTCCTCACCATGGCACTCGGCGACAGGGTACGCATTCTGAAAGACAACCGCGACCGGGCCATGCGCAACGTGATCGTTCAGCATGAAGCGAACATGCAACTCAAAGAAAAAGTAAACCGCGAATTGGAGCAGAAGGTTGCGGAGCGAACCGTTGAGCTCGACCAGAAAAACCACCTGCTAGAAGAAACCAATACCAGGTTAACCAAACAGTCGGTCGAGATCAGCCAGATCAATTCGCTACTCGATCTTGATAACTGGAAGCTGAAGAACCGGATCAAGGAAGTGCTTGAAGAGCGGTTGCACGAGAAAACGATGGACTATGCAGAGTTCAGGACCTTATATCCCGACACGCTGTCGTGTTACCGGTTCCTCGAGTCATTGAAGTGGGACCACGGGTTCAGATGCCGCAAGTGTGATAACACCAAGTTTTTTGAAGGCAACCAGAAGTTTGCCAAACGCTGCACCCGATGCGGGTACAATGAATCTGTAACAGCTTTCACGATCTTCCATAGTCTTAAGTTCCCTATCGAGCGGGCATTCTTCATCGCTTACCTCACCGTTATCGGAAAAAAGGAAAACACCCTTGAAGAAATTGCAGGGCAGCTCGAAGTGGGGGTAAATACTGTGTGGGCATTTCGCAATAAAGTCGAAGGCAGGATCGGTGAACTCGACCAGCACGGCAGGAAGCCTACTGCAACCAGATGGGAGGACGTGATCCTGCTCGATAGTCAGACCATCCCGCGGCGGCCAAAGGTTCGGGTGGAGCCTTCACGGTAATGCTTACCGCAATCGATTGCGGCGAATTCTGGGTTTAAGTCCCGGCCATTGTTTTTTTTCTATGTGTTCACCCGTGGCAATGCCGGAAATCTGCCCATAATCCACAGATTCAATGTTTTTTTCGTGATAAAAACCGTTTGCGAAGGTGCGGTTCCGGCGCCCTGTTTTCCCTGATTTCAACTGAAAAATTCTTTCAACGACTTGCCATGCAATAATTTGAACAATGTTTCCGGCGAAAATTGCCCGGGAACGATAGCCACAATGAGGTTCAAATTATTGATTATCAGTATGCTATGCCTGATCTGGGGAGTTAGTCTGGCACAGAATAAAGTGGTAACAGGAACAGTTTCGGATGCTTCAGACCAGTCGCCGATCCCTGGAGCCAATGTGGTAATACAAGGTACGAGCAAAGGAACCGCAACGGACGCGGATGGCAATTTCTCTCTTGACCTGGCCCCGGGAGAAAATGCGATTGTGATTTCTTTTATCGGGTATAAGACACAGACGGTAAGCGTCGGGGAGCAATCGAATCTCAATATTTCCCTGGAATCCGACGCGCAGACTCTGGAAGAGATCGTTGTTGTCGGCTACGGTGAGCAAAGGAAGACGGACATCACGGGCGCGACAGCAAATGTGAAGGGCGAAGAGTTGATCAGGCAGCCGGTACTTACAGCCACCCAGGCAATGCAAGGCAAGATTGCCGGTGTTCAGATCATCAGTAGCGGTCAGCCTGGCACGTCACCTCAGATTCGCATACGTGGCGTGAGCACCGCCTTGAGCGGAACGACAGCGCTATATGTAGTAGACGGTGTTTTAACAGATGACATTTCTAATATCAATACAGCCGACATTGTTGACATTAACATTCTTAAGGATGCATCAGCGGCCGCGATCTATGGATCACGCGGTGCGAATGGTGTGATCATCATTACAACCCGTAAAGGAGTATCCGGTGCGTTGCGTGTTGCGTACAACAATCAGATTGGTTTCCGGCAGGCAGCGAACCTGGTGGAGATGGCCAACGCCTCGGAGTATGCCAACTATTCGCAAGCTGCAACTGGCGCCGTTCCACCGGCCTCACCGTACGACACGGATTGGTACCAGTCCATTTTGCGGAATGGTTTTATGCAGAATCACAATGTTTCTGTTTCCGGTGGTACCGATAAAGCAACTCACTTATTAAATGTCGGATACCTGGATGAAGATGGGATTGTTCAAAGAAATTCATTTAAGCGTCTTACGGTGCGATTGAACGAAGAGTTCAAGTTTAATGAAGTGGTAAAGATGGGCCTTCAGTCGTCTTATGGAAACAGCATTAATCAAAACGGATTCAACAACATCGACATCGACGCTTACGGCAACATAGGATCCGTATACAACAATGCCTATCGTGCAGCGCCGATCATCACCGACTATGAAGACGGACGGTATGGCAACACGTCAGTTTATCAAAACGTAGGTAACCCGTTGCTGGACGTTAGCAACAACGATATCAATGTTCGGGAGAACCGGTTGCAAGGCTCAGCTTATCTGGAAGTAAAGCCTCTTGAATGGCTTGTATTAAGGTCTGCAGTAGGTGCTGATTGGAAAAATTCATTGAACCGCGGCTACTTCTACCAGTTCAACGCGGACGAAATAACTTTTCTGAATTCGGGTGGCAACCAACTCCGTCCGCGAAGCCAGCTGAACGTCAAGCAAACACAAACTTTCCGTTGGGTATGGGACAACACCGCTACGATCACTAAAAAATTCGGATTGCACGACCTCACGTTCCTTGTGGGTACGACAGCGGAAAAGTATAATCAGACCTGGTTGCAGGCGATCCGCAGTGATGTGCCGGCCGACCGAAACCTTTGGTACATCAACGTAGGCGATGCGAACTCTTCGCAGAACGATGGCAAGGGCGATGGCTGGTCCCGGAACTCCTATCTCGGTCGCCTGAATTATGGCTATGACGGACGTTATCTCTTTACGGCTACGGTTCGTACGGATGGCAGCTCACGGTTACCATCTCAAAATCGCTGGCAGCTTTATCCATCGTTTGGCGCTGCCTGGGTGCTGAGTCGCGAGGGTTTCCTGCAGAACCAGAATTTGTTCGACCTTCTTAAGCTGCGTGCGTCCTATGGAAAAGTAGGCAACGATCAAATACCGACCGACGCGTTTACACGAACTGTTGCGCTCAACAAAGCTTATGCTTTCAATGGCAGCAGCGGAGAGGCAACCAACGGGGCGCAGATCAACCAGATCATTGATCCGAATATCACATGGGAGATCACCGAAGAGTATGATCTCGCACTTGAATTTGGCATGCTTCAGAACCGGTTGACGGGTGAAGTGAATTTCTATGACAAGAAGGTGAATAATGCATTGATCAGAGTTCCTATACCCAGAACGGTGGGCGATACGGATGGAGTGATCATCACCAATGCGGCTTCAATTCAAAACCGTGGTGTTGAATTTTTATTGAACTGGAAAAATCGCGTGAGCGACAATTTCACTTACTCGATCGGAGCGAACGCTACGTTTAATAACAACCAGGTGCTCGAGCTCAATGGTGGTCAGGCCATCTGGGGCGGATCTATCGGTGCGTCGCAAGGTTACACCACGTACACGGACAACGGTCAGCCAATTGGTAGTTTCTATGTATTGAAAGTACTCGGGGTATTCAACTCCGATGCCGAAGTGCTCTCCTATACGAACAGCGAGGGCAAGGTAATTCAGCCTACTGCCAAGGCGGGGTTCTTCAAATACCAGGACACAAATGGAGATGGGCAGATTGACGATAACGACCGCGTGCATTCGGGATCGTACCAGCCGGTAGCTTATATGGGTGCGAACTTTTCAGCGAATTACAGGAACTGGGATTTTTCACTCGCCCTTTACGGTAACGTTGGAAACGAAGTGTACAATGGGAAGAAAGGAGTACGGGTGGAAGGAAAAGACAATGTGGAAAAGCGAGTGGTATACGATCGCTGGACTTCGGGCAATCAATCGCAGACCGAACCAGCAGCGAACGTCGGTAACCAGTTGGCATCGGATTATTATGTAGAGTCTGGTGCGTTTGCACGGATAAACAACCTGACTGTTGGATATACTTTCGGCAAAGATTGGTTAGCGCGGATGAAGATGACGAGCCTGAGGATCTTCGCCACGTCGCAGAATGTTTTCACTTATAAGCAATTCAGCGGTTTCACTCCTGAGCTTCCTGGTGAGCCGATCAGCTCGGGCATAGAGCTTAGTGCATACCCTACTACACGTACGATCGCTTTGGGTTTAAACGTAGGATTTTAATCAGCGAAGCATGAAGAAGTTAACGTCAATATCAATTATCATCATTGCGCTGGCAACAATTTCATGCAGCGATGCCTTTCTCGATATTCCTGTACAAGGAGGTGTAACAACGGAATCGGATCCTAACCTGGCGCCAAAGTTGGTGACAGGGGTTTACAATAGTTTAATGCAGGGCGACTCGTGGGGCAACGGAGATGTTCATGGATTCGCGTTTGTCAGCGTTTCGAATATTATGTCTGACGATGCATCGAAAGGCAGTACAGCGAGTGATCAGCAGGTGCCCGTCGGGGACATTGATGAGTTCACGATTACGCCCACTAACAAATTTGCAGAAACGTTATGGAGCGGTCATTACAATAGCATCGGTGCCGCCAACCAGGCATTGAATGCTTTGGATGTGGCAACCATAGATGCAACAGCAAAAGTGAGAGCCCAGGGCGAAGTGCGTTTCCTTCGGGGTTATCTCTACTTTAACCTGGTTAGAATTTTCGGTGGAGTACCGCTTGTTTTGCGCGTTCCTGTCGATGCCGACGATGCAAACAGCGACCCCGCGTTTCAAACACGCGCAACGGTAGACCAAATCTACGAGGCGATCATATCTGACTTACAGTTCGCCATTGATAATCTTGTCAATCGATCCCAGTCAGTAATTGGCCATGCCAACAAGGGGGCGGCACAGGCAATGCTCGCAAAAGTTTATATGTATCTGCAGAACTGGCAGAAAGTGAAAGAGCTTACCGACGCTGTCATTGCCTCCAACCAATATTCGTTATTGCAGGACTACGGCTCCACCTGGCGACAGTCGGAAGAAAATGGTGCAGAGTCGATATTTGAAATTCAAACCGGTCAATTCAATAACGGGAACCTGAAGATTGATAACTATACTGTGGCCCAGGGCGTACGCGTTGGTGGCCGGGGCGGTTGGAATGATCTGGGGTGGGGCTTCAATAATCCCACACCAAACCTGATCAATGCTTATGAACCAGGTGATCTGCGTCGCGATGAGACTATTATTACAATTGATAACTCGGGTACATATAAAGGCACCATATTATGGGACGGCTTCCGCGTTCCCAGTTCTGACTCAGTTCAGAACCTCTATTATAACTACAAGGCATATACGAGCGGTGAAAGCGAGCAATACGCTGTTCCGCAGGACAAAGACCGGCCGAAGAATATTCGCATTCTGCGTTATGCCGAGGTTTTATTAATGTCTGCCGAAGCTGCGGTGCATCTCGGCGGAGATGCAGCAACGCCTCTGAATTTAGTCCGCGACCGTGCAAACTTACTTCCGAAAGCTGGCGTTACTATAGACGATGTATGGCAGGAGCGACGTGTGGAATTGGCAATGGAACATGATCGTTTCTGGGACATCGTTCGGCAGGGAAGGGCCGCAACCGTAATGCACGCGGCAGGAAAAACAAATTTTGTAGCCGGCAAGCATGAACTTATGCCGATACCGATCTCGCAGATTCTATTGAGTGCGGGTCAGTTGACGCAAAATCCTGGCTATTGATGCTAGACTTAGTGAGAGGATGACTGTAACTGAAACCAAATTTTTTAAATCAAAAACTAAATTCAAAGTAAACATGAGAAACACAACTAATTTTCTGAAAGTTGGCGCAATAGCGTTAGGAGTGATGGCCTTCGGGTCGTGCTCTAATGACGATGAATTGCCGCCGATCGACGGATACAACAACTCGAATGAGGTAGCAGCTACAAACCTGGTTGCACACTGGACTTTTGATAGCGACAACAATGAAAGAATTTCCGGTACTGCTCCATCTAATACTTATGGTACAGTAACAACTACTACCGGTCAGGTAGGTGGTGCATTGCAACTGAACAAGGGCGTTATAAAATTTCCTCCGATTGCGGCGATCAATACGGCAAACGCACTGAATAACTTCACCGTAAGCTTGTGGGTAAACGTGACGAACAACAAAGGCACAACTTCATCTGGCTTCACAGCATTGTTTGGCCTGGTTCCTGCGGGTGTTACGGATATCTGGGGCGACATCATGGCGTGCGCTGAAACGGGGCGGCATTTGCCGACGTCCGATACACTGGAGCTAAAAAATTTCCAAATCACGCATCCTGCGGGTGTCGGCCAGATTGTGAATGATAACATTGCCGAAAAAAGCGGCGACAGAGGCCAGTATTTTATGGGAGCGAAAAAATGGATTCATTACGTGCTGCGTTGGGACGCTAGTACCAACAACTATCATATTTTCGCCAACGGTACTGATGTTGGTGCACACACTAAACGAAATGAGGGAGGCAATCAAGTTATGGCCGTGCCTGTGCATGCCGTTTTTGGAAGCCTTGCTTCAAAAGAAACTGGTTTTCCAGGAGCACCCAATCAACAGGATTGGAATCCATTTGCTACTGCTGGCATTGATGACGTAAGGATCTACAATAATGCACTTACTAACGCTGAGATCACTGCGCTCTTTAATCTCGGTACTGCAGGAAGGTGATTTGGTTTTTTGGTTTATGGGGGTACACGGCCTATTTGTGTGCCCCCTTTTTTTTAACAACAAACGAGTGGGGAAACAACTTCTTAATTTTTTCTGGCTTTTGGCCTTCATCGTCCTTGTATCATGCAATGATGATCCTGCACCCAACCCTGGACCTCCCTTTATTTCTTTGATCGACCTTTCTGTTGATCAACAACCCTACAGAAATACGTTCGCAGGTGTTTCGAGAAATCCGGAAATCGTCATCACGTTCTCAGAACCGATCGACCATGAATCGGCAGAATCTTCTATCACTATGGGAACCGTTATCACGAATGTTCCCCTGTCATTTCAATTTTCCAATGGTGACAGTACCGTTACAATTGAACCGGATGTAGACCTGAATTATTCCGGCAACTATAAAGTTGGGGTCAGCACCGGGTTGCAGTCAACAACAGGAAAGAAAACCGATTCGCCAATACTGGTCACACTCATTGTCGAGTACGACCCGGCAGACAAATTCCCACGCATCACCGACGACGCACTGCTCGACCTCGTCCAGAAGCAAACACTAAAATATTTTACCGACTTTGCTCATCCTGCCAGTGGAATGGCACGCGAGCGCAACACGTCCGGCAACACCGTAACATCCGGCGGTACAGGGTTCGGCATCATGGGCATCATTGTCGGTATGGAGCGCAACTTCATCACACGCGATGCCGGCATCCAGCAAATGAAAAAGATCGTTACATTCCTCGAAACAGCAGAACGATTTCACGGCGTATGGCCTCATTGGATCGATGGCAATACAGGGAAGGTGATCCCCTTCTCACAAAAAGACAATGGCGGTGATCTTGTCGAAACATCTTTTCTCGTACAAGGCCTGCTTGCTTTCCGCCAATATCTAAAACCCGCAGACACTGTCGGCAACAACATGATCAACCGCATCAGTAAGATCTGGAAAGAAGTAGAGTGGGACTGGTATCGCAAGGACAACAGCAATGTATTGTACTGGCATTGGTCACCCAACTTCAACTGGGACATGAACTTCGCGTTGTCCGGTTATTTCGAACAGCACATCACTTACATTCTTGCCGCCGCATCACCGACCCACGGTATTCCTAAAATCGTTTATACGAACGGCTTTGCAAAAAACGGAAGCATCGTTATCGACGCAACACAGTACGGTATCCAGGCGCCAATGGGTGGATCATTCCCATTGTTCTGGGTCCAGTATTCTTACCTGGGAATGGATCCGCATTTCAGCGACGACTACGCCAACTATTGGACACAAAATGTAAATGCCACCAGGATCAATCATGCTTACTGTGTTGCCAACCCACGTGGATATTATGGTTATAGTGAAACGAACTGGGGCTTAACGGCAAGCGATAGTCCCGCGGGTTACAACGCCCATTCACCATCCAATGATCTTGGTGTGATCACACCCACCGCTGCATTGTCTTCATTTCCCTATACGCCAAATGAATCGATGGCAGCCATGAAGTTCTTTTATTACACGATGGGAGATAAACTTTGGGGTGATCATGGTTTCTACGACGCGTTTAGTCTTCACACTGGATGGACGGCCAACTCCTACCTCGCCATCGACCAGGGACCGATCATCGTGATGATAGAGAATTACAGGACAGGTTTGATCTGGGATCTTTTTATGTCGTCGCCAGAAATGCAACAAGCGAAAACAGTTTTGAACCTGCAGTATTAAATGCAATCGTGATCAATTCATATATGAAACAAACCTTGCCATTCCTGTTTGTAATCGCGTTGCTAATCAGTTGTAAAGAAAAGCCCGCGCCTGAAATACACCTCAGCGCCTTGCCGGAGGATTCGCTTCTCAATCTCGTGCAGTATCAAACGTTCCAGTACTTCTGGGAAAACGCGGAACCGAACTCCGGAATGGGGCGTGAGAGAACACACATGGACAATATTTATCCCGATAACGATAAGCACATCATTACAACAGGAGGCTCAGGTTTTGGATTGATGGCCATCCTCGTTGGCATCGAGCGGGGTTTCATCACGCGAGACGAAGGCTTTCAGCGTTTCACGCAGATCGTTAACTTCCTGGATACCGCGGACCGTTTTCATGGCGCATGGCCACATTGGATCAACGGCGAGACAGGCGATGTTAAACCCTTCGGACAAAAAGATAACGGTGGTGATCTCGTTGAAACAGCATTTCTCGTGCAAGGGTTGATAACAGTAAGGGAATATTTTAAAGATGGAAATGCTGCGGAGAAAGCTCTTGCTGCGAAAATCGATGAACAGTGGCGCGAGATCGAATGGAACTGGTATACAAATGGCGAGGACGTTCTTTACTGGCACTGGTCGCCCGAATACCAGTGGCAAATGAATTTTCCCGTGGGCGGCTACAATGAATGCCTGATCATGTATGTACTCGCCGCGGCTTCTCCCACCTATCCGATCGAGCCGGAAGTTTATCACGAAGGCTGGGCGCGCAACGATAGTATTATGTCAACGGAAAAGTATTATGATACGGAAGTTGTCCTTGATCATTATGAACATGACAAAGACCCGGTAGGCCCGCTGTTCTGGGCACACTACTCTTATCTTGGGCTCGACCCACGAAATCTTAAAGACAGATACGCCAACTATTGGGAACTCAACAAGAATCACGCAGCGATCCAGTATAAGTATGCCGTCGACAACCCTAAACAGTTTCCTTTTTATGGTGAATACTGCTGGGGATTAACATCAAGTTATTCAACGAACGGTTACGATGCACACCGCCCCACAAACGATACTGGCGTGATATCGCCAACCGCTGCATTGTCGTCATTCCCCTACACGCCAAAGGAGAGTATGAACTTTCTTAAATTTATTTACGCACCCGGCACCGACAGTTTAGTAGGTGAGTATGGCCCATATGATGCATTCGATCTCGGAGATGATTGGTACCTGCCGCGTTATCTCGCCATCGACCAGGGACCGATTCCTGTGATGATTGAAAACCACCGTTCGGGAATGCTTTGGAAATTATTTATGCAGGCGCCAGAGGTAAAACAAGGTCTGGACAAGTTAGGATTCACTTATTAAATCTCCTCAATGAAGTTGCTGGCAGGATCTTCTGTTGTCATCTCCTTTTTCATTCTCACTGGTTGTGGCAGTGAAACGGGTAAAGCCAATAACGACCCGATCGCCCGACGGGTAGATTCTGTGCTTAACCTGATGACCATGGAAGAAAAAGCTGGCCAGCTTACGCTTTATACCAGCGATCTTGAGGTAACCGGCCCCACGGTGCGTGCACAATACAAGGAAGACATTAAGGCCGGGCGGGTAGGCGCGCTGTTCAACGCTTTCGGCGCCAACTTCACGAGGCAGCTTCAGGATATCGCTGTCAAAGAAACACGGTTGGGGATACCGCTCATCTTTGGTTTCGATGTGATCCACGGACATCGAACGATCTTTCCCATTCCACTTGGAGAAGCGGCGAGCTGGGACCTGGAGGCGATCGAGCGATCTGCGCGCGTTGCCGGTGAGGAAGCTTCCGCCGAAGGTTTGCATTGGACCTATGCACCGATGGCTGACGTTAGCCGCGACCCGAGATGGGGTCGTGTGATGGAGGGTGCTGGTGAAGACACTTACCTCGGTTCTTTGATCGCCGCAGCGAGAGTTCGCGGCTTCCAGGGCAATGGGATTGGAGAACTCAATTCGGTGATGGCGTGCGTTAAACATTTTGCGGCCTATGGCGCATCGCAGGCCGGACGCGATTATCATATGGTTGATATGTCGCCACGTGTTTTGCGTGAAGTATACCTTCCTCCGTATAAAGCAGCCATCGATGCTGGCGCGGCTACGGCCATGACTTCTTTCAATGAATTGGATGGCGTGCCTGCATCAGGCAGTAATTTTCTCATCAACGAACTGTTAAAGAAAGAATGGAACTTCGGTGGCTTTGTGGTTTCAGATTACACGTCCATCCTGGAAATGATCCCACACGGTGTTGCGGAGGACTCGGCACATGCGGCAGAACTTTCCATCAAGGCTGGTGTCGATATGGATATGCAAGCGGGGTTGTATCAGTATGATCTTCCTGCGTTGGTAACGTCCGGAAAGGTTCCGGAGTCGGTCGTTAACGAGTCTGTAAGGCGGATATTGAGAAAAAAATTCGAGTTGGGTTTGTTCGACGATCCCTATCGTTATAGCGATTCCGCACGGGAGAAAGCAACCCTGATGAAGCAGGAATTCCTTGATGCAGCACGGGATGTGGGAAGAAAATCAATTGTGTTGCTGAAAAATGAAAGACAGGTGTTGCCCTTGAACAAGACAGTAAAACGGATCGCGGTAATTGGTCCGTTGGGTGCTACGCGAAGAGATATGATCGGTGCATGGTCGGCCGCCGGTGACGGCGAAAAGGCCGTGTCTAT
>WUUC01058276.1_pt1 | contig 17849 bp, 14 predicted proteins | sample 6278441 | NCBI WGS metagenome assembly WUUC01 (sample SAMN13675441, study PRJNA597444) | soil metagenome | isolation source: soil | place: USA: Washington | collected 2017-10 | reverse complement strand
TAGCTCAGTTGGATAGAGCACGAGCCTTCTAAGCTTGGGGTCGCAGGTTCGAATCCTGCCGGGCGCGCCATCTCTCTTTTTGGACTGGAGATATCCTCTAGTGCCTTGAAAGGAAGGGAAATTTCAGGGGTTTGAAAGCCCTTTTCGCGCACGTAGACGAGGTTGCCCGCGAAGACCAGTTTGAGCATAGCTCGACGGTCTTCCAGTGCACCTGTTTCCCAAAGATTCCAAGGGTTTGCGAGAAACGTCATCGCAGTTTGAAACACCTCGTCATAGTCGCGCGCGGGCGTGCCGCATCTCGCGATGTTTTCGGCTAGCAGAAGCTTCTCGCGTTCCAGCTCGCCGATCTTGCGCTCATACGCGCCGATGACGGTCGGAGTGTCAGCGTCCACGATGCGGTCAAGAAACTGGCCGATCTTCTTTTCCAGTTCGGCCTTTTGCAGTCTGAAGGCCGTGCGGCGTTCCTTCGCTTCGCTGGCGCGCCTGTCCCACAGATCCCGGAAGATGGCCGAGGCAAGCTGGACGAGTTCGCGTGCGGGCGTGAGCGAGCGCACGAGAGACTCCAGCGCCTCTTCCACTTTCGCCCGCGCCACCGATTTGCCGTTGCTGACGCACGAATGCTGCCTGCACATATAGTAGGCATACCGACCGCCCTTGCTGCCTGTGGCCCATGTGGCGGTCATCGGGTGGTGGCAATCGCCGCAGGCGATGAAGCCGCGCATCGGGAAATCGGTATTGATGTCCTTGCGCGACGGGGCGCGGGCCTTGCCCGCCAGACGATCCTGAATGAGTTCGAAGGTCTCGAGTGAAATCAGCCCGTCATGCTGCGCTTTTCGTAGGCCCAGGCCCCACCGCGGCACCTCGAGATGGCCAGCATAGAGGGGCTGAGTGAGGATGACATTGACACGCTCATTGGTCACCGACCCTTGCCGGTCTGTCGGGAATAGCGGGTTGGCCTCGAAGAAGCGTTTAACCTCCGCTTGCGAGCCGAAGCGGCCTGAGGCGTAGCCTTCCATGGCTTCCTGGATGATCGAGGCGACGGGTTCATTGCGGACCAGATGCTTGCCGCCGCCGGACGCTTTCTCATAGCGATAGCCCAAAGGCGCCTGAAAGACCCAATAGCCGTTCATGACGCGCGCGCGCATTCGGGTCATGGTCTGCTCGGCGTTCTTGCGGCGATGCTCGCCCGCAAAGGCCGCTTCGATGATTTCGAGGAGGTCGTCGTCGGGATCGTCCGCGAACACACGCTTGGGCGATTCCAGCTTGCCACCGGCTTTGGCGATAGCGTCCCTGATTAGGTAATGAGTGCGGAGCGAACGGGCGAGGCGATTGAGGTCGTCCACGATGACGATGGTCTGGCCCTTGCAGCCCTTCAGGTAGGCCAGCAACGCCTTGATCCCGGCGCGATCGGCCGACTTGCCGGTGAAATCGTCGCGGAAGATTTTCACGACCTCGTAGCCCATGCGATCCGCATATTCGCGGCAGGTCGTCTCCTGGCTGCCTAGCCCGTCGCCACGCCGCGTCTGGGAGGAGTCGGACACGCGGCAGTAGATCAGACATTTTTGACGGGCGTCGCGGGTCATGGCTCGCTTGGTCCTTGCGGGTTGGAATCCTCTTCAACGCCATGGCTTGGGGCGTCTGCGGTTTGGTTTTCAGGATGATTTTCAATCGTATCACGGCCGAGCGACGTATTGAAGCTGTTGCCAGCAGACTGCAAAGTTATTTGATCGGTTTGAACTTTGAAAGCCTGGTCTACGAAGTAGGACATGATCGAATGCACGATATCGATCAACACATCTAGTTCCTCAACCGGCAGATCGAGGCTAGTAACGTATGGCTGGTATCGCACCGGATCAACGGGTTCCATTTTACTTTCTTTCTGTGGTCCCCTCTGCTGATAGGATACAGCATAGGAGGCATTTATTCCTAGACTTTTCTCTGAACATGCCACCGTATGTCAGTCGCTCTTGCTGGCGGCTGCGAGGCACGTCACGAACGATGAGTGATCGCAGGCCATTCGAAGGGCAGGCGGTGGCGGCGCGTTAGGATGCTCGTATGCGAGCACCCAGGCAGTCAGATTGACGCCGGACATTTAGCCCTCCTTGAATGGTCGAACGGAGCGCTTCAAAAACTTACGCTCAATGCTCAGCCGCGTGTCGATGGGGAAATGGCCGTTAGTCACCTCGATATGACCGAGCGTGAACAGGCAAGCTTCCTCGGTTGCGAACCTCCAATCGCGTTGAAGTTGCTCAAGGGTCGGAAGAGGCCGACCTGCCCTCGCCAGCATGGCGCCGACATTCCAGGGATTGACTGAGGGAGATTCTGGGCCGTTCAACATGGATCGCTGCTCCGAAATCTGAGACTTGATTTCGGCGTACGTTCGGTCGCAACCGAGTCGCGAACTAGCGACATTGAACGCACGATTTGCGACGAATTGGGTCGAAAAGTGCTTGTAACTCACTCCAGAAAAGAAATTTTCTAGCCAGTCGGGAAGAGCGCGAAAATGAGCAAATTGCCCCAGTTTAACGGCGCTGCTGACATGCGTGAAGCGATTAGGCGAACTGCGGCTGAGTTAGCGAATGTGGAGGCGGACGACCTCTCGCCATATCAGCAAGCAAAACTCATTACGGAGTTTATTCGTCAGCAGCCCAAAAGTTCATATCGTATAGATCACATCAATGAGACACGCTGGACCGCTTTCGTCGTTGGTAAAACGAAGAAGCCGACAAATTTTGATATGTTGCGGGCAGCTTGGGACTGGATGGCCGAATATCACGACAAAGCCCTCAAGGGAGAATATGCGACCCCTGTTGTTTCGAGTTTTGCTGAGTCTGGCTGGTTACAGCGACTTGTACTTGAAAAACCGGAATACGGAGAGAAACTTGATACTTCTTTACCCTGTTTTGAGAAAAAATATGCATTATTTTATCGACATGGACGAGACCGAGACCTAGGAGTGGTGTGCTGTGAACTGCGACTTGAAAATAGTCATAGTGGTCAAATGTTTCGAATTGATATTCCCATGTTTAATCGCAGTGGTGCTCTTGATGTTGAGTCAGTAACTGGAAGAATAATACCTAATAGAGACACTATGTTATTTTTAGGCGTGAGTTCGAAGAACGGCATGGCGGTCTTTGCTATGGCGGGGCCGATCCGCCCCTCGTTTCCTCAAGAGGCTAGGGGCAGTATTATGTTTTCCGACGGCCCTTATGGAGATATGGCAAAGAAGCTCTATGTAGAAGAGGCTTGGGCACACTATAAACGTGGAATTATGTCGATTCAACAAATTAAGGCGATGGAAACATCTAATCAAATCCCCAAATATACGACGAGTGCTATACATGGGGCTCTTTTTCCTCGTGAACTATATTGACTTTCTATAGTAAATTAACCTATAATCCCTCCTAAGAAGGAAGATGCATGGGAGAGCCTAGACAGGCGTTTTTAAGAATAAGTGAGATTGTTTCGATCATTGACGTGGCCGAGGATAATGTGGCTGTCAAAATGAAGGATGGCAGGGAATTTTCCGTCGTCGCCAATTGTGCGGCTGAGTGCTGGTCGAACATCATGGAAGTTGTTGATCCTGACTTGGACGACGGTTCTGTGACGCCCAACTGTGACCCCTTTATCCAATTTAGCCTCAGGCCCAACTGACCGGCTCGAACCATCGCGAGCTGCCGCCCAACTTCGGTAATCATGCCCACTGTGTGCAAGGACGAGCTGCGTTAGCAGCGAGCGCGCGCAAGATGTGTGTGGTAGTACCACACCTCTTGCCAAAGGGGGGCTCAGGCGCAGCCCCCCTGTTGGATACCCCGGCTCACATGACGCGGTTCATGAACCGAGCTGAAGGCGCTCGACCATTCCCGCGTCCTGCCAACGTGGAGCCGTTGGATCACTCGCAAGGAGATTTGCGCTCTCCCTTGCATCCCATCGACCAGGGGCTTTCGCGCCCCTGGACCCACGAGCAGGGCTTGGAGTCCCTGTCCACCTGCACCGAACCATGGACGAACGCCCGCCCGTTGAATAAGCCTTCACCGGGCTGGGCGTCGGCGCATAATCGATCGCCTGAGCCGCTACGCAACCAAAGAGAGATCACAATTTGTTGCGGAGTTTCATCTACAAATACGCTAAGCAGTGACAAAATAGTCGAGGATGATACTAATCATATGATGACGGACTATCACTCTAAGTACCTTGCGAACAATCTAGTTCGCCGCCGCTCTTCCGATAGCGTGGACAAGTTAGCTGGTGCGGTTGCTGGTGCTCAGGTCGACATGAATCCTCATCAAGTGGACGCGGCTCTATTTGCATTCGCGTCACCGCTCTCCAAAGGCGCACTACTCGCAGATGAAGTGGGCCTCGGCAAAACCATCGAAGCCGGATTGGTGATTTCTCAACGATGGGCGGAGGGGAAGCGTCGCATCCTCATCATCGCCCCGTCCAACCTGCGCAAGCAATGGCATCAGGAAATGAATGAGAAGTTTTTCATTCCCTGCACCATCATCGAATCCAAGCCCTATAATGCGGAAGTGAAGAGCGGGAATTTTCGGCCCTTCGACCGCACCGATAGCATCGTCATTTGCTCTTATCAGTTCGCGCGGAATAAGGCGGCGGACGTTCAAACGACCCCTTGGGATTTGGTCGTGATCGACGAAGCCCACCGGCTCCGCAACGTCTACAAACCCTCTAACGTCATCGCCAACACGCTGAAGGGCGCGCTTGCAGAGCGGAATAAGCTGCTGCTGACAGCAACGCCGCTGCAAAACTCATTGTTGGAGCTGTATGGGTTGGTGAGCTTCATTGACGAGCACACGTTCGGCGATTTGAAGAGCTTCCGGGAGCAGTTCGGTGGCGGCGCGCAGGAGCGCACATTCCAGATCCTGAAGGAGCGACTGAAGCCGATCTGCCACCGCACCCTGCGACGCCAGGTCACCGCCTATGTCCCTTACACCAAGCGTCACGCCATCTTGGAGGAGTTCAGCCCCGACGAAGCCGAAGACAGGCTCTACAACCTCGTCACGGCATACTTGCAACGGGATAATTTGCAGGCACTCCCAGCGAGCCAGCGTTCGTTGATGACGCTCGTGCTGCGAAAGCTGCTGGCGTCTTCGACGTTTGCCATTGCCGGGGCCCTGTCATCCATTTCTAACCGACTGCAAAAGCGGCTGGACCAGAGTAGGCCCGCATCCCTCGTCGAGATACTGGACGAGGATTACGAGGGCCTGGATGAAACGGCGGAAGAGTGGATGGATGACGAGCCGGCGCCGCTGACCGAGGCCGACCAGCGGGCGCTCGAGCTGGAAATTGCCGAGCTTCGCGAGTTTGCGGCATTGGCCACGTCGATCGAGCAAAACGCCAAAGGCCGTGCTCTTCTAAAAGCGCTGGAGGTTGGTTTCGCCAAGGCGCGCGAGTTCGGCGCGGACGAGAAGGCCATCATCTTCACCGAGTCCCGCAAGACACAATCCTATTTACTGCGCGTTCTCGCGGACAGCCCGTTTGCGGATCACATCGTCCTGTTCAACGGAACCAATACCGACCCGGAATCCAAAGCCATTTATCAGGAATGGCTTTCGCGCCATGCCGGATCGGACCGCGTGACGGGTTCCAAGACAGCCGACATGCGCTCTGCCCTCGTCGACTATTTCCGCGAACGCGGCAAAATCATGATCGCCACGGAGGCCGGAGCAGAGGGCATCAACCTCCAATTCTGCGCGATGGTCGTGAATTACGATCTTCCATGGAACCCCCAGCGGATCGAGCAGCGCATCGGGCGCTGCCATCGTTATGGCCAGAAGCACGATGTCGTCGTCGTCAATTTCCTCAACCAGAAGAACGAGGCGGATCAGCGCGTCTATCAACTTCTGTCCGAAAAGTTTCAGCTCTTCGAGGGCGTGTTCGGCGCGAGCGACGAGGTGCTGGGAGTCATTGAGTCCGGCGTCGATTTTGAAAAGCGTATCGCCGGTATCTACCAGCAGTGCCGTCAGACCGGAGAGATTAGGGCGGCTTTCGATCAGCTCCAGCAGGAGCTGACGCTTGAGATCAACGAAGCGATGACACACGCCCGGCAGAAGCTCCTGGAAAATTTCGACGACGAGGTGCGGGAGAAGCTGAAAGTCCGCAACGCCGATACCAATCTGCACCTCAGCCAGTTCGAGCAGCAGTTGATGCGGCTGGCTAAACACGAGCTGGACGGAACCGCGGATTTCTTGGATTCATCGTCTTTCCGGCTCAACACTTTGCCCGACTGGATCGTCGGCACCACCATTCCGACCGGCCTTTACGAATTGCCCCGCCGTACCGGCGACGCGCATTTTTTCCGCGTCAACCATCCGCTCGGTGAAGCCATTGTTTCACGGGCGCGGGCGCGGGAATTGCGCACCGCTGAAATCGTTTTCGATTATTCCGCGCATGAAGGGCGCATTTCACAGATCGAGCCGCTTGTTGGTAAGACTGGCTGGCTTTCCGCATCGCTCTTATCGGTCGATGCGCTCGGCCAAAGCGAGGATCACATGCTTCTGGCCGGGATTGGTGATGACGAAACCCCGCTGGGCAACGAGGCGGTATCCCGCCTGATGACTGTCGGGGGTTTGGTTATAGGGGATGCCAGCAAGCCGAGTGACGTTGCATCGGTTCTGGCGGAAGCCCTGACCGCTCAACAAAGCAACATTCGCCGCGATATTTCTGAACGCAACGCCCGATTCTTTGAAGCCGAAGCCGACAAACTGGATGGCTGGGCGGACGATTTGAAGGTCGGGCTTGAGCGTGAATTGAAGGAGCTGGACCGCCAGATCAAAGAGGCCCGGCGCGCAGCGACCGTCGCGCTGACCCTGGAAGAAAAGCTGGCCGGTCAAAAGGCGGTCAAGGCATTGGAATCCGAACGCTCGACAAAGCGGCGTTCGTTGTTCGACGCGCAGGATAAAATCGACGAGCAACGCACAGAGCTTATTGCTCAGATCGAAGGGAAACTGGAGCAGAAGATCGACGTGCAGCCGCTCTTCACAATCCGATGGAGGGTGCAATGACAGACGAGATGGCACCGTCGGCCAAACTGGCGGCGTTCGCGGTGGATCGTCTAATCTCGTCGGGCCTATTGCGATCCGGAAGGCGGGATGCGCTGATCGCAAAGATTGCGGCCGGATCAATGTCGGGCGCCGACTGGAAGCTGGAAATTGACCTCGCCACCGCGAAGGCGGCAGGCTTATGACCACAGCCCCCACACTCAAATCGCTGACGCTGACGGCCTTTCGCGGCTCGACCGGCACCTTCGCCCTCAATTTCGAGAAGGGAAAGAAACTAACCTTAATTTACGGCGAGAATGGAACGGGCAAGACCACCATTTGCGACGCCTTCGAGTTCCTTGCGAAAGACAATATCGGTTCGCTGGACGGCCGGGGACTCGGCTCCGGTGTGAGGAAATTTTGGCGAACGGTTGGAAAGCTTACGCACGAGTTTGCGGTCGAACTAACAACCAGCGACGGTCAATGCGCTGGCAAGCTCGCTGGGAATATGACGACCATCCTTAGTGGGGCGGCACCGCGGGTGGAGCTATTGCGGCAGCGGCAGATCTTGGAACTGATCGAGACACAGCCCGCAAAGCGCTATGAGGCAATCAAGCGGTTCATCGACATCGAGGCATTCGAGCGCTCTGAAGAATCGTTGCGGCAACAAGGAAAAACGCTCTCCGGCGAACTCACATCCGCGCAGCAAGCGGAGGCACAAAGCCTTGAGGAATTGCAAGGCTCCTATGAGGCGGCGGGAAGCCCAGCGGGGCTGAATCCAGTTAAATGGGCTAAGCAAAAGTTAGCGGAGCCGACGACTGGGTTGGACGCGGACATTTCAGCGATCAGCAAACTGCGCGCCGGGTTCGAAGCGCTGAAGACCTATCCGGGGAAACTTGACGGCAAGCGCACTGACGCAACAGCGGCGCAGACGGCCGCTGACGCGGCGGATCAGGCTCAAATAGACGCGCTGGCGACCGTCGATAGCGAGGCTGCCCAGCGGGAAGGCGTTTTGAGCGCAGGTAAAGCGTATCTTGAAGTCCATACGGATACCGACCGATGCCCGCTATGCGAGAGCGAAGAAAACATTGCCGGCTTGGCCGATGCGGTGAAAAACACGCTGTTTCAACTTAGTGCACTCACTTCCGCCAACACAAAAAGGAAGCAGGCCCACGTTTCGCTGAATGCCGCGAAAAGCGCATTGCAGCAGATGGAAGCCGAACACGGCAAGGCCGTTGCGGCGGTTACGGCCGCGCAAGCAGACCATCAGTGGAAGGTGGGCGTCCAACTTCCGGCTACACCTCCCCCCGCAGACCCAGCTTCGCTTCCAGCTTGGCTCGCCACCAACGATACTATCGCTGCGACCTGGGCCGACGCCGAAGCGAGTTGGCGCGGCGAAAATAAGTTTCGCACGCAGCTAAAATCGGCCGCAGACCGCTATGACACAAACGCGGCGCGCGTTTCGGAGCTTTCCGGACTCATTCCGAATTTGGATAAGGCGCTCGCGCAATGCGTTGAGGAACGCCAGAAATTCACGGACGGAATCATCAGCGACATCGCCAAGGAAGTCGGCAAGCTCTACGAGCAGGTCCATCCTACCGAAGGCCTCGACAAGATTGCGCTGGAGCTTGACCCGGCACGTCGAGCGTCGCTGAACCTAGGGGCGACGTTCGAAGGCCTTGAAGCGCCTCCGCAGGCCTATTTCAGTCAGTCGCACTTGGACACGTTGGGGCTTTGCGTTTTCCTTGCCTTGGCCGCGCGCGATCGCGCAACGGAGACTGTGCTAATACTCGACGACGTGCTCGGGAGCGTGGACGAGCCCCATGTGGAGCGTATCATCGGCATGATTTATGAGGTGAGCAGCGGTTTTCAGCATACCATAGTGACAACCCACTACCGGCCTTGGCGGGAAAAATACCGCTGGGGCTGGCTGAAACCCGGACAACCCTGTCAATTTGTCGAACTAAGCGGCTGGGCCATCGGCAATGGCATTCGCCTTATCAGCTCGCTCCCGGAGGTTGATCGCCTGCGGACGTTGCTCGAGGAATCCCCGACCGACCTCCAAGCGGTATGCAGCAAGGCTGGCGTCATTCTTGAAGCGGCGCTCGACTATCTCACAATGAAATATGAATGCGCCGTGCCGCGTCGCCACGGCACGGCCTATACGCTCGGCGACCTGCTGCCTGCGATCAACAACAAGCTCCGCGAGGCATTGAAGGTGGAAATGCGCGACGGGATCACGGATCCCACTGCGCCAGCAACGACCACCGTGGCACTTAAACCTGCTCTGGACGAATTGACGCGCATCGCGCAGGCGCGCAACGCATTCGGAGCGCATTTCAAGGCCATCTCGTTCGAGCTGCTGGACACCGACGCGAGCGCCTTCGCCAAGGAGGTGCTTGAACTCGTGGATACCCTAGTTTGCCCGGATCATGGTTGGCCGAGCAACGACAAATCCGGCAGCTACTGGCGCAACAGCGGCGATACGCGACGCCTGCATCCTTTGAAGAAGCCCGCTTAGGACAGCCATGGACCCAGCCCAGCAAACCCTCCTTAAGCGTCATCTAGCCGATGTGTATGTGGGCAATCTTCCTCCGTTACTGCAACCGTCACCGGTGCCCGTGCAGAACGACGAAAAGAATCTTGGACGCTCTATCAGCGCGTTCGTTGTCCATCACCACTGTGGGGCGAGCGTTGCTGACGCTTGCGCGTCGGTTGTCGATGATTTCGGCGATCTCGGCATCGACGCCATCTTCTATCAGGCTGACATCAAAACCCTATTTCTGATCCAAAGCAAACTCAAAGCATCTGAGCAATTCACGCAGAATGAAGCCAATGCGTTCTGCCAGGGCGTGCGCAAGCTGATCGGCTCGGACTACAACGGCTTCAACCAGAATGTCCTAGACCGCCGGGTCGAGATTGATGCAGCCCTCGACGATTGCGAGCATATCCAGCTTGTCGTCGCGCACACCGGCGATCAGCTGCGCCAATATCCTGCCCAGGCCATCGCCGACTTGATCGCCGATCCGGCGCACGGCGAAGAGCGTCTCGCCGATCCAGTTCTAGATTTCTCCGCACCAGCCATCGTAGCCGCATTACGCGACGTGAACGCGCATGCGCGGATTGATTGCAGGCTGACCCTTTTCGATTGGGCCAAGGTTTCAGGCAATCGGACAGCATACATCGGCATGGTGAAACTGGAGCAGTTGGCGCAACTCCATCTGCAGCATCATAAGGCGTTGTACGCGCGAAACATTCGCGCGTCGCTCGGCCATCGAACAGATGTGAACCGCTCAATCGACAACAGCCTCGCCACCAATTCCGGCGACTTCGAGTTTTTTAACAACGGCGTGACCGCTCTGTGCAGCAGCGTGCAGGGGCGTGCTGGCAACAGGCTGCAAAAGAGTTTCAAGCTTGAGAAGCTGTCTATCGTCAACGGTGCTCAGACCGTTGCGACCGCCGCGCGCCGCGTTGGATCAGCAGGCGCTGCAAGCATATCGGATGCGCGCGTGCTCATGACGATAATCGCCGCGGACGCGGAGAACGATTTCGGGCAATCCGTCACCCGTGCTCGGAATCACCAAAACGATGTGGGTAAAGCAGATTTTATCGCGCTCGACCCAGAGCAGGAACGTATCCGTCGCGAGCTGGCGATTGTTGGTTATCGTTATGCCTACCAGGCGGAGGCACTTGATCTCACTGACCCCACCATCATCCGCGCCGAGGAGGCTGCGTTCGCATTGTCGATGCTTCAGCCTGATCCGCGCCTCCCCGTGATGGCCAAGCGCAACGCCGCCAGCGTGCAGAAGGTTGGGCAGTATCCCTATTCGACAATCTTCACTCATGCGCTGTCCGCGTTGGAACTGAGGAATGCGGTGATCGCGTTCCGCTACATTATCGCGCGCATGAACGAAGAGGCGGCGGGAGCGCCGACTGACCAAGAGCGATTGACCTATCGGCACGGCGCATATGCTGTTGCCTTCGTAATGATGAAGCGACTTCGCGAGCAGATTGCAGGGCATCCCCCTCTCAGCCTGCCCCGCCTCATGGCCGTCCTCGGACCCGAACTCGACAATCTCCGGCAGGTGGCATGGGCTCAGACACAGCCGTTCAGCGTCGGTCGTAACCCCTTGAATGTTTTCAAGACACAAGGCGATGTCAGTGATATTATACGACTGTTGATGACTGAACATTACGGTCTCCAGGCCAGTCCAGCGCTGCCGCCATTGATCGCATTAGATATAGGTGGTCAGCCATATCCTGAGCGGCTCTTTGCGTTTCTTTCAACTCAAGCCCCACAAATCGGTAATCTCGCATGAAATCAAAACAGAAACTTGAACTTACTTGGGTAGGGAAAGACAACCGCCCACGGCTTGAGCCGCGCATTCTGATCGAGGATGCGGAGAAGAGCTATCACGCTGCTGCGCGGATGAGCGAGACTGATATTTTCGACAACGTGCTGATCCACGGCGACAACCTGCTCGCGCTCAAGGCGTTGGAAGCGGAGTATGCGGGCAAAGTGAAATGCGTTTTCATTGACCCGCCGTACAACACGGGCAGTGCCTTTACCCATTACGACGACGGGCTAGAGCATTCGATCTGGCTGGGCCTGATGCGCGACCGGCTGGAAATCATCCGTCGCCTGCTATCCGAGGACGGCTCCCTTTGGATCACAATTGACGATCACGAAGCGCACTACCTAAAGGTTTTGTGTGATGAGATTTTCGGACGACCAAATTTCATTGCCAATGTAATTTGGGAAAAATCCGATAGTCCAAAAATGGACTCTCGTTTTTTCTCCTCGCGGCACGATCACATCCTCACTTACGCTAAAGATATTGAGCGCGCGAGGCTTGCGCGTATAAACACTGGAGAAGTGGCATCACACTTTAGCAAAACCGATGAAAAGGGGAGGCATTATTACACTAAGCCGCTGAGGGCGATGGGAAGTGGTGATGACACAAGAGAAGCGCGTCCTACGATGTATTACGCCCTGATCGCGCCCGATGGCTCGGAAATCTTCCCAGTGCGCCCTGATGGTGTTGAAGGTCGCTGGCGCTGGTCTCCGAAGAAGGTCCAGGCGGAAGCTGATAAAATCGAATGGGTCAACGGAAGGCAAGGATGGTCCGCTTACTATCGTATCTATGCGGATAGTTCTACGGGCCGCCCGCCTGAGACGATCTGGACTCATGGCGATGTAGGCAGCAACCGGACATCGAAGATCGAGATCCAATCGCTCTTCAGCGATGTGGAGCAATTCACAACGCCAAAGCCGGAACGTCTGATTCAGCGCATTCTCGAATTGGCGTCGGGACCAGGGGATTTAGTCCTCGACTCATTCGCTGGTTCAGGAACCACTGGCGCCGTGGCACACAAGATGGGGCGGCGATGGATCATGATCGAATTGGGTCAGCACTGCACAACCCACATCGTTCCGCGCTTGCAACAGGTAATCGATGGCACAGACCAAGGCGGCGTCAGCAAAACGGTCGAGTGGAGAGGTGGAGGTGGATTCCGCTATTACGAACTCGCCCCGTCGCTGTTGGAGAAGGACAAATGGGGCCGCGAGGTTATCTCGAAGGAATATGATGCCGCCATGCTGGCGCAGGCGCTGTGTAAGCTGGAAGGCTTCACCTACGCGCCTAGCCCCGATGTATATTGGCAGCAGGGTCATTCGTCAGAGAGCGACTTCCTCTACGTCACCACTCAGACCTTGGGGCCGGAGGAGCTCGTCGCATTGAGCGAGGAGGTCGGCGAAGGCCGTTCCCTTCTGATCCTCTGTGCGGCATTCCGTGGCAATGCGGAACTCTGGCCCAATCTCACCCTTCGTAAGATTCCAAATCACATTCGCAGCCGCTGCGAATGGGGGCATGACGACTACAGCCTCAACGTCGCCAATCTTCCGCAGGCTGAGGTGAAAGCCGCGCCGGCGCCGCAGGCCCGCCTGTTCGACGATGGAGATGTCTCATGAGCAACCTTCGTCATGTGAATGCAATCGCAGGTCGCCTTAGCCTACGCCAGCCACAGCGCCGCAGCCTTGAGATCCTCGATCGCGTGACAGAGATCGTGCCGCCTACCAAAGCGGCTGACCTCGCCGCTGCACTTGAGATCATCAAGAGCGAGTTTCCAGGCGTTGTGGATTTTGAGCGGGATTTCCCATCGCTTTGCTTCGCCCTCGCGACGGGCGTGGGCAAGACGCGCCTCATGGGCGCTTTCATCGCCTATTTGAAGCTGGCGCACGGCATCAACAACTTCTTCGTGCTCGCGCCGAATCTGACCATCTATAACAAGCTGATCGCCGATTTCACGGCGAATACAGCAAAATATGTCTTCAAGGGGATATCCGAGTTTGCCATTTCACCGCCCGTGATGACGACCGGGGAAACCTACGAACGGCAGATTGCATCGGGCGGGCAACTTTTCCCGACCACCATCAACATCTTCAACATCGCCAAAATTTCATCCGAGGTGCGCGGCGGTCGATCCCCACGCATTCGGTCCTTCCGTGAGGAGATTGGCGAAAGCTATTTCGATTTCCTCGCCGGCCTGCCCGACCTGGTGCTCTTGATGGATGAATCGCATCGCTACCGCGCAACCGCAGGGATGCGCGCGATCAACGAGTTGAAACCGGTGCTAGGCCTTGAGCTGACCGCCACGCCTTTCGTCGAAAGCGCGCGCGGTCCGGTACCGTTCAGCAACGTCATTTTCGATTACCCGCTCGCCCGCGCGATGGAAGACGGCTTCGTCAAGGAGCCCGCCGTCGTCACCCGGCGCAACTTCAATCCGGCGGGCAAATCGCCCGACGCCATTCAGATGATGAAGCTGGAGGACGGCGTTCGCCTCCACGAAAGTGTGAAGGTCGATCTGGAGACCTACGCTCGCGAAAACGGAGAGCGGATCGTCAAGCCGTTCGTCCTCATCATTGCGCGCGACACGACCCACGCCGCCGAATTGATGAACCTGATCCAATCGGATGCGTTTTTTGAGGCCCGCTATGCCGACAAGGTGATTCAGGTCGATTCCAGCGTGAAAGAAGAGGAAACCGTCGAGAAGCTGTTGACGGTCGAGCAGAATGAAAACCCCGTCGAAATTGTCATTCACGTGAATATGCTGAAAGAAGGTTGGGACGTGACCAACCTCTACACGATCATCCCCTTGCGCGCCGCCAATGCTCGTACATTGATCGAACAAAGCATCGGGCGCGGGCTTCGTCTGCCCTATGGCAAGCGCACGGGCGTAACCGCCGTTGATCGACTGAACATCGTCGCGCACGACCGCTTTCAGGAAATCGTGGACGAGGCCAACAATCCCAATTCGCCCATCCGCCTCAAGCAACTGGTTCTCGATGAGGCCGACTTCACGCGCAAGACGGTGACCGTTGTTTCAGCACCCACTATCCTGGGTAGCCTTGGCCTTCATACCGTCCAGTCGGCCGATGGGGCGGCTTCGGCTGGCCCCGCGCCGACCCCGGCCTTCGCGGATCCCGACGAAATGCGCGTCGCGCAACTCGCTTATGATGCGTTCCGCAAACTGGCGCGCGAACCGGACAAGGTGCCGAGCGTGTCCTACCTGTCCCGCCCCGACGTCCAAGAGCGGATTGTGCGCGAGGTGCGCAGCCAGTTTCAGCCAGCACAGATGGAGTTGGAGGGCGTGGCAAAGCCCACGCCCGACATGGCGGCGGTAATCGCCGCTACCGCGAAGCTGATGGCGGATCGCACAATCGACATACCCCGGATCACCGTGATGCCGAAGGGCGAGGTGAAGGCAGGCTTCAAGCCATTCACCCTCGACTTGTCAGGGATGCGCTACCCCGCGCCGAGCGAAGAATTGTGGGCCAAGCATCTGCGGACGGACCAGGTGGACGTGATCGGCTTGTCGCAGGGCAATTTGCTGGAGCGTCGGCTTGAGGATTATGTTGTCAGCGGCCTTATTGACTTCCCCGATATCGCCTATGACGAACATGCCGACATGCTCTATGGGCTGGCAGCGCAAGTGGTCCACCACATGCTTTCCTATCTTTCGGAGAAGGATGCAGGGCAGGTACTGGCATTGCACCAGCGCGAGATCGCCCGCGCGGTCCACGCGCAGATGCAGGATCATTTCTGGAAGGACGATGCGGTCGAATACCATCACGAGGTACGCCAAGGGTTCACCGAGCTAAAGGAAAGCGCCTACACCGCGTTACGGGAAGCGCCGCTCGATTACCGCGTACCGCCCGCCGACAAGAACAACATGGCCCGCTACCTGTTCGGCGGATTCAGCAAGTGCCTGTCCACCCTGACCAAGTTCCATTCGGATTCCGAACGGAAGCTGGCGGTCATCCTCGAGCGTGAATCGCTCAAATGGATGCGACCAGCCAAAGGCCAGTTCCAAATGTTCTATCGCAGCGGCAACGACCATCTCGAATACCAGCCCGATTTCGTGGCGGAGGCGGCAGATCGCATCCTAATGCTGGAGCCAAAAATGGCGACTCAGATGCAGGACAAGGACGTGTTGGCGAAGCGTGATGTTGCCATCCAATGGTGTGGATGGGCGAGCGATCATGCCAAAACCTATAGCGGTAAACCGTGGCAATATGCTCTGATCCCGCACGATGCGATTGCCGAAAATATGACGCTTGAGTTCCTCTTGAAGCAGTTCGGCGCCAAATAAGTTCGCGCACGGCAGTGCCGAGCGGGGCCTCACCACTGGCCCCAAGCCGCGTCCTTGGTTAAAGCCTGGGAGCATTATCGTACGACGCCAGAGAGATGTAAAAAGCACCTAGCAAATCTCGCACCTGAGACGTGAAGGCCGACAGCAGTTCTATCCAAAATCTGGGAAAAGCTTCGCTGGTTCCACCCTGAACGCCCGCGCCAAGGCAAACATCACCAGCACACTTGGATTGCATTCACCCCGCTCGATCTCGCCGACATAGTTCGCGCTAATCGCGGCGCGTGCGGCCAGCTCTTCTTGGGTTAAATCCGCCTCGCGCCGCAGGCGGCGGACGGTCTGGCCGAGCGCGATAAGGTCCGGGTGCTTCTCCACCCGCAGAGTGGTCGCCGCGCGGGCTTAATTCCTCCACCAACGATCGTTGGGATTTTAGGGATTCCATTTTGAAAAAGACCAACTATCGTTGGTACGCGAGGCTGAGCGGAGAACACAGACGCTCCGGCCCCCCGTCCGGCCGGTCGATGCGATCCTCTCTCGCCTCGCCCGGCCGGACGCAGACAAAGGATGCATGTGATGAACAAGCGGGTATCCATGACCGTCGCGGGCGCTCTCATTCTTTCTGCGCCGATGGGCGCGCGCGGTCAGCATTTTCCGGACTGCGCCTATGATTGCCGCGCCGCCTGGGACGTGGCGTTGCGCCTCTGCGCTGGGAAGACCGGCGAATTGCTCGCCGCCTGTCGCGCTCGCGCCGAGAAAACGCGTGTGGCCTGCATGACCCGCTGCACAGTCGCCGAGAACAGGCGCCTACAGCTGCAACAGGAGCGCGACCGCGAGGCGGCGGAACGGCGGCGGCTGCGAGGTCAGCCAGAACCGCAAAAGCCCCGCTGAAATTTGTGGAAGAGGATGAAGCCGATGAAAAACCGCGTACCGATGGCCATCGCCGCTGTGCTCACCGCCTGCGGCGCGGTCGCCACGACCTCCAACGACTCGGCGGACTCCGCCCCGCAGAAAAATGCATCGGCCAAGATGCAGCCTTCGTCGCCCGACATTGCGCGTAAGATGAATGCGAGCGCCGGTCAGACCGGCAGTGATGACTGGTCCGGTACGTATGACGGCAGTTCGGACGGTGGCGGGCTCGAAGCGCAAATCAAATCGGCGGGAGCCAACGCCTATCGGGTGGAGCTTACGGTCACCAATCCTGAGACGAGCTGCGGCGGCAGCATCAGTGGCGTCGGCACCGTCTCCGGCAACCGCCTCTCGATTTCCGACACGCTGTCGATGGGGGAATACGGCAAGGCCGTCTGCACAATGCGCTTCACGCGGCAGGGGGATCGCCTGACCGCTTTGGGCGAAGGCGATTGTCATTATTGGTCGGGAGCATCTTGCGGCCTGAGCGGCAGTATGACCCGTCGCAATGCGGCTCCATCGCGGCGCGCTGCCTCTACTGCTGCGACGACGCAGCCGTTCATCGTCGGCGCATGGGTCAGCCGCGGCTTTGCCTGCGGCGGTGACGGCGTGATCTACGAGGTGGACGGCACCTACGCGACCGACGGGCAGGCGGGGCGCTGGCAATTGTCTGGCAACACGCTGATCGAAACCGCGCTGGAAACGGTCGAGCTGGGCGAGGGCGAAACGCCCATTCAAAATCCCCGCCCGGTGCGCTCGCAAATCCTCTCCGTCGCTCCCAATCGCAATGCATTCACGATGCGGACGGCAGACGGAGAAGTGTGGCATATGGTGCGCTGCAGGTAGTCGCGGATATTGATAGCACGCATAAGAAAGCCGCGCGGTGACCCGCGCGGCTCGCGATCGCTGGCGAGAAGGTCAGTCGTCCTTCTCGGACGTCTCAGTAACGACTTCGCCATTCTCCGTCTTGGCGCCGTCTTCCGTCGCGTTACCGGTGACCTCATCCATGAAGCTGGCGGGCTCGGCTTTCGTTTCCGTCGTTTTTTCGTCACTCATCAGACCAACTCCTTTGGTTAGCCCCAGTGACGAGAACAACGCGCGAACTAGAGATTAGTTGCTCGTGGGACTTGGGCGTTGTGGCCGCGGCAGCGGCGCTCGCGCGCTCTATGACCGACCTTTGAATTGGATCGGCTCGATCTTCACGCCTGATGCCTGGCCGAACGCGACCGCCCGTCAATGCCCGGCCCGCGCCAGTTCGCTGCGCTCACCCGTGTAGGGTCCGCGCTTCGCGCCATT
>WUUC01123739.1_pt1 | contig 17850 bp, 31 predicted proteins | sample 6278441 | NCBI WGS metagenome assembly WUUC01 (sample SAMN13675441, study PRJNA597444) | soil metagenome | isolation source: soil | place: USA: Washington | collected 2017-10 | reverse complement strand
TGAGAGGTGCTTTCATGGAATCTAAATTGATTTTGCACCAATTTATTAAACCTGTTAAGCTTCTTATTATATTTGGATTCTGTATTAGGTGTAGAAGCATGAATATGCTTAACTATGTATTTCTGACATAATATATTTCCATTAATAGAATTGAATTCGTCTCCTTCTTTTAATTTTTTATAATCATCTATAAATCCATCTAAAGTTGAAACCGGAGCTATATAACCTGTAGATATTACACCTTTGAATTTAATTGATTTTACTCTTCTACTATCTTCGAAATAACCTTTATATTCCTTGTGGGAATTTTTATTCGCATCTCTATATTCATTATTTACATGTAAATAAATGTCACTAATTTGGCATTCTGCTGGAAAGAATAAGAATAATTGATTTTCATCTGTATCTTTCTGTGTTAAGACATCGTTTCCAAACACTGTCACTTTAACTAATTTATCCAACCCTGGAACAGATTGCTTCACAGGAAGTCTTATCACTGTGCAAGCATAATTTTCATGTCCTTCTATTTTTGTTAATTTCATAATTCTTCAAAGAGACTATAGTCCCATTTTTTAAATCCATAAACTCTACTAGTACTCTGTAATCCTATTAATTTGTTAAAATCATTAACATTCTGAAGCACCTGACAACCAGCTGAATACATTCCTACATTTAATAAATTCTTAACAGCACTAGCCCTATGTAAATTAGTTCCATTTACACCCCAAAATCCTCTTATTTTGAGGTTTTCTGGGTTTCTGTAAAGATCAAAATCTAATTTAGAGTCTTTATTATAATCTCTTACATATTGTATTGGAGCAATTTGCTTAAAACAGGTATATTCTCCATTGTGTTTACCTTCTCCATAAACCTCCAAGTATTGTCCAGGTACAATGATAATTGTCCCTTCCTTACTCATGGGAGATAATAACCAGTGTTTTCCTGGATCAGTGGTCATTTTAAATGTAAATAGATTTTCTGTACCATTTATTCCACTTATCCATGCACACCATCCTATATCATCAAAAGCATCACTTTGAGACTCCTTACTCCTTATGGCTCCTATATTTAGGGCCATTTTCTGTTGTCTGAACTTATATCCTTTAGAAAGATATAATTCCTTGACATTCTGGTACGTTATTTCTTTCATAATTATTTGATTACTTCAAATCTTCTAACTCCTGAGGCAGCATCCTTACCCCAAGAATGTTCCTCGTTATAATATCTTAAAGTTGAACTACCTTTATAATCATGTAGATAAATATCTTTAGATTTTGCTGGAACTTTTAATACTTCATTAGTTCCGTCTTGATAATATACTTTTACAGTTGTCAAAGGTAAAATTATTACTTTTGGTTTATGATCACAAGAGTGTAAAATTGTAATTAGTATTAATATAATAATTTTTTTCATAATTTCCATCCATTATTAATGTTTCTATAGTCTAAATTTTCTCTTTTTGTCACTATTTTGAAGTTTGTATAATGATTATTCCGTGTATTATTATCTATATGATGCACTTCCATACCCTTTATATCTCCAATAAAATGAGCCGCCACCATTCTATGCACCCATAAATAGGACTCTTTGGCTTTCTTGCATATTCTTATTCTTAGATATTTCTTCTTTTTAGAAGGTTTTAAACTCAATTTCTTACCTTTTCTTTTAGTAGAAAATGCTGTTCCATCATCACATATAATATAGTCTTCATTTCCTTTTATAGGACTAAATCTCCATTCAGTTATCATTTCTTCTACATATTCTGTTGTATATTTCATAAGAAAAATTGACCATTAAATAGATTATTATAATCAAAATCCACCATTTCGTTAGGTTTTGGTAATTCTTTAAATATTCCTGTAGCTCCCATAAAACCCATACCTACTCTTATGTCATCTTCTCCGAATGAATTTTTAAGGATTTTAATACTTCTAAAATATTTGGCTCCAGTTGTACCATCTTTGAATCTTTCAGCTTCGTAACCAGGATCAGTGGTTCTATATCGTAATGGTTCAAATACTGAAATAACAACATCACTATCTTCTCCCGGTCTGCCACTTTCTTTAATATCATCAATAGTAGGTTCAAAAGAGTCCATTTTTTGGAATATAGGATTATTCAAATTTCTTGTAAGTTGACTTACAGGTATGGGTGTATATCCTAACATATCTCTAAAGTACTGATTATATTCACTCACTTTGTCTATGGCTTCTTTTTTAGTTTTCATACCACTTTCTAATTTTGTAAGTCCTAAATGATCTTCTCCTATTATTACTATTTCATTAGGATTATTTGGCTCATATATAGTTTGAAATTCGTTTATTTTATGAAAACTACCATTTTCTTCAGCATATTTTTTTACGTACTTGTATATACCAGTTGGATTTTGAGGACCTTCTATAATATCTACTATTTGTAAAAGTTCATCAATATACCATTGATAGGCTAGGAATAAGTCGTGTTCATTCTTAGTAAGTCTATTATTATCCCACCATCCTAATAGTTTTTGTATTGGAATGAATATACCTTGATCTATAAATATTTTTCTACTTAACCATTTTGCCAATATATAAACTTTACTTCTTTCCATTGAAAATAATATCATTTTTAACTTAACATCTTTTGGTTTATTTTTATGATACCAATCAAAAGGGTTTAAAATATAAGCAGAATGTAAAAATGCGCTTTTTCCACTACCTGTTGGTCCAAAAATCAATTTCATGGTTCTTCTTCGAATTCCAATAAATCTATTCAATCTATTGAACCCCATTGGAATTCCACTGTTTTTACCTAGCATTCCTGCTGATACTTCTTCTGCTAATAATTTAAAGCTCATAATTTATGCTATTTGAAATGGAAATGTTCTCTCACCACCTTGACCCACTATTTTATCACATTCTTTACATACAATAACATTATTGTCTGCATAATGTCCAGGAGCCCACATATAGGGCATTTCTTCTGTTTCTGTATGTGGACAATTATCTTGTAAATCTTTCAATTCCTTGTCAAATTTGTCTCTTAATTCTTTAGCTTTACTCATAATATTATATTTAAGGAATAAAAATTGACGTTGGATTATTTTTATGACACTCTATGTTAGGATAATATTTGTTAAATGTCTCCAAATTAAAAGGATTTGTTATTATATGCATTCCTGATTTACTGGGAATCCGAGCTAATATTTTATAAGGTTTATTTTTCACTAATGTATGTAAACCTTCTATAAATTTAGCTATTTCTTCTGTTTTGTCTAAATCATCTTTATCAATATCAATCAGCCATCTTTTATCAATTTCATCCTGATATATTCCACATACGCTATCGTAGGCTTTTCTAACATTAGAAAAATCCTTATTACTCATTTGGTTGGCTATTTTCTGCAAAGCTGCAAATGCTGTCTTTTCAAAACTTCTTGGATTGAGATTAATACTCACCCTAGCATTAAATAATTCAGCTAATTTAGTCATTTCTTCCCAATGTACATTGAGTTTTTCTACAGAAGTTATATAATATCCCTTTATGAGCCTAGAGGTATTGTTTGATCCACCAAGAGTTGTCTCTTTATGATCCTTCTTTCTCTGGAGTATTTGTACAAAATAGAATGAGTCTTTATGAGGAAATTCAAGAAGTGGTGTTATTAAATTTTTGTTGTCTATGCTCATATAAATGTCTCATTTGTTGTTAATTTCTTCTCTTCTACAGATTTCATTAGACTATTTGTTAAAATTTCATTCTTTTCTTCATATATTTTGTATTTAAATTCCTTTTTATGAAGTTTATATCTCATACATTCTACTATATAAGGTTCTATAAGATTTTCAAATCTTTTAGCACTTTGTGCAGAAATATATATAAAATAGTATGTTTTATTATATTCTTTATTGAAATTTTTATGTAAAGTTAATTTTAAGCCAAACTTGGAAGATAATATAGGTAATATTTTTTCTTGTTCTTCTTTATTAAATCCATTAGTAAATAGATTATATCCTCCGGATGCTATTTTACATCCATCATCCATAAACCAAATAGCTAAACCTAATGTAGACAGTTTTTCTATAATTTCAATGGAAATATGTTTTTTTCTATTATTATCATAAAATAAATTATAATAATAATTTAAACAATGATTTGTATTTAACTGAAAACTGAATATTTTGAATTCTTTTGTTTTATTTCTGTTTTTGTTCTTTCCCTCTTTTATAATAGAAGACAGTCTTCTTAATTCTTGATGTTTCCACTCCAAATATTGTTTTTGAGCCTCACAGTGAACCAATTTACCTTTTGTTCCTGCTCTAATAGATTGTGTATCTTTTCTAAGATGACCATCTCCTAATAATGATCCTAATATGATCTGATTTTCTGTTTCAGACAACTCTTTTATTTCCGTACTTTTCTTATTTTCGATAAGATTTAAGCTTCTTCTTTTTATAGAAATCCATTGATTGGGTACATTGAAATATATTGATAATTGTTTATCGGTATATCCTTGTGAATGTAGACTTTTTAATATATCTAATTTTACTTTTCCTGCCATTTTACTTTTTTTGTAAATATATAAATAATATAGTGGAATTCCTAGTATACTTATATATATGTTTCAGAATTGGCTGCTTTTTTTTCACTTATTTGATTATTTTTACTTATTTCTATGAAATTTTCGTAAGTTTTCTGATTTAAATATGTAAGACTGTTTTGTAGATAAGTTAGTTTATTTTGCTTCGTCTCTATGGATTTTTGAATTTTTAATCTTATTTCATATTCTAAAGCTCTAATGAGGTCTTCCGCTGTATATTCTCCCTCTGATATAATCTTATTAAATTTTATTTTACATTCGTCTTTTTTTACTTTTAGTCCTCTCGACCCAGAAAACAATATACCTTCGTCTTTTGGATTTCCTGTTTTGTCTTTAATATAGATAGTATCTACAGGTCTATACGTTTTCCACCATTTAGTAAAATCATCCTCAGAAGGCTTCTTTTTGACCAATTTAGGTGTTTGGTCGGTAGATGAAAGAAAAGCCAATAAAGCTCTTCCTTCATCAGTTAGACCACCCTTCTCATTAATCAATCCCTTCCTTTGAATCGCCTGCTCGATAGAACGTATCTTAACACTATCAAACACATTATCATATTCTTCCTTGCACATCTTTAAAAGAAATATTATATCAAGAGAATAGCCTCTCTTGAGTATTTCTTCAAAATGTGGAGGTGTAAGCTTAATTTCTATCATTTTGGCACGTTATTTTTACAATGTTATATCATTTTAAATTCATCCTATTATGAGAAAAATACTACTCATTTTTAATCTTTTCGATAGAAAAAGGGTAACTTATTACCCAATTCCTATTGAAATCACAGCTTTATATATGAATATATTGATTACAGAGTGTCTTCCCAAAATTCATACTCTTCTTCCTCAATAATTACAATATTTGCAGGTTTTTGTTCTAAAGCATTCATTTCTTCTGTTAATTCTTGCATTTCCAAAAAGTCTTTTTCGGCTGTTACAAATGCTTGATCCTTCCAAAATTGATGTTCCTCAGGGTTTCTTGTGATTACTTTCATATTTGTATTTTAAGTCCAAAGTTAACTAAAAAGAAGTTTAAAGTGGCTTCTGCTTTACTTTTATTACATTTAAAGGTTTTCTTGATAAGTGGAATAGCATAAGATTTGAACTTCTCTGCATATTCAGGAGGGTAGTGCCAAGCTGTTCTCCAATCCTCTTGAAGAACAGCATCTTTAACAGTTTTATCTATTAATCGCAGCTGGTATTCAAGGAGATGTTCTGAAATATTATTTCTCGAAATCTTGACAGCCATATTATTTGTTTATTTTAAAATGTTTTTCATATATATTTTTTATCATATTCATAAATTCATTTAATGATAATGTTCTTTTAGCTAAATTACAATTGGTACAACAACTTACACAATTATCCAAATTATAACCTTTGTTATTATCAATTCTATCTATTCCGTTATATACAAATTCTCCTACACATCCAGGATGTGTAATTTTTTTATTAGGAGGATTATTACAATAATAACAATTTCCTAAAAATAAATTATGACATTCATTTTTTGATAATTCAAAAATATGACCTCTTTTTTTACAATGATATTTATAAGCAGAAATTATTGAATTTTCTGTAGAATTTCCTTCCTTTAGCTTATTGGCCCTTCCCAGAGCAACTGCTCGTTGAGCAGTTAAACAACCACAACTTTTAACTCTACCAGAATATAATCTAGCAATTGGAGCATATTTTTCTACTCCGCATTCACATCTATATTTATATTTAGTGTGCTTTATTTCTTTAGACGGATATATTATTTCAATAAGTTCTACTTTATTAAATTTTTGCCCAATAAAAGGGAAATATTTTTGTTGTTTTCTTTTTCTGATTACTTTGTTCTTTGTCATACCGTAAAGATATGACAAAGAATTGAATGTACCTATATTTTTTAAATAAATAATTTAAGGACGGAATATTCCTTTATTGCGTATGGCGTTTTTAAAAATTGCAATAGCTCTATCATTATCATTAGGATATTTGTCATAAAATTCTTGCATTTTATCGTCTTCTTCATAAGTTGATGAAAAACCATAAATAACGTCATTTTCGAAGTAATTTTCCATTCTATCAGCATTATTCTTGCCGAATAACTTTCTCATTTTTTTAGAGGCCATGTTTTCAAGGTCACATTCTTCCACTTCTTGTAATGTTACATGGTTGAATTTTCTAATACTACTCAGGAGCAAAGCACCTTTTGCACACACTTCACATGTACTTATTTCTTTCAATAATCTATCAAGATATTTCTGGAGCTGTAGTTTTTTAGATGATCCTGGTTCCAGTGTTTCAGCAGCTTCTACCAAAGTTTTAATATTATATGTCAGTTCTTCTTGAACATATCCATTTGATTCCTTTAGTACGTATGTTTCTCTTTTAATTTGTGCAATTGCATCTTTCAATACAGCCACTCTTTTCTCACTAATTGTGAGAGGTTTTTTTATCACTTTATTTGCTTTCATTTTGTTTATTATTTAATCCGAACAATCATATTTCCAATATATCTTACATACATCACAATTTACAGTGTTTTCACTACCTCTATTATTGTGACTTAAACTATCCAAATGATGCCCTTGTTCTATACAAGAAGCATATTCTGGATGTTGTTCTTTTGTGTATCCAAATGTTCTTTTGGGTTTTTCTCCTTTTAAAAGATCACCTGTAGTTATTTTTCCATCTTCATCAAAATATACATGTTTCCATCCATTCTGCCATCCCAGGAATTTATATCCAGCATCTCTCAATAATGTAGTGATTGTACTAGGTGTACCTTTCATATTAATGTATAGAAATGTAGTCTACAACAATAGAAGATTTACCATTCCATGTAGGCCATGCGTAAAACTGTCCGTTTTTGAACACTTCTGCCATATTCCCTTCAATTTGAAACATTGTATATGTCTCTCCTTGGTGTGTAAATTTCTCCCCATTTCTGAGAAGAAATAGCTGTTTTTTGTATGTTGTCATGTTATTTCATTGCTTTTAATTCTTTCATTACATTTTTCCAATATTTAGAAAGACTGTGTTTATTGTAATCATTTCTAGCAACTGCTGTTCCCATATAACCAACACCATATTTCTTTAGCCTGCTCATTTAACAATATAACAATCTCCTCAGCTATATTTTTGGATAAGAATGAGGATGTTAAACCTTTTCCTTGATTTAACACCATAAAATAGATTTCTTGTGCTTTTTCTTTAGGTGTCATAATTTCCTGTGTTACTCGTTGTCATGGGTGTAATAGTTCAGGGTGTTCGTAAATGTTACCGATACACTTCACGGTGCCTCCTTCTGATTTAGCAGTCTTTATTTGCCATACATCATAGATGGATTTTACATGCCCCTTTCCGCTGGTTTTCTTCACGATTGGTATGTCGCCGTCGTAATCAGAATCATACTCATAGGCGTATTCGTAAATGTCACCCTCGCAAACCTTGGTACCGTCTGAATACTTTTCGTCACAGTACTGCATTTCGATAAGGTCAGCCAATCTTTCGAGCGAGTCACCCGGAACACCTGATTCATGTTGCCAAGCGTGAACACCCCCGATTAAAGTGAACTCACCGAACAATGAGAATTCAGGTGACATTTGTTTTCCAACTGTGTCCCAAACGCGAAACGTCAATTCTCTTTTCTGTTCTCCTTTCTGTTCTCCTTTGTTACTTATAGCTGTCATATTTCAATTAGATTTTAGGTTGAGAGTTGTGCCACTTGATGAAATTCACAACGGACACGTAAACGATCTTAATCAATGTGCAGGTGTCACCATGATCAATCGAACCTGCTTGCGTTACCTGATCAACATTAACCATGCAATGCTTTGGATATATGCAAACACCTGTTTTTGGCAATGTGTTGATCTTCTCCACTACTGACATAAGCCAATCCCATGAGGTGTTGTATTTTAATTGATCAGACCCAAAAGCAATAGTTCCAAAGTCCCAAGCATCTGAATATTTCACAAGTAGTTTGCTGGATTTAGGCCAATACTTTGCACCCATGAACTGAGCTATCAATTCATTGTCTGTTAGTTCTTTCTTCTCAGTGTTCATGGCTTTACTTTTTAAATCTCATCTCCTTCAACCAGAAGTCAATAGTATAGGGTGTGTCCTTCGGCTGATTGTTCTTTAACCAACTGAGTATAAATGGCACAGTGCTTTTCCATCCTGCTTCATTCGCGAACTTTTTCAGTTTCTTATTTAGCGATTCAAACGGTTCGTCGAATTCAGATTTTCGTTTCTCAGTGTTCATAAGCCCTTAGCTTTAGTTTTCATAATTTTTAATTTAAAACCCAAATCCAAGTTGATTGATAGGTTGTTTTTTAACTGGTTTTTTACCTTGTAGCTTAACTTTATCAATTATTCGCTGACATTTGTCTATATAATAAGAATAATTGATATTATCTAAAGGATGGTTTTTTGGTAAATGATTACAAACTGTCATTAACCATTCCCCTGCTTCTATTTCCGATATAGCAGCTGCATTTGTTGTGCAAGAAGGATTCTTTATTTTCAAAATCTTTTCTCCTGTATTAGAAACGTAATATCTAATAAGCTTGTTATATATGGATTTACCTTTGACAGACATTCCTTCGTAATGAAAATCTCTTGTAGCTTTCTGTCTAATAGCAAAATCGTATATATTTGTGCATTCTTTGATAGTGTGTTCTACAGGGACACCTTCCACATACCATTTTTCAAGAGCTATTGGACATATTCTGGATGAATGATTTTTGTGAAGTTCGAAGTCCTTCATAAAATCCCCTTTCATCTTCACTCTATCTGGGTCTTTATCATCCTCTTTAATAGCAACATAATCATTTACAGTGGAAAATACCATTTTCTTATATTTCACCTCTTCAAGCTCATAAGTGAGCTTTACAGTGGTTTTTTGTCGCCATTCTTCTTTTATTCTTGCAAATTTTTCATATTTTGTTTTTGGAACGATGAATGTAGCACCATCTGTATTAGCCATAATACATTTAATACCAGTTAATTCACACTCCTCAATAAACATCAAGAGAGAGAATTCTCCTGTCAAACATGTGGCAAGAGTCATTTGCTTATCATATAGCCATGATTGCATGTCACTACTCTTACCATATGGACAGTTTCCAGCCTCCTTTAATCCTCCAACAATACCTTTAATTCTCTTATCTTTCTTGGCTTGTGGTTTAAGCTCTATTCTCCTGAAATAAACTTTTGAATATCCTACTAAGAATTCCTTTCCTAAATGGAAAGGATAATAAGAATTATTGATAATAATAGCAGGATAAAACCCTGAAACATCAACATCCACAAGATCATTTTCTTCGTCACTTTCATATATTTTCCCATTTATAACATTGTGTAATCCTCCTTTAGCAAATGTATAACTCTGTCCATAGAATTCTATGGTTTTAACATAGTCTTCATCCATTTTAAGAATCACTTTCTTGGTTTCTTTTAAAAACTCTTGTAATTGCTTGGTTTTGAAGGATATATGTTTAGGAATACAATATTTCAGCTCAATTTGCTTTCTGAAAAAGCCCTTTTTGGGTAATTGTTTATATGTAATGCCTTTTTCCTCACAATAATACTTTTTAATGATTTCGTCTCCAATTTTAGCATTGGAGAAGTTCATACATGAAATTTTGAATTCTGTCTCAATATCCTGTCTTAATTGAATTTGATTATTTGACTTATATAGAGGGTGAGACACCTCTCCCACCATAAATAACCAGAATTTGTATGTCGCTGGGACATCTTTATTAGAACAATAATCTTTTATTATTAAGATTTCATCCCATGTTAAATTTTTCTTATTATGTGGAACAGGCATTTCTTCCACATTTTCCATATCCATTTCAAATTCAAGCCTTTTTAAGCTCACCATCCGGTTTTTATTGTCGAAATGGCTCACTTTCATCAAATCTATCTGTTTGAGAGATAATTGGAATTCACTATATTCAGGAAAAACCTCATAATTACTATCATCTATAACATCTTGGGCTTTTCTATGAATTTTAGCACAAATCTCCAATCCTGTTGATTCATGCCAAAATTCATAGTTTCTAATCACCCATTCAACCATCTGACTGTCAAATCTTAATCCATTATAAGAAACCCAATAAAAATCCTTATGTTCATCAATGAATTTTATAAACCCATCTAATGAATTTTCCCATTGATTTACACCAAATTCATACTTTTTATCCTCTTCTGGTATATATATACCAATAAAAAAGCATTCTAATAGAGTTTCGCAATCATACACAAGAATTTTCATATTTATTTAAATATTTATTTTGCAAATTTATGCAATTTCCATGAAGAAGCCAACCATTATATGATGCTTTTGATTTTTTATTTTTGTTATTTTTCAGCATTTTTATCCATCTCTTTTTAATAGATTTTCTTAATAAAATACGGTTATGGAAAGACTTATATCCCAAATAGTCTATTCCTCTGGATTTCACTGGAAAAACCTGATAGTTGGATAATGATAGTTTTAAATTTTCTTTTAAATACAGTTGTATTTTTCTTCTTAATTCTTGCAAAAAGTCTTTATTGTTATGTAATATCACTATATCATCACAGTATACAAATAGATGTTTTATCTTTATTTCTTGCAATAACCACTTGTTGAAGCCATTCAAGTAGAAATTAGCAAAGAATTGGCTAGTATAGGAACCCAAAGGGAGTCCTGGAATAGATTCTATTATATTGTCTAACAGATTCAATAATTTATTATCTTTGAATTTTCTTCTTATAAGAATCTTTAGTATATCATTATCTATTGATGGATAGAACTTCCTAATGTCCATTTTCAGACAATATTTAGTTTCTTCCTCATTCAATAAAGAATTATTCAAATCTTTCAAGGCCTTTAATATTCCTCTTTTCTTTATACAGCTATATGTATTTGGAACAAAACTGTTTACAAATATAGGCTCTAATATATTAATTATTGCATGATGAACTACTCTGTCTCTATATGGTAGCTTGGAAATGTATCTGGATTTAGGTTCATATATAACAAAATGATAATATTTTCCAGTTTTATAAAGACCAGTTCTTAGTTGCCAATGTATCTGGAAAATATTATCATGTAAATTTTTGTTGAATTCTAGTACATCTTTTCTTTCTTTTTTTCCTTGTTTGGCTCTTTTTTCTGCTAGATAAAGATTTTCTATACTTATAATTTCGTTGTATAAATATCCGATTCTTTTCATTATATTACTTAAATTAACTCCATTTCAGCATTAAAGTTACTAAGGAGCTTTAAGAAAAAATTTATTTTTTTACCAATTGGTAAGGTTTATCCACTCAAATAGAATAAATAAGTATGAGCTGACATTCTCGTTGAAGATGTTGTAATCATAATTCGAATCATTGAAAACTAACTCACTAGAATGTGAAAGTGGATAAACCTTTAATTTTACATTAGATTTTCATATACATCTTTGAAATATCTTCCTATATGATCTGATGTTTTAGAATCTTTGTAATAGCCGACACCCCCGTAGAAGAAGCTGCAATCAGAATACGAAGCAACGAAAACCAACCCACCAGAACTGTTTATTTCAAAATATGGATAATACTTATATTGACTTTTATTTTTCCAATCTGGTTTCCAATTTTCATTAAACAAAGTTTCTAGATTCTTTATTTTATGTAAATTAAACATCCTTGTAGCATCATTTCCAAATATTTGAAAATCTGAAATAGACAATTCTTTGATTCCCAGCTTATTACATACTTCAGAATATGTTTTAATGTTGAACAAATCGTCAGAAACTATTTTAAAATATTTTTCTATTTCTTTTTTCTGTTCCTTATTTGCTACACTATAAGCCTCTGTAATTAAGCTATTTTCCACTTTTATTTCATCTCCCGAATTGAAAAGTGCCAATTCTGCTATTTTCTTCTGCCAACCTTCACAAGCTATAGTGTATAACTTCTGTAAATCGGCTCTTCTAATTTCTTGTGTTTTCATATTGTAAATAGTTTAATATAATGTCTACTGTTCTTCCATGTATACCATAAAAGAACATCTCTCGTACGTGTACACACTATCCTTGGAGATAGATTTCTATGAACCATCATTCCAAAGATTAACAAAAGTAATAAAATAAGCCACATATTCATAACTTTTCAAGTTTTTCTCTAATAGCCTGAGCTATAAATTCTCCTATTCCATCTTGAAAATCTATACATTTTTGTTGATCTTCAAATAAATGTTGAATTTCTCCCCAGCCTCTAACATCAGCAATATCTAATATATGACCATCTCCGAATTTACCTTTTCCACAGAATATTATTTGGCCTCCTGGTTCATAATACACTCTACCTTTTAAATATTCTTTTATAGTCATAATGTTTCTCCTTCCATAAAAGCAACTAGTAATACTATGTTCTGTCTAGTAGGTGAGAACACCTCCCCAACAACATCTTTTCGTGACCGATGTGAAGCAGCATATTCAGCCCCAGTGATATCGCTAGCCCAATAACCATTATTTCCCGCCAATGTTTCAAACTCTACATTGTCTGGTCTAAATAACTTAAAAAACGCACTGTTTGCCACAGATGAATGACATAAGCCATTAGGTGACCAACCATCATAATGGTCTATCTTACCTGATAGATCCCATTTCTTATATAATTCTAAGTATTTATTTGATTTTTTCATATAATTGCAATTTCAAGTTCTAAACGTCGTAAATGTTCATCCTTTAGAATTAACCAACATTCCTTAGAATATTTAGCAGCATAATCAAGCCATACTTCAAGTAGATCATCCGAGAGGGACTTTCTATGAGGACAAATTTCTCTAAGTTCTCTTTGTATTGTTATTTCCATAAGGATTTTTAATAGTTTAAAGGTATAATAACCGTGTCTGGCATGGGAATACTATGAATACTATCTAAAGGACATTTATACTCGAAATGAGGGTAGTCAACGAATTTTCGCCATCTGCCACCCCATGTGAGTCCTTGTTTTTCGCCGATCTCTCCCACTTTCTTCCATAATTTATAATTATGCCATTGTAGTTTTCCTTTTATAACAGGAACAACATCAATAGCTAGAAAATGTTGGTGTTTTGAACGTCCTCCAGAGAGCATTGTTCTTTTCTTATATTTTAGATGATTTTGTCTTTCAGGTGTTCTGTAAGTTTCAACAATCCTTAAATCGATTCCTTGCTTTTTACATTCATATATTAACATTACCACTTTATTTCTAAAAGTGGGATGAAGAATATGTAACTCATTTACTAATTGTTTTGTGCTTTCTACTCTTGGAGTGTCTGGTACATAAACATATTCTGGTTTAATAGGATTTTTAGGAATTGGAGCATTTGCCACTTCTTTTGAAAAAAAGAACAGGATTATTAGTAATATACAGTTCATTATGCTTTTCATATTTAGTTTAATTTACCATTCTAAAGAAATAACATGGAAATCTACCATCCACTCTATTTATCAAGATTGTAATACCATCTTTCATATATAGTGTTACATAATATATGTGATTCTTGTTATCCATATATAAAGATCTGATTTTCATGTGGTTATCAACAGCATTAATTCTATTTTCTCTCCTATATTGTTGATATTCTTCAAACTTTTTCCTAATTTCTTTAATTTTTAATCTTTGCTGTTTTGTGGGGTTATTTGTCTCTTTAGTCAAATGCAACACACTGTCTCCCCAAATAAGTCCTACTTCTCTATTAAAATTTCCTATCATCCATACCACTTTTAAAGTGTCTGTAATAGTGACATCCTTATAAATCTCCTTAACACACATTTTTGTCATGAAAGACTGACCAGATACATCCATTATAAGGAATAACATTGAGATTAATATAATGATAGCTTTCATAACAAAAATGGGTTAAATAAAAGAAAAAGGGGGATTTTCCATAGCTTTTGGTCTAAATTGAATATCATATGCTTCTTTTGTAGAAGATCTGAACTTCCACATATTTCCTGTCATTGGACAACCTTTATACTCCTTACCAGTTTCATAGAAAATATCAAATTCTCCTCCCTTTAAGTTGGTAATTTTGTATACACTACCTACTTTAAAAGCTTCTTTATCTTCACTGTAAGTACATTCCACATAGTCTATTTTCTCCTGTTTTTTAGCTTGTGGTTTTTCTTCAGGAAAATATTTGTACACTTCTTCAAGATCAGCAACTCTAAGGTTTTTAGCATATTGTTCTCTTACAAGATTTACATCTTCAGTTTTTGAAACGCTACTTCCTAGTAATTTGTATTTACTACCCCAAATACTATTTCCCTCTTTCTTAAGATATTTAAAAAGATATTGTTGAGTCTGGCTATGGTTATAGTCAAACTTATACCATGAGTCTTTTATAAGATTTATATCTAAAGATATTACCTCCTCTTTTTTCTCAGGAACCCACCCTGGGGGCATAAGTTCATATCCTCCATCTCTTATAGTGCTGAATTTGAACTTATATTGTTGATTATATTGTTTGAACCAGTCAGGAACATCTATGCTGCCACCCGTTTCATTTATATTTAATATTCTATAATATTTATCTTTGTAAACATGGTTTCCACTATTAGGATTGTCTTTAAGAGCTTTGAGATAACGTCCTATATCAGATTTTTCTAATTTCATAACTTTTATTTCTGTTTTGAATGACATATCCTTTAAATGTCTCACTCCTTTACTATAAGCTGTTGCTTCTTCTAATGTAGCTTTTCTCCATGTATTAGCTTCTGTACTACTACTCTCTCCTTTTTCAGGATTTTCATAATATAACCGATTTTCATTAGACTTATCCAACACCTTAAAGAGTTCATTTGCTTCTCTACAACTTTCTCTAAAAGACAAACTCACTACTATATCTCCAATGAAGATATCAGGAAATACTTCTATTTTGGAGGATTTCATGAGATATTTCTCTTCAAATTCTGAAAAAGATAGAACATTATATTTCTCACTCCCAAATGATGAATGACATCCAGCATCACTGCCAGTTATCAGTATATATCTATTCCAGAGATTATCTGGATTAAAGCCTAATAGTGGTCTGATTTTTTCACGTACATATTTAACCACATTTATTTTTTGTTCTGTGGAAACACACTCCACAGCTATTTCCTTATCCATAATACAAATGTTTAGATGTAAAATCTCTTATTGCCACTTGTTCCTTATATGGAGGAACAGAAAGAACATTTATTTTATATAATATTGTATAAGGTGTTCTTTTTACAACTTTTTCTAATCCTGTCTTTTTCATTATTTATATGTTTAAACAGCTAATTCCTCCACTTCTTCAATAACCCTATCCTTTACAGGAATACCAAATCTTGTAAGAGAGAAACAAATATAAGGAGCGCAATCAGAAAGATCGATTTCAGCCAATTTTACCCCTATAACACCCCCTTGAATATTACATTTAACATATTCAAGGGGCGTATATTCTTCTCCTTCTTTCAATAAATCCCATTTACTTTGAGGTATTTCGTTGGGTTTATTTTTTGCGTTTATACAAGTTAGTCTTTCCATGTAATTTTATTATTATTTCTACGTTTTCTATTGTTAATATTGGCACATATTCTACATGCTCTTACTCCATCTTTGCGTTTTAGTAAATTTTCAGCTGTATATTCATGTCCATATTTACATTTTTCACCGTCATTTTTATTATCATAAAATTTTCTTAAAGAAGTACTAATTTTGTTTTTTACTTCTATTTTTGAGCTAGAACTTCCCATTTTTGCTCCTAATCGTTCAATAGCATGTCTAGTATTTCTTGAATATGTACACCACTCCAAATTTTCTATATTATTATTCAATTTATTGCCATCTAAGTGATTAACACAAGGTTTATTGTCTGAATTTGGAATGAACGCTCTAGCTACTAGTCTATGTACTCTATAAGTAGTGATTTTACCATTTTTTCGAAGTTTGACATTCAAATATCCGACGCTATCTATAGATTGTTTTAATATTCTCTCAGTTAGTTTAAAATTTTTTACATAGACCCTTTTTATTACGGATTTCTCATTTATTTGATATTCTCCATTATACCCTTCAATATTTATCCATTTTTCTAATCTATCCATGTTATACGAGAACAATATTTTCCACGTATAGCTCCAATGGAAGAAGCTATATTTTCCCAAATGGTTGAAGAAGGTGTATACACTTCATAACTTCCTGTATTCATCTTTTCTTCTAATCTTTTCTTTTCTCTTCTAAATCTCTTTCTTTCTTGAATATAGACATATAGTATATAAAAGAGAAGGGCCATTCCAACTATTACAGCAATTGTTAACAATCCTACTAAAAGTCCTCCAAATATAAAAGCTGCCCAATGAATGAGTTTATACTCAAATATCTCTAAAACTGCATTTCCAAGGTTAATAATAACAGCAGCAAACAAAAATAGTATACATGTAAGTAAACTCGAAAAAAATACAATCATTCCTCCAGGAATATACATTCTTTCTCTTCTACTCACTATTAATGTTCCAGGAATAACAAGAGGAAATAACAATGTAATTGTCAGTGTTCCCCAAAAGAATGTACATATATTCTCAGGATACTCTGTATATACCCAATCATAATACTTTCCAAACCAATTTTTTTTTGTGCTTAAATTCATAATTTTAATTGTTTTAGCTGATTTTCTTACTCTGTTTTAGTGTCTGGTCTTTTGACTTCAGTAGGCGTGTGTTATTTTCATAATTTGTTCAAATTTAATTAAAAAGGTTAATATTAGCACTCATTAGGCTTTACTTTATTCAAATATCCCCATTGGATCAATATAACTCAGTTTGTTATATAATCAGTCCAATCCCTTACGGTTTAACCAATATTAACATTTTTTTGTTATCTTCCATGTATAGTGAAGAATATTGTATGAAATGATCCTTCTAATGTTTGATTATCTCTTATGATCCACAAAATTGGTTTATAATGATTATTCCAGAATTCTCTGTGTTTCTCTGGAATAAATGTTCTTCCTATAGAGCACATAAATAGTGTATTTTAGTTAAAAAGAATGCCTCAGGACGTCTTCCTGAGGACTTTTATTTACCTAACCTAAACCTGAAGGTGGGTGTCTTAAAGGGTTCGAACCTCCGACCTGCGTGTTTAATTGGTACGCTGCTCTACCTCTGAGCTAAAGACACCATAAAAAAGCCAGTATTCCTACATAAATACGATTTTATTTATGCTTGCGCTGGCTCACCCCACAAGAGGAAATGTTTATTTCTTTGTAATTCTTTTAACTTGCAAGAATAAGAAAGC
>WUUC01017500.1_pt1 | contig 17851 bp, 23 predicted proteins | sample 6278441 | NCBI WGS metagenome assembly WUUC01 (sample SAMN13675441, study PRJNA597444) | soil metagenome | isolation source: soil | place: USA: Washington | collected 2017-10 | reverse complement strand
TTTACGATCTCGACGACGAGAGCGACATGATCGAAGACATCAACGGCGGAAGCTGCGCAATCGACTTCCTAGACGAGATCGTCAAGAACCATCACGTGACGTGCGGATGCGAACCGTGCAAGCGTTGGGACGCTCGCTAGACGAGTCCGTCGAGAGAGCCCGGGATCTCTCCCGGGCTCTTCGTGTGCTCGAAGTGCTTGACTCCGTGGCACTCTGGAATTAGATTGATTTCAACAGCACGAACGAGGGAGACACGAGATGACGATCACCACGAAGTTCCAGAACATCGCCGGTCTTGAGCTTGACCTTCGGATCGCTCGTCGCGAGCGCGAGCGCGTCGGAACCTACACGTCGCACGCTCACAAGATGGAAATGAACCGGGTGATCGTGGAAGCTCAGACGGCGCTGTTCTCGGCTCTGGACGGGCTCACGACTGACGAACTCGTCGCGTTCGGAGAGTACCGAGCGAACAACTGCACTGGCTGAACGTAGCCGCTCAGAGCCCCGGGAAACCGGGGCTCTTCGTTTTGGGAAACCTCTTGACTCCCTGGCACGGTCCGTCATACTGAAGTAGTCAGTAGTTCGCTCGACACGAGGGAGACGAGAGATGAGCGAGTACATGAGCCCCAAGCAAGAGGACGGTTCCGGCTTCCTGATCGAAGCCCCCGACCCGAAGCCCGCAACCGTCACGTACTTTTGGATGATCTCCGCCGACTTCATTAAGAAGCTCGACGAGCCGGTACGTGAGTACTTCGAAGACGGGTACCAGATCAAGAACGCCGAGACCGGTCAAGGCTTCATGGCCGACACGATCGAATTCCCCGCCGATGAGACCCTGACCCGTATGGGTCTGCTCAACTACGCAATTAGTCGGCTCGTCGAGTCGCAGAACGACCGACGCGCTCAGGCAGGAATGAGGATCATGTACGACGAGTCGAACGTGATTCTCCGGGCGTTCGAATGCGGACGGAACGAGCTGTGAACGACGTCGCGCTGATCGGCGCATGGCTTGTCGTGATCTATCTCCTGATCGTCACGGCAGGATGGTTCGTCACTCACTCGCGAGACTGGTGACAGATCCCAGACAAGACGACAGCCCCCGGCGACCGAAACGCCGGGGGCTGTACGCTGTGCAGGACCGTACACCGCACACCGGAAAGAGTACACGCCATGGATGTACAGGAGAACATCGCCCCCGTACGTACGCCGTCGAACGTACAGGACCGGGGCTCGTACGTACGAGAGGCTGTACGACGCGCGTTGCTACGTACGGCACTGGGGGAGTCGTACGCGTACGACGTCGTACCTGTGTCGGCACAGGATCGTACGGGCGGCGTTGCCGTCGGGTACATGGTGTACGTGAGTACAGCGCTTCCCGTACCGATCGGGTCTCGCGTCTCAGTCGCGAGCAAGCCGTTTGAGTTCGACGCCGATGAAGAGCTGATCATTCGCGTCGTCGGTGCCGTCGTCGAGTCGCTGAGGCAAGCACGGGCGGAAGCGCTGAGGATGCCCTAGACGATCCCTCAGCGCTCGGACATGGAGAAGCCCCCGGGACGATCCCGGGGGCTTCTGTGTTGCTCTGAGAGCCTCAGCGCTCGTAAGGCCGGTGGACCGGACCGTTCTCGGTCTCGACGATCTCGAACGTCTCCGGCTCGTCACCGAACAGAGCCCGGTGATCTCCGGCGTCGAAGGCGATGACGAGCAAAACGAAGACCGTGATCGTAGGCCAGAAGTCCATACCCCATGTGAAGATGCACGCGCCGATGATGGCGACGGCGGAACTGATCACGCATCGGCGCGACCAAAGAGCACGCTCGCTGTCCTCCGGTGCGTTCGGGAAGGTCGGCTTCTCGCCCCACTTCATAGCCATGATGTTTCTCCCTCTCGTCGTGTGTACCTACTCCGAGTCTGACGGACCGTGCCCCGATGTCAAGTCGCTCTCGCGTCACAGTGTCGCTGTGACATGCGCCTGCACGCGTACGGATAGGGGTTTCTCTCGTGTCGCTGTCGCTGTGTCGCTGTCCGGCCGACCCGATTTCGCCCCCGATTTCCACGCGCGCATGTGCCCCGTAATGATCACGAAATCAGGGCCACCCAGAGCCCCACGAATCCGGCCGTTCCGAGCACCATCCCGGGCAGCATGATCCACATCTCGAATCGTCCACCCGCCTTGAAGAGCTTGAGTGAACTCCCCCGAGACGAGAACGGCCACAGAACGGGGATCGGTTGTTTCGTGACCCAATCCCCCAAGATGTGAACGAACATCCCGAGCGCGACGAGAAGGGGGAGATCGCGGAACGGGAACGGCTGTACCCCGAGATCGAGAAGCCAGGGTTCGCCGTACGTGATCACCGCACACACCGGGAGCGGAAGGAAGTCGTCGAGCTTCCCCCGGATCTTGAACAGCCGGAGGGTTGACGCGTAGATCAAAGTCAGTACCAAGAACAGCACCGACCTTGACAGCCACCACGCGAGACTGTTCACCGGCTCGTTCGCGTACTGAGCGGCGGCGTACACGACTGTACTGAACGTGAGTACACCGGGGATCGAATGTGTCTGTCTACGGTGGCTCAGCATGAGCGCGAACGTACGCGTCAGGGGACCGTACACGTTCGAGACCGTACTATCCGGATGATCGATGTCCGGCAACAGAGCTGTACCGGGCAGCGTCGTACAGAGAAGTACGAACGTGGGTACGTCTGCTTTGATCGCGTACGCCGTACCGGTCGCAGCGAGTACACCTGAGAGCGCGTGCTGTCTTCCCATCATGGGCTGTACCTCCTGTACGTACGGGGCTCGTACGCGTACCTGTACGTGTACGAGCTGAGCCGGTACACAGGGGTTGACGCGAACGTGCCTGGGTGTCAAGATAAAGGTACAGCGAGGATTGAAAGGAGGGAAGACGGTGGGTAAGGATCTTGAGACCCGGGATGCTCACGGTGAGTTGGAACCCATCATCGGCCCGACACCGTACGCCGGTGGGAACGGCTCATATGGTGGCGGAAACGACATCCCCGCATGGATGGAAGCTGAGCCCCCGTACGGTCCGACTGACGGATTCGTAGACACCACGTCTCGACTCTGGTCTCTGATCATTCGTTGGCCACGACGGATAGCTATCGGATTCCTTTGGATCACGTACACCCCATGGAGATTCGCGTTCCTAGCTGGAACCGTCCTACTGATCATCTTCGCACTCACCGCTTAGTCCGTGCAGGAACACGAGAGAGGGAGACTCGCAATGTTCCGGAACATCTTTGTCAAGAACGTAAAGCCCACACCGAAGACCGAGAGCCCGGCTCAGATGCTTAAGCGCGTCGAAGCCGAAGCCGAAGCCGAGCGCGTCCGTATGAAGCTCGCCGACGAACGGCGAGAGCGCGAGAGCCGGATCAACGCTGAGCGCGTCGCCGCTCTTCAGAACGACACGATCACGGCGAAGACCGAGAGCGCGATCAAGCGTGAAGAGCTGTTCGAGCGAGTGATCAATTACTCGCCGCTCGTCATCATCTCGGGGCTTGCGATCACGGGTCAGTTCGGCTCGTTCTCGAAGTTCCTGACACCGACCTTCGGTGCCGGGCTCGCCGAGATCGTCGCCGGTCTTATGGCGTTCGGTCTTGAGCTGATCGCGTTGTTCCTCGGACTGCACGCCATGAAGGCACTTCGCCGGAAGGACTCGGCGGCTGGTCTCCTGATCGCTGCGACTCTGGTTGCCGGACTCGTCGCGTACCTGAACTTCGATCACTACCGGAACCCGGACGAAACAGCGTCGATCGCTTCGTACGCGTTCGCGCTCTTCTCGTTCATCGCTCCCTTCCTTTGGCGAGTGAAGATCCGGTCGGACCACCGTGACGAGCTTGCTCAGAACGGAGAGATCGACAAGCGGGGGCTGAAGCTTCCCCGAGTCATGTGGGCCATGCACCCGATCAAGTCGTACAAGGTCTATCGTCACGCCGCATGGACCGGGCAGCGTGATCCCGAGCTTGCCGTGAAGGACTGGGAAGCGACGATCAAGGACCAGCCCGTGAAGGTCAAGGGTGCCACCGCTCAGGATCTTGACATGCTGTACGCGCTCGTCGAGAACCTGAAGATCGACCTTCACGAGACGAGCGAGAAGCCGGAGATCACGACTCCTCAGCGGGTGGCGATCACGTCCGGTCACGGGTCCGAGATCGAGAAGCTCATGCGCCACCCGAAGTGGAACGACGGTGTCGCGATCTTCTCGGCTTCCGTGGACAGTGGCAACCAGATGAAAGTCAGTGATCTCGCCGCCGAACTCGGGATGACGAACCGAGCGCTCGCCGGGAAGATCAGAGAGTTCGTACTGAGCGGAAAGGAAAGGGATAGTGGCGATCACGACGGTTCGGATCTCGCCGCCGAAACCGCCTAAGAGCCGACGGGGAAAGTCCGCTCCAACTCCCCGAGAGGAGTTGGAGCGGTTTCTTCGGTCGTACGGGGGAGTGCTTATCCCGTACGGTGCGGCTCTTTGGTTGGCGCTCTCGACGGTGATTCTTCAGAAGAAGTCATCGATTCCGTACGTGTGGATTCTGATCACGCTCGCTGTGATCGAAGCGCTCGTGTGGTGGCAGGGTCACAAGGTCGGCGCTATACGCCCGATCGAACGCCGGTACGCTTTCGCGATACCGGCCGTCGGCGCGCTGTGGGCTCTGTACGCGACGTTCGGGAACCGGCCGGTATCTCTGCGCTCGGTCGCGATTCTCTTCCTTCTGGTGACGCTCACAGCTTCGCCATGGTGGTATCACCGGCGAGTCCGGGGTTCGGTCAAGGTCACGTTCGAGGATCTGCCGAAGCGAGTCCGGGACGTTCGCCTGAAAGAGACGAAGCGGCTCACGCTCGGATGGACAACGTACGTGTCAGCCGGACATATTCAGGGGGCTCGCCTTCGTGGGTTGACCTTCAATGAATGGTCCGTCGCCGTACACGTCCGGCTCAGGAACGGAGCGCACGCCGGGGAACTCCAGAGACCGTCCCGGCGAGCACATCTCGAATCCGCTTCATACTGGCCTGTCTCGCCGGGCTCGGTTCGGATTCAAGGTGACGACCACGACGCGCGTAACTGCACGATCCGTTACATGTTGCGCGACCCTCACGCCGCACCGATCATCCCGGACGAAGACGAGATTCCGACAGTCGATTCCCTGATCATCGGTATCTTCGAGACCGGCGCGAGCGTGCTGTTCCATCTCGTGAACACGTTGATCGCCGGTGAGTCCGGGGCGGGTAAGTCCGTGCTCATGAACCGGATCATTCAGCTACTCGCGAAGATCCCGACCGTGGCCATGCTCGGGGTTGACGCAACGTCCGGCGCTACCGAGTTCAAGCCTTGGTCCGGCGTGATGCATGTCGTCGCGAACACGGCTGACGAGATCGATCGTCTCTTCGATCAGGTCATGAACGAGTGCATTCGTCGTGGCGATATCATGTCCGAGCACGGATGGAAGAACTTCCGGTGTACCGTGACCGATCCGTTCATGGTCCTGATCGTGGACGAAGCCCAGAAGGTCAAGAACTTCAGGCTCGACGGCAAGCTGTCTCTGATCTGTGCGGAGATCCGGAAGTACGGTGGTTGCGTGATCGTCGCGACGCAGTACCCCACAGCGCCGAACCTCCCGAAGGCGATCACGGCGAACCTTCCCCAGAAGATCGGACTCCGGACCGACGGCGAGATTGCTGACCGTGTGATCTTCGGGAACAACGCCACGCGTACAGGCTGGTCTCCGTCAATGCTCATTCCGGCCGGACGCGACGGTTCATTCCTGATCCGTTCCAAGCACTACGGGAAGCCGCTTCTTGCACGCTGCCACTTCGTAGACGAGAACGTAGTGAAGCGAGAGAACGCACGTTGGGCAGCGTCCCGTACACCGATCAGCGGGATCGATCTCAAGTCGGTGCCGACCGTCACGCGCGAGCGTGTCGAGCCCGGCTCGGTTCTGACCCTCGAAGCCGCTGAGGAAGACGTCGTAGAAGCCGAAGTCATGGACGATACCGAGTCCCTGATTCTCGACATGATCGAGCGTGGCGTGAACAAGCCGACGCCGATTCAACAGGAACTCATCAGCTACGGTCGCGAGATCACGGTTCGTTCCGTGAACCGGAAGCTCGCAAGCTTGAACGAACGTGGGTATATCCGACAGCTCGTGAAACAAGGTCCCTGGTATAGGGCTTGACAGCCCGGCAAAGGTCGGGTTGACTCATAGTCAATAGCTAGTCATGGGGGAGGGAGGATCACCATATGCGCAACGAAGACGGCGTGACTTGGACCTGATCGAGCCCGTCCGTCCAGAAGCCCCCGGGGACCGAGATCCCGGGGGCTTCTCTATGCTCGAAGTTGCTTGACTCCGTGGCACGGTCGTGATTGAATCAAGGCACAACAACAGAGTGAACGTCCGGATCGCGATCAAGATCCCACGTTGAGAACAAGGCTCGTCGAGCCGACTCCGTGCAGGGATGTTCCAAGTCGAGAAGTCAGGTACAAGTCAGGAAAGGAAGTACGCATGAAATCAACACGCAGTCAGGGCGTCAGCAATTGTGTTGACGTCGAGATGAACACCGACGACGAGCATGGCGTTCACGTCGTGGTCACGGACACGAAGGACAAGACCGGTAAGGGTGTGCATCTGCTCTTCGACCGTCGCGAATGGGACGCGTTCATTAACGGTGTCAAAGACGGCGAGTTCGATTGGGACGCGCTCTTGACCGAGATGCACCGTAAGATCAGAAGCGGGCGCGTCGCCGGAGAGCCGGTCTCCCCGAACCCTCAGCGGCGGACCCCCGAGAATCTCGCCTACACCAACGGTCGGCACGCTGAGCGTAACGGATGGGTGCCGTACACCTTCGAGAGATTCTGTCGGCGATTCAAGTACGACGAGAGTGATCCCCGATCGAGAAACCTGTACGACGCGTTCCAGACCGGCCGACGTGCGGAAGCTCATGACCAGGCCATAGCGGAAGGTCACTGACCATGTTCTGTCACGGTTGCCTGAGAAAGTATCTGAACGCGTGCCTGATTGCTTTCCGGTTCGCTCAGGCAACCGTGACAGCTTGGCTCGCCGGAGACGTTCCGGCAGCGTACTCGTACGCACTTCGTTTCGTTCAGCTCTGGTATGGGCTGAACCCATGGGGAAGGGTGCCCGCATGAATTACCCGGTCTTTCCGGATCAGGATGATCCCGACGAGAAGCCGACGGACTACATAGCAAATCCGGTACGTGTTCAGCTTCCGAAGTATGACGCTCGCGCCGAAGGTCGGCGCTGGACTCAGATGGATCTGATCGCGCTCGCGAACAACATCCTTGCTCGTGAGAACGAGTGCACCGAGCTTCGTAAGATGGTCCGTGAGCTGTCGATTCGGTTCAGCGGACTTCAGACCCAGGTCGAAGCGCTGAACGCTGTCGTGACGCGTTCCGGTCCGGCTAACCGTAGACTGACCCAAGCGCTCGAAGCGTTCGCCGAGGTCATGAACGAGGACGACGAAGACGACAGCGAGTTCTGAGAATCTTGGATCGTCCGCTTGACGGACGGGCAAGCTTCAGGTTCAATAGAAGTACAAGACAAGAACACAGCATCGGCCCCGAGAAGGTAGGAGCACAATCATGGCGAAGCTTCAGTTCGGTGAGAGCAAGGAAGTTCAGGAGATCAAGTCCGGCCGCACCCGTGACGACTCGTATGACGAGTACGTCCAGAAGGCGTACGAGACTAAGGGCAAGGTGTACGAGTTCAAGAACGTCCCGAACGAGGACCTCGAAGAGGTCCGTAAGGGTCTCCAGCGGAGCGCGAACCACCTGAAGGTCCGGATCGCCGGTCCCGAGTACACCGATCACGGCAACGGCAAGACGACCATCTACTTCTCGGCTCACGACAAGATGCCCCGCAACGGTTCCCGTAAGGTGGAGACGGCCGTCGTCGAGAGCGCCGACGAGAACGCCGACGCCTGATCAACCCGCTGACCAGATCAGCCCCCGGTACGCAAGGAAGCCACACACTTGCACTTCCTCACGCCGGGGGCTGATCTTTGTCTCGGACCTGATACGTCACAAGATCGCCGGTCTAACATCCGGCCGGACACCTGAAATCGCTCAGTACGAAAGACGTCTACATACTGAGTCTCGGGGAGTGACCGGCGATCATGTGTCAGATCAGTTCCGAACAGAGGAGTTCCCCCGATGCCTCGACACAACGGAAGCGGCGGAGCGTGGTCCCAACCGGGACGCAAAGCCGGGAACAAGCGCCGGAGACCATCACGGCGAAAGAGCAAAGGCAAGAGTCGCTAGACCGAAACTAGCGAGCCACATAGAAGGGCACCGGTCATGCCTCGAAAGAACAAGTCCCCGAAGACCATTCGCCAACGGCCGAAGGCGAAGAAGTAATCAATCCCCTGCAATCCCTCACGGAAGGACCGTACTCCCATGAGTGAAGCGAAGCCGAAGACCTGGCAGAAGCGTCGGGCTCAGTACCGGGCTCAGACCGGCTCGAAGATCATGACTCCGGCACAGACCCGTCGAGACCTTCAGAAGCGGAACGCGAAGAAGAGCTAACGTAGATACATAGAAGCCCCCGAGAGTCCCTGACAGCTCTCGGGGGCTTCGTCATGTCCGGGGGAGTGCTGGACTACCCCGGGGCTCTGTTCGCCGCTGAGGGATTACCTCAGCGGCGTTCCCGTGTCGTTCCGGAGGAAGCCCGGCTTCGGGTCGAACGCCGGAGTACCGTTCGCGTGAGTCAGAAGCCCGAAGACCATGATCACGGCGGCGACGATCGCGCCGGACAGTTCCTCGCTGATCGTCACGCCGAACGGCTGACCGAGAAGCACGACGGCGACGATCGTTGTCCGAACGGCACCGGTCAGCGTGGCGACGGTGATAGGTCGGATCATCCATGCCTCGAAGGCGACGGCGACGGCGGACAGGATCGTGATGAACCATGCCGCTTGATCACCGCTGAGCGGCGATGCCGGAAGTAGCACGACGACGGCGAGCACGGACTGAACGGCGGCTATGATCGTCGCCGGGTAGTACCCGAATAGCTTCATGGGTACGGTCCTTACTGGGTGATGTCCACCCGATAGGGGGAGTACTTGTAACGAGCGATATAGCTCGTCGCGTCGGCGGACACACGGAGATACAGCGTGTCGCCGCCGTTGTTGTGGTGGTGCTTGTAATTCCGGTAGATCGCCGCCGTGTTGCTCGTCGGCGTCGTGTCGATCCCCGAGCCGTTGTACACGTAGACATCAGCGCCGACCGGCATCACGAACCGGTCCGGCGTGGCAGGGTCCGAGTCGTGATCGACTCTGAACGGACTACCGGCCGGAAGACTCGTGCCCTTGAACGTGAACCGGTTCCCCCAGTCACCGGCGTTGTTCTGGTAGGTGTCGTGGAGAACCCAGCCTTCGACGTCGAGAGCCGCCCCGGACGCGTTCTTAACCCTGACGAACTCGGCGTTCTCGTTCGCGCTCGTGTCAACGCCCGGGGCGTTGGTTCCGACGGCGACGAACTCCATGTCGCCGAGTGACGCCGCCGTCGCCGACCCGATCGGGTTAAGGAAGATCAGGCACAGAGCGAAACCGATCAGTGCGGCTGTCGCCTTCAGGATGCGCATGTGTACGGGTTTCCTTTCCTACTGCCAGAACGCCACGGATACCCGAGCGTTCTTGATCGTGACGGGGGTCGTAGCGTGCGACCGGACTCGGACACACAGCTTCCGCCCCTTCTGAACCCAGCCAACGGCGCTGTGATGCACCGTGAGCGTTTCCGTGAGAGCCGCTGAGGTTGGCTTGCCCGACTCCTTCAGTCGGTCCACAGGGGGCGATACAGCGTCGTCGTACAGGAACTCAGCGGCATCGACGTCGAGCACCGTGCCGACGGGAGCGCCGACGATCTCGCCGCCGAACTCCAGCGAGTACAGCGACGGCGAGCCCTTGACGATCGAGACACCGGCACCGGAGTGAACGTCTGTCGGATCGGCGGCTTCGGTATCGAATTGAATACGAGTCCACTCACCGGGGAGAAGCTCGGTCTCTCCCTTCTCGCTTGAGCCGAACGAGCCGTACAGGGGATCGCTACTCATTCCGTTGTCATCCTTCGTGGGTGGCTTGCTCGGTACCGGCTTGACATTGTTGTTCTTGAGAGTCCCGTCTTTGATAAGCGAATAGATATCGCTACCGGGACAACTCGTTGACGTGAAGTCCCGGTGTCCGTAGACAGCGGACTTCACGCCCTTCTCTTCGACGAGCCACGCACGAAGGCGATGCCATGCACGAAGCGCGCCGACCGTCGGCTTCTCGCCGGGACCGAGCCCGAACGTCACGGCGATGTACCGTGAGTTCCCGTTCTGAAGCTTGCCCGGTGTCGGGGCTTCGGCGGCTTGCTGGTGGCCGAACTCGCGACCGGCGAAGATGTAGTCGTCCGGACAAACGAAGTAGGCATACCCGACGTCGAGCCACCCGTTCCCGGACTTATGCATGTTGCGCGTCCGAGTCCAGTACTCACCGCATGCCGTGTGCTCTGACTTGCCTTGACCCTTCAGCTCCTTACGACGGTTCGTGAGCCAGCGTCCGCCGTCGTAATGAGCGATCATGCCGAGATTGGTATTCGACCATCCCGCCGACGTAGCAGGCCAGTCGAGATCCCGACGGCTCACGAATCTAGCGAGAGCCATAGTCATTCACCCTTCCGTTCCCTGGGGATCTTCGGTTTCTTCGCTCGGGTTGGCTTGTTCTTGTCGTGAAGGAGAAGCACGACGACGAACTCCCCCGCCGCTTCATGCTCGGGAGTCGTCACGACTTCGTGATGAACGACTTCCCCTAGCCCGGCTTCCTCAGCGGCTTTCATAGCGCTGAGGGTCGCTGCCTTCGGAGTCGTGCTCACAGGGAAGCCCTGTTTCCATACGTGCGTGACCCACTTGTCGCCGACCCATAGTTTGGGTCGCTTGCCCGAAAGTCTGTCGCGCATCTCTACGCCTTTCGGTACAGTCATGGGCCTTCACTCTCTCGCTCTTCGATCGCTGCGATCCGCCGTTCCAGCCCCCGGCGAAGCTTCTGTTCCTTCATCAGTTCTTCGCGCAGATCCTTAGCTTCCTGACGAAGCTCTTTCACTTCTTCTCTAAGCTCTTTGTTGTCGGACTTCAACCGATCGTTGAATTCTGACAAGGTCTCGGCTACGGCTTCCATGTGTGACGTCCTATGCGCTTTACGCGTGTTTAGGAACGTCAAGATTGAGCCGATGACAGTTCCGCCGAGAATGGCGAGTAAAAGCGTCTGAGCGTCAAGCAAGCGGATCACTCGCCCTTCGTACGGTCAACCAGATCCGCACGGCGAACGTAAGTCCCGATCGCGAGCATGAACCAGATGATCGAAGTAAGCCCGTAACGGAATCCGGCGAACGCGATGATCGCGACGGCGAACATCGCCGACGCGCCACTAACGAGCGTCAACCCAAATGCGTATACGGGTATCCGAGTAATCAGTACGGCGTCCGGTAGACTGTCCTGCCGTTTGGCGCTGAGGATGCCGACGAGCCACGCAACGCACCCGACGAACAGGCACAGTTCCCACAAGATCACTCCCCACCACGGGAAGGTCTGAAGGACTCGGGTACCGATCACGCCGGTTGCGGAAAGGACCATGAGGAGGATACCGAGGATAGCGAACGTGGCTTCGACCGATCGGGCACGGATGCCGACCGGGAGCAACTCTAAAAGGAACCGCTGTATTCCCACCGAATCCCTTATGTAGTGAGCCGACGTAGTGTCAGCACCGAATTGGCTTTGACGATCGTTCCCGGAGATCCCGCCGACAGTTGTGCCCACCGGAACCGGAAGGTTCCTGCATTGACGCCGACACGAAGAATCCCTTTCGGGATAGCGACGACAGCGGTTCCGATTCCCGCACCACCGACACCAGGACCGGACGTGGCTATCTGAAGACCACGCGAGATGATATCGCTCGTCGTCGTCGCCGTGGAAGGGATAGAGTCACTCACGTACGAGATACTTGAGCCCGACGGTCCGACGAACCGCATTTCGAGATCTCGCAAGCTGTCGGCTTCATAGATGATCATAGACGTCATCCAATAGTCGGTGCCCGCTTGAACCGGAATGAACAGCTCTGAGTCATCGTGAGTAACCCCCGACGAATACGTCTCGTCAGCGGTCTTGACGACGTGATGCTGTTGCATGAAGTACCGGTTTAGGTCTGCCGCTGACGGCTGTTCACCGGCGAGCCAATCCTTAATCGGCATGATCAGTCCGTAAGTCTCTGGGCGATGATGAGCGAGTTCGCGTACACGATAGAGGCTGTGGCGTTCGAGGTCCACTGAGCCCAACGAAATTGCAGGTTGCCCGCTGTTCCTCCGGTCTCTAGGTGCCCTTCGCCGGGAACCGTGCAGTTAATGACGGCTGAACCGCTGTCCTGAGCGCCACCGATCCACCCTTCTTCCGACTCGGTTAGGTGCGTTCGTGAGCTTCGACCGATCGCCGAGTTATCGGTTCCCCCGGTCGGATGTCCCCCGGCGAGTCCACTGTGTGTCCAGTCCATTGACGCACCGGTCGGGACCGACCATCCGATACGAAGGTCGGCGACTTCTATCGCCGTATAGATGATAAAGAACTCAATGAAGTACCGAGAGTTCGCGAGCAACGGAACGACTAGCTCGTTATCGTTCTGAACGGCGATCGAGCTAAGGACTGACTCGTCAGCTTCTTTGATCGCCGACACTTGCTGAACTAGATACTTGTCTAGGTCGAAATCGTTCAGTACTTCATCATCGGTCCACTGTTTGAACGGCATCAATACACCAACGCATTCCGGCCGATCCTGCCGAGTTCAGGATGATTGAGTGTGAGGAAGTTACCGACCTTCGTTGCAGACTGAAGCGTGAACTTGGTAGTCCAGCGCCATTGCCCGATCTCGTGCTGTACCCCTCGAACGAATACTTCGCGCTCGATCTGTTCGCCGTCGCTCCCGGGTGGACGCCGACGGACAAGGATACGGTCCCCGATCTCTCGTGCGAGACATTGCGGGAACAACCGCTCTTCGTCTTTCTGTGGCTCGATTGTCAGTTCGTCGAACCGCAGTTCAGCATCCTTCGCGATGTACAGAATCCACGATGCATGTGCGAGCGCTTCGCCGTCGGACGTCATGAGAAGGTCAGTGCGCTCGTACACCCTGGTACGCCTGTACTTCGCCTTCGACGCCGCATCTTCGACGGTTTGCTGAACGCCGCCTTCGCGAGCGATACGCACTTCGTTAGCTAGCTGAACACTCTCGTACGTAATGCCGACGTCGGCGTACGGGAGTTCTCCCATGACGTCGCCGCCATCACCGAATCGGGCCTGAGTTTCGACGGACCGTGTGTCGTTCATCAGCGCACGCCGGTTCCGGAACACCATGGTTCCAGAAGCGTTCTGGTAGAACTCGCCGATCTCGGTATCGGTCACTTGGAACAACTCAGTCAGCGCATCGCCGGACAGGGTCGTACCCTGAACTTGAGTGTCGCCGGTCGCGATGTCCCGAGCCGAGACCGACCAATCGACCGAGTCGAGAATGCGGTTCACCCGAGCGCCGGTCAGTTCGTCCGCCCCGACTTCTGAACCGAGCGCCGTCCGGTCGAAGTCGGCGAGAAGTGCGAAGCCGTCCGTACATGGAAGCTGAACTTCGCTCTCGTAGTCTCCCTCCCAGTCGATCAGCCAATCATCAATGAAGCCGTTGAACACATCGAAGGTGACGTTCGCCGGTCGTTCGCTCGACGACTCGTGAGCCGTACCGGTCCATGTACAGCCGGGCTGTGAACCGTCGGTGTACTGAGTCGCGAGATCCTGTACTTCGAGCTGTACGCCGTCGATGTACGCGATCACCTGTCCGTCCGTGTGCGTGTCGTCCGTCCAAAATTGAATCTGTACATTCGAGACGGCAGCGTCGAGTACGAACGTACGTTGCAGCCTGTACCATCCGTCGGCGGCCGGTGGCATGTTCACGAAGGCGTTCGGCGTACCCCCGAGCCCGAAGTTAATGAGCCCGACCTTCGAGAAGCTCGCTGAGGGGATGTACACGTACGCCGAGAGCGTGACCGTCTGTCCTCCTGCTGTACCCGACGCGATGCCCGTACCGTCAAGCTCAACGCCGTACAGGAAGAAGCTAGGGGCTGTCGCCGTACGCGACAGACGAAGGCTCTGACCCCCGGTGTACGAGAAGCCTTCAGACCGTACGAGTGCCGTCGTCGAAGAGCTGATCGGTTCCCAGTACGTTGTACCTTCCTCGAATGACGGATTCTTTACAAGGTTGGTCGTCGGCGTGAAGTCCCATCGTGAACGGAGACGAATAGGAATCATCGGGATCACCCGTGTTTCCGTCCCGACGCCGCTGTACCCGGTCAAGGGTCGGGCAGCGAATACGGCCGACGTGAACGAGAGCGATTGAGCGTCGGCGTATTCAGTGAACCCGTTGTCGGTGGGAGACTGCCACGACGCGTCGATACCGTCGTCTTCGTATCCGTTACCCGCACACCATCGAAGGTCTAGATCGTTCGAGCCGAACAACGGAACACCGGGAGTCGTGATCAGAAGACGCTCGGGATTGTCCAACCACAGCGCTTCCGGGATCACGGACGTATCCGCATCATCGATATACGCAATCGCGCACACGCCGTCGGCGAAGGAGTTCTGAGTGAGCGTGTAGTTCGTCGGCTCACTTCCTCCGGCTATCTTCGCCCATACCCGAGTGCTCAGCGTGCTTTCGCCGGACGACTCGGAAAGGATCGGAGTACCCCAGGATGTACCCCCGGTAATCCCGAGATCGGTATCACTTCCGGCGTCACATGACGCGATAGCGACCATGAGCTTTCCGCTCACGGTTCCGGCCGGTTTGGCACACGTATACGAACCAGTAGTTCCCGACGCCTTCGACGTGACATTGCCGATCGTCGCGCTCAGTCCAGACGCGCTCTTAACGGCGACGGATACGCCATGACCGAAGGTGAACGTCTTGTTCGATCGGAATTGCTGTTCGCTGGTATCGGTGGCGAAGTTCTCGACGTACGGACCTCTAAGGTTTGTCGGATCGAATCGCCGGTCTCGGTTGTCGAGCCGGACGTTCGCTGTTCCGGCTTCGTACCTGAGCACCGGAGAATCGACCTTAGAGCTTCCCCGGTTAACGGTCGCTCCCCGGAAGTACGGAGTAACGTCCGTCCATATCGGGTCCGTGAACATGATCTCTACGGACGTGTACGGGAACAACGGGGGATCGATGACCGGTGGTGCCTGAACGAATCCATCGACGGTCAGTTCGGCCGAAGCCGACATCGCTACGGAACCCTTGACGTTCGCCAATGCGGCGATAGCCAGGACTCCCTCAGCGCTGAGGCTCGCCGCCCCTTCGACCTTCGGTACCAGGAACGCCGCCGTCAGGAACGAATCGGCCGACAGCCCTACTGACCCCTTCACGTCGAGCTTGCCGGACACTGTCGCCGTTCCCTCAGCGCTGAGGGAGACTGCCCCTGTGACTTCAGGAGGACCGGACGCGACCGACTTCAGCGCGACGGTTACCGTCTGCCGGTTCGGTTGTGCGGGTGACGACGTCGCAGAGACAACGCCCGTTGCTGCCGACGACGTAAGCTGACGATACCCGACACGATGGTTCGAGAAGTCTCGCGATTGGATGTTAGGCGTCTGCGAGAACGTCGGGCTCGACGCCGCAATGGTCCATGTGTGCGCGCCACTTCCGCCACCACCGTACATCCGGTATTCGAGGTCATCAGCACCGGCCGGAGTAATCCCCTGTGTATTCAGGTTCGTATTAGATCCGGTCTGTCCGAACGGAGCGCTGAATACTGGCGTGACGGTCGTGTCGGCGTCAACGCCGTACACCATAGTGACGACACCATCTGATCCCGAGTCCTGAGCGACGGGATACGTAGCAGGCTCGGACCCTCCGGCGACTTTCCACCAGACCTTTAGATGAAGTCCACCGGTTGAAAGCGACGTGAGTAGCAACCATGTCGCACCACCGGTGAGCGTCATCTGTCCGAGCGTGCCGGTATCTGCCTGGTGAAAGGCGAGCATGACAACGCCGGATACAACTCCGGTCGGTCTCGGGACCGATCCCGAAGCCCCGGCGAAGTCATAAACCGTGTGGTTCCCATGCGATGCGGACAAGCGACTTGCCTCTCTAGCTCAGCGTGACGTCGAGATCTCCGGCAGGGATCACGAAGTCATCCCCGGCGTTGACAACCTTGTTCGCTGCCAACGGACCCCACCAGAGCCGGACCGGTGATCCGGCGCTGTCGAACAGGTCCACGCCGACGACGGTCACAGCGGGCATATTCGTGAACCGGATCTCGGCGCTGTTCGTCTGCGCACCGCTCGACGCCGCCCCGAGGTTCGCGTTCTGTCGCGTATACGAACCGCCGACGACTTCGGTACCGGCCGACGAGTCCGAGCCGATCGCTGTCACGAGAGCGCACATGATCGGCGACGTCGGGCGTGTGGGAGATCCGACACCATAGAGCCAATTCAGTACGAGGTTCTCGGCAGTGTCCGTCAGGTTGTTAGCCATTAGATCTTTGTCCCTCTATTCCGCTTCTTATAGTTGACGATCGCTCGATAGACAGCGTCCTCGAACTCACGGACGTTCGCACCGGGAGCGACTTGAATCGTGATGTCGAAGTGATCGCCACCGTTGAACTTCTCGAACTGTCGCTTCGTGAAGACGGCTTCAGGCTCGCGAGTCTGGTTGACGCCGACGGTTCCGGGCTGCCAAACGCCGCCGTTGTCGAACTTGAACGGCTTAAGCTGACCGGCCAACAGCATTCGCATCGGGTTACGCCGGTCGGCTTTGTCTTCGTTCTTTTGCTGATAGATCGCTTTGTCGATTACTCCGCCACGGTCGGCACCGGGACGAAGGATCGAGTACGCCGACGAGCGAACAGCCCGGCGAACTCTCGGACCTTCGTTACCGCCGATCGTCTCGAAGCTGTTTCCCCCGAGCTTCTTTGAAACGATGTTGATATGTCCGGTCGGACCGTAGTACACGCCGAGATCGCCGGGACGCGCGTTCCCTACGCCGACCTTGTTCATGCGTGAGTAGTATCCGTATACAGCCGCCGTCGGATATCCCTTGTACTTCTTCTGAGCCTTCGCGTCACGGATCGCTGTTGATACGAAGTTCGCGCACCATGGCGTACCAGCACCATAGCCAAAGTTATCGTTGAACTTGTTATCGTTGTCGCGTCCCCGGTCACCCTGCCCGATGTATCGAGCGGCGGCTTTGACAACACCGGCAGCGTCGCCGCCCCCAAGCTCGGACTCGAACGGCTTGAATTTGTTGATCACGTTCTGAATGATGTTCGAGACGGCTTTCACGAGAAGCTGTCCGAAGCCGGTTCCGCCGACGGCGTTTTGCATGACGTTAACGATCGGGTTAAGTGCCCCCTGTGCAGCCTTCACGAAGCCGTTGACGAAGAAGTCCTTCGCCTTCGAGAAGAAGCCACCAATGAAGCCGACGATCCCACCGTTCTCGTATCCGGGGATGCCCTGCCCTGAACCGGTCATCGCCTTAGCGACGGCTCTCGGTCCGCCCCGTCGAGCAAGCGCGTTCATGCCGTAGACCCAATCAGGACCGACAGCCTTCGTGAACTCGGGGACGAAGATTGATTCGCCGGACCGTGCGGCGATTAGCTGGTTATCCTTCCGGGAGTATCCCGGCAGAACACCACCGGTCGCGAAGCCGGTGATCGGGCTGAGCTGTCCGAGCCCGACCTTCGACGCAACCCAGTTCCAAACCTTACGAATGCCGTTGTTGTAGACGGTGTTCACAAGGAACGTAACCGGCTTCTTCGCGATCTCCTTAA
>WUUC01229617.1_pt1 | contig 17853 bp, 38 predicted proteins | sample 6278441 | NCBI WGS metagenome assembly WUUC01 (sample SAMN13675441, study PRJNA597444) | soil metagenome | isolation source: soil | place: USA: Washington | collected 2017-10 | reverse complement strand
GATGGCTCGGGTTCTTACCTGCCGGATACTCAGTTCAAGGCTCGGGTGGTCGAGTGGGGGTCCAGTACCGCACTGGTGGAGTTTGACAATCGTACCAACAGCACCGTCTGGGTCGCGCACAACTACCAGAGCAACACGCCTTACCTGACGCTGGCTGGCCGAGGGGTTCGCATTGCCCAGGCCAGCGCCAGCGTGCAGGCGGTGCAGCCGGGTAGACCAGAGCGCACGCTAACCGTGCAGGCGCCAGCTATTCAAACCCGGGACGCGGCGCGTGGGCTGGCGGCCAGCCTGCTAGTGTGGACCAGCCGGCCACGCCCGGAACTGCTCCTGTCGGTCCTTGGCGACCCTCGGCGTCAGCCCGGAGACCTGTACGAAATAGCGGACGTGGAAGGCGCCAAGGTAACCGGGCAATGGCGGGCCATGAGCATAGCCCACTCCAGGAACGGCGCGGAGTATGTTCAGGCCATTGGGCTGCGGCCCATTCTGCCGATAGCATTGTGGGATGACCCTGCCTCGGGTTGGGACGAAGGAGTCTGGAGCGAATAATGGCTGGTCCATACAACATCGCGGTAGGCGTCACCGGCTCAGGAGTAAGTCGTGCCGGATTCGGTCTTCCGGTTCAGGCGGCTATAAATGACCTGGACAGTCGGGTTTCCGCCCAGGAAAGTGACAAGCTGGAATCCTGGTCCAAGACAGCCAGCACTAATGGCACCGCTACCGCGAGCGGCAGCACGGCGCTGGTCCGAGACGCCACCTTGGGCAACCTCGAGGCCATCCTGGAAGCGGGGCGCCGATACAAGGCGTGCATGATCAGCCGCCTCAGCATCAGTGCCAGTACGGCCACGATGGTCACTATCACCATCGTGCGTAAGGCTGGTACAGGCAACCCGGATCCGAGCGTTGATACCCAGATCACAAACTCCGGAATCATTATGACCACCACTGGCGGCGTCGGTCAGAACACCGTCTACGCTTCCCAATCCTTCACGGTTCCCTCCAACGGCACCTACACGTTCGCGGCATTTGTCAACAACGGCTCGGGAACTGCGGTTACCTGTATGATGGTGGGTATCCGGGAACTGCTAATTGAAGAGATCGGCCCGTCCACCTAGGAAAGGAGGTGACCATGGCGGCAATTTTGATGGCTCCTAATCCGAATCCCACGAGGATATCGATGGCCATCTGGCGGCTGTGGAGCGAATTCGACAGATTCGAGCCTTCCGCTTTGCTCAGCGGCATCTACGCGCCCAAGAATGGTTACCACAACTACCGCACCGCATTGTCTGTCTCCGATTACTCTCGGAGGCTGGCTGCGGATATGCGGGGGAGCGGTAGCAAAGCCAGCGCGATCGACCTCACGCTATCCGACGCCGCGATGCGCAAGTACACGATGCGGCTGGACCACGCGGCACGCCGTAGGGACCCCCGCCTCTACTCCGCAGCCGGCCCGGTGCTGCGGGAGTTCATCGGCACCCTGGATTCCAAAACCGTCTACTGCTATGTACTGACTGGCGGTAAGGCGCTCGGGGTGAACGCCGACGCCGGCCCAGACCCTGGGCGCAGCAAGACGCACCTGTGGCACATTCACCTATCCATCATCCGGCAGTTCTGCGAGGACTGGGATGCGCTTAGCGGCGTGCTCAGCGTCCTCATGGGGCAGTCATTGCAAGAATGGGGTTCTGAAATGGGAGAGCTGGAAACCAAGATGATTCGGGCCGCTAACCAGCGGCTGGAGTCCATGAGCAAGGGTGCCGACGCCACGGTCGCAGACTGGGGTGGTGACGCCAACGCCCGGGAACCGCAGTGGATGGTACAGACCCTCAAGTCCATCTCGGCTGGCGTGAACGGCATCGTTAAGGCGCTGCCGGGCGTTGACGAGGCGGTGGCCGCCCAGCTCCAAGACGACCTGGCCAGGTTGCAGACCAGCGTGGAGGCCACTCCGCAGCAGGTGGTGGCGCAGCTCACGGCCGTCGGAAACGACGCGGGCGCGGACGCGCTCATCGCGGCCGTCGGCGAGGAGGAGGCCAAGGCTTTCGCCGAGAAGGTCCTTTCCAAGCTCAGTCAGTAACGTACGCACAATCGGGGGAGGCCCAGTGCTGGCATGGCTTGCCGAGGCGGTTTCGCCCGAGACAGTGACGGGGCTACCAGCCTGGCTGTTAGACGGCCTGGGGGTTGGTAGCCTCGTCATGTTCATTGTGGTCGGACTGGCAACCAGTCGGCTCTACACCAGCCGCCAAGTGGATCAGATGATTGCCAGATACGAAAAGCACCTGGAGCGCACAGTCGCGCTGTACGAGGGCAGGGTGCAGGACGCTACTCGTCGTGAAGGGGAATGGCGGGACGTAGCTATGACATTCAAGGCAGCCCTTGAACAGATGGAGGGTGTGATAGGTCCGCTACAGGCGGAGAGCGGGACCATGCTGGCTATCCTCAGACAGATGCAGGAATTCCAGCGGGAAGGCCATCCCCGTGGAAGATGAGGAGCTGAAGGAGGCCAGGAGACAAGCTCAGCGGGCATTAAAGCGCATGGCTGACCGCAGGTCACTGTCTGAAAGGCTGGCTGCCGGTTGGCGAGAAGCCAGAAGGGACAACAATTTCAGGGAGATAATCCGTCGGTTGCCACCGGTAGCCGGCGAGGGGAGATAGCGTGCTAAAGCTGGCTGGGGACGTAGGTTTCGTGTTGGCGACGCTCGGCGTGGTGGCCTTCACAGTGCTGTTCCTTACGTCGGTTCGTTTCTGGACAGACTGGCTAGGTCGCCTAGTGGCGGCAGTATTCATTTCCGTCCTGCTCATAATGGCTCTCTCCGTGGTTAGACTCATGGGCTTTCCGTTGCCCGGTCTCTTCTGGTGGCGGGCCTTCCTGTTCAACGCTCTAGGGGTCGCAATCTGGAGTGGCGTGGTGGGCTTCGTGTGGGCACAGTTCTACGCTCCGAGGCTCCGGCGTCAAGGTAAGCTGAAGCCAAAGGGGCAGGCGCAACAGCCTGCCGAATTGTCCCAGGAGGACAGATGAACAGAACCAAGATGCCGGCTATCTTCATGGGCGTTGCTGCCGTGATTATGGCCGGATTGACGGTGGTACGCAACGCCATGGCCGACCAGTATGTGAGCGCCGAGGAATGGGTCCTCGTGGTCATCGCGATCGCGGGCGCGTTCCAGGTCTGGGGTGGCGCCAACATCCCGGGCTTCGCCAAGGCCAAGACCTTCTTCGCGGTGCTGACCGGCGTACTGGCGTTGCTGGTCACGCTCATCAGCGGCGGCCTGACCGTGGACGAGATCATTCTGCTGGTGCTGGAGGCGGGCGGCATCCTCGGCGTACTGGCTGGCCCCCAGCCCCCACCCTCCGCAACCCTGCCGGCCGGACAAGGCGCGGCGTACCACCGGCCGTAGGTGTTACCCTGGTAGTGGCCAGTGAGGGCATTCCTTCTCCTGCTCCCTGCCGACCGGGTAGCCCGCCCAGGGGACCCGCACCAGCCCTGACAAGCGGTGCGGGTCCTCGACGTTTCCCCTGGTACTGCGTCAGGAAAGCGCTGTCTCGGAATTTCTCTTGCCACGTCACGGAGCGTGCCGTAGAGTTCATCTTGCAAGGCAGGCGGGTAGCCAGCAAGTCGGGTACTAGCCGGAGGGCACCGGGACCCCACGGGGTCGCTAGGGAGGTCACTAGGACTCCTGGATCAATCACTTGCCCCGCCTGCCTTACGCCAAGCAACCACTACCCGGGAGGGGTATATGGACAAGGCAACGGCCATGAACCTGGCGCACACGCTAGCCCTAGCGCTGGAGGACCTGGCGGACGAGCAAGTGCCGCTGTCGCTGGACGGCGAGGGAACCGACACACAGTTCCAGGTCGCCGACATCACCGAGCCCCGCGACCAGGGCAGCGGCGTGGCTAACTTCCGGGTGCGCCTGCAGAATGGCCAGGTGCTGCTTGTGGTCACCCAGGCCATTGGGGAGGACTGACATCCTCCTGAGAATCTCGCGGGGTGGTCTTGCCAAGGGGCGGACCACCCCGTAGAGTGAGGAGTGTAAGGCACCGCCACTACCCGGGAGGGAACCCCATGGCACGCAAGCTCTGCATCGTCTGCAACACCCGCCAGGCGCGCAACAACGACGGCATAAAGGACCTGTGCACCCCGTGCTACGAGTACGCTAGCTGGGAGAACACACACAGCGACAACGCCCACGAAGACCCGGATTGCGTCGCCAAGGGGTACGACACGCAGGCCTCTGTCGACCGATGCATGGTCTGCCAGGACAAGGACCCCGCCGAGAACGCCACCAAGCGCGCCGGCCACAGCAGCCCGCGCCGCACGCAGCTCAACCACAAGCGCCAGTGCCAGCACGCGCAGACGCCAGCCGCGCGCCGCGCCTGCCGCGAGGCGTACTGGGCGGCAGACAGCAGCACCGCCAAGGACCAGGGGCCGAGCGCCTGAGAAAAACTCCGCCAGGGGGTTGCGCCGCAGGGCGTGACCCCCTAGATTGAGTCATGTAAGCAGTTGGGACTACCCGGGAGGGCATCATGTTTAAAATCCACTTCCGCAACCTTGGTACCGGGGTTGTACTCCAGGTCCTCGTCAAGGGCGAGGAGCAGGCCGAAGCCGTTGCCGAGAGCATCCGCGAGGCGTGGGAGACCCTGGACCTGGTCGCCGTCTACCCGGTGGCCGGTGCCTGATGGAGCCGTTCAACCACCCCAAGCCGCAGATGCCGGCGCACGTGCGGGAGCGTGCCACCGAGTATGACCTGCTGAACCGCGCACTGGTCAGCGCCATGCTGGGCCGTACCCAGACCGCCCGGCAACAGACCGAGGAGCTGCGGCAGCGCATGGCCGCGCGCCTGGCGCAGGTGCTGACCGAGGAGCAGCGCCTTGCCGAGGACCGGTACAACCTGGATGTGCGCAAGTACAACGAGGCGGTGGACGCGTACAACGAGCAGGTGCGGGCACAGCGCCAGGCGCGGGTCAACGCCAGGCAGGTAGCCCAGGTGCGCAAGCAGGCGTGCCCCACCTGCTTTGCCAGCCACCCCGGAGAGTGCTGAGAAAATTCCTTGCGCCAGCAGGCGCAGGTGCCGTAGAGTTCATCTTGTCAGGGCAACACCAAAACTACCCGGGAGGGTTACCATGAACATCGTCATCACTGCCCCGAACGCCACCCCCACCGCTCTCCTCGCAGACCTGGCTGCCGGCACCGCGTACGTGCACAAGGAGCGCGGCAACGGCACCTACCGTAAGGTGCACTACCTGGCGGAGGGCACTCCTGCCCGCGAGTACGCCGAGTGGATCCGGGCGCAGCGCCTTGGTGCTGTTGAGGACAGCGACGCGGCCCCGCGCACCATGGCCAGCATTGCCGCCGAGCTGCACACCAGCGTCAGCGCCGTGCGGCGCGTGCTGAGCGACCTGGCGCTGACCGAGGAGCTGGAGGCCATGGACCAGGATGAGCTGGCCGACCTGCTGACCGGCGGCGAAGAAGTTGAGCTGGCTGCCAACGCATTGGACAACTGACCAAGGCTACGGGGGCGGTACCCTACGGGGTGCCGCCCTTGCTGCGGATAATGAGGAGGGGTAATGCCATTGCCACACAAGCCAGACGGTAACGGACCCGAGTGGATGCGGGTCGACCACCCCGCGCCGGCAGCCGCCAGTCCGCAGGCCGCGCTACTGGCTGATCTGTGGGCAGCCACCCATGAGGCTGCCGACGGCTACGAAGGCGCCAACGGGGCAGACGCTCGCAACTACGCGGGCGGGGCGCTAGACGCCACGCAGGAGGCCGTAACGGCGACGCTGGTGCATCTGTACGGCATGGCGCGCCACGAGGCGCAGGGGCGCGTACAGCGGGCGCTGGCCGCAGGCAATGATGACGCGCAGGCGCTGCTGTGAGCGTGACCAGTCTGTACGCCAGCAAGACTCTGCGCGACAAGGAGACGTACGAGAACATGGACGCGCTGTGGCTTGCGCTGGCTGCCGACCCAACGGCACAGCAGGTGCTGCTGACGCTGTGGCGCAACATCGTGTGGCGGTGCGCCACGCAGGCACACCGTGCTCGTGTGTACGCCCTGATGCCGGCACTGTGGCGCGACCTGGTGTCGGTAACCTGGCCCAGCCCTGGTGTTCTGCGCCGCTGGGAGGCGGACCACGGGTTTACCAATCGGAGCTAGATAGGGCGTTGCCGGGGCACCCGCCAACCAGTACGGTACGGGTGCCCTGCGTATGCGCCAGGGAGATCAACGGAGGGGACATGGATTACCAGACCAGGCAGAACCTGCGCGGACTGGCTGCCGTTGTCGTTGTGGTCGTACTTGTGGTGGCTGTGGTGTTCTTGCTGACGGCACCATGAGCAATTGGAGGTTCGGATAGCTATGGGATTGTTCCCGGATCAGAGTGGAGACGGCCTGCCCTTTCGCGTGGTTGCCGGCGCCATCGCTCTCCTGGTCGCTTTCACCTGCGCGTTCCTTGCGGTGTACGACAGTGTGGTATTTCACAAGCTCGTGGACTGGGCGGTGGCCTGGCTGAGCGCCATCCTGGATGTTGTCGAGGAGTTTTGGGAATGAAAAAGGAGGCACTGTTCATTGGCGCGGTGGTGCTCATCGTGCTCGCGGTCTACTGCGGCGGCAATGGGCTGCTGCAACGGGTACTTACCGGAGGCGTGCAGTGGTAAAGAGGATCATGTTGTGGACCGGCATCGCGTTCCTGCTGTTCTTCATCGCGTACCGGCCCGACGCGGCGTCGGGAGTGTTCCAGGCCCTGGGTAGGACCATTGCCGACATTGGGGGCGGGATCGGAAACTTCGTCAGGGAGATCATTGCGTAACTCGAACCGGAGGACCATTGGGTAACTGGGACTGGGAACAAGACCCCGACCCTCCCGTACTGCCGGCTTGGGCCGTCGTACTAATCGTCATCGTACTTCTACTGTTAGGAGCGCTAAGTGGCGCGTTCGATTCCGGGAGTTAGCTTCGACCCCAATGTGGACACCGGTGGCTGGAGCGTTAGCAGCGTGGCTGACACCGTGTTTACCTGGATTGCTGACCACCCTGTCCCGGTGGTGATCCTCGTCATCGCAGCCCTGCTGACCAAGTGGCTGAGCAAGCCACTGATGAAGGGCCTTATCCTGGGCCTGATTGTGGCCGCCATCGTCTTCTACGCCATGGGAGGTTAACCATGGGTGCCAAGGTTGCCGTCGCCAGCTTCATCATCGCCGTCCTGCTGGCCTTCTTGGCGGTGTTCGGTCCCGCCTTCGTCGAGGGCGTGCGGGAGAGCCAGGAGTGCCGTGTGACCAATCCTAACGGCACCTGGTGCCAGCTCTTCAAGGAGGACTAGTGGGCGCACAGCCCAGCAACGAATTGAACGAGATCAACCTCCTGTTTCTGCTGTTGCTGGGCGCCATGTTGCTGTTGCTCTGGATTGTCATCTGGCTCAGGGGAAAGGGGAAGTAGTCCAGACATTGTCACGGCAGGGGTTGCGCTTTATCGTGCTCCCCTGCCATGATGATTGTGCAAGCAAGTCCACTACCCGGGAGGGAACCCAGAATGGCCACTCGCAAGGTAACCAAGGTGCAGCGGGTAATCCGTTGGTTCAACACCGAAGCCGGCCAGCGCCTAACGCACCGCGCGCCAGCTCTCACGGTGTTCGGGGTAGCCGCCTGGCAGAGCTACTGGCACACGGTGGAGGTGGCCAACCACTACGGTGAGCACGAGAGCGCCTACCTGATGCCCTTCGGCATTGACGGACTGTTGTTGGTGGCCAACCGGTACGCCACGCACAGCAAGACCCGGACCGGAAAGGTGGTCAGCTACCTGGCGTTCGTGTTCGGGGTAGTGGCTACCCTGGGGATCAACATGCTGGCCGCCGAACCCCACCCCGTAGCCCGCTTCCTCGCAGCCCTGCCGGCTGTGGGGATGGTCTTCACCGCCGTGATGCTGCACAAGGCGGAGCGCCCACGTACGCGGCGCCGCTAGAAAGGGAGGACGCGGGGGTTGCCAACTGGTGCCCCCGCGCCATAGACTGACTTCGTCAGGCACCAACTACCCGGGAGGGTGACATGAAGATCGACTGGGAGCGCCGCGAGCAGGTGCTGAGCAGCCCACAGCCGTGCTACGACGGGCAGTGGACGGTGCACGACCCGCACACCTACACGATGCGTCTGTCCAACTGGATCGGCGGTGGGGAGGCCGAGGTGACATGCCCTGGCAAGACGGAAGAGACTGTCCTTGGCAAAGGTGCTGGCGGACGGTAGAGTACGTCTCGTAAGCGATACGACTACCCGGGAGGGCATCATGTTCAAGCACCCGCGCTGCGGCGGTCAGCACAGCACCGTTGCGGAGGCCCGCGCCTGCGAGCAGCAGCCAGCCGGCACCCGCAGCCTGACCAGCGTGCAGACCATGGAGCGCCCGCTGACCATCAACGAGGCCGCTGACCTGGAGATGGGCGCCATGCGGCGCCTGCGCCGGCACGCGCAGGGCACGCAGGATCGCAGGGCTGCCCTGGCGCCGGCCACCTACCAAAACACCCGCAGCATCAACGCCCCGCGTACCGGCTACTACGTGCGAGAGGCCACCCCCGGCGCGCGTAAGTACCTGGTTGACCTGCTGGCCAAGCGAGACTGGTCTGAGCTGGAGGAGCTGGGCTGGAACTGCGCAGCCATGGCCCGAAAGCTGCACGACGAGGACAACCCGTACAACCCGGGCTACCAGGAGACCAGCGAGATGATCGACGCGCTGAAGACCTGCCCGTACAAGCAGGACGCGCCGGCCAACGCCCCGACCAGCCCGGCGCCGCAGGGGCGCCAGCGCAGCAACATCGGGCGTATCAAGGAGCTGAAGGAGCAGGTGCCGGACGGGCGCTACGCGGTGGACCTGCCGGACGGTGAGAAGGTCAAGTTCTTCAAGATCCGTAGCCGCAACGGCTACATCGACATCAAGCACTGCGTTAGCGACGCGCGTTACCCGTGGCCCTTCAACCGCTACGAGGAGGTCTTGCAGGCCATCATAGACGCCACGCCTGCGGCGGCTGGCCTGCGCTTTGCCGAGGAGTACGGGCAGTGCTACCGCTGTGGGCGGGCGCTGACCGACGTCAACAACCCGTACAAGGCGGTCGGGCTCGGCCCGGACTGCGGCAGCAAGTAGAACGGAGTGGAGTGGGGGTTGCGCAGGCAGCCCCCACCACCGTAGAGTGACAGTCACGGCACTTACTACCCGGGAGGGGCATCATGGCACAGGACTACTTGAGCAAGGTTCGCACCATCCTCGACATGGCTGAGAGCCACGAAGCGCAGGGCCAGACCGAAGCCGCCGCGAACATGCGGGCCAAGGCCGAGGAGTTGATGCAGAAATTCCGCATCGAGCAGGAAGACCTGATTGCGCAGGACACCACCGCCGCAGGCGTGCAGCCGGTCCGAGTGGACGTACGGGTCTGCGCCTACCACACCGAGTACCGGCAGGCGTACCTGAACCTGTTCTACGTGGTGGCCCAGCACGCCGGTTGCCAGGTGCTGTTTGAGGTAGCCCGTAAGCCGGGGGAGACCTACGCGCTGTACGCCTACACGGTGGGCTACGCCGAGGACATCCGCTACGCAGAGATGATCTTCACGGCCGCGCGCCTGGTGTTTGCCGAGCGGCTGGAGCCCCAGGTCGTTGCCAACCTGAGCGAGCAGGAGAACGTTTACCGGCTGCGCAGCGCCGGCATGGAGCGGGTGCGGGTTGCCGAGGAGATCTGGGGCAACCGGGACAAGGCCAACCTGGCCAAGGTCGGCCGCATGTATAAGGCGGAGTGCGCCAAGCGCGGCGAGGAGCCCGTGCTGAATGGGCGTGGCGTGACCGGCAAGGTGTACCGCGAGCAGTACGCCAGCGAGTTCCCCTGGGCGCTGAGCAGCCGGTTGCAGCGGGCACGCGACGCGGCGGGCCAGATGGGTGGCGGCCTGGTGCTGCATGGCCGCAAGGAGCGCGTACAGGAGGCCTTCTACACCGAATTCCCGGACATGCGGCCGAAGCCGGCCGTAGAGCGCGCCGGTACCGAGGACTGCGGCGCCTGCAAGAAGACCAAGCACGAGAGCGGCAAGTGCAAGGACCACCGGCCGTACCAGGAGACGGCAGCCGACCGGGCGCGCCGAGCGCGGCTCTACAGCGCTACCGCCATGGCTGGCCGGCGCGCTGGCCGTACCGCAGCCGCGCACGTGCAGCTTGACCGCGCTGGCCGCGAGGCTGTTGCGGATGGCGGGCGCGGCGACGTTGAGCGCGTAGCGTTCGAACTGGAAGGGTGACAGACATGGCGCGTGGGCTGGTGGAGATCCAGGGTGTGACAACCCGTGTCAACACCAGCCCCGACCGTACGTGCGAGAGCTGCTTGCACCTGGTCGGGGTTGGCATCAAGTACGAGCGGGTAATGCGGCTGAGCGGGGATGTGGAGAGCTACCACGGGCAGTGTTTCGAAGACGAGTTCGGCCAGCGTAAGAACTATGGACCTTAGGAGAACGTGTGCGCTACATATACGATGACCTGGTCAAGCAGCTCGGCGACCCACAGGTGGCGCCTAAGCCGGTACCACTGACCATTCGGCAATGGCACCGCGCCAAGCGGCGCATCGTGGTTAGCCAGGAGAGGATCATGCGGGATGCAGTGGCTGACCGACCCGATAGCGTGCCTCCGGCGCGCTGACCCGCACCGCCTGGCGTGTGTGGTACTAGCAGGAAGGGACCAGGTTATGAGTGGCAAGCTGACCAAGCTGGCCGTAACGCAAGAGCGAGAAGGCAGGCAATGGGCGCATGGGCACATCAGCGCGCAGCGTCGCGAGGATGGCGTCTACCTGGCGGTAAACACCAGTGGCAATCACGCCATTGAAACTCCCCGCCTTTCCTCGCAGGACGCGCTGCACGCGGCTGATGTGCTGCGGGCGGCAGCCGGTAACGCCATCGGTAGCATGTGCGCCGGCAAGAGCCTGCACGAGATCCTGTGGGACGAGTTGATGACCATCATGGAACGGCTGATGACCGGCTGCGAGGCGGAGGACGGGCGGGATCCCGGCCGAGCCGAAGGTGTGGCCTACTGCATCGCCATCTTCCAGAACCCCTACGCGCCCAACATCGAAGGCGTACGCGCCGAGGCCATGGAGCGCTGGGACCAGCAGGAAGCCGAGCCCGCCCCCGCGCCAACCACCAACAGCCTGGCCAGCCGCAGGCAGGCACGCAGGGCGGCACGCCGTGTTAGCTGACGCGCGGGTGCTGCGACCAGTGCTTGTCCCCAAACTGCGACCAGGGCTGGGAGAGCGTTCCTTCGAGTGGCAGCCCATCTGGGCCAGGTGGCAAAGCGGTACGGGTTGCTGGACTTGCGCAGGCAAAGGGTGCTTCCTGTGCGCTGACATTCTGGAGGCCCGGGAAGACGCTTTCCTGGAGGAGTCCCTGGAGGCCGCCACCATGCACGAGCCGCTGCCGTACCCGGCGGAGAGTTTGGAGTGGCCCGACCAGTTGTCGGGCGCCGAGACAGACCAGTAGAGTGCGGGTACACCACTACCCGGGAGGGCAAGATGGCAGAACACCAAGAGACCTTCGCTGGCCAGATTGGGCCAGCGTGCCCAGCCTGCGGCGACCCCAGCGAATGTCAAGGGGACGGAGAGGCCTTCGTTTGCCCCGTGTGCGGCATCTGGCTAGGCTGCGGCTGCGCCGAGTGCCTGGTCAAGGTGGCGGCAGCGCGGGCACTGGAGGGCAAGTAGCCATGGCACGACAGGAGCGGGCAGCACGGCGGGCGGCCATCGCAGAGCGCCAGGCAACCACGATCATTGCAACTGCGCGCCAGCGAGCCACAGCGCCCCGCCAACGGGCTGCGGTAGACCCGGGTACCACGAACGGTGTTGCGACCGCTACCGTCGACCTGGCGGCCGAATGCCGGCGCCTGCGCGACGAGGGCAAGATGGCGTGGTGGTTGATCGGCAAGACGCTGGGGCTGGAGGGTGCGGGGGATAGCGCCACCACGGGCAAGGCTGGTGCCCACCGCGCCCGCAGGCTCTACGCCAGCACGGGGGTAGAGGTGCCGCGCACCCGGGCACCGCGTAGCGGCGGAGTGCGCAGGGAGCGGGGGCCAGCCGCGCAGGGCAGCAAGACGGACCGCAAGATTGCCGTCACGCAAGGCACGCACGTGATCCCGGAGGACTACACCGACGAGCAGATCATCGCTTACGTCAAGGGTCGGACCATTGAGTGGGGCATCAACCTGGCGCGGCTGTGGCCTGGCCCGGAGCATTGGATGAACCAAGAGGCGCGGGTGCACCCCATCGACGTGGTCATAGACGAGTACCCGGACAAAGAAGGCGGGCGGGTGCTGCGCTTCCGCGAGTTCCTGGGCTACGATCTGGACCAGCGGAGCAACACCTACGGTCAGCCAATGGGCGGCCAGACCCGCACAGTGCGCGTGAGCGCCATCCACACGGTGAGGTGAAGGCATGGAGAAGGTAATCGACGGTGTCGTGCACGTATGGAGCGTGTTCGACAACACCTGGGTCACGTTGGCATACTGGCACTGGGTTAACGGGAGGTAGGCGTCGTGGTTATGCACGGAGCGTACGTGGTGGCGCGCGGTCTTTCTGGCCGCCCCACCGTGCAGCATCGGCTCGTGGCCGGCAGCGCCCACTACACCGGTTGCGGACGGGACCTGGCTGCCCTCAGCCGTAGCTACACGCACGAGGTACTGGAGGCCATCCTGTGCAAGCAGGGCGGCTGCCATCAGGCGCCGGTAGGGCGGTAGTCGTGCAGGCGCGAGCGTACCTGGCGGAGGAAGGTCGCATTCTGGTGGAGTTCGAGCCAGTGGGCGACAAGCAACAGCGTGACCTGGCCTACCGCATGAGTCGGGAGGTTACCGCTGGCCGGTGGCAGGGTAGATACGCTCGCGCACACTACCCGCTGAGCGCGGACAAGTGCGTGGAGATGCGCCGCACCTGGGGAGCCGCGCTCATGGTGCACAAGGACCTGGCGGACTGGTACCGCACCGCGTACGTGCAGCGGGCGGATCAGGTGGCGCTAACCAAGGCTACCGACGCGGACCTGGAGCTGTTGCCGCAACTCGCGCCGGAGTTTACCACCTGGTTGAAGAGCGACCAGCGGGTGGCTGCCGCCTGGATCCGGGACGCCTACCGAGATGGCGGGCTACTGGCCGACGAGGTTGGTACCGGCAAGACGTTCAGCGTGACGGCTGGTCTGATGGAGCGCGGCGTCAAAGGCAGCATCCTCATCGTGTGCCCCAAGCTGAGCGTACGCCGAGTGTGGGGTGCCGCCCTGCGGCGGTGGGCGCCGTGGCCGGTCTACCTGGCGTACGGCACCAGGGCTCGGCGCCAGCGCGCCATAGACGCCTTCCTGGCCGACGCCGATGCCGATACGGCGGTGCTGGTAGTGGTGAGCGAGATGCTGCGCATCCAGGCCAAGCGGGTTCGTGGCCGCGTGAAGGACATGGCCGGCTACGAGTATCCGGACCTTTTTGACGTGGACTGGGATGCCGTCGTGTTGGACGAGGCGCACAAGCTGCTCGGCGGGATGGACATCACGCATGGCAACCTGGCGGCCGAGGGTTTGCGCCGGATGAACTACGCCACCCCCGCCCTCCGGCTCGCAGCTACCGCCACGCCCTGGGGTAAGGGCGGCAAGGCGGAGAGCCTGTTCGGTCACCTGCATTGGTTGTGGCCGGATGAGTTCCCGGGTAAGTGGGCCTGGCTGGGCAAGTACTTTGACGTACGCCAGGAGCAGGTGTTCATCAAGGGCGGTGGCGGGCGCAAGCGGGAAGTGTGGAAGGTAGGGGACCTGAAGAACGGCGTTGACGAGCAACGGCTGTTCGAGGACCTCGGTCCGCGTGTTTTGCGGCGCACCATGGAGGAGGTGAGCCCGGAGCACGCTGGTCTGCGCAACCCGCCCATCGTCGTGGAATGCGACATGGGGCCAGCGCAGGTCAGGCAGTACAAGGAATTCGTGACGCACGGAGAGGTGCCCATCAAGGGCGGCATCCTGAGCAGCTTGGGAACCCTCAGCTTCTACACCCGAGCGCGGCAGTGTGCGAACGGTGTACTGCGGATGGAGGGGGAGAAGGTCCGGTACGACGGAGAGTCCGGCAAGGTAGACCGCCTGATGCAGCACCTGGAGGAGCACGGCATTCTGGATGGCAGCAGCCGGCGCAAGGTGGTAGTCGCCAGTCAGTTCAACGAGTTTCTGGACGTGGTAGCCCAGGAACTGCAGAGCTGCGGCACCGAATACGTGCAGATGACCGGCACCACCAACGAGGCAGAGCGAGACCGCATCATGGACGCCTTTCAAGGAGAGGGCGGTCCGCAGGTGTTCCTGTTGAACGCCAAGGCTGGCGGAGTAAGCATCACGCTGGACGCGGCGGATGAGATGCACGAGCTAGACGAGATGTACCCGCCCGAGGCCAACACGCAGCTCTTCGGACGCATTTTCCGGCGCGGTCGGGCGCATGAGGTCTGGTACTACATCTACCGCAGCGTCGGCACCATTGACGAGAAGATAGGCGTCGGGGTAGCCTCCGGCGCGGCAACTCAGGCACGCCTACTCGACGGCCGACGTGGCTTGACGCAGGTGCGCGAACTGGCCCAGTACCGCGAACCGGAGGACTGATGAACATCCCGCCCCTTTCCCCGATGCAGAAGGAATACATCTCCCTCCAATGGCGGCTGTTGCGGCAGGCCAACGCCAAGGCGGCGGACTTCAGCCGCAAGTGGAACGTCACCAACGAGGCGGTTGAGGACCACCTGAACCGCGCTGGCGTAACGGACATCGTGCAGCGCGCCAAGGTGAAGCGCGAGAACCTGACGCTGGCTGGCTACATGGACGCCTGGAGCTTCTGGGAGCGAGAGGCCAAGCGTATCCATGCGGCCATCAGCGGGGAGATGATGTGCATGCAACTGCTGGCGCCGGACATTACCGACAGGCTCACCAATGACCTGTTCCCGGGGTAGGCCATGCTGACCGCCGCGCTCGTCTTCGCAAACGTCATGCTGTTGGTCCTGGTGTTCAGCTTGAAGCCGTTGCCCCGCCACCAGAACGGCTGGCTGCACGAGGGAACGTGGCGTCTAGAACGGGTTGGCGGGCCAGCGCCGTACACCTGGCATCTAGAAGGCGTAGCGTACGATGTGGCCCCGCGCCCGCCGCGCAAGCACCAGTGCCAGCCTCAGACCTGTACGATAACCTCAAGCCTGCACCATAAGGACAGATGCGCCTGCGGCGCGTCTAGGGTAGGCGTGTACGGCCAGTGGCTAGGGAGGAACCTCAGATGGGATACACCATCGCGTGGCTGATCGGTGTGCTGACCGGGCTACTGGTGCCGGCTGCGATGTGGATGAGGGAGCGGGTACGCCGCCAGCAGTTCCAGCACACCTACCCGGACCGCGGACCGCGAATGCCGACGCCGCAACCGATACGGGTGATGGTAAGCGAGGGCAACCCGGTTATGAACCGGATAAGCTTGCGCAGCATCCCGTCTCGCAATAGGGTGCGCGGCAGAAGGAAGACGTTCTGACAGAGAAAACCCAACAGACCAGGCCAACGTCTGGCATCATTGGGTGGTACCAATCACAAGACACCAAGGAGAAGGACATGGCACGAAGGAAGACGGTGGCCGAGGCCCCCGCGCCCGAAGCCCCCGCCGAGGAGGAAGGCGGCCGTAAGCGCGGCCCCGGCGAGCTGGCCATCCTGCACGCGAAGTGGATCAAGTCGGTCTACAACGTCGACATCACGGCGGAGCAGCTCTACCTGGCGCAGAGCACCCGCAACGAGTTCCGCCAGGACCCGAACAGCGGTTACGCCGAGTACAAGGACGAGCGGGAGAAGGCGGCAGCGGCCGAGGAGGCAGCGGAGCCCGCGCCGGCACCCGCGCGCCGGGGCCGCAAGGCAGCCGCGCCGGCAGCGGAGCCCGAGGCCGCCGAGGAGGCCCCGAAGCCGGCCAGTCGTCGGCGTGGTGCCAAGGCTGCTGCCGCTGCCGCGCCGGCCGAAGCGCCGGCCGAGGCCGCGCCCGCCCGGAGCCGTCGGCGTACGCCTCCGTTCTAACAGGCCCAGGAGGGGCTCTGCACGCTAGCCGTGTGGGGCCTCTCTTGCGTTTAGGGGCAAGGAGGACGACATGGTCTATGACGACCACACCTACTGCACCAAGTGTGACAGGCACTCCCGTAACTGCTGGTGCTACAGCAACAGCACGCCCGAGGAGGACGGCGAGGCCGACACGGCTTGCTCTGGCGGGGAAGGGCACGACTGATGCCGAGCCTGCCCATGATTCGTACCAGCGAGCGCGGTGACTGGAAAGACTGCCAGTGGTACTGGCTACAGCACTGGGTAAACGGCTGGACCAGCCCGCACTCCCCGACCTGGAGTTGGTTCGGTACGGCCATCCACGTAGCGCTCAGCGTGCGGTACCAGCCCGGCAAGAAGCGGGCCAGCGTGGCGGATGTGCTGGCCGCCTTTGACGAGGCCCTGAACGGCGAAGTGCGCCGCATGTATACCGAAGGCATCGAGCCGGACGAGGAAGAGATGGTGGACGCCCGAGAGCTGGGGCGAGCCATGCTCATCGGATACATGCAGCACTACGGCCGGGACCAAGCCTGGTACGTGGTGCACAACGAGCAGCCGTTCCAGATCTACGTGCCGCACCCCACCAAGCCGGACCGATACATCGCCATGTACTGCGGCACCTGGGACCTGGTCATCTGGGACTTGGTGGACAAGTGCTACCGCATCGTGGACCACAAGACCCGCCGCTCCTTTCCGCAGCACGACTGGTCCTTCTACGACCTGAACGATCAGGGCGGTAGCTACTTGTGGGTCGCGCCAGAGGTGTTGCGGCACAAGGGCATCTTCGGACCGGAGGACCGACTGGACGGCATCGTGTTCAACTGCCTCCGGAAGGCCATGCCGGACGAGCGCCCCAAGGACGAGCAGGGTATCTACCGCAACAAACCCAAGAAGGAGCACTACGTCACAGCGCTGGCCCGATACGGCGCACACACCAAGATGAAGATCGTGGAGCTGGAAGCCATGGCCGGCGCCAACCGCGTCAAGGTGCTCGGTGAGCCCAGCCTCCAGCAACCGGGGCCGCTGTTTCACCGATACACCAGTCACCGCGACGAAGGTGAACGGGTGGCGCAGGCCCAGCACGTTATCGACGAGTCCCGCATCATGACGCTACAGCGACGCGGCGTGCTGCCGGTAACCAAGCACCCGACCGAAGCTTGTCCGCGCTGCCCGCTGTTCGACATGTGCCAGATAGATGAGAAAGACCCGGCCGAGGCGCAGGCACATGCACGCGCTACCCTGGTGCAGCAAGATGCGTACGCCGAGCACCGCCGCGCCATGCAGCGGGACGGCATCACACTTTAGGAGGGCAATGCCACCAACCAGACGTCGGGCCGCCCCTGCCCGCTCCGCTCGCAGTACGGGCGCAGCTACTAGGCAGGCTGCCACTCGACCAACGGCCATCGTGAGCCTACAGGATCCAAGTCACATCAGCTATTACAAGTGGTGGATCTATGGGGCCAGCGGCATAGGCAAGACGGTGCTCATCGGCACTATGCCGACGCCGTCACTCATCGTTACGACAGACGTAGAAGGCACAGCCAGCGCCAAGGCGTTTGGCAGCAAGTGCAGCGAGTTGCAGGTCAACAGCTATGCGGAGTACCTGGCCTTCCACGAGTGGTATGTGCGCGAGGGACACAACGAGTTCCCGTGGCTCAGCCTGGATACCGTGGACGAGCTGGAGGAGCTGTGCTGGCAAGCGCAACTTGTAGGAGACGAGGTCCGGCGGGCTAGCCGGTACCAGCCGAACAAAGCGGACTACCCCATCGTGTGGCGCAAGATGAAAGACCACGTGATGGAGCTGAACCGCACCAAGG